>Ga0233369_1000613_pt1 | contig 14070 bp, 10 predicted proteins | sample ElkDunMinimDraft_26_FD_191537 | JGI IMG/M metagenome (GOLD analysis project Ga0233369, IMG submission 191537) | Fecal eukaryotic communites from dung pellets of Tule Elk in California, USA - Elk Dung D16 | ecosystem: Host-associated > Mammals > Digestive system > Large intestine > Fecal | place... | reverse complement strand
GCGAAGGCGCACATGACCTGTTCTGGAAATCGCGCATCCGCGATCTTGCTGCTGACGAGATCGCCCTGGATATCCACCACATCTTTCCGCAGGACTGGTGCGAGAAGCAGGGGATTCCACGCCGGCGCTATGACTCGATCATCAACAAGACCCCCATCTCCTACAAAGCCAACCGCATGATTGGAGGCGTGGCACCTTCGATCTACCTCACCGCGCTGCAGGCACACAAGCAGGTGCAGCTGGATGATGCCGGGATGGACACGCTGCTGGCCAGCCACCGCATTCCGGTGGAGGCCTTGCGTTCGGATGATTTCGAGTCGTTCTACAGCCAGCGCCAGCAGGCACTTCTCGAGCTGATCGAAGGCGTGATGGGCAAGAAGGTTGCGCCAACTCATGCACCGTCGGTCGAGTCGGCAGCGGCATGAAGCGAACCGCACGCGGCCCCCGATGGAGGCGCCGCGTTCGACATCCGACAGCTGACCTTAGAGGTCCGCGAACTCCTCGATACCGATGCTCTGCTCCGGCGCCAGCATGTCGGTGGACAGGCCGCGCTTGATGGCCAGGCGCTCCGCCACACGCTGCTCGAAGCTCTCGAAGCCCTCGCTGGCCACGGTCGGGCAGTACACGTAGACCTCCCGCTCCTGACCGATGCGGTAGGCGCGGTCGGTAGCCTGGTCCTCCTTGGCAGGGTTCCAGGGCCGGGTGAAGTGGACGACGTGGTTGGCAGCCTGGATGTTCACGCCAAAGCCCACGGCCGTGGTGGACAGCACGATGACGCCGAAGCCGGGCTTGGCCTGGAAGGCGTCGATGATCGCCTGGCGGCTGTCTTCCGCACTGACATCAACCGTCGTGCTGCCATTGACCACGGCCGGGCGGAAGCCGAATCGGCTGGCCACAGCCTGCTGGATCAGGCGCTGGATCTCGCGGTATTCGCTGAACACGATGGCCTTCTCACCCTCCTGGCGGATCCGTTCCAGCTGCTCCAGCAGCCAGGCCAGCTTGGGCGAATGGGCCACATGCTCGTCCACGCTCAGGAAGTCGGCGTCTTTACTGGCAACTGCCAGCGGGTTGGCGCAGATCATGCGCAGGCGGTGCAGCAGGCCCAGGACGGCGTTGGCCCGCTCCTTCCCCTTGATCTGCATGGCGTCACGAAACTCGTTGATCGCCGCGCTGTAGAGCGCACGTTGCCGGGCGGACATTGGAAGCGTGCAAGGGACCTCGTGCTTCTCCGGCAGGTCGGCCACCTCGTTCTTCATGCGACGCAGGACCCATGGCTCGATCTGCGAACGAAGCACCTCGACCAGCTCTTCATGCCCTTCGCCCTTGAGCTCGATCTCCTTGCGGAAGGTGGCCGTGAAATCTCGCAGCGAGCCCAGCAGGCCGGGCTGGAAGAAGTCGAACAGGCACCAGAGGTCGGCCAGAGAGTTCTCCACCGGCGTCCCGGTACAGGCGATGCGGAATTCCGCCTGCAGGGCCTTGGCGGCCCTGGTGACCATGGCGCCGGGCGTCTTGATCTTCTGCGCTTCGTCGCAGACCACGATGCCCCAGCGCTCGCGGGCCAGCGACAGCTGGAAGTCGCGCAGGGTCTCGTACGTGGTCAGTACGAAGGCCGCATCACGAGCGAAGCCGTCACGCAACGCCTTGCGGACGCCGCTTGCCCGCAGCTCGGCCGGCACGTCGTCGCCCTTCAGGCGGTACTGGGCCAGGTGCTCGCCATAGAGAGTGACGGTCGCGCCCTGGCTGCCATCGAGGAACTTCACGATCTCGCGTTTCCAGTTCTCCAGCAGGGATACCGGCGCAACCACCAGGCAGGGCCTGGGATGCGGCGTGGTCTGGCGATACCAGGCCATCAGGCACAGCGACTGCAAGGTCTTGCCCAGCCCCATGTCATCGGCCAGCAGCACGCCGCGGATGCCGTCGGGGATCCGGCGGAAACGCGCCTGCATCCAGGCCACGCCCTCACGCTGGTGGGACTGCAGCTGGATCTCCGGTCGCAGGGCGCGCGGCACCTCAAGCTCCGGCTGCGCATCGCCCAGATCGGGCGGCGTGGCCGCATATTCGAGCTGCTCGATGTTGTGCAGGATACGCAGTGCCAGCTTGGCGCTGGGTGCGGGTTCGCGGGGGGTCTGCACGCCCGGACGGCTATTGCGAAGGGTGTCTTTCGCTGCATCGATCCAGGAACGTGCCTCCGCGGTAGGCACCTCGATCTCAGCGCCCGGAACGGCAACCCTTGCTGCACCGGACGTCTCGGCGTCGCGGACACGGCGGTCCAGCTCCTGCATGTCCTCCGGCGCGAGCGCTCGACGCGACACTTTGCCTGTGGCTGGCTCGACACTGTCGATCGTGACAGGGGGAAACTCGCCCTCGGTCCAGTCCCTGGCCGCATCGGCCTTGGCGATCCGGGGCACATGGACGACCTTGCCGTCGAACCCGACCACCCGGTCGCTGTAATGGGCCAGATCCAGCCACTCGCCTGCGTCGGCGTCGGCGTCGGCGGCCTGGTCCGCAGCTTCCCCCAGGCTGATTTGCGCGAGCCGCTCCAGTGACTGCAGGGTTACGCCGCTCAGGGCGATATCGCGCCCCTTCCAGCGGACTACGCCCAGACCTGCGCTCCGTGCGGATTCCGTGGCCAAAAGCAGTTCCCGGCCCTCGCTGACGCTGACCGTGCCCAGGAACTCATCGTCCCGTTCGCCCGTCAGGTCGATCAGGATGCCGCCCCAACCCTGCGCCTCGGGCTGCAGATCGAGTTCCCACTCGACCAGTCCGACGGCGCGCTTGGACTGCTCGAAGCGCTCCGGCGGGAGCACCTTCTCGCTGTCCTCGCCCAGGAAGGGATACGGGTTCTGCAGGAAGGCCGCCGCCTCGGCCCCCCCCATGCGGCGCCCCGGCAACGCCTTGATGGCCGACGCCACCTCGCGCACCGGCTGGGGCAGGACGACATGTGCCATCTCGCCACCGGGCAGGGTGACGTCGTAGCGGGGGCGGACGCTCTGGTATCGGTCGAACTGTTCGATCCAGCGCTCCGGCGCACCCTCGGGACGGGGAGCCATCTCGAGCACACGCGTCCCACCCACTTCTTGATCGCGGAGCTCCAGATCGAGCGTCTCAGGTACCACCACTGGCGTGCTTGTCAGGTAGGTATCCATACGGGCGCCACACTGGCGAGCCAAAGCCTGGATTCGACCCATGGCCAGCATGCGATCGGTGGAGGACAGCCCTGCGCGGGTGGTCTCCAGATACTCGACTTCGTGCACCAGCTTGTAGGCATCCCGCGACAAGAGGCGCGGACCTTCGTCAGTCAACAGCATTGCCCCGGCCTTGGGGGTTCTGCGGATGATGGCCTCGGGGGTCGCCCAGGCATCCAGGACGATCTGGAAGTAGTCGTCGGACGGCGAGCCGGCCGAGATCAGAACGGGGACTTCCTTGGCCTGCCCGGGTAGCGACAGCAGGACGAGGCTGGACGCATGGGCCTCGTCATCCAGCACGGCATAGAGATCTGACCACGGAATCAGGGTGCCTTCTTGTTGCGCCCTGGCGCGTCCCTCTTCGAGCAGCTGCTGCAAGTAGGCAACATGCGGGCTGTTCTGGTCAGCGCACCCCTTGAACAACCAGCCCTCGGGCGTAGGTTCGAACTCGACTGCCAGCGGCTCGGGCACGTGCTTGCCGCCGCCAATCCAGCGGCTCAGAAACTGCTTCATCGATAGAATCCCCTGCCCTTCGCGTAGCGATACCCGGCCTGCTTCATCCCGGCGACAAGGACCGCCGACGGAACTCCTGCCAGCTCAATCCAGTACGAACCGCCCTTGGAACGGTTATCTACCGTCGCAGTCTGCAAACGGGAGAGCTCGCCGGCCAGTTTGGGTATGAGCTTGGGGTCGAGCGAGGGCGCCTGGCCACCCACTGGCCCAGGAGGCTTGCTGCCTCCGCCTATCTCGACCGAGTTGGGGCGGATACCCAGCCCCCAAAGCGCCTCGTCAAACTGCTCCTCCCACTGCCCCTTGTGAATCAGCCGCGCGACCGCCGATTGTTGGTCCTTGAGCTGCGAGGCATAGAAGCCTGACTTCACAAGTGAAAAGGGGATGGAGCTTGCCGCGTAGACGTAGCATGCATAGTTCGACTGTGCGAACTCGACCGCCCAGTGATCCCCCATTCGCATCAGGATCGCCAGGTTCTCCTTGGCGGTGTCCCTGAGCCACGAAATGCGGTCCTTCCGTTTCTCCACGAATTTGCGGATATCAGGGTTGGGCGAATTAGCGTAGGCCCGACCAAGCACAAGGCGGGTGGTATTCATACGCTTGGTGAAGCGCAGCCAGTAATTCAGGCGGCGCTCGTCTACCTGGTTCAGCGCGCGCTGCGAGCTCCGGATGATCGCGAAGAAGTCGCGCAGATCCTCTTCAGCAAGCCAGTGCGAAACCATGAGCACCGCCGCAGGGGAGGCGTTCGCCCAGCGGTACGCGGTATCCGATGCCTCCAGCTGCGGGCTACCCCATCTTGCGAGCAGCAATTCCAGAAGCTGGGAGTGCAGCACCGGGACTTCCGTGAGCGCGTAGCGGTTTACCGCGCCGGCGAGGATCAGATCGGAGGCGCCCGGGAAGCGCGGCAGCAGGCCGAGGAGTTTTGGCAGCAGCGCAACAAACTCGGCGTCCGGCTCGTTCGCGGCGCCAACGACAAGATCTTGGACCAACTCTTCCCAAAACCAGCTCCCCTCGGGGATGCGTGCCTGGTCGACCAGCTCTTCAAGTCCCTCGGACTTCCCCGCCAGCCACTCCGCTGCGTACTCGCTGGCTGGCTCATCGTCCAGCACGTGCCTGTGGCGGGTGACCACGTCCAGCCACAAGGGAGCCGTTGGACCGGAATCCAGCTTGTCGAGGGTGGCGAGCAGGAATGCACGCAGCTCCGTGCGGACAGCCACATCATCGGCGAGGAAGTAGGCCAGAAAGGCGCTATGCCACATCAGCGGCGCCAGGAAGCCCAGGTGCATGCATCCGCGCCAGTGCTGCAGGAGCGCGGGCAGCAGGTCCTCGCGTTGCACCAGCGCCTTGCCATCCAGCTCCGGGCTGCTGCTGCTGAGGCGAGAGGCCAGTATCAGGTTGTCGCTCGGCCGAAGTGCCTTGACGCCCTCGCCCATCAGACGCTTCATCGCGCGCGCGAACAACTCCGGGCGATCACCCAGCGCACCGGCCTCTCCCGCCCGCTTACGCAGGTTCTGCACCGTCGCCGCCAACGCCTTGGGCTGGGGTTCCGCCCCAGTCCACAGTCCAAGCGCACTTAGCGCCAGCGTCTCGAACTCTGGCAGGTCTGTCATAACTGGCAGCGGTCAGGTGTACCCGCGACCGGGTGGGCCACGCGCGGCACGTGCTCTTCACCCAGCCCATAGAACTGGATGCGCAGCTCGACGCGGCGACTGCGCTGATCAGTCTCGCGCTGGTTGTTGAACGAGACACCACCGGCATGGAACAGCTGGCGCACGCGCTCCAGCTGCCCGTCGGAAAGTGCGAGCGAAGAGTTCTTCGCCGGGTCCATCAGCAGACACAGCACCCACTCGGAGCGCCTCAGACTCAGATGCAGGTTGTACAGATAACTGCCGACCGGGTCGGTGTAGCCCTCTACGACGACTTGCTTGAGCCAGCGCTGCCCGAGCTCACTGTCCGCGGCCTGCAGCACAGAGGGAACCAAGCGGGCCAAGGCCTCCGAAGCGCCATCCGGCAGCCGGTAGCTGTTGAAATCAAAGTAGCCGACGTCGGGAAAGGTGATGCGGTGGCTTGCGCAGTTGACGTCAATCTCGGACACATCCGCCAGGTCCTCCTTGAGGTTGCTGCAGATTTCCAGCACCTCCTTGGCACGGATTTCTGCCGGCCCCTCCACCGCCCGTGTAACCGCCGCGATGGTGACCGCCATGGCCACCAGAAAGAGCACCATCATTGCGGTCATCAAGTCCGCATAACTGATCCAGAACGGCTTCTCGCCCTCCTCCTTGGCCCGTGAGCGGCCGCGCGACATGTTGCCGAGCATGACTTAACCCCTGCGCTCGGCGCTGTCGGCCACGACTACGGTCAAACGCTCCAGGGTCTGGCCAATGAGTTCGACTGCCTGGCCAAGTTCCTTGTCGAAGCGGATCAGGCTCCTGTCCAGGACCGCAACAGTGCTGTTTCCGAACTTGGAGATGACGTGCTCCAGCTTCTCCGTGACCATGCCTGAGTAATCCGCAAACTGGCGAGCCGCCTCCTGACTCTTGCCGAGAGCAAGCTGCACTTCGCGCATCGCGGCTTCGCGGGCACCGGCCTCGCTGGCCATCAATCCGGATACGCCCTCGATCCTGATGGCCGCCTGGGCCAGAGCCTGGGAGCCAGTACCGAGCTGCTGGGTGCTCTTGCCCAATTCGACGGTGGCGCGCTCCATCTGCGTCCCCAGACTGCCGGCCTTCTCATGCAGGGAAGCCAGCGATCCGCCAGCCTTGCCCAGCCGGTCTGTGGCTGAGTCCAGTGCACCGAGCATGGTGGCGATCTGCTTCGCGCCAGCTTCCAGCCCCGCAATGGCCTCCAGCGAAGTCTGCTGCACGGAATCGGCGATACCCGATGCCATGCGGATAGCCTGCTCGCCTGCCTCCAGCGCTTTACCCGATGCATCGCCAATCCGGCTGGAAGCCTGCTCGGCAGCGGCATTGACCTTTGAAGTCGCCGCTTCCTGGGCAGCGACCATGCGCTCCATGGCCACCTGGATCTGGGTCAAGGCTTGGACCTGGGAGGCATTGCTGGACTCGCGCTGCTGGCGCTCGTGTGTCTCGAGCGAGTCCAGCAGTTGGCGCATGCCTTGCTGCATGTCGGCCACCGACGAGCGCGAGGCCTGCTGCATATCACCGACCAGCGTACGCAGGCTGCCCTCGACCTGGAGCATCGACTCGGCGCTCTGTCGCATCATCGCCGACAGCTCGCCCATCTGGCCGCCCAATGAGTCACGCATCTGCGCCATGAAGGCGGTCATCAGGTCTTCCAGGACCGAGCTGGCCGCAGTGGTCTGGTCGCGGCTAGCCTGATCGACCGTGCCGGCAATCTTGTCGAGCGGCTCCTTCAAGGCCTTGCTCATCTCTGCGCCAATGTCAGCCGACAGCTGCTGTGTGGCCTGAACCTGGCGCTCGGTCAGGTTGGTCAGGAGGGTCTTGAGATCCTCGACCAGGCTCTCCTTGAGCTGACGGGTCTGGGCCGCACTTTCCTCGGAGGAACGGACCAGGTCGGAAAGGTATTCTTCGCCGACGCCGGACCGGAACATGGCATCCAGATCCCCTGCAATGCCAGCGGTCTGGTGCAGGTTGGCCGCATACACGAACTTTTCGAAGATGGTCGAAACCATCGCCAGGCCGATCGCTACCGCGGACAGATAGAACGCCGTACGCACGTGCTCGAAGAGGCCGGCCAGATTTGACTTGAGCGCCTCAGGGTCGATCGCCGTCACATCGAACGCCTGCAGGCCCGCAATCAGGCCACTGAAGGTGGCGATGATCCCCAGGCCGGTGAAGATGCCGGGCAGATGCTTGAAGAACTCCGCGTGCAGCCAACTTTCCACGACCAGCTCGCCGTTGAAGAACGTTTCCGCCGGCACGGTTGCGCGGATCGCAAACTCTTGGTCCCCGCCTCCCCGGGAGGAACGCTGTTCGTGCAGGGTGTCCTCGTACTCCTGCCAAAGTGCGCCCAGAGGAGTCGGCGTGAAGACCGCTCGCAGATCAGCCTTGGCGCTGGCGTTGTTCCGCCCACGTATGCCTTTCAAGCGGGCACGGACTCCCCTGAGCAGCATGAGTCGCTGGAACCCACGCATGACTACAAAGAACAGGAACAGTGCGAACAGCCCCGAAATGACGGCGGCAATTAGAATATGCAGCCAGTCGCTGGTGACGGCCTGAATCAGGTATTCCAAAGTACTCTCCCCAATTGCTACCGCGCCATCTGGTCGGCAGCCTTCCATTCGATCGCGGCAACAATTCCCCAATTGCCATTGGCGTTTGGCCGACGCCAGCGCGGCACGTTCATCAGGCGCAGGCTGGCCAGTGCCTCGGCGTAATTGGCGACCACGAACTCCTCGCCCTTGGCGCCGATGGTGTAGCCACCACGGGGGCGTCGAAGATCCGGGCTGAACCAACTGCCGTCACGCGCTACCGGGACCAACTGGCCCTGTGTTGCAGCGAGGTCGACCGGCATAGGTGCGCGCGTGGCCTTCGGGATGGACGGGGCCACCGGCCGCGGCATCTCGATAGCCCGGGGCACCGGCAGCTGCACGGCGGCGGCCTGCAGACTGGCGGCTTCCTGCTCGGACAGCGTTACCCAGATCACGGCCCCGCTCGGATGTGCGTACGGAACCGGCTTAGCCAGGGGTGTGACATTTTCCAGTTGCCAAGCGATGTTCCATCGGGCGGTTTCGGCGTACCGCTCCACCGGAATGCGGTGGCGTGCGCGATGGGCGCGCCAGGCGATCTCGTCGAGCGGACCGATTGATTCGGTCACGTCGGCCAGTCCAACGACGGTTCCCGAACCTTTACGAACCAGGGCGATGCGACCGCGCACCTTGGTATGCGTCGACCTCATCTCCCATGTCTTCTCCCCACCAAGGATCAACGAGATCCATGGGTCATCTACAACGAGTGCTTTCAACCTCAGCTCCTGCGCTTCCGTCCGGCCACAGCCGGAACGACGGGACTCATTTCCCAACTCTGAAGTAGCGGCAACCCAGGAAGGATCTTTAGGGGCGTTGCAGGGCGGGTGAGCTGTAATCCAGACCATCCAGAGAGAGAGCACCGACTGCCTTCCTCTCCGGTCAGTTGCCTGGCTCATGTAAGACAGTGCGACCTCCGGGTTTGCTCTCAGTGCCGGGGCGCCCTACGCCGTCGCTTCAATCGCCAACAAATAGTCTGCAAACCCATGCTGTGCGCGCATCGCGTTGCGCGCTTCGTGCCAGCGGGTGCGGTAGGCGAATGGATCCCCTTCCGCCTGCCACATCGGGTCGAAGTAACGAGTGAGGATCGATTTCAGGTAGACCTTGAAGGGCCGATGGAAGCGCTCCACAACATTCGGCGGCACGATCGGCGCCGCCGATACCCTAGGGAGGGTGCTTCCCAGCTGCGATTCGAAGCAGATGCTCGCTGTTTGCGGGCCATCGCCTCCGCGCGTAGCGGCATGGGCACGGCCGAAAATGGCGGTTGCACGGCCCTCCGGCTCCGGTCAGTGCCACCCCCACACCGGGAGCGCAGCAGGCGGATGTTCGGGGCGCGGTGGCGGGTGGCCAGCGCGGCGCGAGCGGTGGCATCGTGGGGGGGGGGTGGCCGTGCTTCCACGGCTCCAACACCAGGTCATCGGGCTAAAGCGACGGGCGAAGTGAGTACTCGAGCGCGTCGCCACGCGCCGTCGGCGGGAACAGCCGCAGCGTGCCTCGCATCGGTGCAGGACCAAAGCCGGGCCGCAGCGTCGGGCAACGACCCAAAAAAAAAAGCGACCCGGTCACCCGGGTCGCTTCCATTACCGCAACAGCTGATGGATCACTTCAGACCGCGATTCCGCAGCAGCGCGTCCGCCGTGGGCATGCGGCCGCGGAAGGCCTTGTAGCTCTCGGCCGGGTCGCGGGTGTTGCCGACCTCGTACACCTCGCGGCGCAGCTTGGCTGCGAGCTCGGGGTCGAACACGTTGCCGGCTTCCTTGAACGCGTCGAAGCCGTCGGCGTCCATCGCCTCCGCCCAGGTGTAGGCGTAGTAGCTGGCCGAATAGCCGCCATCGAAGATGTGGCTGAAGTGCGGCAGGCGGTGGCGCATGCCGATCTGCTCCGGCACGCCCAGCTCGCGCAGCTGCGCGGCTTCCCATTCGCCGGCGTCGAAATCGGCCGGCAGTTCGGTCAGCTGGTGCAGGCGCATGTCGAGGATGGCCGAGGACAGCTGCTGGATCGTCGAGAAGCCCTGGTTGAAGGTCTGCGCCTTGAGCAGCGACTCCAGCATTTCCTTGGGCATCGGCTCGCCGGCCGCGTTGCGGGCATGGGCCTGCAGGATGGTCGGCTCGGTGATCCAGTGTTCGTAGACCTGCGACGGGAACTCGACGAAGTCGCGCGACACCGCCGTGCCCGACAGGCTCGGGTAATGCGCGGTCGACAGCATGCCGTGCAGGCCATGGCCGAATTCGTGGAACAGGGTCTGCGCTTCGTCCAGCGAGATCAGCGCGCGCTCGCCGGCGGCAGGCTTGGTGATGTTCTGGTTGTTGACCACGATCGGGGTGTCACCCAGCAGCCCGTTCGGCACGCGGATGCTGTTCATCCAGGCGCCGGGGCGCTTGGTCGGGCGCGCGAACCAGTCGGCATAGAACAGGCCGACCTTGCGGCCGTCCGCCTCGCGGATCTCGAACACGCGCACGCCGTCGGCGTAGACCGGGATGTCCTTGCGCTCGTGCGCGGTGAGGCCGAACAGCTTCTGCGTGGTCTCGAACATCGCGTCGACGATGCCGTCCAGCGGCATGTACTGCTTCACCTGCGCCTCGTCGAGTGCGAAGCGCTGGCTGCGCACCTGCTCGGCGTAGTAGCGCCAGTCCCAGGGCTGGACATCGGTGATGCCGTCCTTCGCGGCCAGGGCCTGGATGTCGGCCAGTTCCTCGTTGGCACGCACCAGCGCCGGCTGGTAGACGCCCATCAGCAGCTCCATCGCCGCGTCCGGGGTCTTGGCCATGGAGTCCGCGAGCACGAAGTCGGCGTGGGTGTCCGCGCCCATCAGCTTCGCGCGTTCGATGCGCAGCTCCACCAGGCGCTTGATCTCCGCGCTGGTGTTGTTGGCGTTGTCGTTGTCGCCGCGGAAGGTGAAGGCGCGCCAGATCTTCTCGCGTGCATCGCGGTTGGGCGCGGCGGTCAGGAAGGGCTCGGCGGAAGAACGCGTGGCCGGGAACAGGTACTGGCCGGGCTTGCCGGCGGCTTCCGCGGCGGCGGCGGCGGCGCTCAGCTGGTCGGCCGGCAGGCCTTCCACTTCGGCAGCGCTCAGGAAGACGTCGTTGGCCTTCTGGTCGGCCAGCAGCTTCTGGCCGAACTGCACGCCGAGGTTGGCGAGCTCTTCGTTGATGGCGGCAACGCGGGCGCGTGCATCAGCGGGGAGCGCGGCACCGGCACGCACGAAGCGCTTGTGGGTCTGCTCCAGCAGCCGGTTCTGCTCGGGGGTGAGGCCCAGCTCGGCGCGCTGCTTGTAGAGCGCGTCCACGCGCTGGAACAGGGCCTGGTCGAGCATGGTCTCGTTCGACAGCCGGGCCAGCTTCGGCGCGATGGCCTTCTGGATGGCCTGGTTGGCCGGCGTGGCATCCGCGGAGGCCACGGTGAAGAAGGTGCTGGAGACGCGCGACAGCTCGCGGCCGGCGCGTTCCATGGCCTCGATGGTGTTCTCGAAGGTCGGCGCGGTCTTGTCGTTGGCGATGCGCTGGCTCTGCGCGCGGGCCTCGGCGATGGCCAGGTCGAACGCGGGCTCGTAGTGCTCCGGGCGGATGCGATCGTAAGGCGGCACGCCGTCGGGGGTGCTCCAGGCGCCAATCAGCGGATTGGCCGACTGCTCGGCGCGCGGCGGGGCGGTTTGGGCGGCGCTGGTCAGGCTTGTGCTCATGAGGGTGACCGCGATGGCGGTGGTAAGAACGCACGTACGAAGAATCAAGATTCTGCTCCAGACAGTTGTCATGTAACTCTATTACAGCGGCGGGCGTTTCTGTGATCGCGGCGTGAATGGTCGCGATATGGGGATCAGGCGCGGACTGCGGCCCTTTGCTGGCGCTTACGGCAGCGGCGGCTGGGAACTGTGCACTCGGGCGGCACCGACCCTGACTCAGGCCGGGCCAGCAGCTGAACGCGCCGCCCCGTTTCGCCGGCATTCGCACCATCCATGTGCCGTCACCGGTGCAAGCAGCACGATGGCGGCGAGGAAGATCGCCAGCCCTGCCACCCCCAGGCACTCGCGCCGTTCCTCACATGTCCGAGCTGGCTTCTGTCTGGCAGCGGCCGGCATCCCCGCTGCAGCAGTTGCGGGTGAGGAACTCGATCAGTCCATTCATGGCGGCGAAATCGGCGCGGTAGCAGATGCTGCGGCCGCGTGCTTCGCCCTCGATCAGTCCGGCCGCGGCGAGTTCCTTGAGGTGGAACGACAGGGTCGCCCCGGGCAGCGCCAGTGCTTCGGCGATCTGCCCTGGCGTGCGGCCACCGGGGCCGGCCTCGACGAGTTGCCGGAAAACCGACAGACGGGTCATATGCCCGAGTGCCGAGAGTGCAGCGCTTGCGTCGTTAAGTTCCATGTTTCTAGAATAGTCGAATGAATTTCGAACGCGCAATCACCGCAGCCCCCGACGACCTGCCCAACATCGTGCCCGCTGCCTTCGACGTGCCGGATGCCGGCCGCCTCGGCGTGGCCGCCGGCCATCCGCCGCGGATCCTGCTGCTGTATGGCTCGCTGCGCGAGGAGTCCTACAGCCGCAAGCTGGCGCTGGAGGCCGAACGCCTGCTCCGCCATTTCGGCGCCGAGACGCGCGTGTTCGATCCGCGGGACCTGCCCGTGCAGGGCAGCTGCGAGGCGGATCACCCGAAGGTGCAGGAACTGCGTGCGCTGGCCATGTGGTCCGAGGGCCAGGTGTGGGTGAGCCCGGAGCGCCACGGCACCCTCAGCGCTGTGTTCAAGAACCAGATCGACTGGCTGCCGCTCGAGGATGGCGGCATGCGCCCGACCCAGGGCCGCACGCTGGCGGTGATGCAGGTCAGTGGCGGCTCGCAGTCGTTCAATGCGGTCAACGCGATGCGCGTGCTCGGGCGCTGGATGCGCATGGTCACCATCCCCAACCAGTCGTCGGTGCCCAAGGCCTGGCAGGAATTCGACGAGGCCGGGCGCATGAAGCCCTCGGCCCTCTACGACCGCGTGGTCGACGTGATGGAGGAACTGGTGAAGTTCACCCTGCTGGTGCGCAGCCACAGCGACTACCTGACCAGCCGCTACAGCGAGCGCAAGGGCGACCTCGCCGCGACAACCCTTGCCGCTGCCGCCACTTCCACCGAGACCTGAGGCCCCATGGACGCGACCATCTTCCACAACCCCGCCTGCGGCACCTCGCGCAACACGCTTGCGCTGATCCGCCATGCCGGCATCGAGCCGACGGTGATCGAGTACCTGCGTGACCCGCCGCTGCGCGGGCAACTCAGCGCGATGATCGCGGCCGCCGGCATCGGCGTGCGCGATGCGCTGCGCCGCAAGGGCACGCCCTACGACGCGCTTGGTCTGGATGATCCTGCTCTGACCGACGACCAGCTGCTCGACGCGATGCTGGCCCACCCGGTGCTGATCAACCGCCCGTTCGTGGTGACCGATACCGGCACCCGGCTCTGCCGGCCATCGGAGGTGGTGCTGGAGATCCTGCCGCCGCTGACGCAGCCCTTCACCAAGGAAGACGGCGAGGTGGTCGGCGCGACGGGCTGACCGCAGCGCGGCGTGATCGCAGCCGCCGCGTACATGCCGCAGCCGGGCCCACGCCTGTACGTCACGCTGGGCCGCTGCCTGCATGAGCCGGGCATGCATAGCGGGGGCGGCATCGCCCTACTCCGGCGACGCTGACCTCGCCTGCCCAGCCGGCCCGGCTTCGGAGCGACGGCCCTTCCGCGATCCGGCTTCCAGCGTCGCTGCGCCGTTGCCGACGACAGCTGCTGATGTCAGCGGCTGTTGCGGTCATGCGGTGGGGACGCCGTGGCCGCAATAGGCCGCATGCAGCGCCTCGAGCACGCCCAGCGCCGGTCCGTCGGCAAGCGAGTAGTGGATCGACTGGGCCTCGCGCCGGGTGTGGACCAGCGCCATCTCGCGCAGCACCGCCAGGTGCTGCGACAGCGCGGACGCCCCCAGCCCGGTTGCCGGCTGCAACTCGCCCACGGTGCGCTCGCCTTCCACCAGCTGGCACAGCACCAGCAGCCGCGCCGGGTGGGCCAGCGCCTTGAGCAGCGCGGCCGCCTCGCTTGCGTGGGCGGCCATGTCGGGCAGCGCGACATCGGCATGGGCTGGCGTGGCGGCGGAGCTTGGCATCGGCGGCGGGCTCGCTTGACAGGTGGCGG
>Ga0233369_1000612_pt1 | contig 14083 bp, 8 predicted proteins | sample ElkDunMinimDraft_26_FD_191537 | JGI IMG/M metagenome (GOLD analysis project Ga0233369, IMG submission 191537) | Fecal eukaryotic communites from dung pellets of Tule Elk in California, USA - Elk Dung D16 | ecosystem: Host-associated > Mammals > Digestive system > Large intestine > Fecal | place... | reverse complement strand
CTATGCAATACGACGTTATCGTAATCGGTAGTGGACCAGGCGGATATGTTGCTGCCATCCGTTGTGCTCAATTAGGTTTAAAAACAGCTGTTATCGAAAAATACAGCACGTTTGGTGGAACATGTTTAAATGTAGGTTGTATTCCTTCCAAAGCCTTATTAGATTCTTCAGAACATTTCCATAATGCTGCTCATAATTTTGAACAGCATGGTATCAACTTGAGCAGTCTAAGTATTGATATGAAAAAAATGATCGATCGTAAAAACGATGTTATCGCTCAAAATACGGCCGGCATTACTTACTTATTTAAGAAAAACAAAATCGATAGTTTCGAAGGATTAGGTTCTTTTGTTGACAAAAACAACATTAAAATCACAAAAACTGACGGATCTACGGAAACGATAACAGGTAAAAACATCATTATCGCAACCGGTTCTAAACCGACTGCACTTCCATTTTTACCAATAGATAAGAAACGTATCATTACATCAACAGAAGCCTTAAACTTAAGCGAAGTTCCAAAACATCTGATCGTCATTGGCGGAGGAGTAATTGGTCTAGAGTTAGGATCTGTTTATGCGCGTCTAGGTGCAAAAGTTTCTGTTGTGGAATATGCCAAATCGATCATCGCAACTATGGATGGCGGATTAGGTAAAGAATTACAACGTGTGTTAAAGAAAAACCTAGGAATGGAGTTTTTCTTGGGCCATAAAGTTACTGGAGCTACTGCCAAAGGTAAAAAAGTAACGGTTACTGCCGAAGATGCTAAAGGACAAGCGGTATCTCTAGAAGGCGATTATTGTATCGTTGCTGTAGGTAGAACGGCATATGTAGATGGTTTAGGTTTAGAAAACATCGGTATTACTCCAGAAGAACGAGGTAACAAAATCACCGTAAACGATCATTTAGAGACTATCGTACCTGGTGTTTATGCGATTGGTGATGTAGTGAAAGGAGCCATGTTAGCGCATAAAGCGGAGGATGAAGGTATTTATGTTGCAGAGCGAATCGTTGGTCAAAAACCACATATAGACTATAATTTAATTCCAGGTGTTGTTTATACTTGGCCAGAAGTTGCTTCGGTAGGTAAAACAGAAGAGCAATTGAAAGAAGCAGGAAAAAAATTCAAATCGGGAAGTTTTTCATTTAAAGCATCAGGACGTGCAAAAGCATCAGGTGATACCGATGGTTTTGTGAAAGTATTAGCCGATGCCGATACGGATGAAGTGTTAGGTGTTCACATGATCGGCCCACGCGCTGCGGATATGATTGCAGAAGCTGTCGTAGCGATGGAATACCGTGCTTCAGCAGAAGATATCGGTAGAATATGCCATGCACACCCTACATTTACAGAAGCCTTGAAGGAAGCTGCTTTAGCTGCTACAGCGAATAGAGCCATCCACGCATAAGGATCATGTAATAAATAATATAAAAAAAGGCAAACCTAGGTTTGCCTTTTTTTATGGGAATAGCTAAATTACAGCATGAATTTTTACACCAGAAAATGGGTAAAGCCTGAAGACTTAAACCCCAATGGCTCCTTATTCGGAGGCACACTACTACGATGGATTGATGAAGAAGCGGTTATTTACGCCATCGTCCAATTAGGTAATCCACACGTAGTCACGAAATACATTTCGGAAATAAATTTTATCAGCTCTGCAAAGCAAGGAGATATTATCGAATTAGGTATTGAAGCGACTCAATTTGGCACAACTTCGCTAACCATGCGATGCGTAGTGCGTAATAAGATCAGTAAAAAAGAAATCCTTTCGATTGAAAAACTCGTTTTCGTAAACCTAGATAAGGAAGGTAATCCTTGCCCACACGGGAGAACAGAAATTACCTATGCCTATATGGGAATAGAAAACGCAGGAAAATAATGGGATTAGGCCGATTTATGCTGATTAATATCTTTTTTTAGATCACGTTCCACCCAAAAGGAAACAAATGGGATTAAACTTATGAAGAAATATTTCAACACACGTTGAATAGACCAATGGTAAGTTTGCCAACAAGCTATTAATAGAATCACAAATAATACCACTAAGAAGCCATGTATACTACCTACAATACGAACCGCATCAGGTATTCCTGCGAAGTATTTTAACGGCATGGCAATTAGAAACAAAATAACGGTAGATATGGCTTCCCATAATGCAACTTGTTGAAATATACGTAACATAGCGTTTTATTAATGAACTTCGCAAAGAAAGCTAAAAACCTTTGCTATTAAAAGTTGAATTTCAGGAACTGACTAGGATATGACAGTATAGAGGTTTAAAGGGGCAATTCGATAAAAGAATTGGCCTGACTAAATAAAAAATGTGTATTTTTGGTACATTGTATTAGCAAACATAACGACAATTAATATTTATGAATTACGACATTATTGTTATTGGTAGTGGTCCAGGCGGTTATGTAGCTGCCATTAGAGCTTCTCAATTAGGGTTCAAAACGGCTATTATCGAGCGTGAAGCATTAGGAGGAATCTGCCTTAACTGGGGTTGTATCCCGACAAAAGCACTTTTAAAAAGTGCCCAAGTATTCGAATATTTAAATCATGCTGCCGATTATGGTATTAAAGTGAATGGTGGAGAAGCAGACTTTGACGCCATTGTGAAAAGAAGTCGTGGTGTAGCAGATGGCATGAGTAAAGGTATACAGTTCTTGATGAAGAAGAATAAAATCGACGTCATTATGGGAACTGCAAAAATAAAAAAAGGTGGTAAGATTGAAGTGAAAGCTGCCGATGGTACTACAAAAGAATATAGTGCTAAACACACTATTTTGGCCACTGGAGCTCGCTCTAGAGAACTTCCTAATTTGCCACAAGATGGTAAAAAAATAATCGGCTACCGCCAAGCAATGAATTTACCTAAACAACCTAAATCTATGGTTGTGGTGGGTTCTGGTGCTATTGGTGTGGAGTTCGCTTATTTCTACAATGCTATTGGAACAAAAGTTACGATTGTAGAATTTATGGATCGTATAGTACCTGTAGAGGATGAAGAAATCTCAAAACAATTGGAGAAATCTTTGAAAAAAGCTGGAATCAATATATTAACCAAATCTGAAGTTCAATCGGTAGATACGAAAGGCGAGTTAAGCAAAGTAAATATTAAGTCTGATAAGGGAACAGAGGTTATCGAAGCTGAAGTTGTTTTATCTGCAGTGGGAATTACGCCTAATATCGAAAATTTAGGCTTAGAAGAAGTTGGCGTAAAAACGGACAAAGGTCGTGTATTGGTTGATGATTTCTATAAAACAAACATCGATGGGGTATATGCTATTGGCGATATTGTAAAAGGTCAAGCATTGGCTCACGTGGCATCCGCTGAAGGAATTACCTGTGTTGAAAAGATTAAAGGATTGCATGTTGAAGCTATTGACTATAATAACATCCCAGGCTGTACCTATTGTTCACCAGAAATTGCTTCTGTTGGATATACCGAAAAAGCAGCTAAAGAAGCGGGTTATGATATTAAAGTCGGTAAATTCCCATTCTCAGCATCCGGAAAAGCATCTGCTGCAGGAGCAAAAGATGGTTTTGTAAAGGTTATTTTTGATGCTAAATATGGTGAATTCCTAGGTGCACATTTAATTGGCGCCAATGTGACAGAAATGATTGCTGAAGTGGTGGTTGCTCGTAAATTAGAAACAACTGGTCATGAAGTATTAAAAGCTGTACATCCTCACCCTACAATGAGTGAAGCGATTATGGAAGCAGTTGCAGATGCTTATGGTGAAGTTATTCACTTATAAGAACGCAACAAAACTTATATAAAACAGGGGATATCTTTGGATATCCCCTGTTTTTTTTTGAGCTCTTATTCCTAATTTTTTTCACAATTATTTAGCATTATTTTAATTGATGTTTCTTAATACATGGCTATTTTCGACTACAAAATAGTTAAGAAATGAATACCATTATTTTAGTGCTGGGATCAACCAATGACGAAAAAGGAAATTTATCAGTGATGGCTCAAGATCGATTGACCTGTGCATGGCAACTCGCAAAAGAGAATCCTACAATTAAAGTGATTTGTACCGGGGGCTTCGGCGAGCGATTTAACCCTACCTTAAAAGCACATAGTGAATATGGAAAACAATTTTTAATCGGTTTAGGCTTAAAAAATGAACAGTTTTTACCCTATTCCTTATCGACCAATACGATAGAGGATTTTAAATTAGCCCTTCCCATACTCCATACGCATAATCCAGATTGTTTAATCATCATAAGTTCTGATTTTCATATGGCTAGGGTTAAGCTATTAGCAGAACGAATATTACTAGGTTTCAATCCCCTATTTATCTCTGCGAAATCCAGCTTGTCGGACTTGGACTTAAAACCCCTCATCCTTCATGAGAAAAAAGCCATTTCCTTACTGTATGAGCGCAATTTTGATTTTTAAGTACAACTATTTAGCTTATTACTTTTTCCAAATTTTCTCTGCCCAGCGACCTACGAACCAAAAGGACAATGCTAAAATTAAAAAGAAAATAGTTCGATTGATATTATCCCAAAGGTATTCGACAAATCGAGTGTACAGGTTGATAATAAAAAAGATAAAGCCAATATCTCTTGAAGCATGATCTTTGGTTTTCAAACCATAAATCGCTAAACCTAAGGATATAGCGATACCCAACAGTCCCCAATAAAAGATTTCGTATTGACGTATTTGGGTCCATTTTTCAAAATCACTATAATTTCCAAAAATCGACAAGCACCATAAAGCAATCATGCTGTATAACAATCCAATCACATAAGATGTGGATTGAAAAGCTTGCAGTACTTTTATTTTGGGTTGAAGGAAAAACGCAAATGCAGTCAGAAGGAATCCAAATATGGTAAACCGTAAGGGGTAATTCATGCCCCAAAACCTAAAGCCCCAATTACTGTGATAGGCCGTCTCGGTAGCAAACCAAATTCCTAAGGCTACAAGCGTAAATACCCAGATGAGCTTTGAATTTAATTTGATGGAAAGTACTGCATATATAACAATGGAAAGTAAAAACAAGAGGCTATAATGCGTTTCGTTACGATCGAGAATTTGACCTAAAAAACCTATACAAGCTGCAGTAGAAAATGAGCCCGCGAGCATGAGGGTCTCATTAGAAAATGTTTTATCGGGGTTTTTCTGTTTAAATCGAAATCCTAAAGCATAAAACAAGATGGCTAGACCAGCAAAAAATAAACAAAACACCACATTTGGGGTATCGTAAAATTGTTGGACTAATTGCTCTAAGTAATCATCAGAAAACAAGGAAATCACCGCAAATATCATGGATGCGAGTGCGATCCAGAAGGCATATCTAGCCAATACGCCCCATTCAAAACCTTTATCATCTAAATTGTGAATTAATTCTTTGGCTTTATCTTCGTTTATTAATTGTTGTTCTTGCCAATGTTTAACAGCACTTTCAATTACTTCTCGTTCGTTTTTAGTTACATCGAATTTATTCACTTGCGCATAATTAGTAAATTAAAGGTAATACTTTTCATTTCAGTCTCATAATCTAAAGTTTAGGGGCTTGCATACTCTTCCGTCAATTTAAAAATCAGTAACTTTGCACATTCCAAAAATTAGTTTAATGGCTGAACAAAAAGCAATAGATTTAGGAGAACAGCAGGAAGTAGAAGTATTTGGTGCTCGTGTCCATAATCTAAAAAATATTGATGTATCCTTTCCAAGAAATGAACTTGTTGTAATAACAGGTTTGAGCGGTAGCGGAAAATCTTCTTTAGCATTTGATACGATTTATGCTGAAGGTCAACGTCGTTATATGGAGACCTTTTCGGCTTACAGTCGTCAATTTTTGGGTGGGATGGAGCGCCCTGATGTGGATAAAATATCCGGATTAAGTCCTGTCATCTCTATTGAACAGAAAACTACGTCTAAGAACCCAAGGTCAACCGTGGGGACGATCACTGAAATTTACGACTTTTTACGTTTGTTATTTGCTCGTGCGGGAGAAGCATTTTCCTATGTATCGGGCAAAAAAATGGAACGTATGTCGGATGATGAGATTACGGATCGAATATTAAAAGATTTTGATGGGGAAGGGATTTATATTCTTGCCCCAGTGGTAAAGGGACGTAAAGGCCATTATCGGGAGTTATTCGAACAGATTCGTAAACAAGGATACACGAAAGTTCGTGTAGATGGTGAAATATTGGATTTGGTTGCTAAAATGCAAGTGGATCGATATAAAATCCACGATATAGAAATTGTAGTGGATCGAATTGTTGTAGAAAGCGAATCCCGAAAGCGTTTGTATTCTTCCATTGGACAGGCTTTAAAAACCGCAAAGGGGATTATAAAAATTGCAAATAAGGAAAATAAAGAACAGTTTTTTAGCCGGTACTTGATGGATGCGGAGTCTGGAATATCTTATGATGAACCGCAGCCAAACACCTTCTCTTTTAATTCACCCTATGGTGCTTGTCCTAAGTGTGATGGATTGGGCTATATCTATGAAATAGATAAAAATATTGTTATTCCAGATCGTAGTTTAAGCATACAAAAAGGAGCTATTGTCCCGCTTGGGCCGCTGAGAGAATCGTGGAATTTCGCCGTATTAAAAGCTATTGCCAAGAAATTTGATTTCTCGTTAACGGCTTCTATCGATAAACTTCAGGAAGATACCATTGATATGCTACTTTTTGGAGCTGAAGAGCCTATTTCATTAACAGTATCCTACGGAACCTATGGTGCCCGGGAATATGCGGTACAATTTCAAGGCGTTTTCAAAATGCTGGAAGAAATGAGTGCTAAACAACAGGAAGATGGGCAGGCATTGGATGATTTTCGCACACAAGTTGTTTGTCCTTCTTGTCATGGCGCGAAACTTAAGAAAGAATCTCTACACATCAAGATAGATCAAAAAAATATTGCTGACCTAGCTGAATTAGATATCGTCGCTTTGAACGAATGGTTCGAAGGAATTGAGGAACGATTATCGGATCGTCAAGTTATCATAGCAACGGAAATTATCAAGGAAATAAAGACTAGAATTGGCTTTTTATTGGATGTAGGGTTAAATTACCTGACCTTAAACCGAAGTTCGAAAAGTCTTTCTGGTGGTGAGGCTCAGCGCATTCGTTTAGCGACGCAAATCGGCTCGCAGCTGGTAAACGTACTTTATATTTTGGATGAGCCAAGTATTGGGCTTCATCAACGAGATAATGAACGATTGATTAAAGCTTTAAAAAACCTACGTGATATTGGTAATTCCGTGTTAGTCGTGGAGCATGATAAAGACATGATCATGAATGCGGATTATGTGATCGATATGGGGCCGGCTGCAGGAATTCATGGGGGTAGAGTGGTTGCTCAAGGTACGCCGAAGCAACTCATGAAAATGCATACGCTTACTACGGATTACATCAATGGAACTAAAGCGATTCAAATTCCTGAGGTGAAAAGAGCAGGAAATGGACATACGCTTTCCTTAAAGGGTGCAAAAGGACATAATTTAAAGAATGTAAGTATCGATATTCCTTTAGGCAAATTAGTATTGGTAACAGGTGTTTCGGGTTCTGGAAAATCCAGTCTAATCACCAATACCTTATACCCTATTTTAAATCATCATTTTTTTAGGGCTAAAGCAAAGCCTTTGCCGTACGACAAAATAGAAGGTTTAGACCAGGTGGATAAGGTGATTGAAATTGATCAATCGCCAATAGGAAGAACGCCACGTTCAAACCCTTCAACCTATACGGGCGTATTTTCAGACATCCGTGCCTTGTACGTACAATTGCCTGAAGCAAAAATAAGAGGCTATAAACCCGGTCGGTTTTCTTTCAACGTGAAAGGTGGCCGCTGCGAGACTTGTCAAGGTGCTGGAATGAAAATTATTGAAATGAATTTCCTTCCTGATGTGCAGGTTCCTTGCGAAACGTGTCATGGCAAACGATACAATCGGGAAACCTTGGAAGTAAGGTATCGTGGAAAATCCATTTCTGATGTCTTAGACATGAGTATCGATGAGGCCGTTTCCTTTTTCGAAAACATACCTACGATCTATCGTAAGATTAAAACCTTACAGGATGTTGGGCTTGGTTACATTACTTTAGGTCAGGCTTCTACTACCCTATCTGGTGGTGAAGCTCAACGGGTTAAACTGGCTACCGAATTATCTAAAAAAGATACTGGAAAAACCTTTTACATCTTAGATGAACCGACTACAGGTTTGCATTTTGAAGATGTAAATGTATTGCTGGGTGTCATCAATCGATTGGTAGACCGTGGCAATACCATTTTGGTCATCGAACATAATATGGATATGATTAAGGCTGCAGATTGGATTATCGATATGGGACCTGAAGGTGGAATGAATGGTGGTCAATTATTGTTTCAAGGTACGCCTGAGGAACTAATAAAACAAACAAATAGCGAGACAGGTCGGTTTCTGAAATTAGAAATGGACTAACCGCGATAAGGTATAGAAAAGGAAAACGCCCAACAGAACGAATTCTGCTGGGCGTTTTTATGACTGAAGTTTTGTATTTATAGCTTATGAAGCGGAAACTTCATTATTGATAAAGCTGGTTGAATAACATCTTAAAGGTACCATGACTTTGTGCCCTATTCGTTGCTTCAGGTCCAATAGCAATTAATTTTCCTTTTCCTAGGTTAGAAACTAGCCCTATACTCACGCCTTTTAAATAATGTTGCCCGTGAGCCCATCCACTTAATAACGATTGTTCTGTGGTAATTTCTCCTAAAGAGTATAAATCTTTTGTTTCTTTAAATTTAAAGACCGGACTATTATTGAAAACGATATTCACCTCTTTTTTCAACCCGTAGTTTTCGGGAAGATTGGGATTCAAGCTAGCTTTTAAAATACTGGTCGGAATGTAATATTTGATATTGGATAGCTTTACGCTTTTCCCCTCTTTATTTAACTCCATTAACGGGTTTTCTACCGGTAGATTAAAATGATATACCAATTCTGAAGAGGATCCTATGGTTATAATTTTCCCTCCGGCTTCTACATAGTTTTTCAATACTGGAATGGATTGGTCTACACTAATGGCTCCTAACGTATACTGCAAACTATCTGGCACTAAATCCTTAGCAGGCATACGACTTGCTCTAGTAGCTTCGGTACTTGGTATTCCTGGCCCTATAAATAATAAGACATCGTATTTAGCAATGCGGTTCTGATCAACATCTTGCGGATAGAACAGCTCATAATCATACCCATATTGTTCCAATATCCACCTTACCCATCCGGAGGGCATAGATCCTCCATATTGATCGTACAAACCAATTTTTAGGGATTGCACAGGTTTTAATTCTTTAGGCTTTGCTGGGTAAGGTTTGATGATTAAGGCATTTTTTGAAGCATAAGCCTTCAACGGAGCGGCTGCTTTTGCTTCCACGTAGAAATCTTTGCTCTCTAAATCCCGAAATACCTTATACCCATCTTTTAAAAGTTTATTTACTAAGGTAAATGCATCATTTGCTTTGGCATTGATCTGATACCCAAACTTACTTTTAGGGAGTGTTAAGGAAGGGGGTTCTATAAAATCACCAGGAGCTAATTTTTGAAATGGACCGTTTAACTCTTCGAAAACGCGATCATACTGCAGCCCCATTTGCAGGGCTAAAGTCCATCCTGCAGCATCGTAAGGTCTGATCGGTGGACCTCCTTCATACGCGACATCATGGGGATGGTCCTGAGCTTCAAACATATCGATGACCTGCGGTCGGAAGGCTTGATTGGTTTTTACAATGATGGAATGCTTAGGATATTGCACGCCTCCGTATTCAAATGCTTCAGTCGCCTGATAGGCATATACCCCAGATTTACTTAGCGCATTGACAAACTTGATGGCTGTTCCAAAATCATCCTGATCTGCCGATATAATGTAAGCTCTTGCATCTCTATTCTTCGGATTTTTATAGATATCTTCGTAATAACTATTCGGAATGATGGTAGAACGGTAAAAAGAATTATTTTCCGCTACTTTTACCTTTCCACTTTTGAGGTCTGAATCGTAATTCTTTTTTAGTTGATCTGCATATTTGGAATAGTTAGTCCAATAATCTTGATTACCACGATCGATAGCGTTTTTACCTGCCTTATAAAAGTTATAAAGCAATTTATCGCCATTCCTGGAGGCATAATCTAATATGGCTAAATTTAATGAAACAGAATAATCGATAGACTTTTTAAAGTTCCAGGCTTGAGGAGCAACTGGAAATGGCAATCCATTTCTAGGTACTTGACGCTCTGCAACTAATGGAATTTCTGACGGGGTAGGATTTCCTGTTATTTCAGTCAATATACCGATCATGTTATGAAAATAGGGGGCTGTTCTTAAGCCGCCATTCCACCAAGTAGAAAATCCAGATTGATCCATACGTACATATCCAGGTTTGCCTTCTTGATGTAATCGATCGATCATCGAAAATCCAACTCCATCTATCCCTGTAACGACTAAGGGGTCGAATACATGATTAAATGGATCTCGGTAAGGTGGCCCTGCGACAACGGTACCATCTGGAGAAGTTTGGTGATGATTGTAGATTATTTGAGGTAACCAATCGATATAAACCACCTTCGCAAAATTGCTTGCCTCCTTCATATTGAACATAAAGAAGTCGCGGTTATTGTCATGACCTACATATTTATGGTATAGGCGAGGTATAGCCATATTCCGTTTGGTTTTATCCTCATATTGCATATACCAATCAGCTAGCAAATCTTGTCCATCAGGATTAACATGCCACATCAATATAACCACCTTATCCAAGTAGTTCTTAATTTCTTCTTCTTGACTGCTGGTCAATTGATACAGGGTTTCTATTAATTGATGTGAACCTACAGTCTCATTTGAGTGCATTCCTCCATCGATCCATACAATTGGTTTACCTACTTTAGAGAGTTGCTTGGCTTGTTCTTCAGTTAGCCCTTCTGCTCTTCCTAATTGTTGGGAAATCTTTCGATAGTCTTCTACTTTTGCTAAATTCTCCGGAGATGAAACGATGAGTAAATATTGTTTTCTTCCTTCTTCGGTCAAACCAGCTTCTTGTATTTTTACTCGATTTGATTCCTTGGCAACTGTTAGAAAATAAGATTCCATCAGTTTATAATTCGCCAACATATAATCATCTCCAATATCAAATCCAAAATGCGCCTTTGGGCTTGTTACTTCTTGTGCAGAAATACTGCTTGCTACCCCAATAAACAATGCTATTAGGGAAGCCTTTGCCTTATTCATCCTCATCCGATTACTTCTTGTTTTTAACATGTGTTTCTAACCACTGGTGTTGTTCCCAAAAGGTATGTAAAACACCTTCTCTACTCCGATAGCCATGAAACTCTTTTGGCAACATAACTAAACGCACCACACCTCCATGGCCTTTAATAGCAGCATATAAACGCTCACTTTGAATTGGGAATGTGCCTGAATTTTCATCATCCATGCCATGGGTCAAGAGTAAAGGTTTTTTGATTTTAGGAGCATATGTAAATGGAGACATGGCATCGTAAACTTCCTTGGCCTGCCAATAAGTACGTGCTTCTCCTTGGAATCCAAAAGGCGTTAGCGTACGGTTATATGCTCCACTGCGTGCAATTCCTGCTGCAAATAAATCGGTATGCGCTAATAAATTAGCCGTCATAAAGGCGCCATAGGAATGCCCTCCTACGGCAATTCTATTCCTATCTGCAACTCCTAGATCCACAATGTAATCAATTAATGCTACCGCATTATCTTCGATTTGTTGGATAAAAGTATCATTTGGTTCGCTGTTTCCCTCCCCTACAATTGGCATATCTGCTTGATCTAACACCGCATACCCTTGAGTCACCCAATACACGGGTGATCTGAAAGCCAACCGTGGAAAACGTTGTGGCGACCCTTTTACTTGGCCTGCCGCTTCTTTCGTTTTAAATTCCCTTGGATAAGCCCATATTAATACTGGAAGTGGTTTATCGCCCTTTTTAAAATCGGCGGGTACATACAACGAAGCCGAAAGGCTTAATCCATCTTTTCTAGGGTAGGAAAGCAGGGATTTCTTCACATTAGCCAAGGAAGGATATGGATCTTGAAAAGTGCTGATTTGTTGTTCTTTCTTTTTCTTTAAATCGATAGCAAAGACATTCGGTGCTTCTTTTGCCGATTCTCTTGCTACATAGAGCAAACCGGTATTATTAAAAAATAGCGGTTCTTCATAATAATTCCTTTTGGATTTGTATAAGGTATCCTGTTTACCTTTGAGTACATCCCATTTCAAGATGAAAGGTCTATCGCCTTCGGCTGAAGCTCCTAATCCCTGGGTAAAAACAGCTCCTTTCCCATCGCTTAGTAATAATCCTTTGGAATTACTGATAAATGTTCCTGGATCGGTATAGGTGTCTTCTGATTTTCGAGTAGCCAACACTTTAATTAGTGTACCTTTCTCCGCATCTACTAAACTTAACTTCGAAGAGCGATCTTTTCTCCATGATTCAGCTACGATAGCAAATTGTTCTGACCATTGAACATCTCTAATTCGGTAAGATCCTGAATAAATTTTCTTCGCATTGGATACTTCAAACGGAGCAGACAGCGCAAATAATTCATCGCGAACGTCTGTTTCCGTTGCTGGATTTCCTTTATCCTTAGCAACAATATATAAGATTTCAGCAGGCTTATCTTTACGCCAGTCAAAACTTCTTGGCCCTTCGATTACCGCATCAAAACTGGAAGGTAAATTATCAGCTAATGGTTGTGTATAGACTGTTTTCACCAATTGGCCTGCACTTGTATAAATGCTAATTTCTTGCGGAAATAATGGAATAGGTACTAGGTAAGAATATGGTCTTACTACGCGTTGTACAAGGATAAAAGCGCCATTTGGCGAGTAATCAACTTTACTAAACACCCCTTTTACTCCGATAGGCTTTGCGACAGCATTTAAATCTACTTCAACCAATTGAGAAGATAGATAATATTCCATCAATTGTTCATCGTTTGCATTGGCGAGTAGGTTTTGATAGGTTCTGGAGGGGGTAACTCCGCCTAAATTCTCTTGAACAATTGGACCTGAAGGTACTGGATTAAACACAGGCAGCTGTCCTCGGTCACTAATCACTTGCTGTACCAATAAACTCGAACCATCTGCTTTCCATTGCATGGTATGTCCATAAGTATCGTTGACTTGAGTCAAGATTTTTTTGGCCGATTTACTATTCAAATCCACTACCCAAAGTTCTGTATCTGTTAAGGATTTATTTAAAAAAGCAAATAACTCTTCCTTCGATGACCATAATACATCGGACAATTGCAAATTACTTGGCAATCCAGCAATAGAAAACTCTTGATTTGTCTTTAGATCACGAACCAGCACTTGTTTATATACACCAGGATGCTCAGCAACCGTGGTATTAGTCAAGGGATTTATCCGTAAACCTGCAACGCCAAGTACAGGCTGTGAAATCTGTTCAATGGTTTGATATCCTGGCGCTTCCAACAACAGCATATAGCGACCATCCTTACTAAACTTTTGCACCGGAATTTGTGCAGCATCTACTAAATCAACTATACCCTTAGGCGGTAATTGATACTTAATAGCTTCTTGCGCTTGATTGGTCTGGGCAATCAATAAAAGAGCCATCAAAACACTTGATTTCAACGCTAGTTTGATCATCGTATTATTTTTTCTTATAAAATTCATCAGCATCTAAATTAAGTTTGATCATACAATTTTTCGGCATATAGACCATATGGCCTGCTTCATAATAAGTAAAAGAGACTTGCTTACTTTGTTCTGGTCTCAAATTCATATGTTTAAACACGTATTCTGCAGCATGGTATGGCGTTGCCAAATCATAATAGCCTGCAATAACCCATACTTTTAAGTCAGGATTTTTAGCCATCGCTTGTCGCAGCAACTCCGAAGCATTTAAATATTTATTTTGAACGTTATTATAATTCCATGGATGCACTGATCCGGAGAAATCATAAGGCAAATCATTTTTATAGTTCAATTCCGCACGTAGAATATGGTTTAATGCTGACGCAAATGTACCTGCAGTTTTTCCTGCGGGGTCAAATTCGGTTCGCTCTCCTGTATCATCATAA
>Ga0233369_1000611_pt1 | contig 14094 bp, 10 predicted proteins | sample ElkDunMinimDraft_26_FD_191537 | JGI IMG/M metagenome (GOLD analysis project Ga0233369, IMG submission 191537) | Fecal eukaryotic communites from dung pellets of Tule Elk in California, USA - Elk Dung D16 | ecosystem: Host-associated > Mammals > Digestive system > Large intestine > Fecal | place... | reverse complement strand
GATGATCTGATGCGCGAGGTGGCAGGGTGATTTCTGGCCTCAAACCGTATGCAGAGATGAAAGGCTCTGGCGTGGAATGGCTCGGCGCTGTCCCTGCGCATTGGGATGCTCGCCGGCTGAAAGCGTTGCTCACTGAGCGAGGCCAGAAGGGTTTCCCAGACGAGCCGCTACTAACAGCGACGCAGTCGAAAGGAGTTGTGCGGAAGGATCAGTACGAGAATCGCACGGTACTGGCCATGAAAGATCTGCATTTGCTCAAATTGGTCTGCGTCGGCGACTTTGTGATCAGTTTGCGCTCCTTCCAAGGAGGGATTGAGTTCGCAAGAGAGCGAGGCATTATCAGCCCTGCGTATACGGTGCTTTATTCAAAACAGCCGCAGACACATGCTTATCTGGCGTGGCTTTTCAAGTCAGCCCCGTTCATTCAAGGGCTCTCGCTTTTTGTTACTGGCATTCGTCAAGGCCAAAACATTGACTACGAAAAGCTGAGCCGGACGAAAGTGCCTCTTCCGCCAGCTGACGAGCAGACCGCCATCGTGCGGTTCCTCGACCATGCCGACCGCCGCATTCGTCGCGCCATCGCAGCCAAGCAGAAGCTGATCCGGCTGCTGGAGGAACAGAAGCGGGCCATCATCCACCACGCCGTGACCCGTGGCCTTGATCCCGATGTGCGCCTCAAGCCTTCAGGGATCGAATGGCTTGGTGATGTGCCGGAGCATTGGGAAGTAAATCAGGTTCGTTCGATCGCGCAAGTTGTGCGTGGCAGCTCTCCGCGCCCAGCTGGAAGCCCTCTCTATTTTCATGGTGACGCTATGCCATGGATTACTGTCGGCGAAGTCACTAGGGCTCGCGGCAAGTATGTAACAGAAACTTCCACATGCTTAACGGCCGCCGGCGCTGAGCACAGTCGCTTGATCGAGCCAGGGACGTTCTTGCTAACAAATAGCGGGGCAACTCTCGGGATACCTAAAATTTCTGGGATTCAAGGCTGCATAAACGACGGCGTGGCGGCGCTCCTAAAGGTGCGCTCACGAGTTCGTAAAGAGTTCCTCCTGTACTACTTCACCACTCAGACTGTTCACTTGAAAGCATGGGTCGATTTGGGCGCGCAACCAAATCTCAATACACAGATTATTGGGGGCTGGCCAGTCCCGATTCCGACTATTGAAGAGCAGGTTGAGATTGTTAGTCACATTGAAAGGGGTACGGAGTCGCTTGCTGAGCTGGCTGAGAAGGCTCGAAGTGAGATTCTGGCTTTTCGTGAGTATCGAACTCGCCTGATTGCGGATGTTGTCACCGGCAAGTTCGATGTGCGCGGGGCTTCTGCTGGGCTTCCGGCGATGATCGAACCCGAAGATTGCGAGTTCGATGCCGACGCAGAGAACGAAGTAGAGTCAATGGAAGAAGTCGCGGCCGAGGACCAAGCCGCATAGGCGTTAGCTAGGGGACGGATTGATGGCAACGGATACCACCGAACGCGGACTGGAAGACCTGATCGTCGCGGCGATGACTGCCTCGACGGCGCGGGCCGATGGCGTCGCCTCGGCGCACGGCCTCTACGGTAGCGGCGGCTGGATCCTGGGCGACTGGCGCGACTATGAGCGCGAGTACGCAGTCGATCTCAAACAACTCATGCAGTTCCTGACGGCATCTCAACCGGAGGTCGCCGAAGCGGTGCAGTTGAGCGAGGACGGCCCGGCCAAGCGCAAGTTCCTGGCACGGCTACAGGGCGAGATCACCAAACGCGGCGTTGTGGATGTGCTGCGCAAGGGGCTACAGCATGGCGCCCACCCCATTACCTTGTTCTACGCATCCCCGACTCCCGGCAACCGCAAGGCCGAGGAGCAGTTCGCGCTCAACCGCTTCAGCGTCACCCGGCAGGTGCGCTACAGCCGTGAGGCCACACAGCTGGCGCTGGACATGGCGCTGCTCATCAACGGCTTGCCGGTGGCCACCTTCGAGCTTAAGAACAGCCTGACCAAGCAGACCGTGGCCGACGCGGTGGAGCAGTACAAGAACGACCGCGACCCGCGCGAGCTGCTGTTCCAGTTCGGCCGCTGCCTGGTGCACTTCGCCGTGGACGATGCCGAGGTGCGCTTCTGCACCGAGCTCAAGGGCAAGGCGTCGTGGTTCCTTCCCTTCAACAAGGGCTGGAACGACGGCGCCGGCAACCCGCCCAACGAACACGGGCTCAAGACCGACTACCTGTGGAAGCAGGTGCTCACCCGGGACGGGCTGACCGGCATCATCGAGAACTACGCGCAGATCGTCGAGACCAAGAACGAGAAGACCGGGCGCGTCACCCGCAGCCAGATCTTTCCGCGCTACCACCAGCGCGACGTGGTGATGGCGCTGTTGGCCGATGCCCAGGCGCTTGGGGCAGGGCAGCGTTACCTGATCCAGCATTCGGCCGGCAGCGGCAAGTCCAACTCGATCGCGTGGCTGTCCCACCAGTTGGTCGGGTTGCAGCAGGAGGCCGGCGACCAGACTGTGTTCGACTCGGTGATCGTGGTAACCGACCGCCGCATCCTAGACAAGCAGATCCGCGACACCATCAAGCAGTTCGCCCAGGTCAAGGCCACCGTCGGCCATGCCGAACATTCCGGCGACCTGCGCCAGTTCATTGCGGCCGGCAAGAAGATCATCATCACCACCGTGCAGAAGTTCCCGCACGTGCTGGACGAAATCGGCAGTGAGCACGCGGGACGCCGCTTCGCCATCCTGATCGACGAGGCGCACTCGGGGCAGGGTGGCCGTACTGCGTTGGCGATGAACCGGGCGCTGGCCGGCAACGACGAGGATGAGGACGAGTCCACCGAGGACCGCATCAACACGTTGATGGAAGCACGCAAACTGCTGCCTAACGCCAGCTACTTCGCCTTCACCGCCACGCCGAAGAACAAGACGCTGGAGCTGTTCGGCGTACCGATGCCGCAGACCGACGGAACAGTGAAGCACCGGCCGTTCCACAGCTACACCATGAAGCAGGCCACCGAGGAACGCTTCATCCTCGATGTGCTGAAGCACTACACGCCGGTCAACAGCTACTACAAGCTGATCAAGAAGATCGAGGACGACCCGAAGTTCGACGCATCGCGGGCCAAGAAGAAGCTCCGCCGCTATGTCGAGAGCCACGATCACGCCATCCGTCTCAAGGCGGAGATCATGATCGACCACTTCCATCAGGACGTGCTGGCCCGCCAGAAGATCGGTGGACAGGCGCGGGCCATGGTGGTCACCAGCGGCATCGAACGTGCAATCCAGTACTACTACGCCATCAGCGAGTATCTGATTGAACGCAAGAGCCCGGTCCGCGCCATCGTCGCGTTCTCGGGCGAGCACGAATTCGGCGGCAAGATGGTCACCGAGGCGTCGATCAACGGCTTCGCCTCCAGCCTGATTGCCGACCGGATTGCCGAAGACCCGTACCGTCTGCTGGTGGTGGCCGACAAGTTCCTGACCGGCTACGACGAACCGCTCCTGCACACGATGTACGTGGACAAGGGCCTCTCCGGCATCAAGGCTGTGCAAACCCTGTCCCGGCTGAATCGAGCGCACCCGAAGAAGAGTGAGGTGTTCGTTCTGGACTTCATGAACGACGCCGACACGATCAAGGCCTCGTTCGAGCCCTACTACCGGACGACGCTACTGTCCGACGAGACCGACCCGAACAAGCTGCACGACCTGAAGTCCGCGCTCGACGGTTACCAGGTCTACTCACCGGAACAGGTTGAACGTTTGGTGGATCTGTTCCTGGCCGGAGCGCAGCGCGACAAGCTGGACCCGATCCTCGATGCTTGCGTAGCCACTTACAACGAGCTCGACGAAGACGCGCAGGTCGACTTCAAGGGTAAAGCCAAAGCCTTCGTCAGAACCTACGCCTTCCTCTCCGCCATCCTGCCGTACACGCAGGCGGACTGGGAGCGCCTTTCTATCGTGCTCAACCTGCTCGTGTCCAAGCTCCCGGCGCCCAAGGAGGAAGACCTGTCCCGCGGGATCCTTGAAACGATCGACATGGACAGCTACCGGGTTGAAAAGCAGGCGGCGATGAAGATCGCGCTGGCGGATGCGGATGGATCATTGGATCCCGTGCCTGATGGCGGCGGTGGCGGCAAGCGCGATCCTGACCTGGAGCCGCTGTCCAACATCCTAAAAGCCTTCAATGACCAGTTCGGCAACATCTCCTGGCAGGACGAGGACCGAGTTCGCAAACTGATCACTGAGGACATTCCGCAGCGTGTGGCTGCTGATACCGCCTACCAGAACGCGCAGGCCAATTCAGGCGCTGCCAACGCAAGGATCGAGCACGACAAGGCGCTTGGTCGCGTGCTGATCGATTTCATGAAGGACGATACCGAACTGTTCCGGCAGTACAGCGACAACGACAGTTTCAGGAAATGGCTTGCGGATACGGTGTTCGGCATGACCTATCGGAAGCCCCCGGATGGACATGCGCCACCGCCAGGGCGGTGACGGCGCACGATCTAACGCCATTGACAACGGACGCTTGCAATTAGGGGAAGTGACCTTGCAGACCAACAGTGAACAGATCGAACAAACTCTGATTGATATGGCAGTAGAGAGCTGGCGATTCTCGCGCTTGTTTGCTCGCGTCGTCAGCAAGCTGGATGCAGGCGAGTCAGGTCGCTACCTCAATCAGATGCGCTACTTCCAGAAGAAGGTGGAAGAGTCGCTAGATGCCAATGGTCTCAAGTTGGTCAATGTCGAAGGGCTGCCCTACGACACCGGGGTTGCAGCATCGGCTCTCAATTTGGATGACTTTAAGGCAGACGACCATTTGATCGTCGACCAGATGTTGGAACCAATCGTGATGGGGCCAGATGGCCTGCGAAGGGAGGGCTCAGTGATGCTCAGGAAGGTGCAGCAATGAAGTACATTGGTATTGATCTTGGCACGACCAACAGTGCCATCTGCTCCTTTGACGGGGAGCGGATACAGCTTTTCAAAAGCCCTGAGCAGCACGACGTAACGCCTTCCGCGATCTTCATCGACAAGCGAGGTGGCAAGTACATCGGTGCCCGTGCCTACCGGAATTCCGCTCGGAGCCCGGATAATGCTGCCACCGTTTTCAAGCGATTCATGGGAACGAGCACACCGGTAAAGCTGCCAGCCGTCAATGTGACCATGACTCCGGAAGAGTGCTCTGCAGAAATCCTGAGAGTACTGTTTGGCTACCTGCCGGAGGAGGTTCGTGGCGGTGGTGAAACCGGCACGGTGATCACCGTGCCGGCCGCGTTCAACCAAATGCAAAAAGACGCCACGATGGCCGCGGCTGATATGGCGGGAATCGGCCGCGTTGCACTGATGCAGGAGCCGGTTGCCGCCGTGATGAGTGTTATGCGGCAGAGAAGGAACGACGGCATCTTCGTTGTGTACGACCTTGGTGGTGGCACCTTGGACGTCGCCATTGCCGACAGTACGGGCGGGAAGGTAAATCTCCTGGCTCATGGCGGCATTGCCATGTGTGGCGGTCGGGATTTTGACCGCGCACTGTTCGATAACGTCGTTAAGCCCTGGCTATTCGACAACTTCGACCTGCCGGACGACCTGAGTGTCAATCCTCAGTACAAGACGCTGATCCGAGTGGCGACGCTTGCCGCAGAGCAGGCCAAGATCGAGCTCTCTCAGAAAGAGGAAGCGGTCATCAATGCACCGGATACAGAGATCGGTGTTCGTGACGGGGCCGGCGAGGAGATCTACCTCGATATCCCAATTCAGCGTAAGCGTTACGACGACCTGATTGCCTCGAAGATCGACGAATCCATCCAGGCCACCCGAGAGACGCTCGAGAAGGCTGGACTCACCGCCAACGACATCGAGCGGATCGTGTTCGTCGGTGGTCCAACCCAGTACCGCCCACTGCGAGACAAAGTCGCTCAGGAACTCGCCATCGCGGCCTCAACCGAGGTCAATCCGATGACGGCAGTTGCGGAAGGCGCTGCGGTTTTCGCCGAGTCCATCGACTGGAAGTCGCAGAGCCGCGGTCGCAAGAGCGCGAAGGGAACGATCGCCGCGGGTGGCGGCTTGGATTTGACGATCAACTACAACGCGAGAACGCCTGACGTTAAGGCGCGGGTGGTTCTCAAGGTCGGCAAGGGGGCTGCCACGGGCGCGGAATTCCAGGTTGACAGCTTGGACACGGGTTGGTCATCAGGTCGCATCGCGCTAAACGATGGTGCGAGCGTGGAGCTGGCTCTGACCAAGCCAGGGGAGAACTCCTTCAAGATCTTTGTTTTCGACTCCAACGGTGCGCCCCTTGCGCTGAAGGAGGACAAAATCGTCATCTCGCGCACTGCCGCTAGCATCGACGCTATTCCCGCGTCTCACTCCATTGCTGTCGAGGTTAGGGAGAAGGGGCGACCGGAACTTGATTTTCTGGTTAAGGAAGGCGACCAACTTCCGAAGAAAGGGAAAAAAGTCTACAAGGCGGACGAGGGGCTTAAGGCTGGCGGCGCCGGATCACTGAAGTTCAAGCTTTGGGAAGGTGAAATCACCGACCCGGTTACCGACAACCGCCCGATCGGAATGTTCGAGATTAAGGGTTCGGACTTTGACGATGGCGTGATTGCGAAAGGCGCGGATTTGGTCTGCGAGTACGAGATCCTGGACTCCGGCAACATACAGATGGAAGTTTCTGTTCCCTCAATCGGCGCTTCCTTCCATAGTGGGCGAAATTTTTATTCGCGTCAGTCAGGGCAGCGCGACTATTCCAAGGAATCCAAGCTCATCGAGGAACAGTCGGAGCACGCGCTCAGTCGTCTGGAAGAAATGGAAGCCAAGGTTTCCGACCCTCGCTTCGATCAGGCAAGAGAGAAACTAGAACAGGCGGAGGCGATCACCAGCGGCCAGCATGATCCAGAGAGTGCGAAGCAGGCAGACGATTTAGTACAGGAGGCAAAAAAGCTCCTGGCTGCCGTGCGTAAGAGCAACCTGAAGGATATCCGCCAACTGGACCTGGATCACGTCGTCGAGTTCTTCGATGAAGTCGTTCGGCAGCATGCTAGGCCGACTGAATCGTCGGCGTTCGACAATCTGGCGAAGACCGCTCAGCGTGCAATCGACAACAACAGTGGAGATTTTGAATCCCATCTCGATGAGCTGCGAGGACGGAACTTTGAGATCCTGTGGCGCCAGGACTGGTTCGTGATCGATCGCTTCAAGATGTATGCCGAGCGGACGTACATGTTCCAGGATGTCAACGAGCACGCCCAGTTAGTGGCCATTGGCGCAGAGGCGCTCAAAGCCAACGACATCGACAAGCTGCGAGCAGTCGTTGGAAAGTTGTCGTCCATTCGCATTGGGTCGTCCAGTGCCGACGACATGATGGAAGGCTCGAATATCAGGCGAGGTTGACCGTGGCGATTGATGCTTGGCTACCCAATGGATACCTGTTGCCAGACGGCGCGAAGGTCGGTCCCGCCGCGTTCGAAGGTGTGGGCTGGCAAGTCTACGGAACTGCAGGGAAGGGGCATGCGCTGGTGGTCCACCAGGAGCTTTCGGATCGCTGGCTCTCGGCTGGCCTGATTCAAGATGGCGAGTTCCGCTCCTTTAGGTTTGGCGAGCACGGCCTCCAATCGTTCTCTTGCGGCGCCAGTCAGGTAATCAGGCCTGTCAGCGAGGCCAGATCTCCGGACAACAAAGTCGAGGCCTTGGCCTTCGCGCTGGCCTTGAAGGCGACCCGCGATATCGATGCGGATTCACCGTTACAGGATGCCTTGTACGTGGAGAAGATCACGCGACTCCTTCCCACGTATAGCATCAGCTCTCAAACCGAAGATGACGTTGTTCTTGGGTATTGGCTGACCGGTGGGGCTCCTATTTCCGCCAAATCCTTCCGCAGGTTGCGACAGACCCTGAGCTGGATGGGCGCGGGACATCTGAAGGATGTGGTCCAGGCCGCCGGGTTCGAGGTGACGGAGATCATCCCGCGCGACCGCAGCCAAGTCTCGTCCGAGAAAACGGAGGAAGCCCCTGTTGAACAGACGACGGGGGATGTTAGGCGATCGGAACCAGAGCCTAACAAGCTCTTTGAACTCGCCGGGCGGCCCGAATTGGCTGCGTTTTTCAACGAGCACATTGTCGACATCGTTGTGCATCGTGATCGTTACAAGGCGCTAGGCATCGATTTTCCCTCTGCCGTTATCCTGCATGGCCCTCCCGGCTGCGGCAAAACGTTCGCTGTCGAACGGCTGGCTGACTTCCTCGGCTGGCCAAGCTTCCAGATCGATGCATCCAGCGTTGCCAGCCCCTACATTCACGAAACGAGCAAAAAAGTCGCGCAGATTTTCGAGAAGGCAATGGAGCACGCGCCATCTCTTCTCGTTATTGACGAGATGGAGGCATTCCTTGCTGACCGTGAGATGGGCGGGGGCTCCTCGCATCATCGAGTCGAAGAAGTTGCCGAGTTTCTGCGCCGCATTCCGGAAGCGGTCAAGAATGATGTCTTGATCATCGCCATGACCAATCGAATCGACATGATCGATCCTGCTATCCAGCGCAGAGGTCGCTTCGATCATGTGATCAAGGTGGACTTCGCCAGCGAAGTCGAAGTGCTGTCATTGCTGGAAAAATTGCTTTCCTCCCTGCCGAAGGAATCGGACGTGGACTCCAAGCCGCTGGCGAAGGAGCTGGCGGGCAGACCCTTGTCCGACGTCTCCTTCGTAGTGCGCGAAGGCGCGAGGCTGGCCGCACGTTCGGGCAAGGAGCGACTGGATCAAGCCAGTCTGCTGGCTGCCTTGCACACAACTCCGGCACGGGAGCGCGAAGGAGGCGGCACAAAGCGCCGCATAGGATTTATCTAAGGGGGCACTGTGGCAGGGGAAGAAGAAAACAAGAAAGGGGAAGGCAAAGGCTTCGCGGGTCTTTCTTCGCTCGTGTCCGATGTGGGCACGACACCGCCTGCTTCCAAACCAGCAAGCACTGGCGCCCCGCCTGGTGCCGTACCCAAGGTCGCAAATCAGCCTCCAAAACCACTGCCGCTGCCCCATCAGGTGCCTAAGGAGCCTTCTTCTGGTTCGTCCGGTGGCAAATGGGTGCTTGGCATCGCCATTGGCGTAGGTGCTCTCTGGCTCATCGGACAGCTGGGCAAGCCGTCTCCGTCTCCAACTCCCGCTTACACACCCTCCGCGCAGGCTCCATCATCCACGGCATCCGGCACTCTAGCCACACCACCACCGGCAGAGACGCCTTCGGCACCGGAGGAAGTCATGCCTCCAGTCGGACGTGACCTTGTGCTATCGACGGCCCAGATCAGGTATTGCTTGGCCGAGGACATTCGCATGGATGCTGCCAAGTCTGTAGTCAATAGCTATAACGACTCAGAAGTGGACCGATTCAACATGATGGTGGCGGACTACAACAGCCGTTGTGGGAGTTTTCGTTACAGAAGCGGCGCATTGGAAAGCGCACGTCGAGACGTGGAGCCATACAGAAGCCAGCTTATAGAAGAGGGGCGGAGTCGATTGACTGACAATCGCCAGCCTCAGAATCAATCGAGCATAAGTGAGGGTGATGGGTGGAGTCAGGTGCCTCAGGTAGAGGAGCAGACGCAGACTACAGAAGTCCCGCCATCTGCAGATGCAACGACTGACCAAGACACAGCCAATCGAGCGTCTTTCGAACCGATAGCGCCTCCATCCGCATCGACGTCAGATGCGGCGTCCGATTCAGAGGCCAGGAAGGCTGGGCAGCCCGCCAATTCCTTTGTCTCCGGAGCGAATTGGTATTGCAATTCTGGATTCCGAAAGGCGGGTGACCGATGCGAAGCGTTGGTCGTTCCGGAGAATGCCTTTGTCTCCGGGGCGAGCTGGTACTGCAATTCTGGCTTCCGAAAGGTGGGTGACCGATGCGAAGCATTGGTCGTTCCGGAGAATGCCTTTGTCTCCGGGGCGAACTGGTACTGCAATTCTGGCTTCCGAAAGGTGGGTGACCGATGCGAAGCATTGGTCGTTCCAGAGAATGCCTTTGTCTCCGGGGCAAACTGGTACTGCAATTCTGGCTTCCGAAAGGTGGGTGACCGATGCGAAGCATTGGTCGTTCCGGAGAATGCCTTTGTCTCAGGAGCAAATTGGTACTGCAATTCCGGATTCCGGAAGGTGGGTGACCAATGCGTTTCCATTTTCAAACAGTGAGTGGACGAACGCTGATATGGGCATGGCAATTTGCTTCAATTGTGGCGCTGCAAAGACAGGCGCACTTATTGTCTGTAGAGAGTGTGGGGGCGTTCCGAAAGCGAGCAACGAGTTTGCCGTTTCGCTGGCACTTTCAGATCATCTCTCATCAAAGAACGATCTCGCGAAATACAGCCATGAGCTTCGTAACCATCTGAAGCTATCTGTGCCGAATGAGGCCATTGCCCAAGCTTCGGAGGCACTGAAGGATCCGCAGCTTCTGGCCATGCTTGGGGTGCAATCCTCGGAGGCAGCTGCAACGGCTCCACGGCAGGTATCTGCACAGCAACTTCCGCCCATTCCATCAGGGCAGCCGAAAGAGGGGGCGAATGCGCCCTCGTCTCGCACGCGAACGGCTCAACTTGCGACTTCCGCTCTCCACCAAGCCCCATTCGCGGTTCTTGGGGTGACGACTCGTGATGACCGCAGGCGCATCATTGAGCTAGCAGAAGAAAGGTCCTTGGACCTGGATCATGATATTTGCCAGAAGGCACGTTCTGATCTTACAAACCCCCGCACTCGATTGAGCGCGGAGATTGCTTGGCTCCCTGGCGTCTCCCCCCGCAAAGCGTCCCAACTGCTTGATAGCCTGCTCGACAATCCGATGGCGATGCGGGGGGAATCCTCTCTTCCCACGCTTGCGCATTTGAATCTACTGGCTTCGGCATTCGAGTCGGTGGGCGCTGAGCATGACATGGGCGACCTGGCCGAGTTCATTCAGGAGATGGCTTTTCTCGTAGAGGATCTTTCTGCTGATGAGGTGCTAAGGGATATCAATGAAGACCGTACTGTTTCCGGGTTCCCGCAGCTAACTTCATGCGAGCAAATTGAAGTTGAATTGACCGAGCGGAAGCGGCACTACAGAAACGTGATAAAGGACGCGCTCGATAGGTTGCGCCCGACAACGCTAGTCCGGGTAATGATCGACACGGTGGACGGCGCGACGGCAAGTGGTGAGGAGCATGCTCCTTGGCTCGTCGATGACCTGGTGGATAGCTATGAGGTCGAGACGCACGATGTCCTGCAGAAGGAGGCAGAGAACGTACACAAGCTTATCAAAGCAGTCAGGGATTCGGCCCCTTCTGGCGAAGCGGCAGTCAAGCCTTATGTGGAAAAACTCTGCGCTGTTGCAAGCAACTGGGACATGATCGCTCAGCCAATCCAGTTGAGCGCCAAGGCTCGTGGCATTGATCATGGCGCCAGCATCGATTTGGCTTGGGAAATACGCGGTCTCGCGATTGATCTTTTCAACAATCATAGTTTGCTGACACAAGCCCAACGCCTTACGAATCTCCTTCAGAAGTTGTTTTCTGAGGTGCCGGACGTATCGGAGCGCGTGACGGACGACGCTAATGCTCTCGCAAATATCTCGCAGCGCAATGAGGATTCGAAGGCAATCGAGCCAATTCGCACTCTTTGCGACAGCGTTTTGAAAGCTTCCGAGCGGAGCCCAGGTAACGCATTTCACGAAGGGCAGCGATTGTTGGATGAAGGAAAGAAGTTGCTGGCGGCGCTGCCTATCAAAGCAACTTCACCTGCTTATAGCGAAGCCAAAGACATCTTGGCTGCGGGATTGATGCGATGCGCGGTTGCCTTTGGGAACGAGACCTCAAAGTTGGCTCCTTGCGTCGTGCTCTTGGAAAAGGCGTTGGAGCTTTCCTCTGACGCCAAGCTGCGACAAGCCTTGAACAAGAACCTTGCCACCGTCAAAGAGAATCTTGCCAGTCTTGGTGACCTTGAGCCAATCCAGACGGCTCCATCATTGCGCACAGTCAACGGAATCGGCGTCACTCTATACGGAGGTACAGACCGTAGGCCTGACGGGTCTTACATGGCGACCTACTACTTCGTCTTCTTCGCCATTCCAATTTTCCCCATTGCACGTTACAGGGTGATTCCGACAGGGGGCGGGTACAGGTTCTTGGGCAAGGGAAAACTCCGCACTTTCGACAAGTGGCATATCGCAATTTCAATAGGCTTGATCGTGCTTATGTTTGCTTCAGGAGGTTGAGATGGGGATCTTTTCGAGGCTGTTCGGTGGAAACAAAGAAGACAAGGCGCTGCGTGATGTCTTTGAGCATATCCGCCGCATACTTGAAGATGAAAATTTTCAGAACGATCTTGTCCACCCGGCTGTTAAGCAGATGCTGCTGTCAGCCCCGGCTTACGACAAAGACCCCGAAGGATCGGGTCCCTTTGGGTTCACCGAGTCCAACCCAATCCCTGTCAATGGTCCCGTTGGTGAGCTCGCATATCTCTCCCGGCTCGAAACACTCGCAGGCCAAAGGATTCTGTTTCACCGAATCGGTGCCATTGGTACGGTAGATGTCTTCGAGGCCGTTTCTTTCGACGGGAGTGAATGGTTCGTCTTGTTCGTAGACTTCTACCACCCCCGGCGTTCCAGGATTACCCCGGAAGGTTTCCGCTTCACTAATGATCTCGCTCAGTTCTCCGGGTTTCACAAATTCTGTGAAAACTTTCCGTATGACTTTATCGAGAAGAAGGTGGCCGATCGAGAGTCCGGGTTGAGCATGGCGTACATTCCCATCAGCAAAGTTTCGGCTCAGATCGAGCGGCGTGTGTTCAATCGTCCGATTGCTCACAAAGCGAAACTTGAACTGGTGAAGGAGCGCTTGTCGAGCACGCTAACGCAGTAGGTGAGTTGCCAGGGATCGGGCCGCACAAACAAAGAATGCGGCTCTGATATATACTAAGAATATCTTAGTGACTCCCGGATTGCAGCCGTGACGACATCCGCGGATGAGCTTGCCCGCTTGATGCTAGAGGCTTTGGCCGATAAAGCGGCGGAACCAGCCTTCTTCAGAGGATTGCTGGATGCGACGGTCTATGCCCATGTGCCGCGGCATGACCGCAGCGGTCGATTGCGGCTCATCCAGTTCACGACACCAGAAGGCCTGACTGTGCTGCCGTTCTTCAGCGATGAAGTTCAGGCAAAAGCTGCGGCCAGATCTGCCGCAACGGTGGTTGTTCTGATGGGGCGGCAGCTGCTTGAGCTGACGCGAGGCGCAACACTCATGCTCAATCCAAAACGATCAACTGCGTACTGTACCCCGAAGAGATTGCCGCCTTGCTAGATCACGACGAGGTTGCCATCGTCGAGCGTGTTGATACTGACGGGCAACAGTTGGTGATAGGGCCGGTAAGCGAGAGGCCGGCTTGGGTGATCGATCGGTTGGTGGCGCTCTACGCGAGTTTAAGTTGTGTTGAGGCGGCCTATTTGGCTGAGATGGGTACGCCCGAAAATCCGCAGCGCGGCCTCTTGGTCGCAGTTGCCGCGTCATCGAAAGACGCCGAGCGCGTCGCCCGAGCGACCACCACTGAGTTACAGGCACACTGTCAGAGGCTGCAGACCACCGTGGATCTGACGGCCTTCGAGCCGGGCGAAGTGCCCAGCTGGCTCAAGGAGGTAGATCTCGAACCATTCTACGTACGCGCTTTGGGTAGACGGTTCGTCCACGCCCCGAAGCGGGTGCAATGAGATGAAGCTGTCACCCGAAGACGCGCGGCTATCGACCAGGTTGCCTCTGAGTTCGTGCACCACATGTTCCCGAGTTTTCGCATGCCTTGCTTCCTGGCCTGTCCGGATGATCTCCACGCCCAGGCGGTAATGGCCGCGATCGCTCAGGCTGCAGAGGCAACACGGCGGCGTTCTATTACTACGACGACCGTGGCAACCAGACCCTGCGCGATGCGCCAGGGACGAGCAACGACCGCACCATCCGCTATAGCGCCGACAGCAAGGCGCTCGAGATCCGGATGGGCGGCGGGCAGACCACGCGGTTCTGGTATGGCCCGGACGGCCAGCGCTACAAGCGCACGGACGGCACCACGACCACCTACTACGTGGGCGAGGTGGAGGTGGTGGTCCAGAACGGCGTGCAGA
>Ga0233369_1000609_pt1 | contig 14139 bp, 25 predicted proteins | sample ElkDunMinimDraft_26_FD_191537 | JGI IMG/M metagenome (GOLD analysis project Ga0233369, IMG submission 191537) | Fecal eukaryotic communites from dung pellets of Tule Elk in California, USA - Elk Dung D16 | ecosystem: Host-associated > Mammals > Digestive system > Large intestine > Fecal | place... | reverse complement strand
CTTCAACGGATCATAAACGGGCAGATCGTCCAGCTGCTCACCGAGAAATACTGATCGTGATTCAGCCGCGGCGGACTGATCCTCATCAGACCATCGCCTAGCTTTAGCATCCTTCACTGACCCGGGAATTTCCACGCCCGTGATATCCGTTACAGCGCTTGTCGCACTCGACAAGGTGGAGAGAAGACCGCTTGCGCTACTGGAGATGGCTGCGGTGCCATTGGCTATTGCGCCACCTCGCTCAGCAATGTTCTGCGGAATGCATCCGGCAAGAAATGCCGTCAACGTGACGATCGCCGTCGCCCGCGTTAGCGGTGAACGGTGGAACGACATGATGCTCATGGATTGTCCTTTTCTTATGCACGCCGCCGTATCTGCGGTGATCGAGTAACGGCCAGTGAGCGCGGAATATGTCGGTTGGCAACGATGTCAGGGCAAGGCCGCAATATCGCTAGGCGCGATTCTATGGGGGGTCGTTCGAGCTGCAAGAGCATGACTGAGGAGAGATGTCAGTCGGCGGGACTCAGGTCCATTAGGCTGATTACTGTAATTTATCTGGTCTGCTATAATTTTATCCATAACTGGATAATTGGAGATAATCATGTCCCAACGCTTCGTATTCAAGCGCCCGACACTCGCTGCCGCCATGATTGCAGGCCTGGCAGGTGAAGGTCTTGCCGACTACAGCTCAGGCCTGTTTCTGGCCGCCCCGCGCCGGACCGGCAAGTCCACCTTTCTGCGCGAAGATCTGGTGCCGGCGTGCACCGACCGAGGGTGGCTTGCCGTCTACCTGGACCTCTGGACCAACAAGCAGGCCGATCCAGCAGCGCTCATTGAGGCTGCAGTCGCCCGAGCGCTCCAGCAGTACGAAGGCAAGCTCAAGAAGCTGCTGAAGACAGCCGGCGTCGAGAAGATCAGCATCCTGCGGACCGTCACCTGGGACTTCTCAAAGGATCGCTTCCCCGCTGGCGCGACGCTCGCTGATGCCCTTCAGCTGCTCAGTGTCGTGTCCGGACAGATGGTTGTTCTGATCATCGACGAAGCTCAGCACGCACTCGAAACGGAAGCCGGGCTCAATGCCATGTTCGGTCTGAAAGCTGCACGAGACGCCATGAATCAGGGTGACACCCCCGGCGAGCTTCGCCTGGTTCTCACCGGATCAAGCCGGGATAAGCTGGCGCAGCTGGTACTCGGTCGCCAGCAGCCCTTCTACGGCGCCTCTGTGACCCCTTTCCCTCTACTGGGTGACGACTTTGTAGAAGCCTTCACAAGCGACGTTAACGCCAAGCTGGCGCCCGGAAATACATTTAACGCTGACGACATGAAGCGCGCCTTCGAACTTGTGGGCCGCCGGCCAGAGCTGCTGCGTTCAATCGTCGAGCAGGTAGCGCTCCAGCTTGGAAGTGCACCGAGCCTTGGGCAACTGCTTGAGCAGGGCGCTGCTGAGGTTCAGACCGGCGTATGGGTTGAGTATGAATCGGCCTACTTCCCTCTGAGCCCAGTGCAGAAAGCCATTCTTCTCGGCATGTCTGAAAGCACCCTGGCTAAGGTACCGTTCTCCGCCTATTCCGAATCTACTCTTGCCCGAATCGGCGATATTGTTCGTTTGCTGGGCGGTGATGGCGCGGTCACAGCCCAATCAGTCCAGGCCGGACTGGAAGCGTTGCGCGAGAAGGGGCTGGTCTGGAGGGCTGGGCGCGGCGCTTATGCACTTGAAGACAGGAGCATGGCGGATTGGCTGGTGCGCCAGTAGCGCCGAGCGCGCTTCGCTCCATGGGGTGCAGCCTGGCGAGATCTTGCAACTTCAGCGGCCCATGTGATCATTTGACTCATCAAAGGCGAGCAAAGAGTAGTGCCATGAACACTCTACCGACCGAGCATCACATCAAGGTTGAAGCACCGCGTCCCGATCTGGCTGGAACCACCGATATCGTCGATGGGTGGCCCGTTCACTATGTTCAGATGCCGGCTGAAGTTGCTGTCCGCTACCGGCATTACAGCGCCAATTACACCCGTAAAAGCGCACGGCCTTGGCGGCTTGGCAAATCCAGCTATGGCACGCTGGAGAATGCGCTGCGCTCACGAGCTACCCAGCCGAGCGACGCCGCAGGGAGTGCTGCTTAATGGCTCGTGAGCTCAAGGTATGGAATGGCAGAGCCGGCTGCTGTCATAAGCGGAATGACCCCGCATGGGATGGCATACAACCCTTTCGCGGCGCATACAAAATCTATGCTGCAGCCCAAAGCCGCGCCGACCTCAGCCGCCTGATTCAGCAGTACTGCGGCCGAGACCCCGGCGAGACGGAGATTCGAGACTATTGGAACTGCGGTAGCTGGGGGCATGCCAAGAGCGGTATCACTCCAGAGCGCGGCCTGTGGCTTGTCGGCGGGTCACCAAAGGACTCCCCGGTCCGTCTGATCTAAAATGGCTCAGCCAAAGCCGTAATCAGCGAAGAGGATGCCACCAAGTTGATTTCCGCAGGTGTCATCGACCGTCGGTGAAGATCAACTGGCAACAGTTGACGGAATAATTGCTGTATTACCAGCCCGCTCAGTTGCGGGCTTTCCAGCACCAGGCGCGCGGCTCGCGCATCAGAAACTGAGTAAGCAGCATGTCGAAAAAGTCTGAACTCAATTCATGCGATCATCGAAACATGGATACGTTTCTCGGTCATATGCTGGACGACTACAAGGCCGGGGTCATTACAAGGGAGGACGCTGTCAGTAGTCTTGCCCATGTCATGGCAGCTATTGACGTAGGTAACTACCCGGAGGTTCGTTCTTGGTTAGAGCAGGGCCGAAAGCTCCTCCGCCAGGAGTGAGATGAAACACGCTGGACCGCTGTTGTTGAGCCTCGCTGTTCAACACTTCGGATGAAGTCGGCTCCGTACAGAAAGGAATATCCAATGGCCCAAACAGGCCATGAACCCGGATACGGGATTGTTCGAAATGACACCAATGATGGCTGGTATGTGAAGGCGGTGAAGCGATCCACCGCACCTAAGCCATTCTTCGACATCGCCTATGGTGGCTCAGCAGGCGCCAGCTACCTTGCAGCCAGGGAATACAACTTGGCGCTCCGTCCCTACAAGGGGACTCTCAAAAACTACACCGTCTCGCGCAGCGACAAAGCCCATCCTGAGCTCCCAGTCGGTATCACCCTGAGCGTGCTTGATCGGTTAAATCGTGGCGGGAAGGGCACCACCAAGGTCTACAGCTTCGCTGTGAGTCTGTTCAGCGGAAAATCGACAACCGTTTACATAGGCACGTCGAACACATGGCAGGTTAATTACCTCGCCGGGCTAGAAAAGGCCATCAAGGTGCGCGAGAAGAGCCGCGCAGCCCTTTTGAACGCACCACTCTAGCCAGGAAGTTGAATCAGCCACGACCCTCGTGGGGCTTCTCCTTATGCTTTTTTACGTGACCTTAAACGGTATGCCAACGATGAAAGGTAGGCAGATCTCCACACCCAAAACCGAAAAAACCCGCGAGATCCAGGTTCGCGGGTTTTTCTTTTTGCCCCTTAAAGGCGCCTTCGGTCGCTACACGCCATTGTAGGCGCAGCGCGTCCTGCCTTTAGAGCTCGTGTATAGACCATTAGCCTTCTTGGGCTGCAGCGTCGCAACTCCGGTACGCTGGCCGTCGATGTACTTCCCAGTCCAGTACCAGGAGGATGCGCCAAGAGCGAAGCCGTGGTGTGGGATGAGCGCGAGGTTGTCAGCAGCGACGAACAATTGCTCTTCAGAGGCGAATCTCCACCCTGGCTGGTTCTCGCAACTCCTACGCGCCGTACTGTTCATCGCGGTAGGCCCGTCAGTAGGGGAAAGCATCACAGGAGTACCATCACCTTTCTTGCCGACGTACAGCAGCTGGATACCAGCCCTGTCGCAGAACTGGTCAGATAGCAGGCCGATTGCTGCGGTCTGGGGATCTACGCAGTTCGGCTCAGTCGGCAGCTCAGCTGGCAGCTCTGGCTCAGGCTCGACCTCTACCGGCGGAGCAACAGCCGGCCGCGGCACAATGCCCAGCACGCGCTGGTGGAACTCATACGAGGCGGCTGATACGGGCAGCGCAATACTGCTGATAACAAGGACGGTAGCAACTGCTGCCATGGAACGGTTCATGGTCTTTCCTTCGAAGCTTAAAATAGACTCCAAGGTATCCTTAACTTCGCGACCACTGGCGCGCCTAAATGCCTTCTCCGGCGTCAAACTCATCGCAAGCTGAACTCCGCAGAATGTCCAAACTCTAGATCGAAGCGTATGCTCTCGCCGATTCCACGCTGCGTACCATTCAGCCGATCAGCCGAATCCTCGCGTCCGGCCTGAACACAGACATCAACCTTCGATCACCTGGCAGGGAAATCCCTCATCGCTGCTTGCCTGCACGGGCTCGCGGTCTGTTGTCGACGGAGAACTAATGACATGGACAAGGACATGAGCCAGCAGCAGCGCAGCATGAAATGCTTACTCGCAGCGGCAAGTGACAACTGCCCCAAGGATCTGCCGCCGGAGGATCGCCGGCGATGGATGGCACGCTATGTCACGGAGCGCACTCTGACCAGCGGGAATACTGCAATAACGAAGGCCACCACGAAGCTGGCCATGAGCCTCATCGATCCGCATCGCGACTACGGCGCAGATTTACGTAACTGGCCAGAGAACGTGGTATCGCTCGATGCCTTTCGCCGGCGCCGCGCGTGAGATAGAGAGAAGAAGGGAAAGGGAGTTTCGGCCAATCTGTCTGGTCCCTTCAGATCTTGCCACCTTTAGTCACACCGTCCCTGCACAAGCACCAGCCGCCAGCTGGCGCTGCAGAGAGTCACGCTCCTCAATCAACGAGTCGGAGAACTTCTTCAAGCGATTCCGCTCATCTTCCAACTCGGCTGCCTTGTTCATCCACGAGTCGCCTCGCCGCGTGGAATCGGCAAGCGCCTGCGTCAACTTCGCAATAGCTCTGGGATTCGCCGCGGCGTAGTACAGCGCCATCTGATGAGCAATGGCACGTGTTCTTTCGTTAAATGGGCCCTCGCACACCATCAGGTAGGGGTACTGCTTCGCGGACTCTTCGGCGTTCCCCACCATCCACGGCGCATCGTCTTGGGCACCGTCGCGGAAGGCATCCATGTTCGGGTAGTCGTCCAAGATGGCACATGCTAGCTCGCGCAGCTGGAGCCACTTTTCTTCGATCAGCACCATCATTAGCCCTCCTCAGCCGCAAGTACGAGCCGGCCCGAGAGAATGGCTTCCTTGATGGCGTTGAACTCATGGCAGCGATCTTGGCTTTCGACAAACACCAGCAGGGCACCTTCGTGGTTGCGCTGATTGCTCGCGATATAGGCATCTGCCGCAGCCTGTGTGAAATGGAAGTTGACGGTTTTCCACTCGGCTACATAGCCGTAAACGGTGGTATAGCGAAGCTTCTCGATCAGCAGGAGCTTGTCGCTTTCCTCAATCGACTCATAGCCCTGACCGTATTCCTCTTGAGCAAGCGACTGCAGCCGCTGCTGCTGATCCTCGCTTAGAGAAGCCCAGAATTCGCCCACATCAAACCATTCACGATCATCAACGGTGATGACAAAATTGTCGGTGTAGTCGCGGCTCACGCCGTAGATCTTGGTTTTCTCCCGCACCCAGAACACGGCATTGGCGGTGTAGTGGTCTTCCACTCCCTTGCCCACGCAGTCATTTCGCAGACGTGCGACGAAGTCGTTCCAGGTATCGGTAGTGAGCGGAGCACCGGAAGCCAAGCTCTTGGCGGCAGTTTCAGTTTCAATCGTCATGGCCACATCTCCGGCCGCGCACGGCCTAATTGTCGAGTGGTGCATGGGCGCACCAAGGAATGCCACGATCATGGCATCAAGGGCTGCGCCAGCAAGTGGCTATGTTTGTGCACGGAGATGCCTGCCGCCCGGTGCGGGAGGGTTATGCGATTTAGGAGGCGATACCCAGGGCGTCGGTAGCCAACTGGTGAAACCTGTCGAAGAATCTCGGCACCAGTGCCTCGTAATCCGGGTGGCCTTTGAGCGGGAATCCGATCTCGACATCGAGGTTATCGGTGAGCGCGCGCGTCGCCTCTCGCACCTCATTGAAGTCGTCATGGAACATGACCCTGGCCTTATCGCTGTCAGCCAGGCCGCGAGCTGCCGCCACGTAGAACGACGTCATCTCCTGGTGCACATTGGCTTTCTCGGTGCCGTTCCATCGACCTTCTGCATTTGCCATCAGGTACCGGTTCATTAAGTAGTCAAGGTGCACCCTGCAGGCGTTCCGGAAGCAGTCGGCCATGAGAGTGCCCCAACCAGGTGATCTCTGTACCTGCGTCGGTAGTTCCTGCTGAGCGACGACATCCTCTGGAGTAAGCGTGCTCAGGGCCCAGGTGAAGTCAGCCCAGAGGTAGACCTCGCGACCCTCTATCCGGTACCAGTGACCTTCATGAGCATGCGTCGCGCCCTGCGGAACAGTCATGACAACGTCAGCCATCGCTACCTCCCACCACCTGCGCCGCCGGCGGCACGTACCCACTGTGCATGTCCGCGTCGTAGTCAAGGACACATGGCGGTTCCGTCAGCTCACCGATCAAGTACCGGACACAATCCGCCTCATAACGCACCCGGTCTGGATACTCGGACCGAGCGATGGTGATACCTGATGTCAGGCCGTCTAGCAGACTATCGCCCTTGCGCATCAGCACAGCGGTGAAGTTCGACTTGCCGTTCGACTCAGGCATTGGCCCGCACCAGACAGCGAGTTCGGGCTGTTGATGGGGGCGTGTGTAGAGGGGAGCCCACCCGCTCGCGAGCGGCTTCGAGCGAGTGCACGCCAAGATGTCGAGCAGACCCCGGCTGACCGGTGCCCATGCCTCTGGCTGCTGTTCGGTCGAATGTAGGTCCTGCCAAACAACCCACGCCCCTTGGACGTAGTCATTGGCGTATGTATCAGGATCGTTGCCACGCTTGAGCCAATGCTCGTCGATGAAGCCAATGACCGGATGGTCTCGGTTGAGCATGTAGGCTTCGAAGCCTTCGCGCATCTGAGGCATCCAGAGGGAGTCCTGGTTTTGCTGGCTCATTGCTCAGCTTCCTTTTTTGGCCGTTGGCGCAGCATCGACCATCGCTCGATAGATCACTCTGATCACTGACGACGAGACGCGGTTTCCGCTTTCCTCAGCAGCTGCGAACGCCGCGGTCATCATTGCATCGGTGTCTCGTAGCGGAACCGGTTTCCAGCCTTGCGGTAGCTGAGCGCTTTCTGTCTGTAGCGGACTGCAGAGTAGGTCGCAGGCAAGCTTGATCAGCGCCTTATTGCCTATCGGAACACCAGACCAGTCGGAGGCCTCCAGGGCCCGCGCGAGCTCTTCACGATCGTTTGGAGCCGGGAACTGCCGCTCGATGTCCTTCATCTCTTCATCAAGATCTTGCTCGATCTCGGCCAATAAAGACTGGGCCTTTGCGGATGCCCAATCAGAGCGTTTTGTCCAGCCGTACCAGGCACCGGCCACGAACGGGTCGATATAAGTGCCGTTGGAGTAACGCTCTACAGTACGAGGCTGCATGATCTCTTCGAAGGAAGACCGTTCGTACTCGTCTTTGTCTATGGCCTTATTCATGGCTTGATGATCCTTTTTTCTCTGTGGTGGCGAGCAGCGCCGGCTGCAGTCCGCTGTGGATGTTGAGTTCCGACGGGGGCTACAACTCATGCAGTGCCCCTTGACCATGGGTGATGGCACACGCCTTAACTGCAGCGGCATATATGTCCTTCATGACATCCCATGGCACCTGGATTTCTTCGACATAGGAGCCATCGCCATTGCACATTTCACAGTCGTCATCGGGTTCGTCATCGCAGCCACAAGACATGCAGCTTGTTTCACGCTTAATGTAGAACTCGCCGATAAGAGCACCCTTGGCTCCGTTCTCTGCCGTAAGAGTGACAGGCATCAGCACTGTGCCAGCGGGCAGAAGGGAGGGCTGCTGTTTAACGGACGGACACGCACCGGCGTCGGCGCTACTGCCAGCGAGCTCCGTATCGAGGCCATGCTGGGCGGCTATCCAGCCTGGTGACAGCCACTGAGAAGGGACAGTCATGCTGACCGTTTCGCCTCCGAGGAAGAACACTTTGCTTCTCCCTTCAAAGTCGGGCGCTGCCAGCACATTGGTGCCGTGGTATTTATGGCCCACCTGCAGGGTGGATGGCTGGTTGATCCAGCAGCGAACTGGCTTCCCGGGCAGGACCGTTGGTTGATCTGATTTCGTGCTCATCATCATCTCGCATGTGTGCTGGCGCTAAGCCATGCTGTTAGAGAGATGATGTCAGGGGAGCGGGTTACTGCAAGTAGGTGTCATGCGTGCCGGCAGGCGCTCCCTGAAGCTTGCGATAGGCAGCCAGCGAATGGCGCATCAGAGAACTGGAGGCCCTGACCTTCGGTTCTTCATCCCCGGCATCGACATCAGACAGGAACTTCTCAGCGGCTTCGGCCAGGGCGGCACCTGCAGCAGCTGTGGCTGAATCAACCAGGCGCGCCTCGATGCGTTGCAGTTTCTCCATGAAGTACACACCAAGGTCCATACCGCCTTCCCCAGTAGCCATGCCAGCCGCTGCGTTTAGCAGCGCGTTGAGGTCTGGATCGGCGACGGTGAATGCAGGCGCTTGCTCCAGGGGCTGCCGCACCTCAGCGTGAGCCGCCTCCAGTGGTGCAAATGCTACGAGCCCACCGTTCGCGAACTGGCGTGCTTGACCCTCGCTGCTGCAGACGTAGCAGATATGAAAGTTATCTTCCGGATCCACGACAAGATACTTCCGGCCAGAGATAGCGTCTTCACCTGTGGCTGGTTTATGCCGCTCGTATTCGTCGTTCATGCTGTTCACATCAGTGCTCCAGGAAGGGAATTTATCCGATCATGGCCGCCAGCACGGCGACGGCCACTCGATAGGGTTTGAGTGTTGGTTGCCGACAGAGAGTCAGGATGGCTTGGAGACCCGGTAGGCGACGACGTCATGGTCGTCTTTGTCATGCTCGCGCCATACCCAGCAGGCATTGCAGGCCCAGGTGCCGAGCTCGACATGCCCATTGCGCCGCCGGATATCAACCTTGGTTGAGTGCCGCGGGACCGGGCAAGCCATTGAAGGGCCGTGGTCAATCCATCTTTGCTGCCAGTTTTCACCAGGCATGGCTGTAGGTGCCGGCATAGATGCTGTTCCGAGGACGTACAGTTGGGTTCCGGCATCAAGCAAGTCAGGGTCGATGACTTCGAGGTTGAAGCTACGCTGCTTGCGACTGATCACCCCAGCTACCTTGACCGCCGGCAGCAGGCTGCACGGCTGATCTTCTACCTGGCCGGGGCTTGCCCCACGCGACGTATGCACCGACGACGCTGAAGAGTCTGGCTGAACAGGTGCTGTCACGTGCTGAGCCGTCAGCAGATACACGCCAAACTCGGTCAGTCGATGCTTCCCAAACCCAGTCGACTGGGCCGCTCCTATCTCTGCGAGCCGGCGCATACCGTCCTTGTCCACTGTGTGCTGTGCGTCGCTGCAGACCGCTTCGTGGAAGTCCAGTAGATTCTCCCGCTCGGATTGCGAGAGCTGTGGAAGCGGGGCAATCTGATGTTCAACTGCCGCAATCGGGAAAGAGCTCTCTGCGAATGCCCGCAGCTCTTTCACGAAATCGTGCTCAACCTCTGGCTCGAACGTCGCAAAGCCCTCATCCATACCCAGGCAGACGCGCTTGTTTAGGCAATATTCGATCATGCCGCGCAGCGTCAAGGCTGCATAGTCTGAAAGGTAGAGGGGCTGCTCGGCCTTGTTAACTTGGCCGTTTTCGCAAGAATTAGCGTCAGTAGTCATCTCACTCACCGTTATCGTGTGGCTAGGTCATTAGTGAGTGCATGATTTCAGAGGAGAGTGGCACTGCAAGATGTGAAAACCACCGCAGGGACTGCGGCGGTTCGGTCATGACAGGTCAGACATTATTCAGCTCATGTTTTGCTTCCTTCGCTCTTTTCGGTTCCTTCCAGAACCATTCCACGGCCATCATCAAAGCGCCGATCAACAGTGCGATTTCGCCGAAGCTAAACACTATTCCTGCCCAGTGCCCCTGCCACTTCACGACGAAGAAAGAGAGGATTTCACCCTGCACCGCAAGATCATAGAAGCTGCTGAATGCCGCCCCGGATACCAAGGCTGCAGCGACTATCATCCATGTTCGGTGAGCCTGCATTGTCACAAGCCAGATCAGCACACCCACTGCGATGACACACTGCATGGCGGTGATAAACCACAGGTGCCAGTCGTTTAGTTCGAAAAAGAAAGAGAACACCAGTGGCTTGCCGTAATCGAGCTTCAAAGCAAAGAAACCCGGAATGATATCAACCAGCTCGTTCGGGTTGAGGTTTGCTACTGCCAAGTGCTTGGTCAGCTGGTCCAGTGCGAACACCAGCACGATAAGCCATATCCCGCGAAGTTGCCCAAATTGCTTAGTCATCAGTTGATTTCCTTATGAGTTTGAGCCGGGCCTTTGTTGGCCAGCTCGGTCGTGATCATTCCTCTCAGCGTTCCGCCCAAGTCGTACTGAAGGGTGCATTGAAGGAGCCAGCGCAAGTGTTCGATTTGGGCGTCACTCGTTGTCTGTTCTCCACCGGCAGCGCCTTGCAGGCCGAGCACTTCACGAACCACTGCCATTACCACAGGCTCGAAGCCGTGGAAGTCATGCATCTCCATCAGCTCAGCCGCGCGCTGGGCAAACATGTTCAAGTCAAACGGGGGCGGGGACCGGCGGGCTTGCACCAGCGCACGGGCAAGCGTCTCAACCACCCGGCGATGCTGGGTGACTGACATCATCTCTTCACCTTTGGCCATCGACTTCAGCGGCGTCAGATAGAGGCCGTCGAACGTCGCCATAACATCGGGCTTCTCGACGTTTTCCACGTCGTCCTGCAGCGCGTTCAGCTCTCTGCGTGCAGCAAACTCACCTGCTAGCGGCTCATCCTGAAGCTCGGGATCATTAGGGAATGCCATCACTAACTCCTATTTCGACGGTCGACGGTTTGTCATGGAAGGTATGTTCAGTGTGCCTGTAGATGACGGACCTGCAAGGCGCGTCCCAATATGAAAGCGCCCCGGCGGTTTGCTCGGCCGGGGCGCTCGTTGCTGCGGTCAGGAACGGACGGAGCGGGTAAGTAGGCACCCGCTCCGCGTTGGATATCAGCGGACCTGAAGGACTGCCGAGTCATCCCTAGGTGCCCCTAGGGTGCTGGCATCCCGGATAGCTTCTTCGAGAGTGAAGCCTGGGTTGAGCGGGTTCTCTTCCATCAAATAGCGGTAGAAGACGCATTGGCGGGCTTCCTTGCCGTGATTGCGCTCGATGAAGCCCAACTGCACCAGGCCGAAGATGGCGGGCACATAGAAAACGGTGGCGAAGGTCAGCGCGGCGGCAACTAGCGTGAGGGCGAAGGTTTCAGCGGTGAGCATTGCCAGAAGCGGTAGCGAGGCAATCCCGTAGGCGAAGAGGATCACCTGCAGAGGGCCGCCAGCCATGCCGATGCCGGCGTAGCACTTACGGTTTCGGAAAAAGCTTTTCATCGTCATGTCCTTTTCGTCGGTTCATCAGCTGCTGGTGTGCCAGCAGGTCACTCGGGCTATGCCAGGCGTAATGACCTGCTAGCCCTTACAGTCGGTCTGTATCGGAAGGCGAGCAGCTAAGGCGCCGGCGTTACAGCCTGGCTACGAGTATCGGTGCGCAGGACATGCGCGAAGGACGGTCAAAATAGCCTTTCAGCTCTGTTACAGCGATTTTGGAAGGCAATGACATGCCGCGATCGCGCCTCGACTTGCTGCATGAGCGCGATGTGGTCTCATAGGCACATCAAACATCCATCAAGGGAAACGCCATGCGCACGTTCACCGGCATCATCAAAACTGACGCTCAGGGCTCGGAAGTAGAGTTCGAGTTTGAAGTCGAAGACAATGCGACTCAGGAAGAGATCGAAGAGGAGGCCAAGCAGGCTGCCTTCGACTGCGTCCAATGGTCATACAACGAAGTGAAGTGACTGAGACCTCAGAAAAACGGCTCAATCTAGGAGCCGTTTCTGGGACATCCTGGCTTAGCGGCAGCCATCACCAGCCGCTTACATCTGCGCAGCCCGGAAGGACTTGTAGGCCTCAAGGATGCTCTTGGTGTCTTTGTCCGGCGCATACGCCAGCAGGCTTTCGATCTGCTCCATGCTCAAATCGCCCAGCTCCATGCCTCTCAAATTACCCGCCAGCACGGTTCCAGACACCAGACCTGTCCGGCTGTTGATGACCATCTTGACCAGCTTGGTTTCCAGCGTCGCCGATTCCGGGATCTGACCATACTTCTTGAGCAACCCGGTCACACGGTCCATCTGACGCGTTCCTGATCATCCGACATGGCCTCATCAATCTAGCCGCCGGTGCGCTTGAACTGGTATTCGAAAAGACACAGCATCGCCACGCCGATCGCGACCGGCACAGGAGCAACAACGGCTGCTACGGTCAGGCCCACTTCAACTATCACCGAAATGCTGATCATTGCGCCGCTCAGGACCTTTGTAGCTCCCCAACCACGCGTGAACTGGTGTCGATTACGCCGTCACGCACGGCCAGCGCCGAGCGCTCGACATTGAATGCTACGTTCTGGCACTGCTGGGCCGCCTCTCCAGCCTTTTCGGCGACTGCAGCGCGGGTTGCTTTCAACGAGTCTGTGACGACGCCCGTTGCCTTGTTGAAAAACTCTTTCATGGAAGCTCCTGGATAGTGAGAGAGCTGACTGGGTGCCTACCTCGCAGAACCGCGGTGAGCTCGTTGTTGGCTGAACGCTGTGAAACCATTTCCTGCCAGCGGGCAATGAGGCATACGGCATAGTCGCCGGCCGAAATTCCCTGATAGAGACCGACGGCCCAGGCATCACCGACCTCTACCAGCGCCAGCCTGCCATCGGCCAGCAGCCCCCAGTCGACGATATGCGCGGCCCGGGGCATGCTCTCCATCAGGTCTGCAGCGGCCTCGGCAATCAACATGCTCGTGCGATCACTCAGCACCAGGTCTTCCGCTTCGCCGTACTGGCAAATGCCTCGCACCTGGCCGTGAAGGATGTAGGCCCGGTACTCCGACACGAACCGAACCGGCTCGCTGATCCAAACCTCGTCGGTATCGGACAGAGAGTCGAGTGGTCCGATATCGGCATGCCCAAGCACCTGGCCGGTGAACCGCTTCCAGGCGTGCGACTTGACGAAGAGTGCCTGGCCTTCTTGAAGCCGCCGGCGGGCCTGGTCAACCGTTGTGCGCTGCACTGCTCGGCGCAGATGCTTTCTCAGACAATCCGGGTAGTAGTCGGGCTCTGGCACGACAGCACCGAGCTGGCGCAACGCCTCACTGACGCATTCGACGCTGCCAATGACGGGGTTAAGAGGGGAGAGCGCGAGCTTCCCGGTAAGCAGCTGACTGGGCTCGAACCACTGGACCTGACGTCTTTCCATCAGGGCCCACCGGTAGACTGCCATCGTCTCGACTGGCGCCCGGCCGATAATGTCGCGCTGAAGCCAGATCATACGCATGGCGATTGCCGAAACAACAAAGGCGCGCCGATCACGGCCGAGGCGTCTTCTGTGCTGTTAATCCGCTTCACAGTCGATGCATGTGCGATTCATAGCTGTGATCGAGATCCCGCCAGCCACTATGCATGCGAGCTCCGCGAGGAAGCGGGCTTCTACAGTAGCACCGGAGACGGCCGAGATATCTCCTGTCCCGGCGGCGGTAATCTGCACGACGACTGCAGCGATTACCGTCAGCATGATCAATGTCGATAACAGACGGCAAGCGTGGATCTCAAACGATGGCTTCATGTCAGGTTGATCTGTGGTGGTTTCACTTCGCGCTCAGCCTGTACTCGTCTCCACTTGCGAGAAGCGATATGGAAGTAAAGAGCGAAAACGATTGTTGTGGCGCTGATGGCCGCCACACCAATGTTCATCGCGACTCGCGCGGTCTCTGAGGCCAACCCATTCGGCACCCAGTCCCACTGAACAAGCTGGCCGGGGATGAAGTCTTCAACTCGGCTGAGGCGTTCCACGGAACTTTCATAGTTTGAACCCATTAACGTGATTCCTTCTTCGCTGGGTGTG
>Ga0233369_1000605_pt1 | contig 14156 bp, 15 predicted proteins | sample ElkDunMinimDraft_26_FD_191537 | JGI IMG/M metagenome (GOLD analysis project Ga0233369, IMG submission 191537) | Fecal eukaryotic communites from dung pellets of Tule Elk in California, USA - Elk Dung D16 | ecosystem: Host-associated > Mammals > Digestive system > Large intestine > Fecal | place... | reverse complement strand
GTTTGTAAAAAGGCCGGCATCCTCAAGGAGGTACATACCCATACGCTACGGCACAGCTATGCTACGCATTTGTTAGAAGATGGTGTGAATATTCTACAAGTTCAAAAGCTTCTGGGGCATGAACGGGTGGAAAGTACGATGGAATACCTCCATGTTTGTCAGTTAGCCCAACAAAAAGTCCATAGTCCTCTTGATATCGTTTTTTCTTTATGCAGCCGCACTGGGAAGTAGCCGATGTGCTAGGAAAAGTAGATTTATCCCATCAAAACTTTACGGTTCACCAAGAGAAAACACTAAGAGCTTTAACATTATGTAGAACAGCCGCTTTGGGAGGTCATGTTGATGCATGTGATTCTTGTGGGAACATAAGTATTAGTTACAACAGTTGTCGAAATCGTCATTGTCCGAAATGTCAAGGTCATAAACGTGAAGAATGGATTCAAGCTCGAGAGCAAGATTTATTGCCTTGTTCGTACTATCATTTGGTTTTCACTTTGCCCGATACGCTTAATGGTTTGGCCATCTCACATCCGCATATCATTTACCGCCTGTTGTTTGAAACCACTTGGTCTACCTTATCTCAGTTTGGTAAAACCGAAGGATTACAATCGGGTATGATTTCCATTCTGCACACTTGGGGACAAAATCTGAGTTTACATCCGCATTTGCACTGAATTGTTCCAGGTGGAGGTATCGATGAAAATGGGAAGTGGAGAGGTAAAATTAAAGCTGATAAATATATGTTTTCAGTGCTAGCATTGAGTAAAGTCTTTCGGGCTAAATATGTGGCGTTATTGCGTAAAGAGAAACTCACCAACTCTGCTATTAACCAGAGTTTGTTTGAAAAGAATTTAGTGTATGCTAAACGACCATTTGGTGGCCCCAAGCAAGTGATAGAATACTTAGGACGGTATACACATAAGGTAGCTATCAGTAATCATCGGATAAAAAGCGTAAGCCATCAAGAAGTTACGATTAACTACAAAGACTATAAAGATGGAAGTAAAACCAAGGAACTGAAGTTGAAACATGAAGAATTTGCGCGACGTTTTAGCTTGCACATTTTGCCGCGCAGATTTGTTCGTATTCGTCATTACGGTATTTTAAGTAGCCGCTGGAAACGAGGTAAGCTTCAGCAATTACAAGATACGTTAAAAATTACTAGACCCGAAAAAGCAGCCAAAATGCAACATCTTAAATGTCGCTGTTGTCATGAAGGGAACTTGGTTACGATATTGATTTTTGGAAAGAGAGGTCCACCAAAAGATTACCTTCTTGACCATAAACTTGTCCCTGTAAATTAGCTTTTATGGGTAAGGGAACTTGTGTTCAGAAGTGATGGTAATCAGTATAATAAACTGATTATTAATAGTTAAAACCATAAAAAACAAAAAAGCAGGCCTCCACCTGCTCGAATATCTTCTAACCTAAAAATGAAAACTCCATAAAGATAGGTATCCAGTAACCGGTTCCGTTCAACGGGCTTTCATCTCGAGCCCTACGGGCAAGACGAAAGCTTAGTTATTATGCGGTTGTTTTTTATTTTCAATTATTTGTTTCTTTAATTCGTTTTCAATGTTTGTCCAAATAGTCCGATGTGTCAGAACTAGTTTACAGCTACACTCTTTGTCTGCTATGTCTATTATATGTCTAAACCATTCGAAGTAACTCCATTTTCTTGGCTTTGGCGAATAAAGAAATAATTCTTTTTCGTCCCAATTCACTTCTGTTGCAGTTCTATAGATAATATTAAAGCGTTCATTTTTAGGTCGAATAAAAAGTCGTTCGTCTTTGTCAATGCCAACTTCAACAATTTCGTCCTGTCTTTTTCCGATTTCTTTAGTCTTTATATGGTCGAAAATAATTCTACCAACATAATTTTTAAGTTTTGGAAATTTGCGTCTGTAATATATATTCCAATAACTTATCATTCGGCTTTCTATTTGCTTATAATATTTTGGATTTTCGATAACAAACCGCTTGTAATTTCCCAATTTTTTGTCGTCAAGCTGTTCGTCTAATACTTCTAAAATTTCAATAACATATTCTCCTAAAAGTTGAAAAGTAAAAGGTGTAACCCAATATTCATTGTCTTCAATTTTTTCCAAGCGACTTTGTCTTAAATACCCATTATGGTGTCGAAGAAAAATACAGTTGAGAATTGATTGTTGTCGGTTTGTAAGTAATCTTTCCTTTTCAATTTTAGGTTCGTTAAAATAAACCCTGTAAGGTATTGTCAAAAGTTCTCCGTCAAGTTTGATTGTTTGACTGTCAGGATGGATTAGGTTTTCTACATTGTGAGTTTGCCCGTCACATAATTTTACTTCGTTTACGTCAAAGGGTAAAATATCCAATACACTTTCAACGTCTTTCTTTAAAGTCCGTGGAAAGGCTTTGAGAAGAATTTCTCGATATTTCGAATACTTATTTCCTTTTAGCCAATTTAGCATTTTCGGTCTGTGGTTTTAAAGTGCCGCATAACAAATTTTTTGTGAATCCAATATACAAAATATTTCGCCAATCATATTTTATAGGCGAATTTCGCTATAGGTATCATTTTATTTGCAATATATTGAAAACTAGTGTATTGAAAATGTTTAAGTTATGTTTAGCAGATAAGGATCATATTGTGATTCAATGAAGCTTATGGAATAGCGAAATAGAGTATTTTCGTATAATACATTAATATTTTCCTAAGCTTTCGGTATTATCCCAAGAATTCAGAATGATCCGATATTATTATTATGATATTCAGAAAATATTGTAAGAATTGTAGGTATTTGTATATAAAAAAAGCCTAATCGCTAGATTAGGCTTTTAAAAGTCTTGGCGGAGAGAGTGGGATTCGAACTTTGTTTTTAATCCACTGTATTTGAATTATTTATTTTGCTGAATAAATTTTTCGCCATTATTCTGCCATTAGCAAATATTACCTGATTAACGTTTTTTAAAGAACTTATTGATCTATTTATATTGAATAAATATATTAAGAATATACGTTATAATAAAGTATACATATCTATTATGTAAATAATTAACATAAATTAATATACATAAATAACTTAAATTGTTTTTCTCAAAAATAATCATAAGGACATAATGATTTTTTTATTTATTTGTTTATAGCTCGTACTTCTGCAGATACCGAAACATTTTCTTGTAGATTTTAAGGTTTTGGAGTATTTAAAATCTGTTTAAGATGATACTTTTATATTAGTAGTTACAATTGAAGTCATTGTATAAAATGAGGGCTTATTGAGACTTTAGTTTATGTATTTTAGAGCGTAATTCACCCAAAGATAACGGGTAGCGAAAGTTTCTGTATATTGGTTTCGCTAACACTAGTATTGTTACCAAATTTTAGTACGATAGTAAAATAAGATGAACGGATTCAAGAAACAAAGAGGGCTTAATCGATATTATAAAAATCTTGTTACTGAAAATGACATTGATAAAGCTACTTGGCTTGACTTTGTAAATCCAGACACTTGGTTTGATAACTGGCATTTACACTTTGACTGGAAAGGCTATGGGAATACGAGTTTTAAAAGCCGAAAGCCACATTTAGACAAGCTGTTTAGGCATTTCGATTTACTTGTGGAGAAGACCAAACAATTAAGAACAGACTTTCAACTTTACGCGATTTTACTCGATTATGATAGTTTTAGTGATGCATTATTCTTGCATACACCCAATCCAAATAATAGACAATTCCAATTTAAAATATCAGATTTGCAATTGGAAACAACATTAACAAATAAACCGCTGCAAAAATACATTAATAACTTGGAAGGGTACGAAAAACGATATGGACAGGCTGACGAAGGATTCTGTTTAATATTCAAAAAAAATGTGGGGCAAGCTTTTTTATAGAATGAAAACGGACTACACTAACTAAGTTTTCATTTAGTTAGGACAGCTCGAAATAATTACCTTTGATAGAAGCTTTAGTTAGCGTTTATTGAGACTTAACAATGATGTGAAATAATCTTTTGATTAATATCAGCGGAACTAATTGTATATTAGTTCCGTTAACACAATTGTTATAATACCACTCAAACAGGTAACAGTGAAACTGAAAAAAACACGTGGACATAAAAGAAGATGGAACCACATTGAAAATTGGCGTCAAGACAATCTAGGCCTCAATCTAACGGACTATTTACTTAACGAAAGTGACTGTTGCTACGTGAAAATTGGAGTCTATCCTTGGAATGGTTTGTCTTTAATAAATAGTGTAACTTTAGAGCCTAAAAGAAAGACAAAGCAAAAAATGCTCAATGGACTTTTGGATATTTATGAAGAATGGAAAAGACAGCTAGATAATCTTAAACAACCATATTATTTGAAAATTTGGCTTTTTGAACCACGCTTCTCTCATTCGCAAGTTGTGTGTGCTATTGCTGACAGTATTGAATTTTATGAAAATGCTTTTTACATACCTGAAAGAGATAAAAAAATACAACTTGGCAATTACGGAATTTTAAAGATAAGGCTATCCAAGTTAAATTGGGGGTATCGTTTAGATGAAGATCACTATGATAATACTGAGGTTGGAGAACCAGATATATATGCTTCAGAACAAGACTATAATGACTCAGTAAAATGGTTTAATAAACTTTTAAAAAAGCCACATCGGACTCATAAATTTAAAGAATCAGTCGGGGAAATCATTGAAACATATTCATTTAAACGTGGCGAACTATGGGTTGGTGGACAAAAATAAAATAACTTATCGCATATTTAATGATGACAAGATCAAGTTTTTGTTAGGAAGATATTTTGGTTTACTTTTTTAGGGATGAATTTATCTCACAATACGGTCGTATATTGAGACAACTGGTCCGTCCTGGTTCACAAACACATAAAGTTTATAGATCAATGGTCTGAATACTTTTTCATTTTCTTAAAAACTCGTCTCCTTAAAGAAATTTTCATAAATTCATTATTGATGAGTTTATGCGAAAAATTATGAAGATAGCATATGCTGGAGTTTCGACTAAAGATCAGAACATAGACTTGCAAATTGAAGCCCTTCAAAAGGCAGGTTGCGAGAAGATCTTTGAGGAAAAAATTTCAGGTTCAACAAAGAGTCGACCTGTGTTGGATAAGATGATCGAACAGTTTAGAGAAGGAGATGAACTTTATGCGTGGCGACTTGATCGATTCGGAAGAAGTCTAAAACATATTATTGATTTAGTATTGTCGCTAAGTGAAAAAGGTATCATCATAAAGAGCTTGACTGATGGTGTTGATACCAATACTATCAATGGTCGATTGTTCCTGAATATTATGGCTTCTTTAGCGGAATATGAACGTGAATTAATCCGTGAACGAACGAAAGCCGGTCCACAATCAGCGAGAGCTCGCGGTAGGCTAGGAGGTACGCCCAAAGGATATAGTAAAGAAGCAATTTCTAAATTATTACTTATGCGTTCAGTCTACCAGGATACAAATAAGAGTCCGGAAGAAATATATACAGCACTTGGTTTGACCCGCGCTACTTTTTACCGCTATGGAAAGATTTTGGATACTCATACGGATGAGGAGATAAAGAAAATAACCGTAGGAAAATAGTCTACTTATCTTCAGTTTGTTCTAATATTTGGAACAGATGACAAATAAGGAGATCTACCCAAAGACTTATGGTGTAGGTGTTTATTATATAAATAAACTGTAATCTCAATTTTTCTTTTACACATATAGTAATATTACTATGATATATAGAAGATATATAGTAATATTGCTATATATGGGAACTACAAAAGAAGAAATATACACTCAAGAGCAAAATGAAATAGCACAATTATTAAAGGCTATTGCTCATCCTGCTAGAATTGCAATTATTGAATACTTATTAAAGGAAAATAAATGTATTTGCAATGACATTGTAGGTATCCTGGATTTGTCACAACCAACGATTTCTAACCATCTTAAGGAATTAAAACTTGTTGGAATTATTCAGGGCTCTATAGAAGGAAAAACAATTTGTTACTGTATAGACTATCAAGCTTTTAGTAAGATTTCTTCCTTCATAGATAAATTCAAAGTAGAAGAAAATATAAAACAAATGTGTTGTTAATTTAAAGCAATAAGAATATGAAATTATCAAAAGTAAAAGAAGTATTATTGACATTAGACAATGTTGAATTTCAATTAGAAGATGGAACATTTGTTCCTGAGCATTTTCATGTTACAGAAGTAGGACAGATAAACAAAAAGTTTATAGATTGTGGTGGTGTAATTAGAAGTGAGAAAGTTATAAATTTCCAACTATGGAATGCTGACGATTATGATCATAGACTGAAACCTAAGAAGTTGCTTTCTATTATTGAATTATCTGAAAATAAACTTGGTATTGAAGATGCTGAAATCGAAGTCGAATATCAAGCTACTACAATAGGGAAATATGATTTAGATTTCAACGGAAAAACATTTGTTTTGAAGAATAAGAACACTGCATGTTTAGCAGAAGATGCTTGTGGTATACCTTCATTAAAAGCTAAAATTAAGTTGTCAGCTTTACAATCTGGAAAGTGTGATCCGAACTCAGGCTGTTGTTAATTTTATTATATGAAACTATGTATCAAGAATTAGAGACGACAATTCATAAAATTCTAAGTTTCGAATCAGTATCAGTAGATAGGAGATCTGTTTTACAGCCTTTAATAGATTTTATAGCTTTAAAGTTAGAGAAAAATTCTCCTATCAATTTGAACTTTATTTGTACGCATAATTCAAGAAGGAGTCATTTGTCTCAAATATGGACACAAGTTGCAGCTTATTATTATAAAATTGAAAATATACATTGCTATTCTGGTGGTACAGAAGAGACAGAATTATTTCCCAAAATAGCTGAAACGTTAAAAAATCAAGGTTTTAATATTGTACAAATTGCATGTACAAAGAATCCTATTTATGCTATAAAATATGATGAAAACGAATTTCCTATTATTGGTTTTTCTAAAAAATATGATCATATTTTTAACCCAACATCTCTATTTTGTGCTATTATGACCTGTTCTCAAGCAGATGGAGGATGTCCATTTATTCCAGGGGCAGAAAAGCGTATACCAATTACTTTTGAAGATCCTAAAATAGCAGATGGTACACCATTTCAAGATGAGATGTATACTGAAAGAAGTTTACAAATTGCAAATGAAATGTTTTATGTCTTCAGTCAGCTTAAAAAATAGCTTATGCAGCCTAAATTAAAGTTTATAGATAGATATCTGACGCTATGGATTTTTTTAGCAATGATACTAGGTGTGAGTATAGGAAATATATTCCCTAATATCCCAGACTTAATCAACAAAATGAACATTGGGACAACCAATATCCCTTTAGCTATAGGACTTATATTGATGATATTTCCACCATTAGCCAAAGTCGATTATTCATTATTACCGCAAGCTTTTAAAGATAAAAAAGTAATCGGCATATCATTGTTGCTAAATTGGATTATTGGTACACTACTAATGTTTGGATTAGCAGTTCTTTTTTTACGAGATGATCCAGATTATATGACTGGTCTAATACTTATTGGACTCGCAAGATGTATAGCTATGGTTATTGTTTGGAGTGATCTAGCGAAAGCTAACAGAGAATATACGGCAATGTTAATTGCTTTGAATAGTATTTTTCAAGTATTTACTTATAGTTTTTTAGTATGGCTTTTTATTAATGTCTTACCGACGAAATTGGGTTTAGCTAATTTCAATGTCGTGGTATCAATGAAAGACGTTACTGAAAGTGTTTTGATATATTTAGGTATTCCATTCTTGGCGGGATTTATTGTTCGATATTCTTTTGTAAAACTGAAAGGAATAGAATGGTATAATCATATTTTTGTGCCTAAAATATCTCCTATTACTTTATATGCTTTATTGTTAACCATAGTGGTAATGTTTAGTCTAAAAGGAGATAAAATAATAGAGTTACCAATGGATGTAGTTAAGGTAGCAATACCTATGATAATCTACTTTATATTAATGTTTTTTATAAGTTTCTTTATAAATAAGTCATTAAAAATACCTTATGACAAGAATGCATCAATAGCCTTTACAGCAACAGGTAACAATTTCGAATTGGCAATTGCTGTATCAATTGCAATATTTGGAATACACTCACCTCAGGCTTTTGTTGGAGTTATTGGTCCTTTAATAGAAGTACCTGTATTGATACTGCTTGTCAAAGCAAGTCTATGTTTAAAAACCAAATATTAAGAATTATCTAAACAAGAGATCAGTCTCACAAAATGTTAAATAAGGACAGGTTAATGGGCTCTTGTGATAATTAAGTTAGGATATATAGATATAATCTATGTAATAATTCTAAACTCTATAGAAGGTTTTATATATCTTAGTTGGCTGTATATATCATACCTAATATCAAATGCAGCAAATAATAGATTTTGTTTATAAAATAGTTTGGTCTGACGCGTTAGTTTTTCTATGTTTAATTTCAGGAATTTTCTTCACGATTAGATTTCGGTTTCCCCAATTTACCCATCTAAAGCAGATGGTATCTTTATTATTTAAGGGGACTAGTTCTTCTACAGGTATTTCTTCTTTCCAAGCTTTTTCCTTAGCCGTTTCAGGTCGTGTTGGTACGGGTAATATAGCAGGTGTCGCTACAGCTATTGGTATGGGTGGTCCAGGTGCTATTTTTTGGATGTGGGTTATAGCTCTATTGGGTAGTGCTTCTGCGATAGTGGAATCCACCTTAGGACAAATGTATAAAGAAGTAAAAGATGGACAATACCGAGGAGGACCAGCTTTTTATATTTTGAAGGGATTAAATAATAAGATTTTCGCATGGGCTTTTGCTATAGTTACCATTATTTCGACTGGTTTTCTTTTACCTAGTGTTCAAAGTAATAGTATTACATTAGCAATAGAGTCTGCATTTCATATATCACCTTATGCTATTGCAATCTCTTTATGCTTATTATTAGCCTTTATCATTTGGGGAGGGGTAAGTAGAATAAGTAAGATTGCTGAATATGTGGTGCCTTTAATGGCAGGCTTATACATCATCATGGCGCTAATAATAATTGCTTTAAACTTCGCACAAATTCCCAGTGTATTTGCTCTAATTTTTAAGTCAGCCTTGAATATAGATTCTACCTTTGGCGCTATAGTAGGAAGTGCAATTGCTTGGGGAGTTAAAAGAGGTATTTATAGTAATGAAGCCGGGCAGGGAACAGCACCTCATGCAGCCGCAGCCGCAGAAGTTTCTCACCCTATTAAGCAGGGGCTTGTACAAGGTTTTTCAGTGTACGTCGATACGCTTTTTGTGTGTACAGCTACGGCTCTTATGATTATATTTACGGGCCAATATAATGTCATAAACCCTGAAGGAGGCTTTATTGTTCAGAATCTTCATTCTAATGTAGAAATGGGGCCAGCATTTACACAGTATGCAGTCGCTCATCATTTTCCCCTAATAGGCTCCTCATTTGTAGCGATTGCACTAACTTTTTTCGCATTTACAACGATAATGGCTTATTACTATATCGCGGAGACTAATATTAGTTTTATCCAATTTAGAGGATCTAGTAAATTACTACTAAATGGCTTACGAGTCCTTATACTCCTGTCTGTTTTTATAGGTTGTATAAGTTCTGCAAAAATGGCATGGGATCTTGGTGATATCGGAGTCGGATTAATGGCTTGGTTGAATTTAATCGCTATACTATTATTGCATCGTAAGGTGCTAGTCCTTTATCAAGATTATAATATACAGTATAAAGTAGGGAAAGACCCTAAATATAATAATTCAAAATACAATTTTCCAAATATGGATTTTTGGAATAAAAACTAATGTATCTTATGTCACAATTAATTAATTTGCATGTCTTTAAAGACTTCTTTAAGTCTAGTAATGCAGGCGGAATTTTACTTTTTATATGCGTTATCCTTTCATTACTTATCGCGAACTCTCCTTTAACAATCTCCTTGCAAGAATTTCTTGACCTAAAAGTAGGCTATGAAAATGATAGTATACATCTAAATTATTCTATTCTTCTATGGATTAATGATGGTTTAATGGCGATCTTCTTTCTATTAGTAGGTTTAGAGATTAAAAGAGAAATTGTAGAAGGAGAGCTATCATCTCCCAAGAAAGCATCTCTACCGATACTTTGTGCTGTAGGGGGCGCTATTGTTCCTGCTATTATATATTTAGGGCTTAATGCTGGTCAAACAACGAGTTCAGGTTGGGGAATACCAATGGCAACAGATATTGCATTTGCTTTGGCTGTAATCAATCTTTTAGGTAACAGAATTCCTTCAAGTTTGAAAATATTTTTAGCAGCACTTGCTATAGTAGATGACTTGATTGCCATATTAGTGATCGCATTCTTTTACTCTTCGGGTATTGAAGTTTCTTATTTAATATATGCTGGAATAGGTTTGGTAGTACTTATTCTAATGAATAAATTTAATGTTCTTAACCCTTATTTATATTTATTTCCTGGAGTATTTATTTGGTATTTTATTCACCATTCTGGTATTCATGCAACTATAGCAGGAGTATTAGTTGCAATGACAATACCAACAAATGATACAAATGTAGAATCTCCTCTAGAGCGTTTAGAGCATGCCTTAGTTAAACCGGTGAATTTTATAATTATACCATTATTCGCATTCGCAAACACGAATATAACGTTAGAATCTACTATGGTTTCAGGTTTGATGTCAGATCTAAGTTTAGGTATTGCATTAGGTTTACTCCTCGGAAAGCCAGTTGGTATATTATTAGTATCATATATTTGTACCAAATTAAGGATAAGTTCCTTACCAGAAGGCTCGTCATGGGGACATATTTTAGGAGTAGGCTTTTTGGCAGGTATAGGGTTTACGATGTCTATATTTATTGCTATACTCTCGTTTGATGATCCTACAAATATTTCAGAAGCTAAGCTAAGCATATTAATCACATCATTAATAGCAGGTATAGTTGGTTATTTGGTGTTAAGAAGTAACCAACATAAATCAGTTAATTAGCATCTTCAAATAGCCCGCACTTTATTCAAAAAGGTCTCTATAAATTTTCATTTAGAGGCCTTTGTTATTCCTAAAGGATTTTTTAGTCTAAAAAAATGTTCAATATGATGGGTATTTTATAGGTTCTAAATATATTTATAAATCTATAGTATAGCGGATAGTCTTACAAAACGTCAATAACACTGAAGATTTCATTTATTTTAATTATATTAATAACTACTATGGTATAGCAAATATTCCGTAAAAAATGATAAGAGATAAGAATAAGATAAAATCATATTTAATTTCTTATTTTCTGGAAAGGGAATTATGACCCGCATCATGCATTAATAATAAGCGTAATGGTAAAGTTTTGATATTATTTTGAATGATTTAAGAAATACTGAAAAGTTTACATATCTCTAAAGAACACAATTATTTAAAATTGATTTTACGAAAATGATATAGGAAAAAAATGATTATTTTGCTTTTCCTATTTAGATCCTGTTTGTGTTCAGTTATCGAAACATTTTCTTAATGTGTATAATCCGGAGTATATGCACCCAAAAATATCCGAAATATATCCTCTGAAAACAGAGGTTATTTCTAGACATTCTGGCAGATGTGCACCCAATAATAGGCAAAAAGAGATGATTTTTGAGCAATAATTTTTGAATTCCGGAGCATATGCACCCATAGGTTATTTTTAGTTTTTTTTTTACCTAGATTCCGGAGTATGTGCACCCAGTTTTAGTTCAATACTATTGCTTTGGACTCTGCAAATGTATATTCCGGAGCATATAGGTTCTTCGTCAATTTTGGTGAATCATGCTGATTTTGCAAGTATCATTTTCCTCAATAGCTGAAATCCTGCCCTTCCGTACATTTTTCTTTTTATATTTTTTATTCGATTCACTTGTCCTTCAACCTGGCCGTTACTTACTGTTGTTACTACTGCATTATTCACTGCTTCATAGTCCCTTAAAATATTTTTAGCAAAATTTTTAAGCCCGCACTCTGATGCTGATGCCTCCTGAATCCATTTTTGTAACATACCGTCTTTCTTGATAAGAAACAATTGTTTAAAAGCCTTTATCAATTGCTCCATTTGTTTTATTGGAGGAAGCTTTTCAAATAATAATTCTAAAAATTCTTTATCATCTTCCTTTAGGTGTTTTGACTCCCTATAGAGCATTAAGGATAATTGGGTTGGCGACCAAGTTTTTGCTACCACCACCTGCGCCTTGTATTTCATTCTACTAAGCCCAGGCATATTATAAACTTCATTCATCTTGTGGCAAAACTGGGTATACTTACCATTGAATCCCATCTGAACAATAGTGTTATGCAGTTCTCGATATGTTTTTCCGTGGTTCCCTTCGCTCAAAAGATAATTGATGAAGGATTCCAAATTGGTGGAGTTGCTGGATTGTCTTTTCTCAAGTTTTTCCATGGATACATACCTTGCGACTGTTTTTCGATCCAGGTTTGTAATTCTGGCAATTTGTCTCAGCGTAATACCATTGGCATATAACTCTTTAACCTTGTCGAATAGATATTGTTTATGTGCACCAATGTTTGCTGTAGAAATAGTTGGTGCTACAACTTCTAAATTTGCTTCAACAGGCCCGGTAACTTCCGTTAATGAAGGTTCTTTCCTTTTGGGATCATTATAAAGCTTAGATATTTCCTTCAATTCTTTTGCTTTTGATTGGAAGACTTTTTTAGCTGCTTCCCCTAAGTTCATAATTAGGTGAAAGCGGTCGGCTACCTGAATGGCATCAGGGGCACCTGTTTTTATACCTAAAGCATATGGACCATAGCGATCTCTGGATACTACTTTTATTTCTGGATGATTTTTCAGCCACTCTGCTAGCGTATCCGATTCACGATCCGGAAGTAAATCTATCACTTCTTTCCGTTCTAAATCCACAATAACGGTTCCGTAGGTACTTCCTTTTTTGAATGCCCAGTCATCTACGCCAATTACCCCAGATGTTAAAGCCTTAGGTTGTATATCTACTCCGTGAATCACTCTTAACATAGTGGAGGAGCTAACCGGCAGTCCAACATAGCGACTAATTGCTGAACCTCTATTTCCTCCCAATTCAAGTCCCATTTTAAAAAGAAGATCATTTGAACGAATCATTCTTCTATAATATGGTCTGATTTCACAATCGAAGCGTTCAGTAAAAACCTTTCGATGACAGACTGAATTATCACAAAAATACTTCCTAGCCCTGAGCTTGACTTTTACTATATATCCGGAAACAGGAAGGTCTAAAAGAGTTCGGAAATATCTACTATGAACCCTATTACTCGTAATGCCACAAATAAGGCATGTTGAGTGTTTTTGATAAGCGTACGTACTAATATAAAGCTCTCCTAGAGAGGTGTACGTTGTTTCAGCTTTTAACTGTAAATTGGCAGGAAGTACAAATTCTGGAATCATAACTAAAAGTATAATATTAAATTACACATAATAATTTATATATTTGTTGTTTAGAAAAATAAATTACAGTGGGAAAATCAGTCTTACAAATTCAGCGATCAGACGCAACAGAGATAAAGAAATTATTAAATACAAATGATGCTTATGCCGTTGGTATAAGACTATACATGGTATATCTTGTTGCATTAGGCTATTCGAGCAGACGGTTGTCTGAACTACATAATATCAGCTTCAAGCAGATAACAAATTGGGTTCATAGATTTGAAAAAGAAGGGGTTGAAGGATTAAAAGATAAGAAAGGGCGCGGTAGACGGAGCAATTTATCAGACGAACAACTCGAAAGAATCAAAAGCTTGGTCATAAACGAAAAACCCTCGGATTATGGATATCAATCTGTAAAGTGGACAGGCCCTCTTTTGGCTCAATGGATTGATAAAGAATATGGCTTAACCTATCAAAAGGCACAAGTCTATAACTTGCTCGAAAAGGTTGGAATTGTGTTTGAAAAGAAAAAAGGTTTAGTTCATAAAGTGTAATTAATTAACATACTTTCACCAAAATTGACGAAGAACCACTTTGCTGTGGAATGGTGGTGTAGTATGGTCCGGAATATTCAATATGGAAAAGTTTTTTGATTTGGATAGTAAGTGGATTGCTAATGCTTCCATACCATTACAAGAATATTATTTACTGGTAATTGATGATGCATTAAATAA
>Ga0233369_1000602_pt1 | contig 14179 bp, 16 predicted proteins | sample ElkDunMinimDraft_26_FD_191537 | JGI IMG/M metagenome (GOLD analysis project Ga0233369, IMG submission 191537) | Fecal eukaryotic communites from dung pellets of Tule Elk in California, USA - Elk Dung D16 | ecosystem: Host-associated > Mammals > Digestive system > Large intestine > Fecal | place... | reverse complement strand
GACGCCGCGGTCGACGTGGTGATCTCGAACTGCGTCATCAACCTCTCGGTCGACAAGCCAAAGGTGCTCTCGGAGATGTTCCGCGTCCTCGTCCCCGGCGGACGGATCGGGATCTCCGACGTCGTCGCCGAGGACCAGCTCACGGCGGCCGACCGAGCCGAGCGCGGCTCGTACGTCGGGTGCATCGCCGGCGCACTGTCTCGCGCGGAGTACCTCGACGGCCTGGCGGCGGCAGGGTTCGTCGACGCCGAGGTGGAGTTCACCCACGAGGCGGTCCCAGGCATGCACGGCGCGATCATCCGCGCCTTGAAGCCGGTGGCATGAGCCAGGCCGACACTCTCGACAGTCGTCCCGCAGTGGCGGGACGACTGTCGGCCACCGATCGCTGGCTTCCGGTCTGGATCGGCGTGGCGATGCTCACCGGGCTCTTGCTCGGCCGTCTCGTCCCCGGGTTCGACGACGCGCTCGCGGGACTCGAGATCGGCTCTGTCAGCGCTCCGATCGCCCTGGGCCTGCTCGTGATGATGTATCCCGTGCTGGCAAAGGTCCGGTACGACCGCACGCGAGCGGTCCTCCGTGACCGACGGCTCGTCGTGATCTCGCTCGTCCTCAACTGGCTGGTCGGGCCCGCGCTGATGTTCGTCCTCGCGTGGCTGCTGCTGCCGGACCTCCCTGAGTACCGTACGGGCCTGATCATCGTCGGCCTTGCCCGCTGCATCGCGATGGTGCTGCTCTGGAACGACCTCGCCTGCGGTGACCGCGAGGCTGCGGCGGTCCTCGTCACCGTCAACAGCGTCTTCCAGCTCGCCGCGTTCGCCGGTCTCGGCTGGTTCTACCTGCAGGTCCTCCCGGGGTGGCTCGGGCTGGAGACCACGACGGCGGAGTTCAGCCTCGCGGCGATCGCGTTGAGCGTGCTCGTGTTCCTCGGCATCCCGCTCGCCGCCGGCCTGGGGAGCCGAGTGCTCGGTGAGCGGCTCAAGGGTCGAGCCTGGTACGAGACGACCTTCCTCCCCCGGGTCAGCCCATTCGCGCTGTGGGGACTGCTCTTCACCATCGTGATGCTCTTCGCCCTCCAAGGAGATGCCATCACCCGCAGCCCGTGGGACGTGGTCCGCATCGCACTGCCGCTGCTGGCGTACTTCGTCGCGATGTTCGCCATCGCGTGGACCGCCGCGCGGGTGGCGCAGCTCGGCTATGCACGCACTGTCACGGTCGCCTTCACCGCTGCAGGCAACAACTTCGAGCTGGCCATCGCCGTGGCGATCGGGACGTGGGGAGCCACCTCCGGCCAGGCGCTCGCCGGGGTCGTCGGACCGCTCATCGAGGTGCCCGTGCTCGTCGGGCTCGTGTACGTCGCGCTCGCGCTGCGCTCACGTTTCGCACCGGACCCGGCGGTGGCCCGATGACTCCTCCGGCCACGCGCAAGCCGACCGTCCTCTTCGTCTGCGTCCACAACGCCGGACGTTCTCAGATGGCGGCGGGCTTCCTGCAGCATCTCGCGGGGGACGCGGTCGACGTCCGGTCTGCGGGGTCCGAACCTGCCGACCAGCTCAACCCGGTCGCTATCGAGGCGATGCGGGAGGTCGGCATCGACATCACGTCCTGCGAACCGACGCTCCTCTCCCCCGACGACGTGCTGCACGCCGACGTCGTCGTCACGATGGGGTGCGGCGACACCTGCCCGATCTACCCCGGGAAGCGGTACGAGGACTGGGCGCTCGACGACCCGGCGGGCCAGCCGCTGCAGGTCGTCCGCCGCGTCCGTGACGACATCGAGCATCGGGTGCGACGCATGCTGGGAGACCTCCAGGGCTGACCTGGGATACAGATTTCCTCGCAGGATCGCGAGATAATCACGACTCCGCGGCGAGTGGAACACAGATTTCGTCGCGCTCATGCGCTATGCTGCGACGAAATCTGTGTTCCACAATCCGCTTCCCACCAACGTCGGGGTCCGGCATGACGAACGTGTTCCCACCGGTGGTCTTCACGACCGACGGCGACAAGGACAGGATCTCCCGTGCCCACCGAGCGGGTCGACTCCTCCAGCTGGGGACGGGCATCTACTCCCCCGACATCGACAAGACACCCGAGCAGCTTGTCCGCGAGCACCTCTGGACGATCGTCGCCAAGCGATTCCCGGGCGCTGTCATCGCCGACCGGTCGGTCCGTACGAACGGACTCGCACCCGACGGCTTCCTGTTCGTCGTCCACCCACGCCGTACGGAGCTGAGGCTCGCCGGCACCACCGTCGTCCCTCGCCAGGGACCGTCGGCGATGCCCGGCGACTTCGCGCTCCCGGGCGACCTGTGGCTCTCCGGTCCCGCGCGAGGTCTCCTCGACAACCTGGTGCCGACCCGCCCCGCACAGGGCCGGCCGGCGCGCACGCTCACGCGCGCCGAGGTCGAGCTGTGGATCGACGAGATCCTGGCAGGGCGGGGCGAGGACGCGATCAACCGGCTGCGCGACGACGCGCGCGCGCTCGCCCCCTTCCTCGGACGCCACCAGGAGCTCGCCGTCCTCGACAAGCTCGTGGGTGCCGCGATGAACACCCACCCGACCGACATCCTGGAGACGCCACAGCTCGTCGCACGTGCCAAGGGGCAGCCGTACGACCGTCGCCGCACCGACGTCTTCTCCCGACTCGCCGCCTACCTCGACACGCTCGCCCCCGACAGCATCCCCGCGCTGCCCGCGGACGCGCCACGTCGTGCCCTGCTGCCGTTCTACGAGGCGTACTTCTCCAACTACATCGAAGGCACCGAGTTCACCCTGGACGAGGCCGCCGAGATCGTCTTCGACGACGTCGTCCCGGACCAGCGCCCGGAGGACGCCCACGACATCCTGGGGACGTACGAGCTGACGTCGTCCGACGACGTGATGCGTCAGCGGCCCGCCGAGGCCGAGGAGCTCCTCACGCTGCTGCGGCGCCGGCACGCGATCCTCATGGCGGGGCGGCCGACCATGGCACCGGGCACGTTCAAGACGCACGCCAACCGCGCAGGCGAGACGTACTTCGTCGCACCAGACCTCGTCGAGGGCACCCTCACCCAGGGGTTCGAGATCGGGCAAGCACTCATCAGCCCGTTCGCCCGCGCCGTCTACCTGATGTTCGTCGTCAGCGAGGTCCATCCGTTCGCCGACGGCAACGGACGCATCGCCCGCATCATGATGAACGCCGAGCTGGCCGGCGCCGGTGAGGTCCGCATCGTCATCCCGACCGTCTACCGGCTCAACTACCTGTCCGCTCTGAAGGGCGCTACCCACAACGAGAACTACGCGGGCCTGGTGGCGACGCTGTCCTTCGCCCGTCGGTGGTCGGCCCGCGTGGACTTCACCGACCGTGAGCGCGCCGAGGCCGACCTCGCGCGGACGAACGCGCTGCGCGACGCCTACACGGCCGAGGAGGCGGGGGTCCGTCTGACGCTCCCGTGAGCGCCCCTCCGAGCGAGCCGTCCCAACCGGTCACGAATCGAGAAGCGTCGACCTCTTCTCCGCTCCTAGCGTGAACTCATCGACCTCGCGTCCTCCAGACGACGCAGGCTTTGGAAGGAGCAGTCATGACTTCGATCTCCGGCATCACGCTCGAGGCGTCCGACCCGACGGCCGCCACCCAGTTCTACGAGGAGGCGTTCGGGTTGGGCGATCAGCTGGTCGTGCGGGCCGGTGACGACCCGACCGACGGGTTCCGGGCCTACACGCTGTCGCTCGTCCTGCCGCAGCCGTCCTCGGTCGACAGCTATCTCGAGTCCGCGACCGCGGCCGGCGCGACCGTCCTGCGGCCCGCGGCCAAGAGCATGTGGGGGTACGGCGGCGTCGTGCAGGCACCCGACGGCGCGATCTGGAAGGCGGCCACGCCCTCGAAGAAGGAGAAGGGACGCCCCGTACGAGAGATCGACGAGGTCGTCCTTCTGATCGGCGCCTCCGACGTCGGCGAGAGCAAGCAGTTCTACGTCGACCACGGGCTCGCCGTGGAGCGCAGCTTCGGCAAGAAGTACGTCGAGTTCAAGGCACCGGCGGGGCACGTCAAGCTCGGTCTGTACGGACGCAAGGCGCTCGCGAAGGACGCCGGCGTACCGAAGGAGGGCAGCGGCTCGCACCGGATGGCCGTCATCAACGACGCCGGGACGTTCACCGATCCCGACGGCTTCGCCTGGGAGACTGTCTGAGCGGCGCGGGTCACGGTCACACGGGCGAGCAGAACTCCTGACCGGGCCGCGGTTCGCAGAAGAGGATGCCGAACGGGGTGAACACCCGATGCTCTCTCCCCGCGCTGCGGTAGCGCATATGGAAGGTCGGCACCCGATCCGGGGCCGTTCAGCCGGCGACGTACTCCGCGAGGTGCTCCCCCGTCAGCGTCGACCGTCCCGCGACCAGGTCAGCAGGCGTGCCCTCGAAGACGACGTTGCCGCCGTCGTGCCCAGCGCCCGGGCCGAGATCGATGATCCAGTCAGCGTGCGCCATGACCGCCTGGTGATGCTCGATGACGATGACCGACCTGCCGGACTCGACGAGGCGGTCGAGCAGGCCGAGCAGCTGTTCGACGTCGGCGAGGTGGAGTCCGGTGGTCGGCTCGTCGAGGACGTAGACGTCACCCTTCTCCGCCATCTGCGTCGCCAGCTTCAGTCGCTGCCGCTCGCCGCCCGACAGCGTCGTGAGCGGCTGCCCGAGGCTGAGGTAGCTGAGCCCCACGTCGACGAGCCGGTCGAGGATCTTGTGCGCTGCGGGCGTGCGCGCGGCGCCCTCGCCGAAGAACTTCTCGGCCTCGGTGACCGACATCGCGAGCACCTCGGCGATGTTGCGGTCACCGAAGGTGTACTCGAGGACGGACGCCTGGAAGCGGCGTCCCTCGCACTCCTCGCACGGCGACTCGACGGTGGCCATGACGCCCAGCTCGGTGAAGATCACGCCCGCGCCCTTGCAGGCGGGGCACGCGCCCTCGGAGTTCGAGCTGAACAGCGCCGGCTTCACCCCGTTGGCCTTGGCGAACGCCTTGCGGATGGGCTCCAGCAGGCCGGTGTACGTCGCGGGGTTGCTGCGGCGAGACCCGCGGATCGCGCCCTGGTCGACGACGACCACGCCGTCACGTCCGGCGACGGAGCCGTGGATCAGCGAGCTCTTGCCGGAGCCAGCCACGCCCGTCACGACGCAGAGCACGCCCAGCGGGACATCGACGTCGACGTCCCGCAGGTTGTGGGTCGAGGCGCCGCGGATCTCGAGTGACCCGGTCCGCTCACGCACGGTCTCCTTGAGCGCCGCCCGGTCGTCCAGGTGACGCCCGGTGATCGTGGCGCTCTCCCGGAGCCCGTCGACGGTGCCTTCGAAGCAGATGGTGCCGCCGGCGGTGCCTGCGCCGGGACCGAGATCGACGACATGGTCGGCGATGGCGATCGTCTCGGGCTTGTGCTCGACGACGAGCACGGTGTTGCCCTTGTCCCGCAGCTGGAGGAGCAGGTCGTTCATCCGGGCGATGTCGTGCGGGTGAAGGCCGATGGTGGGCTCGTCGAAGACGTAGGTCACGTCGGTGAGGGACGAGCCGAGGTGACGGATCATCTTGGTGCGCTGCGCCTCGCCGCCGGACAGCGTCCCCGCAGGCCGGTCGAGGCTCAGGTAGCCGAGTCCGATGTCCTCGAACGCGTCGAGGAGGTGCTGGAGTCCCGCGACGAGAGGCGCGACGCCCGGTTCGTCGACGTCACGCATCCACACCGCCAGGTCGCTGATCTGCATCCGGCAGAGGTCGGCGATGTTCTTCCCGTTGATCGTCGAGGAGAGTGCTTCCTTGCTCAGGCGCGTGCCGTCGCAGTCGGGGCAGGTCGTGAACGTGATCGCGCGCTCGACGAACCGGCGCACGTGCGGCTGCATCGCGTCGACGTCCTTGGAGAGCATCGACTTCTGGATCTTGGGGATCAGACCCTCGTACGTGACGTTGATCCCGTCGGCCTTGATCCGACTCGGCTCGGCGTACAGGAGCAGCTCGAGCTCCTTCTTGGTGTACTTCGCGATCGGCTTGTCCATCGGGAGACCGGCGCTCTTGAAGATCCGGCCGTACCAGCCGTCCATGCTGTAGCCGGGGACGGTCAGCGCCCCCTCGGCGAGCGACTTGCCGTCGTCGTAGAGGGCGGTCAGGTCGAAGTCGCTGATCGCGCCCATGCCCTCGCATCGAGGGCACATCCCGCCCTGGTAGACCGCGTTGCGGACAACCGACTTCTCCTCCTTGCCACCCTTCTCCGTCTTCATCACCCCGCTCGCCGTGCGCGTGGGGACGTTGAAGGCGAACGCCGTGGGCGGGCCGATGTACGGCGTACCGATCCGGCTGAAGAGGATGCGCAGCATCGCGTGGGCGTCGGTCGCGGTCCCGACGGTCGACCGCGGGTTCGCCCCCATCCGCTCCTGATCGACGATGATCGCCGTCGTGAGGCCCTCGAGGTAGTCGACCTCCGGGCGTGCCAGCGACGGCATGAAGCCCTGGACGAACGCCGAGTAGGTCTCGTTGATCATCCGCTGCGACTCCGCGGCGATCGTGGCGAACACCAGCGAGCTCTTGCCGGATCCGGAGACACCGGTGAACACCGTCAGTCGACGCTTCGGCAGCTCGACGCTGACATCCTTGAGGTTGTTCTCGCGTGCGCCCTGCACGCGGATCAGGTCGTGGGTGTCGGCAGCGGGCAGCGTGGTCATCTTCTCTCCATCGGTCAGCGGGCCGCGTTCTCGGTCCACCCTAGGGGCCATTCCGGTCATCCTTTGTCACACGAGCGCGGGCCTCGCGACAGACCGGATCCTTCAGCTCTGGTTGATGCGCAGCAGGTTGCCGGTGGGGTCGCGGAACGCGCAGTCGCGAACCCCGTACGGCTGGTCGGTCGGCTCCTGGACGACGTCCGCGCCGCTGGCCTGCAGGCGCTCGAACAGCCCGTCGAGGTCGTCGGTGGCCAGCGCGAGCGACCCGTACGACCCCTTGGCGATCAGCTCGAGGATCACGCGGCGCTCCTCGTCGGTGATGCCGGGGTCGACGGCCGGCGGATGCAGGACGATCGCGGTCTCGGGCTGGTTGGGCGGCCCGACCGTGAGCCACCTCATCCCGTCGTAGCCGACGTCGTTGCGCACCTCGAAGCCGAGAGTGTCGCGATAGAAGCCGAGCGCTGCATCCGCGTCCGTGTGCGGCAGGAAGGCGTAGTGGATGGTGATGTTCATGGCGACGACGCTAGTGGTGGGCGGGACTCACGGGCTTCTTGATTCCTGACCGGTCGGGTCACCTGGCGGGTGTGGCAGGACGGCATCTCGTCGGTCGTCGCGCTCGCCTCCGACGCCTGCGCCGCCTCGGCGCGGTAGGTGCTCGGAGGCACGCCGACCAGTTCCGCGAACCGGGTGCTGAACGTGCCCAGCGACGAGCAGCCGACCTCGAAGCAGACGTCGGTGACGCTCAGGTCGCCACGGCGCAGCAGGGCCATCGCCCGCTCGATGCGACGCGTCATCAGGTACGAGTACGGGGACTCGCCGTACGCGAGCTTGAACTGGCGACTGAGATGCCCGGCGGACATGTTGACGCCGCGCGCCAGGGCTTCGACGTCCAGCGGCTGCGCGTACTCGCGATCGATCCTGTCGCGCACCCGGCGCAGCATCGCAAGATCGCGAAGTCGCTGTGCTTCCGCGGTGCTCACCTGCCGATCGTCCCATGGACCTGCCATCTCGACCACGGGTTTCTCCCGGGTGGTCATCTCTTGACCTATCTATCGACTCTCGATAGATTTAAACCGTTGCGCGATACGCGGAGGTTGCTCATGGGAAACGTCGCTGTTCTTGCCCTGCGCGTCGTGCTGGCGCTCGGGCTGCTCGGCTCCCTCTTCGTGCAGGCGGTCATGGTGCCCCTTCTCGCCGTGGACCTGAACGACGCGCCCGCGGGCGTACGGATACCGGTCGTGGTCATCGTGCTTCTCGGCATCCTCACGACGCAGGTGGTGATGGTGTGCGTCTGGCGTCTGCTCACGATGGTGCGGCGCGGCACGGTGTTCTCCCCCGCCGCCTTCGGGTACGTCGACGTCGTGATCGGCGCGGTCGCCACGGCGTCGGTGCTCGCGTTCGGGCTGGGAGTCGTGCTCGCTCCGGGAGAGGCGGTCGCACCGGGGATCGTCCTTCTGATCGGTGGCTTCGCCCTGATGGTCGCGGGCGTCGCGCTCCTCGTCCTCGTCCTCCGGACCCTGCTCGCCCAAGCGGTCGCGCGCGATGCCGAAGCCACGAGTCTCCGCTCCGAGCTGGACGAGGTGATCTGATGCCGATCCTCGTCGACATCGACGTCATGCTCGCCCGCCGCAAGATGTCGGTCGGCACGCTCGCCGACCGCGTCGGCATCACTCCGGCGAACCTCGCGGTCCTCAAGAACGGCCGCGCCAAGGCCGTACGGTTCACGACGCTCGAGGCGCTGTGCGAGGTGCTGGAGTGCCAACCCGGTGACCTTCTGCGCTGGGAGCCGGACTCCACGGACACCCGCGAGCGGCGCGCGCTCGCCGACGACACGGCGTGACGTGATCGCCCGAGCCGACCGCTCGCGTTGGCGCTAGCCTCCTGGCACAGACCCCGAGCAGGAGGCCCTCGATGTCAGACCTCAGCGGCAAACGCATCTTCGTGACCGGCTCGGCCAGGGGCATCGGGAGGGCCATCGCCACGCTCGCGATCGCCGAGGGGGCCCAGGTGGTCATCAGCGATCTGGACGCCGAGGCGGCCGACGCGACGTGCGACGAGCTCGGCGCCGCCGGCACCGCCAGCTGCGACGTCTCGGACGAGGCAGCGGTCCAGGCGGCGATCGCGCGGGCGGTCGGGATCCTCGGCGGGCTGGACGTCCTCGTGAACAACGCCGGGATCGAGGTCTCCAGCCCGCTCGTCCAACAGTCCACGGAGAGCTTCGACAGGATCTTCGCGATCAACGTCCGCGGACCGTTCGTCGCCACGAAGGCCGCCGCACCGCACCTGATCGAGTCCGGCGGCAACATCGTCAACATCGCGTCGGTCGCCGGCCTCGGCGGGAGCCCGCTCCTGGGGTCGTACTGCGCCACCAAGGCCGCGCTCATCCAGCTCACCCGTGTGGCGGCCGTCGAGCTCCGGCCGTCGGGCGTGCGCGTGAACGCGGTGTGCCCGGGCTTCGCCGACACGAGCATGGTCGACCGGCTCCGGCCGGACTTCGAGGGGGCGACCCAGGTGCCTTTCAGTGACCTCGTCGCTGCCAAGCAGGGCCGCCTCGGCACGCCGGAGGACGTGGCCGAGGTCGTCTGCTTCCTCGCGTCCGACCGCGCGACGTGGATCACGGGGAGCAGCTACGTCCTCGACGGCGGACTCACGGCGAGTCTCGTCTGACCCGCCTCACGTATCGCCGCTGCCACGGCGTCTCCACGGCACGCGGGTGATAGTGCGCCCGCACCCACGCGAGCGCGGCGTCCGCGTCCATCCCGTCCAGCACGGCGAGGACCGCCAGCGCGGTCCCGGTACGGCCGACCCCTCCCCCGCAGCCGATCTCGACACGCTCGTGCGCCGCGCGTTCGTACGCCTCCCGCAGGACCGCCGTCGCCTCGTCGGGGTGGGACGGGACCCAGAAGTCGCGCCACCGGATCCACCGCCGCTCCCACGGCGGCGCCGGTGGTGCCGCGGCGGCGATCTGCACGGCGAGGCCGGGCTCATCACCGGCCGCGCGGTGCGCGCGCAGGCTTCGCCCGCGTACGCAGCGGCCCGAGGGCAGCGTGACGACTCCTGGAGTCGACGTGTCCCACGAGGTCATCCCACCGTTCTACCGGCTCGCTTGCTCACGCCGCGTTCGCGAGGAGCCAACCCGCGGCGACGGCCGGGACGAGGTACAGCAGCGGGAATGGAAGGTGGCTGTACGCCCGGGCACGCGTGACTGTGAGAAGCGCACCGACGAAGTACACGCCGAGACCCATCGCCGCGGCGATGCCGACGGCGGGGACCACCAGGCCTGCGAGCAAGCCCGCGGCACCGACGGTCTTCGCGACGCCCAGCCACGGCCACCACCGCTCCGGGACGCCGTAGGCCTCGAGGTTCTCGACGATGAACGCACGCCGGGCCAGCACGCTGACTCCGGAGAAGGCGATCCAGGCAGCGACGACGATGACGACGGTGGTCGGCACGGCACTCATGGGTGGGTTCCTCTCGTACGGGGTTCGCCTCCGGTGGCGATCGCTCTACCCCCTCGAACCCCAGCCGCGCCACGATGTGACCGGGTGCGGATGTCACATCCGCAGCTTCGCGCGGGTCCTCTGAGGAGAGGCCTGGACGGACGAAGAGAGGTGACCCGGTGGTCGATCCCGACGAGCGCGGCGCAGACGGCTCCTGGTTGGAGGAGACGTTCGAGGCGCACCGACCGCGACTGCGCGTGGTCGCCTTCCGCATGCTCGGCTCGCGTGGTGACGCCGACGACGCCGTGCAGGACGCCTGGATACGGGTCAGCCGTGCCGACACCTCCGTGGTGGACAACATGGGCGCGTGGCTGACCACGGTCGTCGCCCGCGTCTGCCTCAACCAGCTGCGTACGAGACGACAGCGTGCCGAGGTGCCGCTGGTCCACGTCCCGGACCCGATCATCAGTCCCGAGTCGGGCACCGACCCAGAGGAGTCCGCGCTGCTCGCGGACGGCGTCGGCCTCGCCCTGCTCGTCGTCCTCGACGCACTCTCGCCCTCGGAACGCCTCGCGTTCGTGCTGCACGACATGTTCGGGGTGCCGTTCGACGACATCGCGACCTTGCTCGACCGCTCCCCCGATGCCGCCCGCAAGCTCGCCAGCCGGGCGAGGCTCCGGGTCCGTGGGCAGACGACGGCGCCCGATCCCGACCTGGCGCGGCAACGCGAGGTTGTGGACGCGTTCTTCGCCGCCGCGCACGAGGGAGACTTCGAGGCCCTTGTCTCCGTCCTGCACCCGGACGTGGTGCTGCGCTCAGACGGCGGCACGGCCCGGCCGCAGCTCACTCTTGTCCTTCGCGGAGCCCAGGAGGTGTCGTCGCAGGCGGTCACGACGGGCCGGCTCTTCCCCTTCGTCCATCGCGTCCTCGTCAACGGGGCGGCCGGCGTCGTCGTGGCCCCGCGGCGGGAGGCGCAGGTGGTCATGGCGTTCACCGTGACCAACGGGAGGATCGTCGCGATCGACGTCCTGTCGGACCCGGAGCGTCTCGCCGGCCTCGACCTCACCGGGATCGTGGACTGAGGGCTGCGGCTCGTGCGCCTGGCGGTCTCCCGCCACCGTGGTTACCGTGGCTGAAACCCTCTCGCGGTTTCGAGGAGTGACGACCATGCATCCACGAAAGCTCGTACTCGCCCTGGCCGCCGTGCTCGCCACCGCCGTGCTCGCCCCACCTCCGGCGGCGGCGAAGGCGTTCCCCGACCGCCTCGAGCTCCCCGACGGCTTCATGCCCGAGGGCATCGCGATCGGTCCGGGTCCGACGGCGTGGTTCGGCTCGCGGGCCGACGGAGACATCTACGAGGTGAACCTCCGCACGGGAGCAGGGAAGACCATCAGCCAAGGCCCCGGCACGCCCTCGGTCGGCATGAAGTCCGACCGCCGCGGTCGCCTCTTCGTGGCCGGCGGCACGGCCGGCGACGCGCGAGTGGTGAACACCCGTACGGGCGCGCTCCTGGCCTCGTACGACCTCACGGACGCGCCGTCGTTCATCAACGACGTCGTCCTCACCAGGCGCGCGGCCTGGTTCACCGACTCCTCGCAGCCTCAGCTTTACGCCGTGCCGCTACGGCGGAACGGGCGCCCGGGCGATCCGGAAGACGTGGTGACACTGCCGTTGTCGGGCGGCTGGGTGCAGGGCGAAGGGTTCGCGGCGAACGGGATCACCGAGACGCCTGACCGCAAGGCGCTGCTCGTCGTCCACTCCACACGCGGGGAGCTGCACCGCGTCGATCCTCGTACCGGTGTCACCCGTCGGGTAGACCTCGGGGGTACGTCGCTCGTCAACGGCGACGGCATGCTGCTCGAGGGACGCACGCTGTACGTCGTGCAGAACCGGCTCAACCAGATCGCCGTGCTGCGGGTCGACCGTGCCGGTCGCTCCGGACGCCTCGTCGACGTGATCACCGATCCCGACTTCGACGTGCCCACGACCGTGGCGTCGTTCGGTCGGTGGCTCTACCTGCCGAACGGTCGCTTCACGACTCCCCCGGCCCCCGACACGCCGTACTGGGTCACCCGCGTGGACCGCTGGCACCACTGACGTCCACGCACCGTCCACGCACCGCGCCTGCCGACAGCGTTCCGCGACGCGCATCCTCAATTTCTTGCAGCGTGAGCGAAAACCTGGTTATCTGTACCGAACCACGTGACTTAAGAGATCTAATGGGGACTCAATGCGAAGCCTGATCCTTCTCTCGCTCGTCGGCCTCGGCGCCCAGCTGGTCGACGGCAGCCTCGGGATGGCGTACGGCGTGACGTCGACGACCCTTCTCCTCGCGATCGGGACCAATCCGGCCGCGGCCTCCGCTACGGTGCACCTCGCGGAGATCGGGACGACCCTCGTGTCGGGCGCCTCGCACTGGCGCTTCGGCAACGTCGACTGGGCCGTCGTCGCCAAGATCGGCATCCCCGGAGCGGTCGGCGCGTTCATCGGCGCGACGTTCCTGTCGAGCCTGTCGACCGAGATGGCCGCACCGTTGATGTCGCTGATCCTGCTGGCACTCGGTCTCTACATCCTCACCCGGTTCACCGTCGCGGGGCTGCCCAAGGGCAACCTCGGCAAGCCGCTCCGCAAGCGTTTCCTCGCCCCGCTCGGACTCGTCGCAGGCTTCGTCGACTCGACGGGTGGCGGTGGGTGGGGCCCGGTGGGAACGCCGGCAATCCTCGCGAGCGGGCGCCTGGAGCCCCGCAAGACGATCGGGTCGATCGACACGTCGGAGTTCCTCGTGGCGATCGCTGCGAGCCTCGGCTTCATCGTCGGTATCGGTTCCCAGGGCGTCAACTACACGTGGGCACTCGCCCTCCTCATCGGCGGCACGATCGCCGCACCGATCGCGGCCTGGCTCGTGCGCCACATCCCGCCGCGCATCCTCGGCTCGCTGGTCGGCGGACTCATCATCCTCACCAACGTCCGCACCCTCCTCAAGAGCGACTGGATCGACGCGTCCGGCGGCATGCGGTCCGTGGCTTACGTCCTGATCGTCGCGCTGTGGGTCTCGGCCGTCGTCTACTCCTTCAAGCGCTACCGCGAAGAGCGTGACCAGGAGCTGGCAGAGGCCGACGAGCCGAGCGAGAGTCCCGCGGTCGCCTGACGGAGCGTGGCGGTCCCCCGCCGTGGTGGGATGGCCGCATGGCGCACATCTACCAGGCAGAGATCCGTCCGACGAAGCTCGAGCTGCTCCAGGACTGGGTGCCGAAGCAACCCTGGGGTGCGTCGGTGGGCGAAGGCCCGCTCGAACGAGTCGGCGCCTTCCGCTTCGACGACCCGGACGGTGAGGTCGGCATCGAGACGTTCCTCGTCCGCGCCGCCAGCGGGCAGCTGCTCCAGGTGCCACTGACCTACCGGGCGGCGGCGCTCGATGGGGGCGAGAGCGCACTCCTCGGCACGATGGAGCACTCGGTCCTCGGGACACGGTGGGTGTACGACGGCTGCGGCGATCCGGTGTACGTGCAGGCGGTGCTCACCGCGATCGTCACCGGTTCACAGCAGGCCGACGAGATGGTCGAGACCGACGACGGACTCGTTCCCCGTGACCTGACGACCTTCGTCGACGGGAGCGGCTCGCCGACCGCCTCGGTGCCCACCGTCCGCCCGACCGGCTCGCGCAGCGACGCGACACAGACCGTCCTCGACGCCGGCGAGACCGCACTCGTCGTACGCCGGCGCCTCGACGGCGACGCTCCGGCCCAGACTTCCTCGCCCGTGCTCACCGGGCGGTGGCCCGGTCAGGACGCGGGCGTCGTCCTCGTCACCGCCATGCTGGACCGCGTCGACTGATCAGCTGTCCACCGTCAGCGGCACGTGCGCTCCGAGCCACCGACGTGTCGTGTCGTCGGCGGGGACGAAGGTCTCGATCGCCAACTCCGAGACGGTCACGTCGACGGGCGTTCCGAACGTCGAGATGATCGAGAGGAACGTCAGCTCCTCGTCGCCGATGCGAACGACCATCGGCACGAACACCTGACCACCCCCTGCCACGTGATCGTCCGACGCCCCGGGCACCTCGT
>Ga0233369_1000600_pt1 | contig 14218 bp, 11 predicted proteins | sample ElkDunMinimDraft_26_FD_191537 | JGI IMG/M metagenome (GOLD analysis project Ga0233369, IMG submission 191537) | Fecal eukaryotic communites from dung pellets of Tule Elk in California, USA - Elk Dung D16 | ecosystem: Host-associated > Mammals > Digestive system > Large intestine > Fecal | place... | reverse complement strand
CGGCGCAGGGCCTTGCGGTCGCGTTCGCTGGTGCGCGGCGCGGGCGCGTCGGCCTCGTCGTCCAGCGGCGTGCCGAGCGCCTCCAGGATGGCATCGGCCAGCTTGCGGGGCGCCTTGGGATGGGCGTCGAACATCCGGTCGAGCGCGGCCCGGTCGCGCGGCGCCTCCCGCGCCAGGCTCGTGGCCAGGTCGTTGTCCAGCACCCAGCTGCGGGGGCGGTCGCTGCGCCGTGCCTGCAGCTCGCGCCAGCGCAGCAGGCGCAGCAGGCGGCGCTGTCCGGCCTCGTCCAGGAACTGGGCGCCGCGCAGCGCCAGGTGGGGCCAGCGCTCGAGTTCATCGTTGCGGGCCCCGTCCAGCAGCCGCGCGCAGTCCTCGGCGAACCACGCGGTGCGGCCGAGCGCCTGCAGCCGCGCATCGAGCGCGTCGTGCAGGGCGAACAGGTGGCGCACGTCCTCGGCGGCATAGGCCAGTTGCGAGTCCGAGAGCGGACGCTTCATCCAGTCCGAGCGGGTCTCGCCCTTGTCCACGGCGATGCCGAGCAGTTCCTGCACCAGCCGCTGGTAGCCCAGCCCGGCGCCGACCCCGGCCAGGGACGCGGCGATCTGGGTGTCGAACAGCGGCTCGGGCACCGCGCCGCAGGCCTGGCGCAACGCGATCAGGTCCTCGCTGGCGCTGTGCATGATCTTGAGCACCGAACGGTCCGACAGCATCGGCGCAAGCGCGGCGGGCATGCCCTCGACCAGCGTGTCCACGAGCAGGATGCGTGGCTCGGCGGAGCCTGGGACCTCGAGCGCGATCTGGACCAGCGCCAGCTGCGGCCAGTAGGTGCGCTCGCGGATGAATTCGGTATCGATGGCGACGCGGGCGAGGGGGCCGGCGAGGTGCGTGCCGAGGGCGGCGGGGTCGGAGACCCAGTGGGGCGAGGACTGCATGGGCGGCAGCCTACCGGCGCATGGCCCGGCGTGGCAATGCCGCGCAGCGCTGCATGCCGGCGGATGGGCGGTGGCGTCGCCCGGCTGCGCCCGATCGCTTAACCTGATGCCGATGCATGGGAGCAAGTCCGGATTGCGCGGGGCCTGGATCGCGTGTGCGCTCGGCGCCGCGCTGGTCGCGGCGTGCACGCGCAACGCCGAGCCCGGCGCCGGGGGCGATGGCGCGCCCGCCGCGGCCGGTCCGGTCGACGCGGGCAGTGTCACCGTCAGTGGCGACGACCATGCCGCGGCTGGACTGACCTGGCACGCGCCGGCGGTGGACCTGACGGCCGCCGAGCCGGCGCAGCTTCGCGAGCGCGCCAGCGCCGCGCTGGCCGAGGGCCGGCTGTACGAGGACGCCGATGCCGCCGTGCCCATCTACCTGGCGCTGTCCACGCTGCCCGAGCACAGCCGCTTCGCCGCGACCGGCCTGCGCCGCGCGCTGCGGCAGCTGCTCGATCGCGGCGACGCCGCACTGTCGCGTGCGGGGGAGGACGACCAGGCCCTGCAGCAGGCGCTGCAACTGGCCGCGGTGGCCAGGACGATCGACGCCCGGGATGGCGACGTGGTCGGTTTCCTGCAGCGCCTGGACCTGGCCGAGCGCGTCTCCGCGCTCAACCAGGCCGGCGAGCAGGCGCTGGCGGCTGGCGACCTGGGCGAACGCGGCGGCGGCGCGCTTGCCGCGTTCGGCCAGGCACTGGAACTGGTGCCGGACCAGCCGCGGGCGCTCCAGGGCCGGGCCGCGGTGGAAAGCGCCCTGATCCGGCGCGCCGAGGACGCGGCGGCGGCCGCCGATTTCGACGCCGCCGCGCGCTGGCTGGCCTACGCCAACGAGGTCCGGCCGGACGACGGGCTGGAGACCGTCGCCGACGCGCGCGAACGGGTGGCGCTGGTACGGGCCACGCGCATCGCGCGCCTGCGCGACCTCGGCATCGGCGCGCTGCCCAAGTTCGGCGGCATCGACCTGGCACGGCGCCACCTGGCCGAGCTGCTGCGCATCGCCCGGCCCGGCGATCCGGCCGCCCTCGAGTTGCGCGAGCGCATCGACGTGGCCGTGCACTACGGCATGTATGCGCCCGGGCAGGTGTTCACCGATGCGCTGAAGACCGGCGGCCGCGGCCCGCAGATGGCGGTGGTGCCGCACGGCGCCTTCGTCATGGGCGCGCCGGAGGGCGAGCGCGACGCCAGCGACTACGAGCGCCCGGCCCACGCGATCCGCTTCGCCCGCGGCTTCGGCATGTCGATCCGCGAGATCTCGGTGGGCCAGTACCGGCGCTTCATCGCCGCGACCGGACATCGCACCCGCGCCTCGCGCCGTGGCTTCTCCATGGTCTACGACGAGCGCAGCAACAACTTCGTGCGCCGCAGCGGCGCCGACTGGCACACCGACTACCTCGGACGCCCGGCCGACGACGGCCTGCCGGTGGTGCATGTGAGCGCGCGCGATGCCCAAGCCTACGCGGACTGGCTGTCGGAGCAGACAGGGCACCGCTACCGCCTGCCCAGCGAAGCCGAGTTCGAGTACGCGCTGCGCGCCGGCGTGATCGGTCGCTATCCCTGGGGCGAGGGCGCGCCGCCGCCACGCGTGGCCAACACCACCGGTGCGCTCGACCGCTCGCCGGCCGGACGCAGCTGGGCCAACGCCTTCGCCGGCTATGGCGACGGCTACTGGGGGCCGGCACCGGTGGGCAGCATGGAACCCAATGCATGGGGCCTTCACGACCTGTCGGGCAACGTCAGCGAATGGGTGGCCGACTGCTGGCACGACGGTTACCGCCGCGCTCCAGGCGACGGCTCGGCGTGGATCAATCCCGGGTGTCGCAACCAGGTGATCCGGGGCGGCTCCTGGGCCAGTTCGCCCGCCCAGACGCGTTCGGCATGGCGTGCCCCGGCATCGGTGGACACCACCAACGCGCGGCTCGGATTCCGCGTGGTACGTGATCTGTAGGACTTGGCCGCAGGCGTTGGAGGAACAGATTCGATGAGACGCGACCCGTTCGGTGGACGCCACCGGCAACAGCCGTCTGCGGGCAGGCGCGGGATCAACCCGCGCTTCATCATCCTGCTGCTGTTCGCTGGCTACGGCGTGTACTACTGGTTCTCCAACCAGTCGGTGGACGCGGTGACGGGCGAGTCGGTGCTGATCGACCGCAGCCTCTCGATCGAGGACGAGAAGTCCCTCGGCCTGCAGGCCTACCAGGAGATCCTGAGCCAGGAGCGGCCGGTGGACCCCGATTCGCAGATCGCGCGCCAGGTGCGCGGGATCGCCGAGCGCCTGGTGGCCAAGGTGCCCGAGGTGGAAGCCGCGCTGGCCGCCGAACACGGCCTGCCGGCGCCGACGTTCTCGCGCGATTTCGCCTGGGAAGTGAACGTCATCGAGTCCGACCAGGCCAATGCCTTCTGCCTGCCCGGCGGCAAGATGGCGGTCTATACCGGCCTGGTGCCGGTGGCGCAGAACGAGAACGCGATGGCGGTGGTGATGGGCCATGAGATCGCGCACGCCCTGCTGCGCCACGGCGCGCAGCGCATGGCGCAGCAGAAGCTCAGCCAGGTCGGGCAGATGGCCGGGGCGATGAGCGGCATGGATCCCCAGCAGCAGCAGATGGTGATGGCCGCGATGGGTTATGGCTACCTGCTGCCGTACGCGCGCAAGCACGAGACCCAGGCCGACGAAGTGGGGCTGATGCTGGCCGCGGCCGCGTGCTTCGACCCGCGCGAGTCGGTGCCGCTGTGGGAGCGGATGAGCCAGGCCAGCGGCGGCCAGGCGCCACCGGAGTTCGCCTCGACCCATCCCAACCCCGGGACCCGGATCGCCAATCTGCAGGCGCTCATGCCCAAGGCCCTGGAGTACCGCCAGCGCTTCTGCGAAAGCGAACCAGGCGCCACTGGCGGGCCCTGACGCATGGCGCCCGGGCCCCGCCCGCAGCGCGCGTCAGAACCCCATGTACAGGCCGCCGTTGACCGGCAGGTTGGCGCCGGTGATGTAGCCGGCCTCGTCCGCGCTGAGGAACTGGACGGTGCGCGCGATCTCCGAGGGCTCGCCCAGCCGGCCGACCGGGATGCGCTCGACGATGCCTTCGCGGATCTCGTCGGGGATGGCGGCGACCAGGGCGGTCTCGCAGTATCCGGGCGACACCGAGTTCACGGTCACGCCCTTGCGCGCCACCTCGCGCGCAAGCGCCATGGTGAACCCGTGCATGCCGGCCTTGGCCGCGGAGTAGTTGGTCTGCCCGAACTGGCCGGTCTGGCCATTGACCGAGCTGATGTTGACGATGCGGCCGAAGCCGCGCGCCATCATCCCCTCCACCGCGTGCCGGCACAGGTTGAACACGCTGTCGAGGTTGACCGAGATCACCGCGTCCCACTGCGCCCGGTCCATCTTGCGCAGGGTGGCGTCGCGGGTGATGCCGGCGGCGTTGACCAGGATGTCCGGTGCCCCGTCCGCCTCGAGTTCGCGCATGAACGCGCCGCAGGCGTCGTAGTCGGAAGCGTCGAGCGGGGCGAAGCGGATATCCAGGCCCTCGACCTCGGCTTCGAACCGGGCCACGCGTTCGGGATGGCCGCCCAGGTCGGCGGCGATCACGCGGCGGCCGGCGCCTGCCAATGCAATGCAGATGGCGGTGCCGAGCCCGCCGATGCCGCCAGTGACGACGGCTGTTCGCTTGTCCATGTGGTTCCGCAGGAAAGACGGGTAGGCCGCGGCGCCGGCGCGGCGCGCGGCGGACCTTGCCGGGGTGGCCTCAGCGGCCGCGCTTGTCGGCGGCGCGCCGGTCCGGGTCCGGCTTCTGGCCGACGCTGCCGGTCAGGTTCTTCTGGAATTCCTTCCACAATTCCAGGTTGCGCTCGGTGAGCTGGTTCATCATCGTCCACGGCGTCTGCCCGAGCATTCCGCCCACCTGCTGGCGGAACTGCTGCTGCTGGTCGAGGAAGACCTGCATCGAGCGCTCGAGGTAGGTGCCCATGAAGCCCTGCATCGAATCGCCGTAGAAGCGGATGATCTGGCTGAGCAACTGGGTGGAAAGCACCGGCTCGCCGTCGGACTCGTGCTCGGCGATGATCTGCAGCAGCACCGAGCGGGTGAGGTCGTCGCCGGACTTGGCGTCGCGGACCTCGAACTCTTCACCGTCGACGATCAACTGCCGCACGTCCTCGATCGTGATGTAGCTGGAGATCTCGGTGTCGTAGAGACGACGGTTGGGATACTTCTTGATGATCCGGGTCTCGGCCATGGAGCAATTGCTCGAAGTATTCGATGCCCGGCAGCATGGCGCAGCGCAGCACGGCTTGCAAGCCGCCTCGTGGCGGTGGCTGCCCGCGCGGCGGGGCGGCCCTGGCCGGCGCCGCCCGCGCCTGCGGCTGCGCGGGGAGATCCACGCGAGGCGCAGGCGGGGCCGGGTCACCAGCCCATGTGGTGGCCGCCGTTGATGTCGAGGTTGGAGCCGGTGATCCAGGCGGCCTGGTCGTCCACCAGGAAGGCCACCGCGTACGCGATTTCCTCGGGCCTGCCCAGGCGCCCGGTCGGGATGTCGGCGGCGATCTTGGCGCGGACCTCCTCGGGCACGGCCATCACCATGTCGGTGGCGACGTAGCCGGGCGAGACGGTGTTGACGGTGATGCCGAGCTTGGCGTTCTCGCGCGCCAGGGAAATGGTGAAGCCGTGCATGCCGGCCTTGGCCGCGGCGTAGTTGGCCTGGCCGTACTGCCCCTTGAGGCCGTTGATGGAACTGATCTGGATGATGCGGCCCCATTTGCGCTCGCGCATGCCCTCGATCACCGGGCGGGTGACATTGAACACCGAGTTGAGGTTGGTGTTGATCACTTCGTTCCACTGCTGCGCGGTCATCTTGTGGAACGTTGTGTCGCGGGTGATGCCGGCGTTGTTGATCAGCACCTCGATCGGCCCGAGCTTGCCCTCGACCTCGCGCACCATCGCCTCGGCCTCTTCCGGGGAGGTGACGTCGCCCCTGACCAGGGTGAAGTCGTAGCCGTCGGCCTTCATCTGCGCTTCCCAGGCCCGCGCCTTCTCCTCGTTGCGGTAGTTGGTCGCCACCTTGTGGCCCTGGTCCGCGAGCCGCCTGCAGATCGCCGTGCCAATGCCGCCCGTTCCCCCCGTCACCAGAACCACGCGTGTCGCCATGTCGTTCGTCCTCTTCCGCCGCGCGCGCGGCACCGGCTGCAGTCTAGTCGCGGCAGGGGGACTGTGCGTTGTGCATCGCGGCGCGAAGCGTCAGCGGGCCCGGGCCGACCCGCGCGAGGTCGAAAGCCGCCAGCGCCAGCGGCAGGAAGCTGGCTGGATCCCGGGCCGCCCCGACCGCGGCCTCGTCCTGCCCGAGTACGCGCCAGGCCGCACGCAGCGCCGCCATCGGCGCGGCCGCCTCCACCGGCAGCGCGGCATCGGACTTGGAGAGCTTGCGCCCGTCCTCGCCCAGCACCAGCGGCAGGTGCGCGTAGGCCGGCGTCGGCAGCCCCAGCCGCTGCTGCAGCAGGATCTGGCGCGGGGTGGAGTCGAGCAGGTCCGCGCCGCGCACCACCTCGGTCACGCCCTGGTCGGCGTCGTCGACCACCACCGCCAGCTGGTAGGCCCAGGGGCCGTCGGCGCGGCGCAGCACGAAGTCGCCGACCTCGGCCCCGACGTCCTGCTCGACGCGTCCATGGATGCGGTCGTGGAAGGCGACCACGCTGCCGTCGGCCACGCGCAGGCGCACCGCCGGGTCGCTGCGCCGCGCGCCCGGCACGCAGCGGCGGTGGATGCCGCCCTGCGCCGCGAGCGCGCTGCGGCTGCAGTGGCAGACGAAGGCCTCGCCGCTGGCCAGGAGGCGATCCAGCGCCGCGGCGTAGAACGCGCCACGCCGGCTCTGGTAGGCCACGGGACCGTCGCCGCGCAGGCCGAACGCGGCCAGGACGCGCAACTGCGCGGCTGCGGCGCCGGCGACTTCGCGCGGCGGGTCGATGTCCTCCACGCGCACCAGCCAGCGGCCGCGGGCCTGGCGCGCCACCAGCCAGCTGCCCAGGGCCGCCACCAGCGAGCCGAAGTGCAGCGGGCCGGTGGGCGAGGGGGCGAAGCGACCGCAATAGGAGGAAACCGGATCGGGCATGGCCGGGCTGAACGGGGACGTGCGGGCCACGCCCCGCGACTTGAAATCCGCCTTCCCCAACCATAAACGATCACGACGACCGGCGCGCGACGACGCCGGCCTCTGGAAGACGACCCATGTTCAAGCGCATCACCCTGTTCCTGATCACCAACCTGGCAGTGCTGGCGCTGGTCAGCATCGTCATGTCGATCCTCGGCGTGAACCCGCAGACCTTCAGCGGACTGCTGGTCATGGCCGCCCTGTTCGGCTTCGGCGGCTCGCTGATTTCCCTGGCCATGTCCAAGTGGACGGCCAAGCGCTTCAGCGGTGCCCAGGTGATCGCCCAGCCGCGCACCGAGGTGGAGCGCTGGCTGGTGGATACCGTGCGCCGCCAGGCGGACGCGGCGGGCATCGGCATGCCCGAAGTGGCCATCTACGACGCGCCCGAGATCAACGCCTTCGCCACCGGCGCCAACCGCAACAACGCGCTGGTGGCGGTCTCCACCGGCCTGCTGCGGTCGATGGACCGCGACGAGGCCGAAGCCGTGCTGGCGCACGAGGTCGCGCACGTGGCCAACGGCGACATGGTCACCATGGCCCTGTTGCAGGGCGTGCTCAACACCTTCGTGATCGTGCTCTCGCGGGTGGTCGGCCGGGTGATCGACGGCTATCTGAACGGCGGTCGCGACAATGGCGGCGTGGGCCTGGGCTATTACGCCTCGGTGTTCGTGCTGGACATGGTGTTCGGGCTGTTCGCGAGCATGATCGCGATGTGGTTCTCGCGCCACCGCGAGTTCCGCGCCGACGCCGGCGGTGCCGCGCTCGCGGGTCGCGCCAAGATGATCGCCGCGCTCCAGCGCCTGGCGCAGAACCATGGCGAGAGCACCCTGCCCAAGCAGATCGCCGCCTTCGGCATCAGCGGCGCGATGGGCCACGGCCTGCGTCGCCTGATGCTCAGCCATCCGCCGCTGGAAGAGCGCATCGCTGCGCTGCGCAACGCGCCGCCCGAGGCCCTGCGCGAGGGCATTGCGGTCTAGGCACGACGCCGCGACATCGGGCAGACCGAAGGCGCCGGGAGACCGGCGCCTTTTTTCCTGTCCGCCGCCACCGCCCCCGCCAGGGGCGGGGCTGCGGCGGGGCGCAGGGAAAGGAGTCGCGCGCCGCGGGCTACTCGAAGTCGTAGTTCATCTGCGGCGACGGGCCGGCCAGGAAATAGCCCTGCACGTAATCGACGCCGGACGAGAACAGGATCGACATGCTCGCCGCGTCCTGCACGTGCTCGGCGATGGTGCGGATGCCCAGTTCGCGCGCGCGCGTGGCGATCTCCCGCACCCGCGCCTGGTTGTCGGCGCTGCGCGGAAGATCCTCGCTGAAGCAGCGGTCGATCTTGAGCAGGTTGGGCTTGAGGTGGGCCAGCAGCTGGAACGAGTCCAGGCCCATGCCGAACTGCTCCAGCGACAGCCGGCAGTCGAAGCGTCCGATGGCGTCGGCGAAGGCCTGGGTCGCCTTGAGGTGGGTGAACACCTTGGCTTCCGGGAGCTGCAGTACCAGGTATTCGCCCGGCACGCCGTGGGCCTGGAGCTGCTGGCCGATGTACTCGGCCAGTCCCGGATCGTCCAGCGCCGCCTGGCTGACCTTGACCAGCAGGGTGGTGGGCCGGTTGGACGCGATCCGCTGCCCGATCGCCGTGATCGCCTTGTCCAGCACCGCACGGTCGATTTCGCCGAGCAGGCCGTGTTCCTCGGCGATCTGCAGGAAGTTGGTCGGGGCGATCAGCTGGCCGTCGCCCGGATCGAGCCGCATCAGCGCCTCGTAGGTGGCACCGGTGTCGCCCTGCAGGTTGATGATGGGCTGGTAGTGCAGCACGAAGCGCTGGTTGTCCAGGGCCTCGCGCAGCCGCGCCACCCAGGCGCGCACGTGTTCTTCCTCGGCCCGGTCCACCGCGGCCGGGTCGAAGATCTCGAAGCGGTTGCCGCCGACGCTGCTCGACGATTCGACGCCCTGCGCGGCCTTGGCCAGCACCTGCGAGACGCTGGCGATCTTCTCGCCGATCTGCACGCCGCCGATGCTCGGGCTGATCACGCTGGAGCGCGCGCCGATCTGGAATACATCGGCCGCGAACGCCGCCAGGATCCGCTCTGCCAGCGCGCAGGTGGCGGGATAGTCGCTGCCGCGCAGCAGCACCGCCAGGGTGTGTTCGGAGAAGCGGGCCGCGATCGCGCGGCCGCCGAAATCCTCGTGCTGCAGCAGCGCCTGCAGCCGCTGGCCGATCGAGGCCAGCAGCGCATCGGCCGATTCCAGGCCGATTTCCTGCAGCAGCCGGTGGTAATGGTCGGGCTCGATCATCAGCAGGGCATGCTGGCCGTTGTTCTGGCCCGCATCGTCGACCGCATCCTCCAGCGAGCGCAGGAAGGTCGGGCGGTTGAGCAGGCCGGTGACCTGGTCGCGCTGGCGCAGTTCCTCCAGCTCGTGCGCCAGCTCCGGATCGAACTCCTGGCGGCGGAACACCACCTGCAGGCAGGCCTCGCCCTCGTACTGGGCCTGGGTGAACTCCATCGAGGCCGGGAAGGCGTTGCCGTCCAGGTCGCGCGCCTCGAGGTCGTGGCGCGGCGGCGGCGGCTCGCCCTTGGCCATGGACTTGAGCAGTTGCTTGAAACCTTCCACGTGCTGCGGGGCGATCATGTCCAGCAGCGACATGCCCTCGATGTCCTCGAAGCTCTCGTAGCCGAACATCTCCAGGTAGGCCCCGTTGGCGCGGATATGCATGCCTTCGTGGACGTAGGCGATCGGGTCGCGCGAGGATTCGATCAGGGCATCGCAGCGTCGTTCGGTCTCGCGCACCCGGGCTTCCAGCCGCCGCTGCGCGCGGCGCGCGTCCAGGTCGGCCCACTCGTTTCGCACCTGGGACAGCACCTGCTGCGGCCGGTGCCGGACCACGACCGCGCGCGCGCCCGAACCCAGCGCGGCGTCGTAGCGGGCCTCGTCGAGCTGGTCGGCGATGGCGATGACCGGAAGGTCCTTGCCGCTGCCTGTGACCAGTTGCACGGTTTCGGCGAAGGGCAGCGATCGCGCCTCGAGCGCCGCAAGCACCAGGTCGGCCGCGCCGGACAGCGCCGCGCCGAGTTCCTCGGGACTGGCCGCACGTACCGGTCGGACCGCGATGCCCGCGTTGCGCAGGCCGCTGACCAGCGCCTCGGCGTCCTCGACACGATCATCGACGATCACCAGGCGCAGGGCGTTGTCCGACTTCATCGACATGCGTTATCTCCCCTGTGTGCCCGCGTTATGCCACGGGCCGGCATTTCCGTCCATCGACGGCGCGGTCATCGGACGCTTGGAGGCATCGCCCGCCACTTCGCGCACCAGCCGCGGCACCAGGTAGCCGGGCAGTTGTTCGCGCAGCGCCGCATGCAGGGCCAGCGCGGTGGCATCGTCGACTTCGAAATGCGCCGCGCCGGCGACCCGGTCGAGCTGGTGCAGGTAGTAGGGCAGCACGCCGGAGGCGAAGCCACGTTCGTGCAGCGCCATCTGCGCTTCCAGGCTGTCGTTCACGCCGCGCAGCAGCACCGCCTGGTTGAGCAGCAGCGCGCCGGCGGCGCGCAGGCGCGCCATTGCCGCGTCCACGGTCGCATCGAACTCGCGGGCGTGGTTGGCGTGCACCACCACGGCCACCGGCCAGGGCAGGGCCGCCAGCCACTCGCCGAGGGCGTCGTCGACGCGTTCGGGCAGCACCACGGGCAGGCGCGTGTGGATGCGCAGCCGCCGCACGTGGCCGATGCCGGCCAGGGCGGAGGTGAGTTCGGCCAGCTTGGGCGTGGCCAGGGAGAACGGGTCGCCGCCCGAGAGGATGACCTCGTGCACGGACGCGTCGGCGGCGATGACCTCCAGCGCGGGCTGCCAGGCGCTCGCCGCGGCGGTCTGCTCGGCGTAGGGGAAGTGGCGCCGGAAGCAGTAGCGGCAATGCACGGCGCAACTGCCGGTCGCGACCAGCAGGGCGCGACCGGCGTACTTGCGGATCACGCCCTGTCCGGCGCCGGCCGCGGCGTCGCCGACGGCGTCCAGGCCGAAGCCGGGCACCGGTCGCAGTTCCTCGTCCAGGGGCAGCACCTGGCGCAGCAGCGGGTCGTGGGGGTCGCCGTGGCGCATCCGCGCCACGAAGCCGCGGGGCACGCGCAGGGCGAACGCCGCGGCGGCGGCCTGGGAGACGGGGACGATCCCGTCCAGTCCGAGCATCGCCAGCAGCTCGCGCGGGTCGCGCACGGCCTCGCGCCACGCCTGCTGCCAGCCCTGCGGCTGCAGCCGGGTAGGGGCAGCAGTTATCATGAGTGGTCTGTAGTCCTTGCCCGGCGCCGCCGGGTGTCCCGATCCCATCATTCTAGCCGCCCGCGCGCGGCCAAGCAGGAGACCCCATGGCCAGTTTGGGCATGAACGACGTGAAGAACGGCCAGAAGATCCTGGTCAACAACGAACCGGCGATCATCACCGAGACCGATTACGTCAAGCCCGGCAAGGGCCAGGCCTTCACCCGCGTGCGCTACCGCCTGATCAAGTCCGGCCGCGTGCAGGAAATCACCATGAAGTCGACCGACTCGGTCGAGGCGGCCGACGTGGTCGACACCGACATGCAGTACCTGTACAGCGACGGCGAGTACTGGCACTTCATGAATCCGGAGAGCTTCGAGCAGGTGCAGTCGGACAAGGCCGGCATGGGCGGTGCGGAGAAGTGGCTCAAGGGCGAGGAAACCTGCGTGGTGACGCTCTGGAACGGCACGCCGATCATGGTGACCCCGCCGAACTTCGTCGAACTGAAGATCACCGAGACCGATCCTGGCGTGCGCGGCGACACCTCGGGCGGCGGCGGCAAGCCGGCTACCCTGGAAACCGGCGCGGTGGTTCGCGTGCCGCTGTTCGTCGGCCAGGAAGAAGTGATCAAGGTCGACACCCGCTCCGGCGAATACGTCAGCCGCGTCAAGTAAGGCGCCGCGCCGCGACGGGCCCCGCGTGGCGCCCGTCGCGGCACGGCGCTGGCGCACTCGCCGGCCCGGGCGGCGGTCCATCGCCGATGCCGGGTGCCCCTCGTCGCGGCGCCCACGGTCGCGCGCATCGCGCCCTGGGCGCGCCGCATCCGCACTGCCGCCGCGCCGCAGCCGCCGTGCGTGACGTCGACGCGCGAGCAAACCCGAACTGTCAGAATGAGGCCATGACGGATCTTTCCATGCCCCGGTCCTGCGACCTCCTGATCGAAGCCGGTTTCGTTGTGCCGGTGGTGCCGCACGGCGTCGTGCTCGAAAACCATGCCGTGGCCGTGCACGGCGGCGTCATCGTCGCCGTGATGCCCGTCGCCCAGGCGCGCGAGCGCTTCGCGCCGGCGGAGACGGTGTCGCGCCCCGATGCGGCGCTGATCCCCGGCCTGGTCAATGCCCATACCCACAATCCGATGACGCTGCTGCGCGGGGTCGCCGACGACCTGCCGCTCAAGGTCTGGCTGCAGCGGCACATCTGGCCGATCGAGGCGGCGGTGATGAGCCCGGCCTTCATCGAGGACGGCGTGACCCTGGCGATCGCCGAGCTGCTGCGCGGCGGGGTCACCTGCGTCAACGAGAACTACTTCTTCCCCGACGTGCAGGCGGCCACCTACCGCCGGCATGGTTTCCGCGCGCGCATCGGCCTGCCGGTGATCGATTTTCCCACCGCCTGGGCCGCCAGCGACGACGAGTACTTCGACAAGGCCGGCGCGGTCCACGACCAGTGGCGCGACGATCCGCTGATCTCGACCGCCTTCGCGCCGCACGCGCCGTACACGGTGAACGACGCCAATTTCGAGCGCGTGCGCATGCTCGCCGACCAGCTCGACCTGCCGGTGCACCTGCACCTGCACGAAACCGCGCAGGAGGTGGAGCAGTCGCTGAAGGAACACGGGCAGCGCCCGATCGCACGCCTGGACCGCCTGGGCCTGGTCAACGACCGCCTGATCGCGGTGCACATGACCCAGCTGACCGAGGCCGAGATCCACCTGTGCGCCGAACGGGGCGTGAGCGTGGTGCACTGCCCCGAATCCAACCTCAAGCTCGCCTCGGGCTTCTGCCCCGCCTGCGCGCTGGAGCGGGCCGGGGTGACCCTGGCGATCGGCACCGACGGGGTGGCCAGCAACAACGACCTGGACATGTTCGGCGAAACGCGCACGGCGGCGATCCTGGCCAAGGCCGTGGCCGGCGATGCGGCCGCCCTGGACGCGTCCAGCGCACTGCGGGCGGCGACGCTGGGCGGCGCCCGGGCGATCGGCTTCGACCATCTGGTCGGCTCGATCGAGCCGGGCAAGCAGGCCGACCTGGCCTGCGTCGACCTGTCGGCCCTGGAAACCCAGCCGCTGCACAACGTGATCTCGCAACTGGTCTATGCCGCCGGCCGCCAGCAGGTGGATGATGTGTGGATCGCAGGCCGGGCCAGGCTGCGCGCGCGCCAGCTGGTGGACATGGACGTGGCGGCGATCGTCGCCAACGCGCGCCAGTGGCGCGAGCGCATAGGCGCGGTGACGATCCGCTGACCCGACCCCGCCTCCGCCCACCGGTCCCGGCGGCTGCGGGGGCGCGGGCGGCCGCACGAACGCCCCCGGCTTGCGCCGGGAAGCCGATTCTCCGAGATTGCCGACATGACCGCATCCTCCGCCCCGCACGCCAACTTCCACCAGGCCGAACTCGACAAGTTCGCCGCGCTCGCCAACCGCTGGTGGGACCCGGAAGGCCCGCAGAAGCCGCTGCATGCGCTCAATCCGGTGCGGCTGGGCTATGTCGCCTCGCGCGCGCCGCTGGCCGGGGCGAAGGCGCTCGACGTCGGCTGCGGTGCGGGCCTGCTCAGCGAAGCCATGGCCAAGGCGGGGGCCGAGGTCACCGCGATCGACCTGGCGCCGGACCTGGTGCGGGTGGGCCGGCTGCACGCGCTCGAGGCCGGCCTCAAGGTCGACTACCGGGTGCAGTCGGTGGAAGCGCTGGCGAGCGCGGAGGCCGGCAGCTACGACGTGGTGACCTGCATGGAGATGCTCGAGCACGTGCCCGATCCAGGTTCGATCCTGCGCGCCTGCGCCCAGCTCCTGCGCCCGGGCGGGCGGCTGTTCGTGTCCACCATCAACCGCACGCCGGCGGCCTTCGCCCTGGCCATCGTCGGCGCCGAGTACGT
>Ga0233369_1000599_pt1 | contig 14230 bp, 8 predicted proteins | sample ElkDunMinimDraft_26_FD_191537 | JGI IMG/M metagenome (GOLD analysis project Ga0233369, IMG submission 191537) | Fecal eukaryotic communites from dung pellets of Tule Elk in California, USA - Elk Dung D16 | ecosystem: Host-associated > Mammals > Digestive system > Large intestine > Fecal | place... | reverse complement strand
AGGATTAAAAATAATATCGTCAGGAACTGGCGATTACACGGGCGGAGACTCAAATAAGACTTTGGCAACAAAGCACAAGTCTGTGAAGCCCGAAGCCCATTTGTCTTTAGCAAATGGGTAGTTCACATTAAAAGGAGATTCCCAATTAACCTTTTCAAAATTTAAAATTTGCAATCGATATCGGTATCGTTTGCGCAATTTTTTGCATGAAACGTGCCTTTAGAGGCCTGTTATTGCTTTATAATTGTATATAATATTTTCTGTCACCTATGAAACATATTATATGATCCTCTTCGGAGGTGATAACCATTTATACAAGAATTAATAAACATTTTATGACAATGCTAAATATCCCTATTGGTGATTATAGTTTTGTCTCACCATTTTAAATCTATTCATTATGAGGGTAATGTTTACTGTACTCATGCTGGTGTTGATGTGGCAAATCTCCTTTGCACAGCAACGTTCCGTTAGTGGTATTGTGTCAGATGCGGACCAAAATCCTTTGTCTGTAGTGACTGTATCGGTAAAAGGCATAAATCGACAGACGCGAACTGATGCATCAGGTCGTTTTACAATCAATGTAAGTTCTTCGCAGGATATAATTGTAGCCTCTCAGGTAGGCTTCGAAACTGTTGAAGTGGTGGTCGGTACACAAAATTCACTTCAAATAACACTGAATCCTAGCGAAGAAAATCTCGAAGAAGTTGTAGTAATCGGTTACGGTACGGTAAAGCGTAAAGATCTAACTGGTGCTGTATCTTCTGTCGATGCCAAAACTATTTCTGCTGCTCCAGTAGCTTCGGCTTTGGAGGCTATTCAAGGCCGTGTAGCGGGATTGAACATTTCAACAACAGAGGGTTCACCAGATGCAGAATTGACTGTGCGTGTACGTGGTGGAGGTTCTATCACACAGGACAACTCTCCACTGTATATTGTTGATGGTTTCCCAGTCAACTCTATTGCTGACATAGCGCCTCAGGATATTGAAACTATCGATATCTTAAAAGATGCTTCTTCTACAGCGATTTACGGTTCTCGCGGTGCAAATGGTGTAATCTTGGTGACCACGAAGGGTGGGAAAGCAGGTAAAACGAACATTAGTTTGAATGCTTTTACAGGCGCACGTAATCTTGCAAGCAAACTTGATGTACTTGATCCAATGGATTATGTGACTTGGCAATATGAACAGGCTCTATTAGCGAATAAGATAAATAATTACACAGATTACTTCGGGAATTTTCAAGACATCGATCTGTATACCAACGTACAGCCGAATGATTGGCAAGAAATTGTATTTGGTCGTACAGGAAATACCTATAATCAAAATATAAACTTCAGTGGTGGTGGAGAAAAGACAAAATACAGTGTGAGTCATTCATTCGTGAAGGACAAAGCAATTATGCAGATGTCCGATTACCAACGTCAAAATGCCAATTTCAAGTTAAATCACAAATTGTATAAAAATCTGACATTAGACTTGGGACTTCGTTATTCAGATATGCGCGTAAATGGAGGCGGTATGAATGAGCAGAATGAAGTTTCTTCTGCCGACTCTCGTCTTAAGTATGCGATGCTTTATCCTCCATTTCCAGTTAATGGTTTGACGACTACTACTGAAACAGATGATGATTTCAATTTGTACAGCCCATTGATTGCGATATCGGACAATGACCAATATTTTCAGCGTAAAACATACAATTTGAATGCGGCTTTAACTTATGAGATCGTTGATAATTTACGTTTAAGAAGTGAATTTGGTTACGATAGCTACCGCAATGACCAAGATCGCTTTTACGGGGGGACTACATATTATGTGCGCAATGTGCCAGCACGTGAAAATCAGAATCTTCCAGCTTTGTGGTTGACAAATACGAATCGAAATGGTTGGAGAAACACCAACACATTGAACTATGACTTCAAAAAGTTGATCTCAAAAGATCATTCTTTGAATATGTTAATAGGTCAAGAGTACTTGATGATTCAAAATCAGGTATTGACCAATATAATGCATGGTTTTCCATCGACATTTTCATTTGATGAAGCTCGTAAGTTGACCACTCAAGGAAATCCTTATTCAGTGGACAATAATTTCGCTCCAGATGATAAATTATTGTCATTTTTTGGACGTGCTAATTATGGATATAAAGAAAAATATTTATTGAGCGCAACATTTAGAGCAGATGGTTCGTCGAAATTTTCAGCAGCAAATCGTTGGGGATTTTTCCCGTCAGTTTCTGGAGCTTGGCGAATTTCGGGTGAAGAATTTTTGGAAGATGCAGCTTGGTTGAGTGACTTAAAAATTAGAGCGAGCTATGGTGCGGCGGGTAATAACAGAATTCCTTCGGGTTTATTGGTCCAAACATTCAATAACTCCACTACAACTTGGGTCAATGGATATAATAACTTTTGGGCTGCCTCTAAGACGATGGCAAATCCTGATTTAAAATGGGAAACGACTACTACGCGAAACGTAGGGTTGGATTTCTCATTATTTAAAAGCAGATTGAGCGGTACAATTGATGCATATTTAAATAAAACAGAAGATTTATTAATCGCTTATCCTGTAGCAGGTACAGGGTATGATATCCAATACCGTAATATTGGTAATACCCAAAACAAAGGTTTGGAATTCTCTTTAAACTGGTCTGCTGTTCGTAAACAAAATTTTGATTTAACAGTAAATGCGAATATTGCCTTCAACCGTAATGAAGTTCTGAGTTTAGGAGCTGTTGAAAATATTCCAGGAACGTCAAGATGGGCCTCTACGGCAATTAATATGGACTATTTGGTAGAAGTTGGTGCGCCTGTAGGTCAAATGTATGGTTATCAAAGTGATGGTCGCTATGAAGTGTCTGATTTTGAGGGTTATATTTCAAACCAATGGAAGCTAAAAGAGGGTGTTGCAACGGCTGCAGAGGTTATTGGAACGATGCGTCCAGGAGCTATGAAATTAAAAGATATCAATGGTGATGGCATGATTTCGGTAGCAGATCGTGGAATAATTGGTAATGCGAATCCATCACATACGGGTGGTTTTTCTTTGGCATCACGCATCTATAATTTTGACCTAGCAGCATATTTCAATTGGTCTTATGGCAATGATGTGTACAATGCTAACAAGATTGAGTATACCAGTACGAGCCAATATTTTTCACGTAATATGATTTCAGAAATGGCAACTGGTAAACGTTGGACAAATTTGAGATCAGATGGTACAATCAGTAATGATCCTGCTGAATTAGAGCAAATGAATGCCAACACGACTATGTGGTCGCCGTATATGCGGTCTTTTGTATTCAGTGATTGGGCTGTAGAAGATGGATCATTCTTACGTATGTCTACATTGACATTAGGATATACTTTACCTAAGCATATTTCGGCACGCTTGCGCATGCAGACATTACGCATATATGCTTCAGGTTACAATTTATGGTTACTTACTAATTATTCTGGTTTTGATCCAGAAGTGTCTACACGTCGTCAAACACCATTAACTCCAGGAGTAGATTATTCGGCCTATCCGAAAAGTAAATCTTTCCTTGTTGGACTTAATGTAAACTTCTAGTAGGACTTAATTTGACTGATTATGAAAAAGATTATTACAATTAGCTTAATATTAACAGCCTCGTTAACAACTTGGAGTTGTAAAGATATTTTAGAGGCGCCTACCAAATCCTCTTTGGATGAATCTGTGATATTTTCTACTCCAAGTCTTGCTGAAGGAGTTATTCCAGGTATTATACAATCTTTTGGAGAAACAAATTCCTATAGAGGAAGGTATCTCGTGTATTATGGGACGAATACGGATGTAGAGGTATATAGTTCGTTGAAGGCTATTAATGATGATAAGTCTCGCTTAGGGAATTATAATACCAATGTCGAGAATGATCAAATGAATACAGATAATAACGCTTGGGCTAAATTTTATGAAGGAATCGAGCGTGCAAATATGGCTATTCGCGGTCTACGAAATTATGGCAATGTTGAAAACAATCCAGCCATGGCTCAGGTATTAGGTGAGGTACTGGTATTACGTGCGGTGTTATATAATGATTTGATAAAGGGTTGGGGTGATGTACCGGCGCGATTTGAGCCAATTACTACGGAGACAACCTATCTTCCACGTGCGGATCGCGATGTCATCTATAAACAATTATTGGCCGACTTGGACGAAGCAGCCGGTTTATTGCCATGGCCGAATGAAAGTAATGCTACACGTTCTGTAGAAAGAGTGAGCAAAGCTTTTGCAAAAGGGCTACGAGCTCGATTAGCTTTAGCCGCTGGTGGTTATGCACAGCGACTAGACGGTACAGTGCGATTGAGTTCAGATCCTGAACTTTCAAAAGAGAAAATGTATGCTTTAGCGAAACAAGAATGTTTGGATATTATTCAAAGTAATACGTTGAAACTATTAGGTTTTGAAGAATTATTTAAAAGATTCAATAGTGAAAACCTCCTAGCGGGAGGAGAATCCATGTGGGAGATACCGTTTAGTGAAGGTCGTGGACGTGTAATTTTTGATTTAGGCGTACGTCATACCAAGACGAATAAATATACTGGACAAAACCGTGGAGGTACCACTGTCGCTAATCCTTTAATTTGGTACGAGTATGACCGCGAAGATGTTCGCAGAGAGGTGTCTGTAGTACCTTACGAATGGGATAGGGCAGCATCTGATGCGGCTGATGCGGGAGGATTTCAGGTGCCGACCACATTGGGTAGGATGTATTTTGGTAAGTATCGTTACGAATGGATGAACCGCAGAGTGACTTCTACAAATGATGATGGATTAAATTGGATGTACATGCGTTATGCAGATGTGATATTGATGGCTGCAGAAGCTATCAATGAGCTAGATGGACCGCAGGCTGCAGCGCCATATTTAAAAATGATATTAGACAGAGCATTTCCAAACAGTCCAAATAAAGTATCTACCTTATTAACGAGTGCCTCTGCCTCGAAAACAGCATTTTTTAACGCGTTAGTCGATCAGCGTGCCCTAGAATTTACAGGTGAAATGTTGCGCAAAGGAGATTTAATTCGTTGGAATTTGTTGGGTACCAAATTGGCCGAAGCTAAAACAAAATTGCAACAATTAGAGAATAGAACAGGTCCATATGCAAATTTGCCTACTCGCATATATTATAAAAATGAAGGAGAAAAAGTAGAAATCTATGGGCTAAATTTTGGCGATACTGATGCAGAAGGAGCTTCTTTGGGCTATACAGCAAATAAAGTATGGACAATGTCTTCTTCTGGTGATCAGACAACGTATTGGGATGCGCTTGTGTATCCTGGTAAAGATCCGAATAAACAACAATATTGGCCAATATGGCAGTTCTTTATTGAAGGATCAAATTCTCAATTAAACAACAGTCATTTAAACCTATAAATCGAAGAATTATGAAACGAAATAAATTATTCGGTATAATGGCAATTGCGTTGTCTATAACAACGATGTCGGCATGTGATAGTAAGTTGACTCAAGAAATAGCTGTACTGCATTTGGATAGGGCATTGTCTCCTACGAATGTAGTGGCTCAAGTGGTCGAACGCACTAATGTGCGATTGAATTGGAATACAGTTTACAATGCTTCATCCTATACGGTCGAATTCTATGATAATCCAGCTGGAACAGGTACTGCTGTAAAGCGCATTGAAAATATACAACTGGATGAACTCCCTTACACGGTCGCCGGCTTGGATGGCGAAACAGAATATCTTGTAAAAGTACAGGCATTAGGTGAACAAATAAATGAGTCCAAATGGTCTTCAGTGACTTTTATAACCGGTACCGAACAGATTTTGCGTGCAGTTGATCCTAACGAAATTACGTCCTCTTCAGCATTGCTAAGATGGCCAGCAGGCCTTCCTGCCACTTCTGTGGAAATAACTCCTGGGAATAGATCTATTCCGGTTACAGCACAAAATATTGCAGAGGGGGCTATCCTCATCGAAGGTTTGGGTAGCGATATTGCCTATACCGCACGTTTGATAAATGGCTCAAAAACTAGAGGTACTATATCGTTCACAACTATGCTGGGTGATAATGTTACCAAAATAGGCCCTTCTGACGATTTCGTAAGTACACTTTCTACCCTTCAAGATGGAGATATTATTGCACTAGAACCCGGTGAATATACTGTAAATGAAGATGTAGAAATAAACAAGACAATTTCTATCCAAGGTTATAGACCTGCAGATAAGCCAATCTTAAAAGGACTTGTTTTGAAAGTAAAAGCTGGCGCAGGCTTGACTATAAAAGATGTGATTATGGATGGTACTGGCAATTCGTCACAAAATCAATCTATATTTTATGATGAAGACTTAAACACAGCGTATGGTGAACTATTTATCGAAAATTCAGAATTTAGAAATTATGTGAAAGGATTGCTTTATGTAAATAAAAAAGTACGTATATCTAAAGTGACATACAGCAACAATTTGATATATAACATTGAATGTTCAGGAGGAGATTTCATTGATTTCCGTAATGGTATAGTCGATGAATTGTACTTCCGTAATAATACAGTTTACAATTCTGCATTAGCACGCGATTTATTCCGAATGGACGCCGGAGGATCAACTAATTTTCCTGGAATAACTTCGAAAATTTATATCGAGCAAAATACGTTTCATAAAATATTAGATGGAAATTCCAGAAGGATGTTGTATGTCCGATTGGCTTCGCATCAGATATATTTCAATAAAAATATAGTATCTGAATCGTTGGGGTTGCACAGTAATCAGGCAACTACAACGATTACGCAGATGCAACAGAATAACTATTTTAATTCGCCAAATTATACGGGAAGTACTACCTCAAACGCGAAAAATGATACAGGCAATTTCACATTGTTAAATCCTCAATTTACAAATCCAAATGGAGGTAATTTTACAATTGGAAATTTAGACTTGAAATTGAATGAAATAGGAGCAGCTCGTTGGAGAAATTAAAGTTTTTTGTATGAAATTATATGTTCGGCTTTTTCGTGAACTCCTTTTAGGCTGTATACTTGGAACATTAATTTTGTTCATATTGAGCTGCGCTAAAAGCAGTAATACTGACGCTACGGAGTCTCCTCAGATAGAGTTGGGAGTACCAAAAGATATCACGATAGAGCCGAACATTACTTCTGTTAAATTATCATGGGCTACAGTATCTGGTGTTGACGGTTATAATCTTGAGTTAGCATCAAACAGTGCATTCACCAGTGTGTTGTCAACTATTAATATCGGTGTCCAAACATCTTATACTTTTGACAACTTAACAAGCGACACGAAATATTACGTTCGTGTCAGAGCAGTGAAGAATACCCCAAATCTGCATTATTCCGATTGGGTGGTATATGATTTCAAAACAAAAGAATTGCCCGCAGAAGAAGCTTTGGCGTTTCCCGGTGCAATTGGTTTTGGAAAACTCGCTACAGGAGGAAGAGGAGGGAATATCATCAAAGTAACGAATTTGAATGACTCAGGTCCAGGAAGTCTACGTGATGCAATTAATCAATCAGGAAAGCGTATTGTGGTTTTTGAGGTATCTGGAAATATTAAGTTGCAGAGCCGTTTAGTAATTCGTAATGGTGATTTAACTATTGCAGGTCAATCTGCTCCTGGAGATGGCATTTGTATTCAGAATTATGAAGTTTTTCTAGATGCTGATAACATTGTTCTTCGTTACTTAAGATTTCGACTGGGAGATATTACATCTCAACAAACTGACGCTATATGGGGACGTTATCGTCAAAACATTGTAATAGATCATTGCTCGATGAGCTGGTCAATTGATGAATGTGCTTCCTTTTACGCGAATAAAAATTTTACGATGCAATATTGCATGTTATCTGAAAGTTTAAATAAATCTGTGCACGATAAAGATGATCATGGATATGGAGGGATATGGGGGGGCAATCGTGCATCTTTCTATTATAATTTGTTGGCTCACCACAATAGTCGTAATCCTCGATTTGATGGAGGGAATCGCCCTGGCACAGGAGGTTTGAGTCCTGTAGGAAAAGACTTGGTAGATTTTAGATACAATGTAATCTATAATTGGCGTGGAAACTCTATATATGGTGGAGAAAATGGCGAGTATAATATTGTGAACAATTATTTCAAACCGGGTCCAGCCACACCAACAAATAGGAAAAATAGAATACTTGAAGTTTCAAAGGAGAATGGAGCTAATTATACACCAGGATATGGAAAGTTTTATGTGGAAGGTAATTATGTTGATGGAAATTCTGCTGTTTCACAACAAAATTGGTCAGGTGGAATAGTATATAGTTCGGGAACTAATCAAACTTTAGTACAAGCAATGCAACCATTCGATCATGTTTTGGCCGGGGAACAGCCTAGTGCAGTGGAGGCATTTGATAAAGTATTAGAAAAATCTGGTGCTTCTTACAAAAGAGATGCGGTTGATATACGCATAGTCAATGAAGTCCGTAAAGGAATAAATACTTACACGGGCTCCAAAACTGGGTATTTAGGAATTATTGATTCCCAGCAAGATGTAGGTGGTTGGCCCATTTTGCAGTCTCATACAGCTTTACAGGATACAGACGGTGATGGAATGCCAGATGAGTGGGAGAGATCAAAAGGATTGGATCCGACGAAAGCTAATGCAAATGGAAGAGAACTTAGCTTAGTGTACGATAATGTGGAAGTATATTTAAACAGTTTAGTTTCTCACCTGTATTAGATCAGATATAAATTCATCAATTTTATTTACTGCGGGAATAAACCAAGGATGGAAATACCAAAAAGTATGGGGTGATTGTTCAAAATGCAACTCTTCTACGGGTATATTCCATTCTTTGTATTTGGTTTTTAACTCATTTTTACCTGCGCTAAACCTTTTATAACCACTCGTAATGAATAACATAGGCGAAGAGTTCTTAGACAAATGTGTCATTGGAGAAGCTTCTTTCCAATTAGTTGAAGCTTGTGTCGAATCTCCTCCAAGCCATTCTGATGCCATTTTTCCTTCTTCCGCATCCGGATGCGTGAAAGATAATAAACCATCGATGTTTACGACAGCTTTGATGGAAGGATCATTGCCGCCATAATTTCTTTCCTTATGAATTGATCTGTTAAGCGCGCCAACGAGAGCGGCTAACTGACCACCGGAAGAAGTGCCTAAACAAATGATATTTTTCCGATCGATGTTGTATATTTTTGAATTTTTCTTCAACCAACTAATTGCATCTTGAACATCCTCTACAGCAGCTGGATATTTTGCCTCCAATGATAATCTATATTCCACGGCAAGGCACGTATAACCTTTTTGTGCTAGGGCTAAGGAAAGTTGATGCATATGTGTTTTGTCTCCAGATCGCCAACCACCGCCATGTAATAAAACTATTCCAACTTTTTTATGGTGGAGTTTTGGCTCAAAAACGTCAATTTTCAAATCTCTATTCCCCACATTTTTGTAGGTGAGGTCTTTCGAAACCTTAACATGTTTACTGTTGACTTGGGCTATCTGAATGTTTGGGAATTTTTTCTTTTCTTTCTCAAAAGTAGAATTAACGCTGAAGGAAGTGTCTTTTGGAATATTAATCGTTTGCCCAAATAAATTTTGAGAATGATTTAGCTGTCCCAAAAGAACAATTAGAAAAAATAAAAAACGCATTGTAGATTATTTATCTAGCGGGTTCCAACCTTTAAAAATTTTATCTAAACTGTATTTAGTCGCTTCGGTATCGGATAATTGATGAGACCATGCAACGCGTTCAGACAAATTGCTTGCTCCTGGACCTGTATTTTTGTATTCCGCATAATAAGCAGTTTTGTGTTTGTCTGCAAAGTTTTTGTCTCCTGCCCAGGGATCCCATCCTTCTGAGGTAATGTGACTCCCAAGCTCGCACTGTATGAATACAGTTTTTGCAAATGGTCGCCAAGGTCTGCCGAGATAAACTTTGTTTACACTTGCATCTGCTGCGACCAGGGTGCACTTATAAAACACAAATCCATACGGCTCGTGTTCCGTTGTTGAGGCTGCAGTAATATAAGAATTGGATAAACTTTCGATTATACATTCCTGAAAAAAGGCAGTTGTAGCACCAAAAATATAATCTGTTGTTCCCTTGATGTGCGTATTGTGCACAAATACGCGTACACCAGCTTTGGATAAATAAAATGAATCTTGATTGCCAAATATATTACAATTGAATACTTTGATGCGATCGCCTTCTGTGTGCAAAGCAACGGCTTGACCGACTCTACCTGCCGTATTTTCTATGGTAAGATTCTCTACAACACAATCATCTCCCGCAACACGAAGGGTGTAAGTGGTATAAGTAGTATGCGCTTCGCGCCCGTCGATGTCCTTTGTTGGAAGTTTCTTTCCTGAATAATCATCATTGCTGATGATGGTATTCTCTTTATTAAACCCACGTAGAATGATATTTCTTTTGTTATTGGGTATCGTAACTTTCTCAAAGTAAGTGCCTGGATGAATTTGAATGACAACAGGATATTCTGCAAAATCGCGTACATGATCTATTGCATCTTGAATCGTTGTAAAATCTTCAGTACCGTCTGTACTAACACCTATTTCAAACTTATTGTCTAATGTCTGTGCACGCAATGATACGCTAGTACCAAGCGCTAATAGGATTAGTAAGGAAGTTTTTATGATCTGCATGGAATTGTTTTTCATTGGTTATGACAAGATTACTAAATATCCATTAGCGTATCAATACAATTTTATGCAATCGTTATCGATAACGATTTCGCATTTATTTCATTGAATACTAGCTTATTGATGGTAAATTAGGTTTTAAAATTTACCGTTAATGAAAAGCATAATTTACGTTAGTGTTGCTATCGTATCTTTTTTAATATTTTTTGGTTTTGCTGAAAAGCGTCATATAACCGTGTGGATGATAGGAGATTCTACAATGGCTATTAAATCGCAAAACAAACATCCTGAAACAGGATGGGGAATGCCGTTTGCTTCTTTTTTTAAAGAAGAAGTTGTGGTAAAAAATCATGCTAAAAACGGCCGAAGTACTAAATCATTCAAAAATGAAGGTTTATGGAAAGAAGTGTATGAAAATTTAAAAGCTGGAGATTATGTGTTTATCCAATTTGGTCATAATGATGAAAAAGTTGATAAACCTAATGTTGGTGTGACACTAGAACAATTTGAAGCGAATCTTCGAGAATATGTTGAATTAGTCAAAGCAAAAAATGCTTTTCCCATATTACTTACTCCAATTGCTAGACGCAAATTTGATGAAGGCAAATTACAAGATACACACGGCGATTATGGAAATATTGCCTGTGCACTTGCTCAAAAAGTCAAGGTTCCTTGCATTGATATGCGCAAGGTGAGCAATGAATTGCTTTCTGAACTTGGGGAGGAGTCTTCAAAAAAATTGTTTCTTCATTTGGAAAATGGGCATGTGAATTATCCAGAAGGTGTGACGGATAACACGCACCTTAATGAAGTTGGGGCAAAGCGAATTGCGGAGCTAGTAGCAAGGGAATTAAAAACACAAAAAATAGCGTTAAGTAGCTATTTGAAATAGTAGCAGATTGACAACGTTTGCATAGAATGTTCTTTCGATTAAGATTTTAAGAACGTAAAATTGTTGTTCGCGATAACCAATACTAAAATATATGATGATACTTAAGAATTTATTTAAAGGATCCGGTGCTATATGGAGCACGACAATTTGTTTATTAGCTGGTTTTTCGGCAAAAGCCCAGATTCATGAGCCCCAACAGCCTATAATTAAGACAACATCTTTTCGGGCTGATACGGTAAATATTTCCAGTTTTGGTGCTAAAGGCGATGGCCAATTTTTAAATTCTGAGGCTATCAATAAAGCTATCACGACTATAAGTCAACGTGGTGGAGGTGTGGTATTAGTGCCTGCAGGGCTATGGCTTACAGGTCCTATTGAATTGAAAAGCAATGTAAACTTGCATGTTTCCAGAGAAGCAATTCTTTTGTTTTCTGACAAATTTGACGATTACAAACTAGTAGAATCGAATTGGGAAGGACAGCCCGCTTGGCGTAATCAAAATCCTATTTCTGGTAAAAATCTAGAGAATATTGCCATCACAGGTAAGGGTATTATCGACGGAAATGGCGGTGTGTGGCGAATGGTCAAGCGCAATAAAATGACGGATTCGCAGTGGAAGAAATTGTTGGCTTCAGGTGGTGTGGTAGATGAGAAAGCTAAGATTTGGTATCCTTCAGAAGGCTCGTTAAAAGGTGCTTTGGAAAATAGAAGTGGAACCATAAAACCTGGTGTTACCAAAGAAGATTTTTTAGATGTAAAAGACTTTTTAAGACCAAATTTATTGGTTTTCACACAGTGTAAACGAGTATTAATTGAAGGCGTGACGATTCAGAACTCTGCAGCGTGGAACTTACATCCACTGATGTGTGAGGATGTGATATTGCGTGATGTATTGGTTCGAAATCCTTGGTATGCTCAGAATGGGGATGGTGTGGATATAGAATCATGCAAAAATGTATTGGTAGAAGATTGTACTTTCGACGTGGGTGATGATGGAATCTGTATCAAATCCGGAAGAGACAAAGCAGGGCGTGATCGTGCAATGCCTACAGAAAATGTGATTATACGTCGCTCCGTGGTCTATCATGCACATGGCGGTTTTGTGATTGGCAGTGAAATGAGTGGTGGAGCACGCAACATTTGGGTAGAAGATTGTTCATTTATTGGAACAGATATTGGGCTTCGTTTCAAAACAAAAAGAGGCCGTGGAGGTGTAGTTGAAAATATTTTTATAAAGAATATCAATATGGTTGGTATCCCAGGGGAAGCTATTCTTTTTGATATGTACTATGAAGCTGTGGATCCAATACCGCTTTTGGGTGATGAGAAAGAACCAATAAAAGTGGTGAAACTTCCAGTTACCGAGGAGACGCCTCAATTTAAAAATTTTACGATTAAAAATGTACATGTAAACGGAGCAGATAAAGGAATTTTCTTCCGTGGACTTCCAGAAATGCACGTAAAGAATGTCTCATTAGAAAACATAAATATCCAAGCAAACAAAGGAATTGAGATTATAGCATCGACCAATATTTCATTAAAGAATGTACGTGTAAATACTGAAAATACAAATCCATTGGTTCAGGTGGTAGATAGTGAGGGTATTACGTTTGATAAGTTGACACCGATGAGTCCTGTTGAATTGCTGATGCGTGTATCGGGAAGTGAATCCAAAAATATCCGTGCGACTGGAACGAATTTTAAGGACGTAAAAACTAAAAGTGCATTTGATCGCGGTGCGACATCCAAAGCACTTACTATGTAATCTGATATGAAAAAACTTATAGCAGCTGTTGGACTTTTATTTGTGGGTTACCTTAGTTTCGCCCAAAAACCATATTACGAACGCATGGCCAATACGGCTATGGATAAGGTTGTGATAGATTCTAAGTTTACGACAAACAAAGGTCTGAAGTGGACGTATGATTGGGGTGTTCCTTTGGAAGGTGTGATCGAGGTTTGGCGTACTACAGCAAATGGTACTTATTTCTCTTTTGTAAAAGAATGGATGGACAAGTATGTCGATAAGGAGGGAAATATTCTGAATTATTCTGCCCAAGAGTACAATATTGATCATATCAAAAACGGCAAAATATTACTCGCACTTTTCAAGGCTACAGGAGACAAGAAGTACTTAAATGCATCTCATTGTCTTTTTGCGCAGATGCAATCTCATCCACGTACAAGTGAAGGTGGCTTTTGGCATAAAAAGGTATATCCAAATCAAATGTGGTTAGACGGTTTGTATATGGCGCAACCTTTTTTGACCGAATACGCGGATTTGATGGACAAGCCAGAATTGTTTGATGATATTGTCAACCAATTCGTGTGGATGGAAAAAAATGCAAAAGACCCAAAAACAGGACTATTGTATCATGGCTGGGATGAATCACGTAAAGAGCGATGGTCCAATCCGAAAACTGGTGTGTCACCACATTTTTGGGGTAGAGGAATAGGCTGGTTTGCGTTTGCTTTAGTGGATGTATTGGACTATTTCCCTGCTTCACATCCTGGACACCCAAAGATTGTTGCTATACTTCAAAGAACGATTGAAGCTGTTACAAAATACCAAGATCCAAAAACAGGTGTTTGGTACGATATTGTGGATCTACCTCATAGAGAAGGAAATTACCACGAAGGTTCTGCATCAAGTATGTTTACATATGCAATGGCAAAAGGCTTGCGTA
>Ga0233369_1000598_pt1 | contig 14261 bp, 28 predicted proteins | sample ElkDunMinimDraft_26_FD_191537 | JGI IMG/M metagenome (GOLD analysis project Ga0233369, IMG submission 191537) | Fecal eukaryotic communites from dung pellets of Tule Elk in California, USA - Elk Dung D16 | ecosystem: Host-associated > Mammals > Digestive system > Large intestine > Fecal | place... | reverse complement strand
TCTGTTACCGGCAAATCGGTAGCCTCGCTTTGTTAGCGATGGTCCACCTTGATGCCTGGGAAACGAGGCCGACTCTGTAACGCCCATACGCCTTCCAGCTCGCACTCGCGGCCCCACTGCATGTCGCCACCGAACCAGTACTGTACGGGGCCCTTACCATGGTTACGCACCTCTATAGAGTAAAGAGCTACGCGCTCGCTGAGCCGGCTTGATCTCCCAAACATCCAGTAGAAGCCTGATTGTTCCGGCCGACTCGCCCTAAAGAGCATGCCGTCGATCACCTGATCTCGAATCCTTAAAAAACGGTGAGGATCAGACAGGTCATTCAGTGTCAGCATCAATTCGCAATCTGCACCTTTCCGCCACGTTGAGTTGGACTTCACATTGAGTTTTATGCCTGATCCATTGATCGCTTCGACGATGCAGATTTGCGCGGCCGGAGCCACCATATCCTTATCGACCACCATATCAACCAGCAAAATGACACGCTCACCTATGGCTGCTTCCATCTGTCTCTCCTTTATTAAGGTCCCATGATCTATTAACGACATGGACATGCAATTTTCTAGTTGGAAGAGATATCTGTTTTCGGAATGTAAAAGGCCCGAACATATTCATGTCGGGCCCGGTTGTCGTTTTGTCTAAACGGTTGTCTTATTTCATATCTTGAATCAGTACCCGGAACTCCATTTCTGCCATTCCTGCCTTAACCTGGGCGGCAGGAGACGGAACCACGGAGATTACTACTGCTGCGGGTGCTGACCAGGCACCAAGGTCATCCTGAGCGCGGTAGGTCAGTCTGGATTGGCCATTCCATTTACCCGATGACCGGATCTCAAGCAGAGCCCCCTCTAATGAGTAGTCGACATTGCTGGGAGGGTTAACGATCTCAAAAGCGAATGGGCCGGTCGAGTCTATGTCGCTTGCGCGCAGCAAAAGGGTACCAGACTTGTACTGGCCCAGATGCATCGTCAAGGGATGGGCCACAGGCGCATCGTTAATCGGGTAGACGGTGATATTCACCAGCGCTGCATCAGAGTATGCGCCATAAGGATCAATCGCACGGTAGGTCAGGTTGGTAGATCCGTTCCAGTCGGTGCCCGGCTGGAAGGTCAGCGTCGATCCATTGATTTGCACGTGACCATTCGACGGCGATGTCACCAGCTCGAATGAAATGGTGTCGTGGTCGTCCGTTGCCGACAGGGTGACCGATGCTGGAGTGTCTTCATCAGTGATAAGTGACAGTGCTTGCGCAACAGGGACACCATTACTGCAGACAGATACATCTGCCCACTCGCCGTAGTTCTTATTCGACCCATCAGTCCAGATCTCGTAGGTGCGCTCCTGCAACCAGGTACCGCTTGGTTTGCTATCTGGGCATGTCAGAGTCTGGGACTCCTTCGCTGTGCTGCTTTTTATCGCCGCGCAGGTGCGGTCAGTCTCATACCAAGCCGAATAGTTTTTACGAGAACCGTCTGACCAAACCTCGAAATCCCGACGCTGGTTGATAACCCCAGAAGGCTGAGTAGTTGGACAGGTTTCGGTCCGCGTTTCGTGGCTGTTGTGACTGAAGGCAACCGCGGGTTTGCAGGTGTTAGATGTGATTTTCCAGCCGGTACCGTAAGGCCCATTAGCAGTGTTGCAGTATGTCCTACCACCGCATCCGTTGAAAGAGCACTTTGCACTTATACTACCCACCTGTCCCGCAGGGCAACCGTAGTTTCCGCTCCCCTCATAGCGCATATGCTGGCACGGAGAACCGCCATCAGCCATCGCAGGCGTTGCAACGACACTCATGGCAAGCAAAGCAAAAGCGCCAAAGATGGCGAGTGCGTTAGCACGAAACTTCAACATTTTGATTAATCCTCTGACAGCTATGAAGGACCCGACATTAATGACGGCTCAGGTATTACCGGTGCAGTGAAAATTAACAGCTAGTCGAGTAAAATTGCTCGATCAAATTGCATAAATTAACGATAAACTATCGCCATTAATAAAGTTAAAGCACATAAAAAACCCGGCATCTGCCGGGTCTTTTTTAGCGAGACGCATTAGCGATTTAGCCGTCAATCTCCAGTGCAGTCTTCTTAGGCTCAGACGGCTTTTGCTTGGACGCCTGCTCGCCCTTCTTCTCGCCCTTCTTCTCGCCATACTTCTCGGCTTTCAGCTCAGCAATTTTTGCCTCATGGCGCTTGAGCTGCTCCCAGCCGTCACCCCTGGCAAAGGCGGAGGGTGCGACTGCAGTTGCAAGCATTGCGGCGAGCAAAAGAGAGGTAATCTTTTTCATTGGATGATCCTTCTGTTATTGAGTGTGGCTAATTGGGAGAACAATTCGCAGACCTGCAGTAACTTCGCCATAAGCAACATTTGTGCGTCGGTTACCGTTAGCGAATAGCCCTTGAGTTGAATAATGCCTGGGGTCGCCCGAGCTGCAACCGTCAAAATTAGCGGCCGCGCAACATTTTTTCGATGACCTGCGAGCTTTGGGGTCCCGGTGTGAAGCGTGGCCGTTGACGCGCAACAGATGCCGCATTAATCACGGCGCTCAGGCGGCATTCGTGCTCGATCTGTCTCGGCAGCGAGTACAGATTTATGGGAGGGAATCGCAGCTCAGGCCATGACATGGCAACCTCCTTGCTATGGCGTAGCCTTCTTTCGTCCGCCGCGCGACGGCGGCTTGTTGGGCTCATCGGACGGATCGGTAAATTGCTGTCCCTTCATCGCGCGTTTCATGCCCTCGCTGTCCTCGGCAAAAGCAATAAACAGGTCCTCTAGTGTCTGTTCCAGACTGGCAAAGGACAGCTCTTTGGGCAGATGCACCTTCCCTTCGGTAAACAACCGTTCGGCCTCTACCAAGAGTGAAGCCGCCATATCTAGCTGTGAATCTCTCAGGCGTGCGACTCTCAAGTCATCGGTTTCGGTTATCACTCGCTCTCGCCCTCCACGAACAAGCACTACCTGGTGCATGGTCTTTATCACGTTTTCTTCTCCTCACTAAAAAAAGCTGCGGCCAGTCTATTCCGTCGGTGCGCGGAGAAGACAGTAGTAATCACAGGCAGACTGTAATTGCCCAGCGAACGGTACTTGCAGCTATGGTGAGTGGAAGTACCGTGGGCAGCACAGATCTTTACGTAACAACAGGAATCCGCAATGGAGAAGGTTGCCGCAGTCGGCCTCGTGGCCGTGGCACTATTGAACACTGCCGCTTATGCCCACCCACCGTTTGGCCTTTCTTGGTCATCGACGCCCGATCAGATTGCGCAGGAGGGCGTCGCAATGAGCCACAACACAAGTACGCATGGCGTACATGTTTATGGCGCCCGCAAGCTCCCGAGCGGGACCAGCAATGCCGGTTCCTATTCGATGTTTTTTGGCGATCGTGACGGTCTGCACCGTGTAATGATGATCTCGAAGCCCATCAGCGGCGACGCGACGGGGGAAATTGGCCGTCACCAATATGATCTGATGAAAATATCGCTGACGCGCCAGCACGGTGTTCCTGTGCATGTCGCTGAGCTCGCAGGCGTTACCTACGACATCGACCCAGAGGAATTCTACTCTTGCCTGTCCTTACGCGGCTGTGGGAGCTGGACGACGATATTCCGTGGTGACGATCCAGGTGAATACATCCAGTTGTCCCTCAACGGTACCAGCATGGATCGGGGCTACATCTCGATTTCCTACGAGAGCCCCGACTGGGAAGCCGTGGCTTACGGTATGCGATGAAAGGGTTCAGCGCGGAGGCACTGCAGTTACTTCGGTCAGCGGAGCCCGGCCCATGTCAGTAATCGTGCGATAAACCCCACTGACTCATCTCGTTCAGTCGGCCCTAATTCCCTACCTTCTTCAATGGCCCGGATCAGCTGAGGCTCCTTGTGCAGAAGGCCATAAACGGTGAGATTCGCCTCTGTCGGCATCGGATCGAGTGTATGACCGTAGATATCGCTGATGTACCGGGCCACTGCAGCACTTCGCGATCGCCCATAGCGACAGTTGACAACGATCAGAGAGGCTTCGGCAATTCCTGCAATCCGTTCTCGTATATGGTCTGCCTTCGAGGGGAGAATGTAGCTCTGGTACATCCTCTCGAACTTGTAGCCGCAGTCGCGGATGATGGTTTCGTCATATCCTCCGTCGACGAAATGGTGATAGCTGACGCTGTCCCAGCCACTCATGTCGATCCTCATCTGATCTTCCTCACTATCCGAAATGGAAATGAGGTGTGCACCGGCCGGCGGCACCATCTCTGCCACGACCTCACGGGAAACGTGGACGACACGCTTCGAGGATAGGTTTCTACTCACGTAATCTCCCTCTACCTGGCCGGGGAAATGGTTGCGCTGGTGGGCAGCGTAGTTCCGGCCCAGGTTCGGATTACGCTATCTGAGTAGCAAAGAGGGTAGGCAGGTCAAATTCAGGGATTAGGCTAAAGACATCCATCATCTTGCGCAGAAGGCGGCATACCCATACGCAGCCCATGCGCGCAGCTTCTTTCTGACGCTCATTAAAAAGCCCGGAGATTCCGGGCTTTTGGTGCTAGGCCGATGCTTAGCGGCGGTCGGTGGCTTCGTAACCGCCGATTTTGACTAGCCGACGCTCCGCAAAGGACTTGGCCTTGACGGCCTCGCCGCGTTTGGCTGCACGCAGTTCTTCGCGCTTCAGTTCCATGCGCTTGAGGTTCATCCAGCCGTCGCCGCTGCCTTTGGCGAAAGCGGCCGGAGCAGCGAAGGTGGCGGTCAGTACAGCGGCGAGAGCGAAGGTAGTTACTTTTTTCATCATCATTTTCCTTAATCAGTTGGTAAGTCTTTTCAAGTAGTTTGTGTTGCTTACGAGGGTCAAGATAAAGGGGGCCGAAAGACTTGCAATAGCGTTTTCCCCACTTTTTTCGGAATTTTGTCATTTATTTTTGTGGCCTTTTATGGCCAATATTTAGGTATTCCTACGCCCTAACACATTCAAATATTATCCAGCTGCATACGTCCTTAATGGAGAGGAGCAGCTCGGGTGAAAACTCGTCCGCAGAAATCACACATCCTGGCTTTCACCTAAGTGGTCCATGAAAAACTCGTACCAGAGGCCCTCATTTCCCGCCTGCATTGTGAGCGGGTAGCACTCAGGATCTGCCTTGTGCTTTGCTCTGTAGTCACTAGAGAATCTCTCGATTCCATCTTTTACTTCGTTAACGAACTCATCGAGGGATAACGACATTTGCCCCGTGCTCCTTAGAAGAAGTGTCTTTCTCTGGTGTGTGATGGCGGCACAAAATTTGGCTCTTAAAAAGAAGAAACCCAGCAATGCTGGGTTTCGTTTTGTACACCGCCGGCAATTAGCTGCGGTTGCGAATTTCATTGGCGATTTTGTGAATCTCCTGAGGGTTCTTGCCGTCGAGCTGGTTCATCAGCTCCTGCTCGATCATCTGCATTTTGCTGAGATCGCCGAGGCCGCTTTTCATCGCGTTGAAGCTGAGAGTCTGAAGGTCAGACTGGAACTGCGCTGCTTCTTCACGGCTGAGGCCTTCAATGATCTTCTCGACGGACTTCTGCATGGTTACACCGTTGGTCGCGTCAATGGTGTCACCGCCGCAGGCAGCGAGCAGGGAGAATGCGGCGATTGCAGTAAAAGTACGAATCGGGTTCTTCATTTTGAAACTCCAAAAAAGGCAAATGTTGGCGGGCTCTTCCGGCCCTTCAGATACAGGCTTTACCGCATTGAATTGCCGGCTGCGAGTTCCGATGAATGGAGAATGAACTAGGTCTAATGAGATGCAAGGCTCTCTCCTGCAAGAGATGCATGCCGCAAATGCCCCGAGTCTGTTCTCTAGGGATAGGTGACCGGTCCCTCAAGGGTATCGATAAGGAATAGGCGAGCAGGGCGCTTGAGTCGCACCTCGGAGAGGGGGAGTTGTTTTTGATCGTCGTGCCATGCCGAGTTGGACCCGGCACGGTGCTGGATGTCTCGGCAGGGATTGCCTGGCCGGGGTTTTACATGCTCAGTAGACGATTAGTTGTTCCGCACAGCTGCCGGCACGCGCTTCCCTTATGTCCTGCCTGCCTGCGTGAGAACTCCTTCCGGAGCCACCCTTTTGGTCATGCAGTGCTCGGCCAAAGCTGCGACTAATTCTTCGAAGGACTCCCGTTCGTAGACGGCAATGCCATCTGCCTTCAGCGCAGCCTGAATCTGCTCTCGGGTCATGTGCTGCCGGATGTAGTCGCGATCGAGCTGTTCTGTCATGGTGGCTTCCTATTGGTACCGCTCTAGTTTAGTGAGGGCCATTACTCCTGAAAATGGCTAGCCGGTCGGGATCTGCCACAGCTCGTCCAGGTTGGTTGTGTACTCAGGGCTTTTCATGTTCTGTGCCATTGCCCATTTCACCCGGCCCGGTACCACCGCCGGCCGCACCGTACCCCGTCCCATCCGCCGGTTGATGGCGTCCATGACGGACATCAGCTCCTCTGAATGCTCCCGCGGCGCTGGCGCGAACAGGTCACCGGTCTTAACTCCACGGTCGGATAGGTCCATCAGCAGGATCTCAGCCTTGGCGTATGCATAGCCTGGCTCATAAAGTGCCGCCACCGCATCTCGACCGGCCGCCAGAAGCTCACGTGTGTCATCCGTAGGTCTGGTGAATTGCATGACCATAGCGTTGCTGTAGTGGCGTTCGTTGGGATTGAACATCCCTGTGCGGATTGATACTCGCAGAGCTCCACAGACCGAACCCTGAGCCCTCAGCTTTTCGGCCGCCCGGGTAATGTAGGAGCCGACGGCCTCCTGCAGGGGGCCTACCTCGTGGATCCGGACGCCGAATGACTGCCCTTTGGCGATCATCTGCCTGACTGGCGCGATGTCCTCTAGAGAGAGGCAGGGAATGCCCCTCAGCTCCAGGGCGGTGCGCTCCAAGACAACCCCTCCGATTCGCCGTATCGCCGCGGAGTCATGGGTAGCCAGATCCCAGCCAGTACGAATGCCGGCGGCGTTGAGTTTCACCTTGAGCCGGCTACCGACGCCCCAGATGGTGTCCACTTCAACAACCTTCAGCAGCTTTTCCTGGCGATTTGTGTCTCGCAGATCGACGACGCAGCCGGTCTTGTCCCGCCACTTCTTGGCTGCCCAGTTGGCGAGCTTGGCGAGCGTTTTAGTCGGTCCGATACCGACCCCGACAGGGATTCCGGTCCAGCGCATCACCTTGTCCCGTATCGCGCGGCCGTATTCCTCAAGGGGCTCAGGCATGCCGGTCAGGTCCGCGAACGCTTCATCAATGGAGTACGGCGACACGCTGTCGGACATTGTCTCGATGGTAGCCATCATCCGATCGGAGATGTCGCCGTACAGGACGTAGTTGCTGGAGAAGACAGCTACCCCCTTGCGCTCCAGCTCATCGCGAATCTGGAAGTAGGGCGTTCCCATCTTGAACCCGAGTGCCTTGGCTTCCGGCGTGAGAGAGACGACCGCGCCGTCGTTGTTGCTCAAGACGATGATCGGGGTGTCTTTGAGATCTGGCCGAAACAGCCTCTCGCAGCTGCAGTAGAACGAGTTACCGTCGATGAGGCTGATCGCACGCTCAGTACCGGCCATGCTTGCGCACGCTCCAGCGGACGACGCCCCAGACATCGAGCTCGTCTCCTTCGCGCACTTTGATTAGCCCATAGGCAGCGTTGGCGGAGCGCAAGCCGACCACTCCATCGACACGGTCAAGAATCTTCACGAGCGACTCACCATTGACCGCGGCGACAACCACTTCGCCAGGCTCAGCCGTCCTGGACCGGTCAATGATCAGGAGGTCGCCGTCAAAGATGCCTATTCCAACCAGGCTTTCACCTTGGGCCCGCGCCACGAAGGAGTGGGGCGCCCTGAGATCCATTAGGCAATCGAGCGATATGCGCTCCTGCTGATAATCCAGCGCTGGGCTGGGAAATCCCGCTGGAATTAAGGCATCTGCTGCCACGAGCTGGGTGCTGCCGGGTTCAAGCGGGCCTAGAACGGAGACTGACATGGTGGGGTGATACTGGGACTGTATAGGCATCCAGTATCGGTTCTAGTGCATTCCCGGTCAAGTTCGGACTGGGAGGTAGGCCAACGGTAGATCCGGCTTCCCCTGCTCGCGCTTGGTAGCTATCGAGGTGCAGCGTACGCATAGAGGTTGTAAGTCATCAGCGTTGAAAGACAATGAGGCCAACAAAGGAGAGCAAGCCATGTACACCGGAAGCTGTGCAATCGACACATACTGGGCCACGCCACCGAAATCGGATACCGCCATCGAGGTTATCCGTGAGGGGAGACTCGGCCAAGGCTTTGGCTCCGTCCGCTGCATCGAGACCGGTCGCACTTGGAATACCTACGGCTTCGACATGCTGCCCCCAGCAGGAAAGGTCGTCATGTCTTACCAGCTGCAGCGCGCCTGACGCTTCCGGCTCCTACCCCGTCTTATGCGCCGGCTTGATCGCCGGGCTTGTTCCCAATCACCGGAACGTCAATCACTGTCGGTATCTCACTACCGATCACCGCCGGATTGGTGGTGTGCCCGCGGGTGATCGATTCATACTTGGCAACCGCGAACGGAAAAGCTGCCGCAAGCGCCAGGCCCATAGCCAGGCCGATGATCAGCGGTGCGTGACGGATGTAGATGGGCAGTTTGGAGTTGGGTTCGGTGGTGGTATCGACGGTCATCTTGCTGGCTCATGATGGAAAAATGAGCCTTGAGGTTACCGGGGCGCTCAGGCGCCGGCGTTTGACAAAATGGCGGTTTTGCTCAGAAAGCCACTGACCAGGTTTTCCTCTTATGCCATTCCGTGACGCTGCATCAAAACAGACGCAGCGGAGCGCTGGGGCTCTACCATGTAATCAAGCAGGTGCTCAGCTTCGGCGTCGGTCACCTCGGCGTAGGCCTCCTGGGGAGTGATCCCGTAGTGAGTGGCGATTGCCTCCAGAATCAAGGCCTTGGCCTTGCCATCGATGACTGACAGGAACTGCTCGTTGCGGCTGGCCATTTTCTTTTTCCTCGATCTTTTCAGGACATGCCTGGGGCGGAGTTTTCTTCAATGAACTCAGAAGTGATGGGGTCATCTTCACCCGCACCCTGTGCGTAGTCGATCAGCTGCACCAAGGCATCTGAAATATCGCTGTGGCCATACTCCGCCTCGAACGCCTCGACCCATTTGCGCTGCGCGTTACTAGCTTTCGCCTGAGCCCTAGCGGCAGCATTGGCCAGCCGTACCAATTTCTTACTTGCCATGCCGTTTTCCGTTAAGTCGAAGCGGTCTTTTCAACCTTCAGATCGAGGTCATCACCTTCAATACCTGATGGCGTGAGGGATACTGCCAGGCCATCATCGAGCACGAACTTGATGGTGTTGTGGTCGGTGAACTCGACAGCGATGATTCGCTTGCCCTTGAGGAATTCACTCACCTCAGACTGTGATGAGTATTTTCCATCCGACGCATCCCAGCCATCGGGAAACCCCGCGCTCGCCTTCCGCACATCGAGAGGCAAGAACTCTGCTTCCTGGGCGATTTTCAGCGCGGCCAGGTCCTGGGTAGCTACCTCCATCAACGGCGGGTGCGATTTAGCCGCTGCTGCGACCGCTTCGGCGATTGTGTCTTTGTCCTTCATGGCCTCTATCCTGCTCGATCCTGGGCGCGCTTACCGTGCCCCTCTACGGCCTTGGCCCAGCGCGGGGGCTGGGCTTGGGCGTTCCTGGGCGATTTCATAGACCCAGCCAGGACCTCATCACGCCACAGATAGCAGCCAAAATAACTGCAAAGACGGCGATCAGGACAGCGGCGCGGAATCCTTGTTTAGGTATTGAAACCCCATAGGCGGAGGCTAATGAGCCTGCAGCGGCTGAGATGAGGAACGCATCAGCGTTGGTGACTTTTGACAGCAACAGTGCCATTACTGAAAGCATCACCAGATCGAGCGCCAGGGAGATTATGCCTGACACATTTGGCGTGCTGAGCTCGATGGACAGTACTTTCATGCTGCCCCCTGAACACCATTCACTTGATCGTGATCCAGGGTGTCGATGACATCCTTGGCTGTCATGGTCCCCGACAGATACGCGTTGAGTTCGACATAGGTAATTTTGTTCTCAGCCAGGATCGCTTTGACCTGTTCCAATAGGAGCAAGCGCGCCTGGGCGATCTGCTCGGTTATCGACAACAGCAAATTCTGATCGAATGCTCGGGAAAAGATCTCGGCGTTGCTTTCCCGGGTTGATTGACCCAGCAAGTGGCAGGCCTCAGGGCCCATCGCCAGGAGCTTATCGAAAGATTCGTCTCCAGCCTCCACGCCGAGTAGCCCGCGCAGCATGGCATTCATCGCAACGTAGCGTTGTTGCGCATCGGCAGGTGACGCATGTTTCTGCGTACCCGCTGGGCAGGCGTAACAGGCCCACGGCCCCTCGCCGTCGCTGGCGTAGAGATCACCGCTGCCGCCGCAGACGTCACAGTGCTCATCACGGCTCAGAATGTCGTTGCTATCCATGGTCATCGTACTTCAGCCAAGTTCAGGGGTAGGTCCACTGGAAGCGACCAACAAGAAGCTGGCCATCCTGCGTCTCGTAGGTCATATCACGCTCTTTGTTCTCTATAAATCCGGTTCGCCGCGCCTTGACAATCTCGCCGCCGACGTTGATAGCCAGCGGACAGTTCACCGGCGGGAGCAGGCTTGGATGGTTAAGGTGTAGCTTCCGTCCTGCATCTGAAGATGCCTGCGTAAGGCGCCGTTCAAGACGAGTGAGAAGCACCTCGAAGAGGTTGCGGCATTCCTTATCGGAGCCGCTGCTTATTTCGGGGGCAAGGCTCAGCAGGGATGAGAAGTCCTTGTGTTCACTCTTGAAGTCGATGCTTTGCCAGAATTTGATTCGCCGCATTGCCGAAGCAGCTAGCTGCAAATATTTGCTGTGATTCTTTGCGGCCTTCTCGTTCAAAGCCTCGGCGTCTGAAACAAACGCCAGAATGGCATCTGGAGTGACTAGCCGCTGGAACGCATCGGCAGCTGCAGAGCCAGGCCCTTCACTACGGGCGGCTTCCGCCAGATGCTTTAGTTCGCTCAGCTGCATCATTCGCCACTCCGCCCCATCCGCAAGCGGATATTCGCAGCGAATCGCTGTGCGCGGCCGCAGATGTCATTCACCGAAGAACGGTGCTCATCGTTCCACTTGAGAACAATGTCCTCTCGCTCCTTGTCGGTCTTCGCAGAGGCGACTAGGGCATCGAACTGATCCCGCTCCTTCTCGTCGCCAACGAGCGTGCTTTCAAGGCAGGCAGCGAGCTCATGACCTCGGTTAGCCAGTGCGCGATCCAGCGCTTCGTCGAAGGCCACGCCGAAGTTATCAACGAACCACTCGTCCTGGCCGCCAAAGAGGAACAGGGGCACCTCATTGGTTCCACCTATCTCCTGCAGAGCGTATTTACCGACGCCGATCAGGCAGCATGCCAGCCCTGCGATTTCGAGATCCGGCGCGACAATGGTGCACTTGTCTGAGGGATTGATGATCTCAAACAGCATAGAAAGACCTCTGGCCGATTGGCCCATGAAGTAAAGGAAGACTGTTCTAGCGAGAGCCAGTAATCAGTCCTGGTCGATGGACTGACTATGCCTGAGGGCAACCCTTCAGCAAGCGGCTATAGATTCGAAAAAAGAGCGCTTTGAAGGCGGTTTACTGATGGCAGAAGAGATGCCGGCAATGGCGTCTAGCGAGCCTTTTTCAGCGCGGCGATAATGGTTTCAACATCATCGATCCGTACGCTCTGTTCACGCTCGGTACCAGCGTGCACTTCGTGATCCACCGCGCGCATCTTGCGACGTTCCTGAATGTAGCCTTCGAGGCGCTTGATGCTTTCATTGACAGGATCTGGCTTAACCTGGCAGTAGCAGGTCTCAACAGTCGAGTGCTCGTAAATCACTCCCTCGTCTTTGCAAAACGAACAGGCGGGCCGGGACCAGTATTCGAATCCAGAGTCCTTCGCCCCCTTACGTGTCCGGCTCATTGCGATTCCTTGTCTGCGAAAGCAGCCTTGCGCTTATCGACTTCATTCGAGAGGTCATCGGCGATCATCAGACAGTGTTCATAGTTGTACTCCTGCTCGCCGCCCGATGAAGGGCCATGCTTCAGCAGGTGACGGATCGCTCCTGCTGCAGTGCGCAAGCAGCAGTTCCAGCCCTCGATATCCCAGGTTGTCGGCTTGGGCCGGGCTGGCGATGGGTGGGATACGCTCGCTACAGGCAGCTCCTCGACTGTGGTCGCGGATACTGCTTTGGCTGGCGTCGTCACCGGACCGCGAGGGGCGACCTTCAGCAGCTCGCGGTACCCACGTATTGCCAGCGCCATATGAATGGTGGGGCCTTCCGGATCGCCGCCCAGCTTCAGAAGCATCTCCGGGGTCGGGGTCTCCGGCATCAACTTCCAGCCCTCAGGCTCAGGGCGTGCCACCAGGGCGCGCAACTCGCCGGCGTCGATAACTACAGGGCAAGCCAGGCTTTCGAGGTCGTTATCACCCGTGTTGTCCCAGAACCAGATCTCTTCGCTCTCGTACAAGCGGATCGTGTCGAGCTGCGCACGCAGCTTTCCGATCTCTTCGTTCTGTCTTTTCGAATGCGCGACCAAGGCATCGAACTTGAACTTTGGCACTGTTGGCTTTGGAATATTTTCTTCAGCTTGCATAAGGCTGTCTCCTTGAGCGTCGCGGCAGTAGGCTCGCTTCTCGATGTGCCGCCACTATGCCCAGAGACCTCGGAGGTGCAAGAGCCTCAGATATCGCGATCCGCTTGCCTGTTGCGGCGGATGTATTCCAGCCGTTTACGGCGCAGCCCTGCACGATGCACCCAGCACATCAGTGGGAACGACAGCGGGCTCGTTAGCAGCAGAGCAAGCCCAAGCACGACGCCACCGAGGGCTGTTATAAGGCCAATCCAAGCATTGCAAAGGTCTCGGATGACGCCTCGCCAGTTCTCCTCACGGAGAGCTCTCAGCCATCCGAGAAAGACCATGCCCGCAATTGCCCCGTACTCTGACTTGAACTGCTTTTTGGTATCCCACTGGCGCGCCATCAGCACTTACCCGCGGAGAGTTGATGCGCAGCGAGTTCAGTCAGCCGCTTGATTGCTGGGGCGTATGCGCCGCTCAACAGGACGTCGTAATCGGTGATTGGCTTCCCGGTTAAGTCGTGGTCAACGACCCTTCCGAACGCCTTCGTTGCCATTTCCCGAAACTCGTCCCATTCCAGCTGGATGGCTGTCTGATCCAGACTGAACAGTGCCTCGATTTCCACAGTGCAGCCGCGGGCCTTCCAGTGGGAAGCAATACCACTGACTTCGCCCTCGTCGGTCAGAACGGCGCGATGCTTGCCATTGCTGGGGTGTGATGCCAACACCAGCCAGGCCTTGGGATTTAGGGCCATCAGGGCTTCTTTCAGTTGGTAGCTTGCAGGTTGATCAGACATGGCGTCTCCATTGCGTGTACGGGCCCAGGCATGGCCGCTAACGTGGTGCATCTACTTCGACTATGCATGAGCGGGTCCGGCGAGCAACAAGGGCTTAGCTGCGAAAAAACAGTTTCACAGAGACGCAGAGCAGCACGACGCTAATTGCGAGGAATCCCAGGTAGGCGTAATCGATGCTGGCGGTGTCGTGCATGGACTGAGAGATCTCAGCTGCAGTCCATAGATCGTTCTTGCTGGCATACGTGAGGATTGAAATTAATCCGATAATGATGAGCAGTATTCCAAGCATCACGCTTGCTCCTGTTCAGTTTTATTTTTGATGGCCTCAGCAAGCATCCTCTGTCCGGCTTCGGTAATGCCGTAAACGTAGGACCCCCGAGCGCTATTCAGAAAGAGGTTGCAGATAGAGTTTCGACGCTCGCGCTGCACAAGCCCCTTCATGCTCAAGCGCTTCAAGCGGGAGCTGTGGCTTGAGCCATCATGGGCACCAATGTCCATCGGCCTCGACCATGCTTGGCCAACGCTTTCCCGAAACGCCAGAGACCTGAGTATTTGCAGGTTCGCGTCCATCAGCTGCACGCCTTAGCAAAGAGCTGTGCCAGAAGCTGCCCGATAATCTGCATCATTAGCCTCGATCGGACGCGGACATGGAGGATTGTTGCGCGTCTTCCTTCTCATGCTCCTCGCTCATTTCGCGGCACAATTCGCGTAACTCTGCATCGGAGATAGTTGGGTCATCTGCGGCGGGGTCGTAGCCGACGTGTTCGACGTACCAAGCCGATAGCTGCTTGCGGCTCATATCATCGAATCGAATTGGCTCCT
>Ga0233369_1000594_pt1 | contig 14281 bp, 9 predicted proteins | sample ElkDunMinimDraft_26_FD_191537 | JGI IMG/M metagenome (GOLD analysis project Ga0233369, IMG submission 191537) | Fecal eukaryotic communites from dung pellets of Tule Elk in California, USA - Elk Dung D16 | ecosystem: Host-associated > Mammals > Digestive system > Large intestine > Fecal | place... | reverse complement strand
CGGACGTGATCGGGACGGGACGGCGGGCCACGACGGTCACGGTAGCGGGCGGGTCCGCCCGGACGGTCGCCCGCGGAAGGTCAGGGGCCGGGCTCGTGCTTGAGGCGGATGAGGTCGAGCAGTCTCGACGTGTCGTCGTCGATGGTCACGACCTCGCCGAGCAGCACCAGGGTGGTCAGGTACAAGGCGGCGTCACGCAGGTACGCGGCGCTCACGCCGGACTGGTGCGCGAGCGGGGTCAGCGCGTCGGTGACGATGCTCCGCTGGTGGGGCGTCGTGGGGCCCAGAGAGGCGACGTAGGCGCACAGGTCGAACGTCTCGCGCGCCTCCCGGTCCGCTCGGCACGCAGCGGTCGTGCTCGGGCGGTGCTGCGTCCGCGCTGCGGCTCGTGGTCTCACGGCTCCTCGTTCCCCGCGGCTCTCGCCTGCCCGGCCGGCGTGCGGGTGCGGTGAACCACGCCACGGGACGGCATCGAGCGCTCACTCTAGCGAGTTGGACGCTCGTCCAGAACCCGTCCGCCGTGCCGTGCCCTGAGCGTCGGACATCAGTGACCGGATCGGGTCTCGGTCAGGTGGTGGAGTGCTCTGGTCGCGTCGAGCACAGAGGCGAGCCGGTTGTCGTGGGCGGCGAGGATGCCGCACCACGCGACCTGGCGTGCGAGGGCTTCCTGGTGCTCGGTGAGATCGGCGTCGCACGCACGGCGCATGGCGCGGGCGAGCCCGGCGAACGCGACGTCGTGCGGGCTCGCCCCGGTGCTCGCCGTGAGGAGGGCGAAGGCGCACGTCGTCCGCACGTCGACGGCACGGCGTAGCAGGTCGTGCTGGCCGATGGCGGCCGCGGCGGTCCGCGTGCGGCGCCGGTCGGCGGGGCGCAGCAGGAGCTGGGCGTGGAACTCCCGGAGCTGCTCGGCGCTCAGCTCAGGAGGCAGGACGGTGTCCGTGCGGCGCGTGGTGCCGTCGAAGGGGTGCGCGGCGTCGGGCTCGCGCGCGAGCGTCGCGTATCCCCACAGGGTGGGGACGATGATGCGGTGGGCATCGCGGTGCATGAGGCCTCGCAGGAGGGACGGGCGCGCCGCGGGTGACGTGCGTCGAGGTGGGGGTGGTGCGTCAGACGTGTGCGGTGGCCCGGCGCCCGCTCTGGTGCGGGCGCCGGGCCACCGCTGGGGACCTCCGGCTCGGGTGGACAGGAGGTCGTCGTGGCTCGGGCTGGTGCCGGCCGGTCGCCCCGACGTCGGGCCGGGGCGACCGGCGGGCTGTCAGCCGACCATGGTGCGGCGGTCGCGGGCGGCCATCAGCACCAGGGCACCGAGCAGCGTCAGCAGTGCCGCTGCGCCGACGAGCCACGCGAGGGTGGCACCGGTGGTGGCGAGAGACCCACCGGGCTTGCCCGGGGTGCCAGGGTCACCAGGCTCGCCGGGGCTCGCGCAGGTCTCGGCCGTGTCGGTGAGGTCGTTGTGCCCGATGCCGACCGTGTTCGCGAACCCGCCACGCCCGTCGCTGCCCGGGGACGGGCAGGTGAAGGTGGACCGATCACTCTGTGCGGTGTCGAGCGTGGCGTCGACCTGCACCCGGTAGGTGTGGGTCGCCCCGGCCGCGAGGTCCACGCCCGTCACCACGACGTTGGCCGGGTCGCCTTCGGCGCCTTGCCCGGTCCACGTGGTCGAGGCCGTGACGCCCTCGGGTGCGGCGGTGACCGTGGCGGTCCGGACCTTGATGCCGGCGCCGTAGCGCAGCCGGTCGGTCAGGTCGTAGAGCCCGGCGGCGGCGCCGTCGTTGCTGGCGGTGATGGTGTATCTCACCGTCCAGGTGCCGTCGGCGCTCTTGACGGGCTGACCGTCCATGACCTTGGTGACGTCGATGGAGGGCAGCGGGGCGCAGTCGGTGTCGGTCTGCGTCCCGCCCGTCTCGTCCGTGAGGGTCGCGGCGTTGTTCAGGCCCTGCTCGGTGAGGTTCCCACCGGCCGGGACCGTGCAGGCGGGCGAGCCGGTCCCGTCGTCTGCCACGTCGTCGGATGCGAGGTGCAGCGGCACGTTCGCGATCACGGTGACGCGGTAGACGTGCGGGGCGTACCCCTCGTCGTCCAGGCCGGAGATGGTCACACCCGTGGCGATGCGATGGTTCTCCTCCCCGTCGAAGCCGTCCGCGAGGACGACGCCCTGGGGTCCGGTGACGGAGACGGAGTCCACCGTGACGACCGGGGCGAAGAGGAGCTCGTCGTCCAGGTCGTACGTCGTGGCCTCGGCCCCGACGTTGCCGACGGTGAGGTCGTACACGACCTCCCACTGACCCCCGCCCACCGGGGTGGCCGAGACCAGGGCCTTGTCCAGGGTGGGCTTGCCGGGGCGCACGCACTCGTCGTCCGTCCCGTCCAGGCCGTTCCACCCGACGGTGGCCACGTTCGCCAGACCGCCGGGCACTGTCCCGTCGTCCGTGGCGCAGACGTCCGTGTCGGGGATCTCGACGTCGGAGAGGTCCGCCGCGTAACGCACCGTCACGGTGTACGTGTGCACCACCGGTGCGGTCGTGGCACCGGTGATCGGCTGGCCGGTCACGACGAGCGTGTCGTCGACACCGTCGAACCCGGGGTTGATCCCGACCGGGTCCTGCGCGTCGGTCAGCACGTCCTGGACGGCGACGATCTGCACGCCGTCACCCGGGGCGAGCTCGTCCGTCAGGTCGTAGACCCCGGCACCCGGACCCGAGTTCGTCACGGTGACCTCGTAGACCGCGTCATACACGCCGTCCTCGCCCTCGACCGGCGTCACCGCGCCCGACAGGGACTTGGCGATGTCGATGAGCGGCAGCACCGCGCACACATCGTCCTCCTGGGCTTCACCGTTGTGCGTCAGCTCGGTCGAGTTCGCCAGACCACCCGAGTCCCCCGACCCCGGCTCCGGGCACTGCAGCGACCCAGGGGTCACCACGGCCCGGTCGAGGGAGACCACGACCTGCACCTGGTACGTGTGCGACGCACCCGCCTCGAGCGTGACCCCGGCGGCGACGACGTTCTCCGCCGAGCCCGCCCCACCCTGACCGGTCCACCCGGCGTTCGCCACCACACCGTCCGGGACCGTGGCGACCCCGGCCGACTCGACCACGATGCCCTCGCCGTACTGCAGCCGGTCGACGAGGTCGTAGTCGCCCGCGGCCTGACCCGTGTTCGTCGCGACCAGGTCGTACGTGATCGTCCACGTCCCGTCACCGTTGCCGGTCGGGCCCGCGGAGACCGACTTCGAGATCCCGACCAGCGGCAGCGACGCGCACACGTCGTCCTGCGCCACGATCCCGTTGCTGTCCAGGGCCGTGGAGTTGGCCAGGCCGCCGGCCTCGCCGCTGCCCGGCGGCGGGCACTGCAGCGCGCCCGGGTCGATCGTGGCCTCGTCCATCTGGACCGTGACCTCGACCTGGTACGTGTGCACGCCGCCCGCCACGAGGGTCACGCCCTCGGCGACCAGGTTCTCCGCGTCGGAGTCCTGGGCGCCCAGACCGGTCCAGGCGCCGTTCGCCACCACGCCGTCCGGAGCGGTGACGACCGCCGCGTCGAGGATCTCGATCCCGTCCCCGTAGTGCAGCCGGTCGTAGACGTCGTAGTCGCCCGCCGCGGCACCCACGTTCTCGGCGACCACGTCGTACACGACCGTCCACGTCCCGTCACCGTTCGGCGTCGGCCCGGCGGAGATCGACTTCGCGACCGTGATCGCCGCGATCGTCACGCACGCCTCGGCCGAGTCCGTCAGGTCGTTGTGCTCGATCCCGGCCGCGTTCGACAACCCGCCCTGCGAACCACCAGGCTCCGCGGAGCACGGCGTGACCACGGGCGCGCCCTCGGTACCGGCCGCGATCGTCAGCACGACCGCCAGCTGGTAGGTGTGCGTCCCGCCGGCCGGCAGGACGACACCCGAGGCGATGACGTTCTCCGGAGCACCCTCAGCGCCCAGCCCCGTCCAGGAGGCCGACGGCACGACGCCCGCGGGGGCCGACGTCACCGCGCCCGAGACCACCTCGAGGTCACCGTCCGCCGTCATGCGGTCCGTCACCTCGTAGACGCCGTCCGCGGCACCGCTGTTGGTCGCCACGACGTCGTACGTCACCGTCCAGGTCCCGTCACCGTTCGGCACCGGACCGGCCGAGACCGTCTTCGCGATGTCGATCGACGGGATCGGCGCGCACGCCTGGTCCTCCTCGACCTCACCGTCGGGCCCGGTCAGCCCCGAGGTGTTGTTGAACCCCTGGTCCGCGTCCGACCCCTCCGCAGGGCACGCCGTCGGATCCGGGTCACCCCCGGCGCCGTCGAGCTGCAGCGGCACGTCCGCCAGCACCGTGACGCGGTAGACGTGCGGCGCGTAGCCCTCGTCGTCGTTCCCGGGCAGCGGCACGTCGGTCGCGATCGTCACGTTCCCCTGCCCGTCCCACGCCGGGTCCGCCAGCACGACGCCGTCGGGCGCCTGCGTCACGACGGCGGACGTGATGGTCGCCTGGTCGGTGAAGTGCAGCTCGTCCACGAGCGAGTAGGTCGTCGACGGCGTCTGCGTGTTCGACACGACGACCTCGTACACGACCTCCCACTGCCCGTCGCCGACCGGGGTCGCCGAGACCAGGGACTTCGTGTGGGTCGGCGTGCCGACCACCGTGATCCCGGCCGGGTCGCAGTTGATCGTCGGCTCGACCTGCGAGTCGGCCGGGACGTCCGCGTCCGCGCACGCCGTGTTGACGACCGAGTCGTCCACGGGTTCGGTGAGGACGATCTCGAACTCGTGGCTCCGCGTCTCGCCGGGAGCCAGCGAGTCGATCGTGAACGACCCGAGCTCGGGCTGCAGGTCGTCGGACACGACGACGTTCGTCAGCGTGCCCTGACCGGTGTTCTCCACCACGATCCGGTACCGCACCGTGTCGCCGACGCGGTAGCGGGGGTGGTCGAGCGGGTCGTTGGCGTCGCGCCACTCGCCCTCGTCGTCCATGACGTACTTCTTGAGCGACGCCGAGTAGTAGTTCGCGATCGACGTCGGGGCCGAGGTCCGCATGACGAGCCGGGTGTTCTCCGCGCGACCCTGCGAGCGGTTCACGAGCACGTCGCCACCGACCATGCCCTCGGTGACCACCGGGACCGCGAGCGTGAGCTCCGCGCGCGGGGCGAGCGTGCCGGTGATGACGCGCACCGCCGTGGCGTCGGGCGCGAAGGTCGTGCTCCACCCGACCGTGTTGCCCGCGGCGTTCCCGGCCGCGCCGTTCGAGGCCTCGGCCGGGTCGTCGGAGAGCGTCGCCGGGTCCGCCGTCGTGTAGTAGACGGTGCCCCCGATCGACGAGGTCACCGGTCCGCTGAGCTGGTAGGAGCCGGAGAACGCGGTGCCGCGCCCGTCACCCACGTACGGGAGGATGTCGATCACGTCGACGAACGCCTGCGGCAGCGGGTCCTCCGAGCGCACCAGCACCGTCCACGAGCCCGTCCCCGCGCCGTCGCCGGCGAGGTTCGGGATGAACGCCTGGTCCGCGGTCTTGATGATCTTCGTCAGTCCCGAGTCGCTCACGACGACCGACGCGGTCGCGTTGCCCGAGGTCACGCCCTCGACCGCGGCGTTGATCGAGTTGACCAGCCGGGCGCCGCCCTGGAGGTCGTCGGCGAAGTCGACCTCGTACGTGAGCTCGTGCTCGGCGTTCGTCGTCACGTCGTCCAGGGACCAGGTCAGCACCTGCTGACCCGAACCGTTCGTCGTCACGACGGGCTCAGGGCTCGCCGACCCCGGGACGTAGGACGCGCCCGGCGGCAACGTGTCCACGAGGGTGAAGTCGTCGACCTCCGGTGCGACCGCTCCCGTGCCGTTCGCCGAGTACCTCACCGTGTACGTCGCCCGACCGCCCGGGTCGACCGTGACGGGGAGCACCGACTTGGCGACGGTGGGGGTCACGCCGATGACGCGCAGGACGTCGCGGCCGCCCGCCGCGTACGGGTAGCGCGCATCCGGCGTGACCGTCCCGCTGGCAGGCATGTCCGCGGTGTTCAACGACCGGTTCGGGTAGACCCAGGCGTTCGTCGAGCTGCCCGCGTTGATGTACGCGCCCCACGTCCAGACGTTGGTACCGACCGGGGTGGTGTCGTTCACGCGCTGCGTGACCTGCAGTGCGACGAACTGCGTCTCGATCGCCGGCGTCACGGCGTAGATCGTCCGGACCGCGCGGATGGTGGAGAGGTCGGTCGGGAGCGTGGTCGTCCACCCGCCCGTGCCGGTGCAGGTGAAGGAGTTCGGGTCGTACGCGGCGCCCGCCGCCGGGTCCAGCAGAGGAGAGGTGCCCGTGTAGTACGCCAGGGGAAGCCCCGCGGGCGGACCGGTCGTGCCGTTCGTGAACCGGGTGGTGGCCCCCGTGAACGTCGTGTACCGGGTGTCGAGGACGATGCACAGGCCGCCCTCGGTGGCGTTCACGGTCGGGACGTTCGGGTAGTTCACCGAGGCCGCCGTGCTCACCTCGGTGCCCGGGGCGACGCGGTAGGTGTCGGTCCAGGCGCCGCCGCTCTGGCCGGTGTACCCCGGTGTCCAGGCGTGCGTCCAGTACCCGCTCGTCCACGTCCGGGTGGACGAGTTGTTGGACGGGTCGTCGACGACGGTCTGCCCGTCGACGGCGGTGTACGTCGGGGCGCTCGACGTCAGCGTGACGGAACCGGCGTTCGCCGAGCTCTGCACGCGGATCTGCACCTGACCCGACGCCACGGCGGCACGGTCCGTGGGCAGAGCCGCGCCCGTCGAGTCGGTCGTCGGAGCGGGGACGTGGCTGTAGTCGATGCCCGAGAGCACGAGCGTGTACGACGTGCTGCTGTTCCGCGTCAGCGTGCACGAGCCGACGAACGGCGCGATCTGGTCGGCGTCGTGGTTGCCCCCGGACCACGGGTGACCGCTCGCCGTCCCGCTCGTGAACGCACGACAGGCGTCCGGGCCGACCTGCATCGTCGCACCCAGGGTGTTGCTGAGCGTCAGGTCGTAGCTCACCGTGTCCGGTCCGGCAGGGCTGTGGGTGCCGTGGAACAGCGTCCAGTTGAAGACCACGTCACGCGTGTCCGCGCCCCGCACCGTCTCGTTGCTGCTCTGCACCCAGTGGATGTCCTGGAAGAACGCGTTCTGCACCGTCAGGTCCGGCACCGCGGCCTCCTGATCCGCGATCGTCGCGCCGGCGCTCACCGGCTCACCGGTCACCGCGGTGACGCGCATCGGGGTCGTCAGCGCGAACGCGGTGCCCTCATCGAGGGTCCCCACGTTGCACACGAGCGTCGAGCCGTCGCCGGAGATGCTCGAGGCGGGGTCCACGCCGTCCGTGAGGCACACCGGCGGGAGCGAGTCGAAGACGGCCCCCTGGCCGGTGACCGTGACCGTCACGTCGTCCACCGGAGCGTTCCCGGGAGCCGCGGCGTCGTCGTTGAGGTTGAACCACCAGGACGCCGACACGGCGTCGCCGGTCGAGACCGTCGCCGGCGTCCCTGCGGACCAGGCGCCCTCGATCTCGTACACGGTGAGGGCGGTCGCCGGCACCGCGGCCGCCGTCAGACCGGCCGCAGCGGTGACCAGCGCCATCGCGGCGCCGAGGAACCGACGCGCACGCGCCCCGCCCCGGCGCGCCACGCGCGCATGACGCGCGCCGCGTGGCGCCGTCGACCTGCGGGAGGCTGCGGTGCGATCGCCGCGTCCAGAACCATGCATCGGGGTGTCCCCTTCGTCGTGTGCACACGCCCCTCGCGTGCACGCTGAACACCCTCATAGGACCGTGGCGGCCGAGATCATGACGTGTGTGCCGCCAAAAATCACCAACCGCATCATCAGTTCGGTGAAGGACTTCACCCCCGGGGGAGATTTCACCCCGGCAGGCCACCGGCCCCGCTTGCAGAACCTGTGGCCTCGGCCATGATCGCGCTCATGGCCCACGCACCGCCCTCCCGGGAGGAGACGCTGCGAGCCCTGAGGTCGGGGAACCTCGACGTCATCGAGGACGCGTTCGACGCGCTGTGGTACGACCTGCCGGACCAGCACGCGCCCGAGGTCCTCAAGATCCTCGAGCGGGTCCCTCCCGAGGTCCTCGACCACCGGCCACGACTCACCCATCTCGCTCTCCTCGCCGAGCGACGCAGGAGCCACGAGCAGGACGACGAGCGGAACGTCTCCCAGTCGTTCCAGCTGTACGTCCGGGCCGGGCTGCGCTACGTCCATCGACTGCGTGGCCTCAGCCGGCACCCGGACCTCCTCGCGGCCGGCACCGCGGCCGTCGTCGGCCACCGCCACCGACGGGACTACACGTCCTCGGAACGGATCGGCGCCTGGCTGGACGCCCGTCTCGTCCAGGGCCCGCCGGAGGCGACGCTCCCCTGGACGGCCCCCCGTCCCGAGGCGAGACCCGGATGGCTGAGCGTCCAGCGCGGGATCACGGCGATGCTCTCGGGCGCGGGCGACGCAGCCGTCACGCTGTTCAACCGCGCGTACGACGAAGCGGGCGACCGGCCGCCCGCCCACTACGCGCGGCTGTGCGCCGCGTCCAACCTGGCGCTCCTGAGCGCGTACCGCGGGCACCACGACCTCGCCCGGGAGCACCTCGGCTCGATCGCCCAGGAGCCGCCCTTCCCCGACTGGATCGCCGGTGTCCACACGGCCGGCGAGCCCCTCGCCCGCGCCCAGCTCGCGATCCAGGAGGGCGACCCCACGACCGCGCTCGCCGTCCTCGACGACCTGCCCCGCCGGTCGCCGCCCCGGGGCGACCTCTGGGCGTTCCACGCGTTCACCGTCGCGAGCTACCACGCGCACTACGGCGATCCCCTCCGTGGGCTGCGCGAGGTCGACGAGATGCGCCTGCTCCACGGCATGGTCGACCGGGATGCCGGCGCGTACGCGGGCCGGCTCGTGCTGCGGGCCGAGGCCAAGCTCCTCCTGCGAGCCGGCCGCGCGGCCCGCGTGCTCCAGCTCGCCCACGATCACGACCCCGACGTCGAGTGGCTCGCGACCCACCATGCGTGGGCGCACCTGACCGTGGGCGAGAACCAGGAAGCGCTCGGGCTGGCCTCCGCGGCGCTCCACCGCTCCCAGCTGTCGCCCGTCGACGCCCTGGAGCTGCACGTCGTCATGGCTGTCGCGCACCTGCGGGCCGGCCGCGAGGACAAGGCACGGACCTGGTTCCAGCGCGCGCTCCGCCTGCGCGCCACGCCCCGGCACGTCGCACCGTTCTTGGCGATGCGACCCCAGGAGCGCGAGGCGCTGACGCGCCTCGCCGGTGCGCCGAGCATCCTGCCCGGAGGCACGGTGACCGCGGGTCGGAACGCGCCGGGCGTCACCCTGGCGGCCCGGCTGTCGCCGCGCGAGCGGGCGGTGCTCCAGGCCTTGAGCGAGGGCTGCACGGCCCAGGACGCGGCGGAGAGGTTCAGCGTCTCCGTCAACACCGTGCGCACCCAGATCCGTACGATCTACCGCAAGCTCGGCGTCTCGCGCCGCCACGAGGCCCTCGCGGCGGCCCAGGAGCTGGGGCTGATCACCACGCGGTCCCCGGCGCGGTCCGGCGCGTAGGGCCCGCCGGTCCCGCTGGCGTGGCGACTCCGCCGGGGCCGTGCCTACGCTGGGCCGAGGCGGCGCCGCGCCGTCGGCACGACCCTCCTGCGTCGAACGAAGGAGCTCCGATGAGAACCGCCCTGCGCGCCGGGACCCGTCCGAGCCCCGGCGCGGCCGGTGCCGGGCGCCCCCGCGGTGCACGCGCCGCCGGCGTGACGGCGCTCGTCGTGGCGGTCGCGTTCGCCGCACCCGCGGCGGCGATCACCCCGGCGGTCGTGGAACCGCCGGCCGCCGACGACGGGTACGACGTGATCCTCGACGGCACCCAGGAGTCGTTCGACGCCTGGGAGTACGCGGGCGACGGCGGGTTCGACCTCCTCGAGGACGGGACGGTCCGCAGCCGCGTCGGCGCGACGGGCGGCTTCGGCACGCTCTGGTACCCCGTGCAGCAGTACGGCGACTTCTCCCTCATCCTCGAGTTCCGCGACGACGCCCCCGGCGACGCGCGGGCCAACAGCGGCGTCCAGGTCCGCTTCCCCGCGTTGTCGGGCCCGGTCGAAGGCTGCCCCACGACGTTCAACGGCAGCGAGACGAACAACCTGTCGTGGATCGCGGTCAACTGCGGGCACGAGGTCCAGATCAACGACTCCCCCGAGGGCGGGTCGAACGACCCCCGCAAGACGGGCTCGGTCTACGGGTTCGCGGACCTCGACCTCGACCGCGCCATGCCCACGCCGAAGGGGACGTGGAACACGTACGAGGTGCGCGTCGTCGGGCAGCACTACACGGTGATCCGCAACGGCGTCGTGATCAACGAGTACGAGAACCGGCCCGGCGTGCCGTTCCCCGGCCGACCGCTCGACCCGGACTCCAGCAGCCGCGGCCTCGTCGGGTACGTGGGACTGCAGGCGCACGGCTCGGCGCCGGACGTCGTCTCCTACCGCGACGTGCGGGTCCGGGAGCTGCCTCCCGTCCACGTCGAGGTCGACACGCGGTGCCTCGCCGGGACCGCCCACGTCGCCGTCCGCGCGGAGAACCTCGGGGAGGACCCCGTCGACCTGACCCTCGGCACGCCCACCGGCGAGCGCACCTACACCGGGGTCGCGCCGGGCCGCAACGCGTACGGGTCCTTCAGCCAGCGCGCCGCGTCGGTCGAGGCGGGGGTCGCGACGCTCACGGTCCCGGGCGCGGACGGCGAGCCCGTCGTCGTCGACACCCCCTACACGGGGGTCGACTGCGGCTGACCCCGTCGCGCGTACGCCGCACGGACGAGCACGAAGTACGCCTCAGGGGGGACCCGCGACGGCGCCCGCGGAGCGTACGCTGCCTCTGGGTCGCACGACGGTGGCGGGGGGAGAAACGCTCGACCGACGAGAGTCCGGGCCACGTCCGACCCAGGACGACGACCATGAACTTGCTCAGCTGGACCGCAGTCGACGCCTCGACCTGGCGCGCCCTCAGCGCCTCGCGGGAGTACGTCGTCCGCCAGGACGGCGACGGCGCGTGGACGCTCGTCGGCCCCCAGCGCAGCTGGGCCGCGCTGCCGAGCCTCGAGGTCGCACAGGAGGTCGCCGCGCTCGCCGACGAGGTGCACCACGACGACGACAGCCTCACGACGACGTACCTCGTCGTCAACGCGGCCGGAGCCCGCCGCGGCGATCCGTTCGGCGCCGACGGCGACGACGCCGCGCTCGACGTGCTCCGCGCCCGCCGCCGTGCGGGCAACCTGCCCCTCGCGCCGTTCCGCCTCGAGACGGGCGACGGCCGCGTCGTGGGCGCGTGGGAGAAGGCCACCGACCTCCCGTCGGGCTGACGGGCCCCGTGGTCAGGCGTCCGGCATCGCGTCGGCGTAGACGCGGAACGCCCCCGGCCCGGTGTGCAGGTCCCAGAGCCTGTCGGCGAGGACGCCGGGGTCGTGGGTCGGGTGCCCGGGACGGATCGCGCCGGGGACGATGAGCTGTCCGACCCGGACGTTCTCCTCCGCGAGGGTGTCGTAGAGCATCCTCGCGTAGGCCGCCTCGCCGGCGAACGCGACCGACGTCCCTGCGACGGCCGGGTTCGGGCGCGCCCCCGAACCCCCGTTGACGAAGAGGATCGACCCGCGGCCCAGCTCGCGCATGCCGCCCAGGACCTGGTTCACCGCGGTGACCGGACCGAGTACGGAGAACTCCACGGCGGCCTGCAGGTCGTCGACCGTCGTCTCCAGCACCGGGCGCAGGAACCGGCGGGCCGGGAGCGGGCTGTACTCGAGGACCTCCACCGTGCCGAGGTCGAGGGCCGCGCGGTCCAGCGCCAGCACGAGCTCCTCCGGTCTGCGCACGTCCGCGGCGAAGCCGCGCGCGGTCAGGCCCTCGATCCGCAGGTCCTCGGCGATCCGGTCGACGTTCTCCTGGGTGCGGGAGATCAGCGCGACGGCGTACCCCTCGGCACCGAACCTCCGCGCGACCGCGGCCCCGAGGCCGTTCCCGGCGCCGACGACGGCGATGGTGGTCATGGATGCTCCTCCGGCTCTGGCCGGCGTGGTGCCGCCCGACGCTCTCGACGGTACGACAGTGCCGCGCGTCGTGGGCGGCGGCGTCAGACCTCGCCCGCGGCCGGCGCCGTCCCTGCCCGGGCCGCCGCGGCGAAGGCGCCGCCGACGAACACCTCCTGGACGAAGCGCTCGCCCATGATCCGGTGCGTCTCGGCGTCCGGGTGCAGGGCGTCGGGCAGCGGCCGGACCACCGCGTCCTCCGCGTCGTACAGGACGCGACCGTCGAGGTGGTGCAGGTTCGGGTCGTCCGCGCGCCGCTCGTCGACGATGCGGGCGAGCTCCGCGCGGACCGTCGTGAGGGTCAGCCTGCCGGCCGCGACCTCGGCCGGGTCGCCGGTCGCGCGGAAGCTGAGCCGACCCTCGGCGAGGGCGTCCAGGTCGAACGCCCCCGGTCCAGGGGTCGTCTCGTGGATCGCGCAGAAGATCGGTGAGACGACGAGCAGGGGTGTCGTCGGGTGCCCGTCCCGGATCGTGTCGAGGAACCCGTGCGTCGCGGCCCGGAAGCCGCGCATCCGCATGAGGTCGGCGTTGACCAGGTTGATCCCGATCTTGACGCTGAGGAGGTCGGCCGGGGTGTCGCGGACCGTGCGGGCCAGGAACGGGTCGAGCAGCGCGCTGCCCCCGAGCCCGAGGTTCGTCAGGTCCACGCCGGCCCGTCGCGCCGCCACCACGGGCCAGACGCCGGTCGGCCGGGAGGCGTTCGAGCCGTGGCTGATCGAGCTGCCGTGGTGGACCCAGCGGGGCCGCCGGTCCGGTACCGGGCCGGCGGGGGCGTCGGCGCGCACGTCGACGATCTCGACCACCTCGTTGTGAGGCAGCCACAGCTCGACGTCCTTGGTGCCCGCCGCCAGACCGTCGAACGTGAGCGTGAATGCGGTGCCCTCCTCCGGCGTCGACGCACCCGTCGCCAGGTCGACGACCATCGTGGCGCCCCCGGAGGTGGGGGCGTGCGCCACCGAGCGGCCGTCGACGACGAGGTCGACGATCCCGTCCGGCCGCCGCGGGACACCCGTGTAGGTCACCCGGGTGCGGTGACCGACGAGCTGCACCGCGGTCGCCGCGGTGCGCAGCGCGACCCGGACGCCGGACGGCTGAGCCTCCACCATCGACAGCTGCGGGTCGGCGGCCTGCGCCACCGCCCGCTGCGGCAGGCGGTGCGGCGCGACCCCGCGGGCGGTCCGCTCCAGGCGCGCGGCACCACGGACGTACTCGTCGGTCAGGGGGACGGAGGTCCAGGACTGCTCGGTCATCGGTGCTCCCTCTTGTCGGACGACGCGTCCGCCGCGGGGACCGGCGCGCCGATCAGTAGAGCTGCTGGATGGTCTGGGCGGCCGAGATCGCACCGAGGACGAACCCGAGCGCGGTGCCGCCGATCGCGACGCCGAGCGCGATCTTCGCGCTCTTCTCGTTCCGCCTGACCGCGATCGCCGAGAACACGATAGCGAGCACCCCGAAGACGATCGGGAGGAAGAGGACGGCGATCGGGCCGAAGACGTACGCGAGGATCGTGCGCCACGTCATGGGCTGAGGACCCGCAGGGGCGTAGGGGGCGTACCCCGCCGGACCGTACGGTGACCCGTACGGCTGGCCGGGGCCCGGGTACGGCGCACCCTGCTGCGGGCCGGGCGTGCCGTAGGGCTGCACGGGGGCAGCCGGGGCCATCTGCCCGTAGGCGGGCTGGTGCTGCTCCGGCTGGGCGAGCTGCCCGTAGCGGGGTGGTGCCTGGCCGTAGCCGGGCTGTGCCGGCGGCGCGGCCTGGCCGTAGGGAGGCTGCGCCTGCCCGTACGGTGCGGGCTCCTGCGGAGGCTGAGGGGCGTCGCCGCCCGGGTACGGCGGGTACGGGGGTTGGCTCACGGCTCGTTCCTTCGTCGCGGGTCATACCGGTTCGGTGACGCGCCACCGTCCTCGGACGTGCGCGACGGCACCGAGGAAGCACAGCACGGTGCGCCGTCGGGCGCGTCTCGCAGGCTAGTGCCTGAGGCCCTCGCTCGGCGATCCCGTCTCGACGGCGCGCTCCGAGTCGCGGTGATGGTCTTCGACATGGCACCCGCCTGAGCCGTCACGACCGACAGACCAGGGACCCGGCCTCCCTGGGAGCACGGGTACCACCCTCCGCCCGCCGTCCGGCAGGTACGGACGAGAGAATGGGCGGGTGCACGACGCAGAGAATCGACTGGGGACCACGCTCCGCGCGTGGCGCGACAGGCTGTCCCCCGAGACCGCGGGTCTCTCCCGACGCG
>Ga0233369_1000592_pt1 | contig 14296 bp, 12 predicted proteins | sample ElkDunMinimDraft_26_FD_191537 | JGI IMG/M metagenome (GOLD analysis project Ga0233369, IMG submission 191537) | Fecal eukaryotic communites from dung pellets of Tule Elk in California, USA - Elk Dung D16 | ecosystem: Host-associated > Mammals > Digestive system > Large intestine > Fecal | place... | reverse complement strand
TGCCGATCATCGTCGACGCCGGCGTCGGCACCGCGTCCGACGCCGCGATCGCGATGGAACTGGGCTGCGACGGCGTGCTGATGAACACCGCGATCGCCGGCGCGCGCAATCCGGTCCTGATGGCCAGCGCGATGCGCAAGGCGGTCGAGGCCGGTCGCGAGGCCTTCCTTGCCGGCCGCATTCCGCGCAAGCGCTTCGCCAGCGCGTCCTCGCCGGTCGACGGCCTGGTCGGCTGATCGCGACGCGATGACCGATCCGTTTTCCAGCGAAGGCGCCAAGGCCCCGCCCAAGCCGTTCACGGCTGTCGAAGGCCGGCGCGAGATCCGCAGCTTCGTGTTGCGCCAGGGGCGCTTCACGCCCGCGCAGCAGCGTGCGTTCGATGACGCCTGGCCGAAGTTCGGACTCGACTATCAGGGAACGCCGCGCGATTTCGATGCCGCGTTTGGCCGCAGCGCGCCGCGTATCGTCGAGATCGGCTTCGGCAACGGCGCTGCACTGCGCCACTCGGTGCGGATGGATCCCGCGCGTGACCACATCGGCATCGAGGTGCATGCGCCGGGCGTGGGGCGGGTGCTCAACGCACTGGCCGAGGACGGCAACGAAAACGTCCGCGTGTACCACCACGATGCGGTCGAAGTGCTGGAGCACGAGATCGGCGATGGCGCGCTCGACGAGATCCGCATCTATTTCCCCGATCCCTGGCACAAGAAGCGGCACAACAAGCGTCGGCTGGTGAAGCCCGAGTTCGCGGCGCTGCTGGTGCGCAAGCTCACGCCCGATGGCCGCCTGCATCTGGCGACCGACTGGGCCGACTACGCCGAACAGATGTGGGATGTGCTCGACGCGACGCCGGGACTGCGCAACCGCGCCGGCCCGCGTGGCCATGTACCACGCCCTCCGTGGCGGCCGCAGACCCATTTCGAGACGCGCGGACAGAAGCTCGGACACGGCGTCTGGGACCTGCTCTACGACCGCGTCGCAGACGGCGCCAGCGGACAGTAGTGCCGTGATACGGGCCCCAGGACGCCGGGTTCGACATCCGCTGCACGCGGCGCCGCGCAGTCTGTTGCCGATGGCCTGTGCTCCGAACGCCTCACGCTTCGCTCTCCGCCCGCACGGCGCGCGACACTGATGGACACCGCGCTCGCGCTCACCACGGACATGAAGATCGTGCTGGCCCTCGTGGGCCTGACGATGGTGCTGTTCGTATTCCAGCGTGTGCGCGCCGACCTGGTGGCACTGGTGGTGCTGGTGATGCTGGGGCTGACCGGTCTGGTGGCGCCCGAGGACGTGTTCAACGGCTTCTCCTCCAACGCGACGATCAGCGTGATCGCGACGATGATCCTTGGCATGGGCCTGGACCGGACCGGCGCGCTCAACCGGCTCGCGGGCTGGCTGCTGCGCCGCTCCAAGGGCATGGAGCAGCGCCTGCTGCTGCTGACCGCCGGTATTGCCGGCCTGAACTCGTCGGTGATGCAGAACCCGTCCGTGATGGCCCTGTACATGCCGGTCGCCGCGCGGCTCGCCTCGCGCTCGGGCCTGCGGCTGGCGCAGATGCTGCTGCCGATCTGCGTGGCGATCGTCATGGGCGGCACCCTGACGATGGTGGGCAGCTCGCCGCTGATCCTGCTCAACGACCTGCTGACCGCGGCCAATGCCAACCTGCCTTCGGGCGCGGCGACGCTGGAATCGCTGAACATGTTCGCGCCGCTGCCGATCGGCCTGGTGCTGCTGGCCTCGGGCCTGGCGTATTTCCACTTCCGGGGCCACGACCAGCTGCGCGAGCTCGAGGATGGCAGCGACGGCAACGTGACCCCGGCACGGACGCAGAGCTATTTCGCCAGCGCCTACGGGATCGAGGGCGACGTCTACGAACTGGTGGTTACCGCGGAAAGCCCGATGGTCGGCATGACCTTCGGCGAGGCCGAGGCGATCCATGATGCGCCGGTGCTGCTGGCGCTCAAATCCGAGAACGAGTCGCGGCTGGCGCCGCCGGCGGATGCGCGCATCTGGGTGGGCAGCGTGATCGGCGCGATGGGCCAGCGCCAGCAGGTCGCCGACTTCGCCCAGAACCAGTTCCTGCGCATGAGCACGCGGCTGCGCAACTTCGGCGATCTGTTCAATCCCAGCCGCGCCGGCATCGCCGAGGCCGTGGTGCCGCCGACCTCCAAGTTCATCGGCAAGTCGGCGACCGAGCTGAACCTGCGCAAGGAATACGGCGTGCGCCTGCTGGCGATCAACCGCGACAAGGAGGTGATCCGCGACAACGTGCGGACCATTCCGCTGCGCGCCGGCGACATGCTCGTGCTGCACAGCATCTGGCAGGACCTCGCCAAGACCGCGAAGTCGCTCGACTTCATCATCGTTACCGACTACCCCAAGGGCGAGCAGCGCCCGCACAAGTTCAAGGTCGCGATGGCGATCTTCGCGGTGACCCTGCTGATCGCGCTGTCGTCACGCGTACCGACCTCGGTCGCCCTGATGACCGGCGTGGCCGGCATGCTGGTATTCGGCGTGCTGAAGATGGACGAGGCCTACAGCGCGATCAACTGGAAGACGGTGTTCCTGATGGCCTGCCTGATCCCGCTCGGCTGGGCGATGGATTCCAGTGGCGCGGCCGCCTGGGTCGCAGGCCACACGATCGAGCGCCTGCCCAGCGGCCTGCCGATCTGGGTCCTGGAAATCGCCGTCGCGCTGCTGACCGCGGCGTTCTCGATGGTGATCAGTCACGTGGGCGCGACGATCGTCGTGGTGCCGCTGGCGATCAACCTCGCGCTGGCCGTGGGCGGCAATCCGACCGCGTTCGCGCTGATCGTCGCGCTGTCGGCTTCCAACAACTTCGTCACCCAGTCCAATCCGGTGATGTCGATGATCATCGGGCCGGCCGGCTACAAGGCACGCGAGCTCTGGAAGATCGGCGTGCCGATCTCGCTGATCTACACCGCGATCGTCGTGACGATGGTCAATCTGCTGTTCTGATGCGGCGCGCTCAGGCGAGCACGACCTGGCCGTCGACCACCGCCACTGCGACGCCGCGCAGCGAGGCTCCCCGGCAGGGGCCGGCCACGCACAATCCATCGTCCACCGAGAAGCTGGCGCCGTGGGCTGCGCAGATCACGTCGCCGGATTTCGATCGCAGGAACTGTCCCGGCGCCCAGTCGAGGCGACGCCCGGCGTGGGGACAGATGTTCAGCCACGCGCGCACCTGCTGTCCCTGCCGGAACAGCATCAACGATTCCGCGTCGCCGTCGACCACCGCCTCCACTTCCGCGAACCCGCCATCGGCAATGGCATCAAGGGCGAGCAGGGGCGCCGGCTTGTCACGTGGATTTAACGAATGCATTACAACTCCCGGGCGGCGCCGACCGATACTGGCCACCGGCCAATCGGCCTCATTGTGTCACGACGCTTCTGGAACCCATGTCAAACGCCTTCTTCCGCGACCTGCATGCCCGATTCGACGCCTCCGGCGTGCGCGCGATGTTCGCGCCGCGCAAACCACGTCACCCGCTGCTGCGAATCGCGCTCGGCCTCGTCGGCGTCGCGATGCTGGCCATGCTGTTGGTGGCCGGCCTGTTCGTCGGCGCAGCGATGATCCTGTTCGGGGTCACCCGTCGTCTGCTTGTACGCCGGCCAGCGACGCGTCCCGAGACCCGCATCGTCGACGCCGAATACCGCGTCGTCCGCGAGCGCAGCCAGGTCGTGCTGCGCTGAATCTCCTGCGCGGCCACGCCGCGCCCGCTGCTGACCCAACACCCCATTGCGCCGCACGGCGCGAAAGGATTTCGCGATGACAGTCTCCGCGCGTGATGTCGTGCCCGCCATCGAACCCGTTCGCCTGCCCGTGCGCGGCGGCGGCGTCTTTCCGGTGCGTCGCGTGTACTGCGTGGGTCGCAACTTCGCCGACCATGCCAGGGAAATGGGCGCGCAGGCGCCGGCATCGAAGGCCGCCCGCGGCACACCGGTGTTCTTTGCCAAGCCCGGGGATGCGGTGGTGACCGCCGCTGCAGTGCCCTACCCGACCGCGACGCAGGATCTGCACCACGAAGTGGAGCTGGTCGTCGCGCTCGGCGCCGACGCACCGTCCGGTGAGCTCGCGGTCGACGCCGCGCAGGCGCTGGTGTTCGGCTATACCGTCGGGCTCGACCTCACCCGGCGCGATCTGCAGGCCGCGGCCAAGGCCAAGGGTCTGCCATGGGACGTCGCCAAGGGCTTCGATGCATCGGCGCCGGTCGGTGAGCTGGTGCCCGTCGAGGATGTCGGCCCCCTCGCACCGCGGACCCTCTCGCTCGAGGTGAATGGCGAGCGCCGGCAGGCATCCACGCTCGACCAGTTGATCTGGGACGTGCCCGAGATCCTGCACGAGCTGTCGAAACTGTTCGCGCTGCGGGCCGGCGATCTGGTCTTCATGGGAACGCCTGCAGGTGTGGCCGCCTTGCAGCCCGGCGACCGCTGCCTGGCGCGGCTCGACGATGTGATCGAACTGCATCTGGAAATCACTCCGCCGTCGCTATAGTCGGCACCGTGTCTCCCCCCAAGTGCAGGAGTGATCCATGGGCATCCTCGCCGAGTTCAAGGAATTCGCGGTCCGCGGCAACGTGATCGATCTCGCGGTGGGCGTGGTCATCGGCGCTTCGTTCGGCAAGATCGTCACCGCCCTGGTCGACCAGATCATCATGCCGCCGATCGGCTGGCTGATCGGCGGGATCGATTTCGCGGACCTTGCCATCACGCTGCGCGGGGCCACCATCGATGCCGCGACCGGTGAGGAGATCCCCGCGATCACGATCGGCTACGGCATCTTCATCAACACCGTCATCCAGTTCATCATCGTCGCCTTCGCGATCTTCATCGCGGTGAAGTTCATCAATCGCCTCAGGCGCAAGCAGGCGGAGGCGCCGGAAGCCGAGAAACCCGCCGAGCCCAGCGAGGAAGTGCAGCTGCTGCGCGAGATCCGCGATTCGCTGCGCAGCCAGCCCTGACTTCTTCGACAGCTTCGCAATTCCACGGGCCGCGCGCACAATGCCGCGGCCCGTTTTCTTTCCGCTGGAGTGTCCGCTTGCGTATCCCGTCCCTCAGGCCGCTGGCCCTCGCCCTGCTGTCTTCCGCACTGCTCTCCGCAACGCCCCTGCTCGCGCAACCGCGCGGGGATGCACCGGTGTCCCGAGCATCGATCGAACTCGCCACGCAGCTGCGCGAGCGCGCGGTGAGCGACGGCACCGCCTATGCGCTCATCGAATCGCTGACCACCGAAGTCGGCCCGCGCCTGCCGGGCAGCGAAGCGGATGCGCGCGCGGTGGCCTGGGCCAAGGCGCGCTTCGAGGCGCTCGGCTACGACAAGGTCTGGACCGAGCCGGTGACATTTCCCAAGTGGGAACGCCGCAGCGAGCGGGCTGCGGTCGTGGGCGCGCATGCGCAGCCGCTGGTGATCACCGCACTGGGCGGCAGCCCGGCTGGCGATGTCACCGCGGAGCTCGTGCGCTTCGACAGCATCGCTGCCCTGGAAGCCGCCGATCCCGCGGCGCTGCGCGGCAAGCTCGCCTTCGTCGACGTGCCGATGGCACGCTCGCGCGACGGCAGCGGCTACGGCGCCGCCGGCCCCGTGCGCAGCCGCGGGCCGTCCATCGCCGCCCGCAAGGGCGCGGCTGGCTATCTGATGCGCTCCATCGGCACCAGCCCGCACCGCGTCGCCAATACCGGCATCACCCGCTTCGACGCTGATGTCACGCCGATTCCGTCGGCGGCGCTGTCGTTGCCCGATGCCGACCAGCTCACCCGCCTGCTGCAGCGCGGACCGGTGCAGGTGCACCTGGCGCTGGATGTGGGCTGGAATGGCGAATACACCTCGCAGAACGTGATCGCCGAACTCACCGGTCGGGAAGCGCCGGAGGAGATCGTGCTGATCGGCGGACACCTCGATTCATGGGACCTGGGCACTGGCGCTGTCGACGACGCCTCCGGCGTCGGCATCTCGATGGCCGCCGGCCATCTGATCGCGCAGCTTCCGCAGCGCCCGCGTCGAACCGTGCGCGTGGTGGCGTTCGCCAACGAAGAACAGGGCCTGCTCGGCGCTCGCGCCTACGCCGAAGCGCACGGCGGCGCGGACGTCATCGCCAGGCACATCATCGGTGCGGAAAGCGACTTCGGTGCGGGCCGCATCTATGGCTTCAACACCAGCGCGCCGGCCGACCAGCGCGCGACCAGCGACGCGATCGCCGAGGTGCTGCGCCCGCTCGGCATCGACTATCTGCAGGACCAGGGCAGTCCCGGCCCCGATATCTCGCCGCTGGCGGCCAAGGGCGGCGCCTGGGGCTGGCTCGGCCAGGACGGTTCGGATTACTTCGACCTGCACCACAACGCCGACGACACACTCGACAAGGTCGATCCAGACGCGGTGGCGCAAAACACCGCCGCGTACGCCGTGTTCGCATGGCTGGCCGCGGAGTCCGAGGGCGGCTTCGGCAGCGCGCCCAAAACCGCGCCCTGAGCGGTCAGCGCCGCGCCGCCAGCACCCAGATGCCGCGCGGCAGACCGCACGCGGCATCGCGGACGTAATGCATCCGGGCATGCGCAAAGCCTGCCCGGATCAGCAATGCTGGCAAGTCCCAGCCGAAGTGGTGGAAACACAGCACGCCCCCGCCGAGCGGATCGCCATGGAATTCGGCCGGCCCGTGGTGGACCACCTCGCCGTCCTGGCCGAGGCTCGCGATGCGTTTGCTGTGCGCGGCGTCCTGGTAGAACGGCACGGTGGCGATCAGATGACCGCCCGGCCGGAGCACTCGCGCGAACTCGCGGAACGCGGCCTCGGCGTCGGGCACATGCTCGAGCACATCGAGACTCAGCGCCGCGTCGAGGGTGGCGTCCGCAAACACCAGTCGGGTGACGTCGCCGCGGTGCACCTGCTGATAGACCCCGCGGCGCCACAACCACAGCATCAGCCGCAGCCGGCGCAAGGGTGCATGGACGTACTCGGAGCCGATGAGCGCCGGGAACCGCGCGCGCAGCGCGACGTACAGCGGGCTGGCCTGCTCGGTCAGATACGCGCGCGCCCCCGGATCCAGGCCGGCAGACGCCAGTACCCGCGCCACCGCCCGCTGGCGCGCCATGCACCCACAGGCAGCGCAGTGCATGCCCTCGCGGGTATCGGCGGGCTGCATCGGCGGCAGGAACCCGCATGCCGCGCCACAGACATCGCAGCGTCCTGCCACGGCCTGGCCTGCGGCCGGTTCGACGTCTGCCAGGAGCACATCCGGCGCCGCCGCCTGCCAGGCGGCGTAGTCGGACCAGCCTGGATCCACGCTCAGCGCGTCCGGGCCGACCATTGCGCCAGCAGCACCGCGGTCGCCGCCGACACGTTGAGGCTTTCGACCTTGCCGCTGCCGGGAATGCACAGGCGCAGGTCACAGGCCTTGGCGAGCTCGGCGTCCATGCCCTCGCCCTCGGCTCCGAGCACGAAGACCAGGCGTTCCGGCAGCTCTGCCGCGAACACGTCGTCGCCGCCGCGGACCACCGTGGCCGCGAGCTTGAAGCCGGCGCTGCGCAACTGCGCGAGCGCGTTGTCCTCACGCCCCAGGCGCACGAACGGGACCGCTTCCGCGCCGCCCTCGGCGACGCGCGCCGCCGCGCCCGACAGCGCCAGCGGCGAGGTCTTGGGCAGCAGTACCGCGGAGACGCCGAAGTGCGCCGCCGAGCGCAGGATCGCACCGAGGTTGTGTGGATTGCCCACGCCGTCGAGCCACAGCGCGCATGCGGGCCCTTCAGGCAGGGCCTGCAGCCACGTCCCCAGCGACTGCGGCGCCTCGCGCAGCACGTCGGCGACGACGCCTTCGTGGTGCGCGCTCGACGCGAGCTTGCGCAGATCGTCCTCGGCGACCACGCGGTAGCCGACCCGGTTCGCCGCGCACCATTTCAGCAGCGGCTGCAGCTGCGGAATGCGTGCTTCGAGCAGATAGAGCTTGCGGATCGCCTCGGGCCGACGCGCGAACACCGCTTCGACCGCGTTGCGCCCGTAGAGGCGCATCTCGCGCCTTTCTTCAGCCTCGCCGGCGGCCACGTCGTCGGCACGCGCATCGGGCCGCGGTGCGGCAGCGCGCGGCGGCTCGGGGTTCGGCCGCGCTCGTGCGCCCCAGGGGCTGTCGCGTCCCGGCGCGGGCGCTGGAGTTCGGGGTGTGTCATGGCCGCCACCGGGCCAACGTGATTTGGTCATGTCAGGGAGCCTTGCGCCAGAAATCGGCATTGCGGATCCCGAGCCTGTCGGGATCGAAAACCGGGTCGAGACCCTGCTTCTTCTGCGTCTCGTAATCGCGCAGCGCGAGCATCGCGGGCTTCTGCAGGATCAGGATCGCGACGATGTTGAGCCAGGCCATCAGGCCCACGCCGATGTCGCCCAGCATCCACGCCATCTCCGCGCTGCGCACGGCGCCGAAGATCACCATGCCCAGGATCGCGATGCGGAGCAGCAGCGTGCGGCCCGGACGCACGACGTGGTTGTTGAGGTAGGTCAGGTTGGTTTCGGCCATGTAGTAATAGGCCATGATGGTGGTGAACGCGAAGAAGAACAGCGCCGCCGCGACCATGCCCGCACCCCAGCCCGGCAGGATCGATTCGATGCCCGCCTGCGCGAAACCCGAGCCTGCTTCGACGCCGGGCAGCGCCTGCTGCAGCACGGTGCCGTCGGGGAGGATCACGTTGTACATGCCGGTCGCCAGGATCAGGAACGCGGTCGCGGTGCACACCAGCATCGTGTCGAAGTAGATCGCCCACGCCTGCACGTAACCCTGCTTGGCCGGATGCGACACCTCGGCGGCGGCGGCGGCGTGAGGTGCGGTGCCCTGGCCGGCTTCGTTGGCGTAGATGCCACGCTTGACGCCCCACTCGATCGCCAGGCCCAGCATCGCGCCGAAGCCAGCGTGCACACCGAACGCGCTCTCGAAGATGATGCGGAACATCGTCGGCACGAAGTCGTAGTTGATGATCATCACCGCGACGGCGATGAAGATGTACGCCAACGCCATCACCGGCACGACCAGCTCGGCGAACGCGGCGATGCGCTTCACGCCGCCGAAGATGATCACCGCCAGCATCAGCGCGACGGTGATCCCGATACCGGCCTTGAGCGCGACGCGTGCGTCCATGCCCATCCACTGGCCACTCAGGTCACCGCAGATCGAGGTGCCCACGCAGGCATTGGCGATGCTGTCGGCAATCGCGTTGGCCTGCACGCCGGGCATCAGCAGGCCGGCGGCGATCAGCGTTGCGAAGGCGAAGGCCAACGCGTACCACTTCAGGCCCATGGCCTTTTCGATGTAGTAGGCCGGGCCGCCGCGATAGCGGCCTTCGTTGTCCTTTTCCTTGTAGATCTGCGCCAGCGTGCACTCGACGAACGAGGTCGAGGCGCCGAGGAAGCCCATCACCCACATCCAGAACACCGCGCCGGGACCACCGAAGGCGATCGCGGTGGCGACGCCGGCGATGTTGCCGATACCGATGCGGCCTGCCATCGACATCGCCAGCGCCTGGAACGAGGACACGCCCGCGTTGGAGCTCTTGCCGCTGAAGGTCAGCCGGGTCATCTCGACGAAACCGCGGACCTGCATGAAACGGGTCCGGAACGAGAACCAGAGGCCCGCGCCCAGGCACAGCGCGATCAGCGCCTTGCTCCAGATCAGTCCGTTCAATGCACTGAAAAATGTATCCACGATTCGCGATGCTCCGGTCGGGTGGCTGCCGCGATCCCCGCCGCGACTGGCCGACACGATACCCGCATTTCCCCGCTGCGTGCCTCCGCGCCGCGACCTTTTGTCCCGGCCGGATCAGCTGCCGGCAGCGCCGCGCAGCAGGCCGAATACGCGCAGGTCGTGCAGGCCGTCGGCCTTGCGGATCGCGCCGCGCAGACGCCCTTCCTCGGCGAAGCCGTTGAGCTGCAGTACGCGGGCCGAAGCCGGGTTGCTGTCGAGCACCTCCGCCTGCAGGCGGTCGAGCGCCAGCGCCTCCATCACCCATGGCACGTACCGGGCAACGACCTGGCGCATCACCCCGCGGTTCCAGTGCACGCGGCCCAGCCAGTAACCGAGCTCCGCCATGTGTGCACGCTCGCCCGTCGCGACGTGCCGCACGCCGATGCTGCCGCAGGCATCGCCATCGATCTCGATCGCGAGTACCGGCTGGGTCAAATCGACGACGCGTCCGGCGAGGAATGCCTCGCCATCGGCGCGGGTGTAGGGATGCGGGAAGCGGTCGCTCAGTCCGCGGTTGATCGCCGGATCCCCGGCATGCCGCAGCAGTGCATCGAGGTCATCGCTGCGCCATCGACGGAGCACGAAGCCCGGCCCGTCGATGCGCACCGCGTCCCAGCGCCCGGCGTCAGGCATGGCCACTGACCGCAGGTGTTTCCGCTTCCAGCCGCTCGAGCTCCTGCGCGAGCGCATCGGGCGAACGGGTGAATGGCGCCAGCAGCGCATAGAACGCCGGCACCACGAACAGCGACAGCAGCGTCGAGAACGCGACACCGAAGATGATCACCACGCCGATCGTCGCCCGGCTGGCCGAACCCGGCCCGCCCGCGACCACCAGCGGAACCGCACCAACGATCGTCGCCGCGGCCGTCATCAGGATCGGACGCAGGCGCACTGCCGAGGCCTCGGCGATCGCCTCGCGCACGCTGCGGCCATCGTCACGCAACTGGTTGGCGAACTCCACGATCAGGATGCCGTTCTTCGCTGCCAGGCCGATCAGCATGACGATGCCGATCTGGCTGAAGAGGTTGAGCGTGCCGCCGGTCGCCCACAGCCCGATCAACGCGCCGAGCACCGCAAGCGGCACCGTCAGCATGATCGACAGCGGATGCACGAAGCTCTCGAACTGCGCGGCCAGTACCAGATACACGATCAGCAGCGCCATCGAGAAGGTCAGCAGGACCGCCCCGCCCGCCTCCTGGAATTCCCGGCTCTCGCCCTTCCAGTCGATCTGCGCGTAATCGGGCAGTTCCTCGGCCGCCACCTGGCGGGTCCATTCGATCGCCTCGCCCATGGTGTAACCCGGCGCGAGACCGCCGGCGATGGTGATGGCGCGCAGGCGGTTGAAGCGGTTGAAACTGCCCGGCTCGGCGATCTCGCTCAGCGTGACCAGGTTCGACAAGGGCACCAGCGCGTTGTCGCGGCCGCGCACGAACGTGTCCGACAGGTCGGACGGCGTCATCCGGCGGTCGCGGTCGGCCTGGAGCAGCACGTCGTATTCCTCGCCGTTGTCGACGAAGGTCGTGACCTGGCGCGAGCCCATCATCGTCTCGAGGGTGCGGCCGATCTCCTGCACGGACACGCCCAGGTCGGCGGCGCGGGCACGATCGATGTCGACGCGCATCTGCGGACGGGTTTCCTTGTAGTCGGAATCCGGATCCTGGATACCGGGGTTCTCGCGCATGCGCGCCAGGATCCGGTCACGCCACTGCGCGATCTCGGCGTAGTCCGGCCCGCCGAGTACCAGCTGGTAGCGCTGTCCGCGGCTGCCGATCAGGCCACCGGGCACATTGGCGCGCACCTGCACCCCTGGAAGCTCGGCGAACTTCGCACGCAGCGTCTCCACCACGTCGCGCGTGGCCACATCCCGCTCGCGCCAGTCCTGGAGGAACACGATGACCTGGCCGTTGTGCATCTCCTCGCTGCCGCCCCAACCGCGCGGCACGCGCGAGTTGGCGCGTTCGATCGGCTGGTCCGGGCCCACCAGCGGCTCGAAGATCGCTTCCACCTGCTGCATCTGGGCCACGGTGTAATCGAAGCCCGCACCTTCCGGCCCGTCGACCGTCACGAAGAAGCGGCCCCGGTCCTCGGCAGGCGACAGCTCGCTGGGCACCCGCCAGAACAGCAGCAATGCCGCGACCAGGCATGCGCCGATCGACAGCGCCAGCAGCAGGATCAGCTTCGGGCCGCGCAGGGAGACCAGCGCTTCCACACGTCGGCCATAGCCGGCGCTGAGACGGTTGAGGTGGCGGTTGGTCCAGGCATTGAAGCCGGTCGGCTTGCCGTGCTTGCGCACGAGCTTCGAGCACATCATCGGCGTCAACGTCAGCGCGATGAAGGCCGACAGCGCGACCGCGCCTGCCAGCGTCACCGACAGCTCGCGGAACAGGCGCCCCGAGTTGCCCTCCATGAAGCCGACCGGCAGGAACACCGCCACCAGCACCGCCGTCGTCGCGATGACGGCGAATGCCACCTGCGCCGTTCCGCGCCGCGCCGCCACCAGGGGTGGCTCGCCGAGGTCGGCACGGCGCTGCACGTTCTCCAGCACGATGATCGCGTCGTCGACGACCAGGCCGATGCACAGCACCAGCGCCAGCAGGGTCAGCAGGTTGATCGAGAAGCCGAACATGTACAGCGCGGTGAACGCCGCCACCAGGCAGACCGGCGCGGTGACGGCGGGAATGATCGCCGCGCGCAGGCTGCCCAGGAACAGCCAGATCACCACGAACACCAGCGCCATCGCCTCGAACAGCGTCCAGTAGACGCGGGTGATTGCCGAGTCGATGAACACCGTATTGTCGGCGGCGACGAAGATCTCGGTGCCCTCGGGCAGCGAGGCCTGGATGCGCTCGGCCTCGGCGCGCGCGGCGCGGGCAACATCGAGTGCATTCGCGGTCGAGGTGCGCACGATGCCCAGGCCGACGTTGGGCACCGAATTGCTGCGCATGTAGGAACGGCGCTCGGCGGTGCCCAGCTCGATGCGCGCGACATCGCCCATGCGCACCACGTAGCCGTCGTCGCCGCGGCGGACCGGTATCTGCGCGAACTGGGATGGCTCGCGGTATCCGCGCTCGACGCGCAGGGTGAAGTCGCGCGTCGCCGATTCGATGCGTCCGGCGGGCAGCTCGACGTTCTCGTTGCGCAGCGCGGCCTCCACGTCGGCTGCCGCCACGTTGCGGGCGGTCATCGCGTCGCGGTCGAGCCAGATGCGCATCGCGTAGCGCTGGCTGCCGCTCAGCTGCACGCGCGCGACGCCGTCGAGCGATGACAGGCGGTCCAGCACGTAGCGGTCGGTGTAGTCGGTCAGCTCGAGCGTGTCCATCGTGCTCGAGCGCAGGTTGAGCCACATGATCGCGTCGGCGTCGGCTTCCACCTTGGAGATCTGCGGGGCATCGGCTTCGATCGGCAACCGGTCCACGACCCGGCTGATGGCGTCGCGCACGTCGTTGGCAGCGGCCTCGATATCGCGGGTCAGATTGAATTCGATGGTGACGTCGGCGCGGCCGTTGCGGCTGCGCGACTCGATCGTGCGGATGCCTTCGATACCCGCGAGCGCGTCCTCGAGGATCTGGGTGATGCGGGTTTCCACGACCGCGGCCGAGGCGCCCGGGTAGGACACGTCCACCGAGACGATCGGCGGATCGATATTGGGCATCTCGCGCAGCGTCAGGCGGGTGAACGCCATGATGCCGAGGACGACCAGCAGCAGGCTGATCACGACGGCGAAGACCGGCCGCCGGATCGAGATGTCCGAAATGATCATGGCGCGGCCCCGCCGGCCGCCTCGCCTTCATCGACCGGTTGCGATTTGGCTTCCTGCACCGTGCCCTCGACGATCGCCATGCCCGGACGCAACTTGCCGGTCCCGTCCACAACGATGCGCGTGCCCGGCTCGATCCCGTCGACGATCTCGGCCAGCCCCTCGCGCCGCACGCCGATGGTCACTGGCGTCTGCTCGACGGTCTCGTCCTCGAGGACGCGATAGACGAAGGTATCCCGGCCCACCTGGATGACCGCGATCTCCGGAATCATCAAGGCCTGGCGCTGTTGCTGCTCGAGCCGGACCTGGATCAGCATGCCCGGGCGCAGGCGCATCTGCGGGTTGTCGAACGCGGCGCGCACGGTGACCGCGCGCGTATCGGGATCGACGCGGGAGTCGATGATCTGGACCTCGCCCTCGATGTCGGCGCCGGGATAGGCGGCGCTGCGCCCGAACACGCGCTGCCCGGGTGCGATCGAGGCCAGGCGGACCTCGGGCAGCGGGAAGTCGACGTAGACGGTGGCGATGTCGTCGAGCGTCGCGATCGCCGTGCCCGGCGTGACCAGTGCCCCGGGGCTGACCTGGCGCAGGCCCAGGACCCCGGCGAACGGCGCGCGGATCGTCCGGTCGCCGATGTTGGCGCGCATCTCGGCCACCTGGGCGAGCGCGGACTCGCGGTTCGCGCGCAGGGTGTCGATCGAGGCGCGGGCGATCAGCTGCTGGCCCACCAGTTCGTTGCCGCGGACGTACTGCTGCTCGGCCTCGCGCGCGGCGGCCTCGGCCGCGCGCAGCGTCGCCTGCT
>Ga0233369_1000591_pt1 | contig 14299 bp, 19 predicted proteins | sample ElkDunMinimDraft_26_FD_191537 | JGI IMG/M metagenome (GOLD analysis project Ga0233369, IMG submission 191537) | Fecal eukaryotic communites from dung pellets of Tule Elk in California, USA - Elk Dung D16 | ecosystem: Host-associated > Mammals > Digestive system > Large intestine > Fecal | place... | reverse complement strand
CGAGATTTATGGTGATGAACAAGCAAGAAAAAGAGCTTATGATCACTCTGCTTCTAGTAAGCCGTTAGGTGGAATTTAAATTTCTAGCAGCTTGTTGTTTGGCATATTCAAAAAATAACTCAACTATTTTAATATGTCCATTCTCTACAGCGCAATATAGTGGTGTAAAATCTGAATTATCTGTAGCATTAAGATCAGCGCCACATTCAATTAAGAAAGACGCAATTTCAGTGTGACCTTTATAAGATGCCCAATGTAAGGGGGTGTAACCATTTTTGTTAGAATGATTTATATTGGCTCCTAACGCAATCAATCTTTTTGTTACGAGCAAGTTTCCTATAAAAGCAGCCCACGCCACAGGCGTGTCTTTATCATCTTCTACTGCTTCTATATCAGCGCCATTTTCTATTAAAAATTCAATAATTGATAAATTTTCATGGTAACAAGCTAAGTGTAAAGGTGTTTGTTGCCGCCTATTTCTTACATTTATCTTTGCCCCTTGTTTTATTAAATAAGCAACAGCCTCTAAAGACTCATTTTTAACTGCTAGATGTAGCGGGTTATTCTCATCTTCGTGGAAATGATGAATTTCAGCTCCTTCTAGAAGATGTAGTGTGGCTCCTTGGTCAATAAGGTAAATAATTTCTTGAAGATCGTTTTTCAAGCAAGCCTGATAGAGTTTTTTATTAACTATTTGAAATTTTTCTTTTTGCAAAGCCTTTTCAAGCAAATTATTTTTAAATAAATTCTGTTGAAAATCACTTACTTTTTTATTGGCCATAATTTCATCCTTAAAGAACAATTATAAATCTTTAATATTTTTTACCACGCGAATTACTACGCCTATTATTTTATGTAACCCACTTTTTTCTATTGGAATAGATTGATGCATAACAGAATGAAGAGGGTATAACCATTCCTGTTTATTACCATCAATTATAAATCTTTTCAAGTCTACCCTGTTAGTATCTAACTGGTGAACAATTATATAATCGCCGTCCGATACGGCTGCCGAAGGGTCTATAGTAATTAGTGAATTATAAGAAAAAGGTTCGATAAGGGTTTTTGAGTTAATAATTAAACCAAAAGCTTGAGACCCTAGGTTTAATTTAGTTGCTTCCCAATGTGGCCAGTCATTTAAATCCAGTTTTTTTAGGTTAGTAATATCGTCCCACTCAAGAATAGGGTAAAAACTAGCTAACAAGTCTTTAAGAGGCATTTTCCCGATAAGTTGATCAATAGTCACATCAAGGCAGCGGGCTAAAGGTTCTAAAGTAGATATTCTCGGATCAGGCGTAGCCCCACCCATAAGACGGTTTACAGTTGATGATGCAACACCTGCTTTTCGCACTAAAGTAGCTTCTGTCATTCCCTTTTTTTTAAGCAACTCATTGAGGATTTTTGGAATTGGATAATCTTTTTCAGCAGCCATCCTTGCACCTTAAATTTAAATAAATTATTCGAATAAACAAAAGCTTACTGAATTTCAAAAAAAAAATTAAAAAAGACTGTTGATTTCTCATATTTGGGATGTTATTATTCCCGTTAATGGGAAATTAATTGTATTAAATTTCAATTGCCGATATTTAAACATAAATTAACAGAATAGTCAATATTCTTTATGTTTTAATAAAATTAGCTTCTCAAGAAATCTTAATTGGACAAAAAGGAAGGAAAAAATGAATTTTACTATCACTGATGAAAGCGTTGATATAAACCAATGGGTAAATTTTGTTGCTGTGGACATAGCTGAAAGTTTACTTGAGTCACCTCACCAAAGCCATATTACTTACATTGAAAGAAAGTTAATAGACATTTTGTTAAGAGCAAAAGGGAGTCAAAATGTTACCAATGTTCTCAAAACCTCATCCAGCAAAACTCTACACAATTCAAATAATCATTCTCCTTATTTTCAGCTTGAAGGAATTAAATTTAATTTCAAAAGCATAAAATTATACAGTTAAATATTTTTTATTAAAACGAAGCCAGGATTTCATAAAAAGGAGCATTAAAATGCAAGTACTCAATAAAGATAATTTAGCGATGTCACCTCTACAGTTTATAAACTATATCGCTATAGATATCGCGGAAAAGTTTAAGCAGAAACCAACTCAAGGGGAAATTAACTTTATAGAAAAGAAGATAAGGCAAGCCATTAGAAAACATAAAGTGGACAAAATAATTAATTAACGGGGGAATAGATATGTTGATATTATCGCGCAGAAAACACCAAAGCATCGTTATTGGTGATTCATTAATAAATATAACAATTTTAGAGGTAAAAGGTCGTCAAGTAAAAATTGGTATAGATGCTCCTGAAGGGTTACCGGTTCATCGGCAAGAAATTTATGACCGGATGAAAGCGCAAGGAGAAACGTTAGAAAAACGATCAAAACAAAAATCGGTTAAGGACTTAAATAAAAAAATATAAGTAAAGTAAGCATAATAACTTAAGGAGAATATGCATGTATATTGAAAAAAGTAACCCTTTAAGAGGACATTAGCATGTTAATTTTAACGCGTAACCCTGGCGAAAGAATTATTATAGGCGATGGCTTAATAACAATAACCGTTTTAGAAAAAAATGGGAGCCAAGTAAGACTTGGAATTTGTGCGCCTACGGAGCTGCCTGTCCACAGAGAAGAGATTTATGAGCGTATCCATGGGAAAACGGATAAAAAAGATAAATCAAAAAATCCTAAAAAAGATATTGACTAAATAAAAACTTTATATTAAATTCAAAATCTTAATCAGCGCACTATTATGGTGCGCTTATCAACGCACTGAGTATGGATGCTCCTCACCTGAGAACGGAACATGCATACCTACTATCAAAACCCGAACTTGTTTTTTTCAGATAAGAAGTTTATTGCCAAACGTTTACCTAATCTAGCTACCTTAATTAACGCAGTGCCAAAGAGGGGTTAACGCATGAAGCAACCTGCTCCAATCTTTAAAGTATTGCCGCTCACAAAAAAAGAAAAAGAAGTTTTAATTGCTGCCACCTCAATGCGTACGTACAAGCAGATAGGCCAGGCTTTAAGCATTTCTGCCGAGACAGTGCGAACTCATATCAGGAATATAAGAAAAAAATGGGATTTACCCTCTTTAGGGGCGGTGATAGCAGCAGCAAAAGAGCTCAAAATGATTTAAGCGCATTAATTTTTAAAATGTTTTGATAAGCTGTTGAATTTTTAAGTAAAATAAATTTTATAGTTTAAATTGTTTAAAAAATTCAGAAAAAATCTTCAAAAACAAAAGCTTACATTGATTTTCTACCCGAAAACGGGTAACCGAATTCGGGAATATCACTCTTTTTTCTTTTATGTTTTAATAATTTTAATAATGCTAAGAGGCTTTTAGATGCGAGTTGAAATTAAAGTACCAAAGACGTTAGCGGAAGAATTTGAAAACTATTGTACAAAAGAGGGTCGTGTTAAAGCAATTTTTTGCCAAGATATAGTGAAATATTTTTTTGCATCGTTGACTATCACGCGAACATTAATTTTATTACAACCAAAAAGTGGCAAAAACACAACCACCTTAGCCATTGAACTTGAAGAGAAAATAGCTATAAAAGTTCAAGCGTTAGTAGATTTTTTTAAATGTGAAATAGAAAGTGTGCTGTACTCAATTTTTGTTATTACATGTTTTCATAAAAATATTTTTGATGTTTTTGAACAAGACTATCAAGATTTTTGTGAACAATACGAACAAGTTATGCAGATAAAGAAAACTAGGTATGCAAAAAAGAAATAAAGCTATTCTTAGGATTATTAATTTATCCATAATTTTAATGGTATTGATAGGACTAACTTTTTGGATGCTGTCTCGTTTAGTCTTCAATTCAACACCAAGTTTACCAAAAGGTTTTTACTGGTTAACGAAGGCTTCCTCTTACGAGCTTGGAGAGCTAATTTCTTTTTATCCTACTAAGACTACACGTGCTCAACTTATAGCTTTAAAAGGGGACATACCTAAAAATTATCAGCTTATAAAATATATTAGCGCAAAGGAAAATGATGTTGTTTGTAGAATAGGTAATCAATTATCGATTAACGGTATGTTAACCGCATATTTTGAAATACCTCATATTAAGCCTGCACTCGATGATTTTTCGTGTATTCAACTAAAACCCCATACTTTCTTTGTTTTAAGCTTGGTGCATCCTAGAAGCTATGACTCACGTTATTTCGGTGTTGTTAACGAAAGCAGTATAGTCGGTAAAGCTTCTCCTTTTTGGCTATTTAAATCATGAAAATAGAACTGTTAATAGCCACACTTATGGTATGCGTGCTTACCCTTGCAGGACTTTGGTTTATAACAGGTTATTGCACTGATTTCATTTATTCTGGTAGCACAATCAATAGTTTGTTCTGGCCATGGCAATGTATCATTTGGGCCGCAAAATGGTTTAACACGAATCCTGATTTTTGGGGCCGGGTATGGATTTATATTATTTCCGTAATTTTAAGTAACCTGTTTATTTTAAACCTTTATTCATTTGTGCGAAGACGGCAAAAAAGGAAGAGCTCTACCTATGGCACGGCAGAATGGGCAAAAGAAAAAGATTTAGCACAAGCAGGCTTATTGAATAATGAGGGCGTAGTATTCGGACAAACAGCCGACGCCGTTTTAAAAAGTAACTTTAAAAAATCGTCTTTCGCTGCTTTTTTCAATACGCCTGCTAGGAATAACTCATCCGCCTTAGCCCAGCTAAAAATGGGAAGACACTTACTAACGCATAATGGAGCAGAACACGTATTTTGCTTTGCTCCCACGGGTTCCTTTAAAACAGTAAGTGCAGTGATACCTACTTTATTAAATTGGCCACATTCTGCCGTTATCTATGATATTAAAAAGGAATTGTGGCGTATTACGGCCGGCTGGCGTGCCTCCTTTTCTTTTTGCTTTTATTTTGATCCTACCTCAGTAGATTCTATCCGTATTAATCCTCTTGCAGAAATTAGAAAAGGAGCCTATGAGGTTAAAGATACTCAATTAATCGCGGAAGCTATTGTGAGTGCATACAGTACGAAGGAAAACCGCGATCACTGGCGAATATCAAGTTGTAATTTGATTGTCGGCGTTATTTTGCACTTGCTTTATGATAAAAATGAAAACGATAAAACGCTTGCAGCTATTCCTAAATTTCTTTCTAACCCTCATCGTAGCTTGCAAGATACGTTAGAGCATATGCTCAATTATCCACATCTAGGCGAAGAGGCGCATCCTGTCGTCACTAGCTGTGCTAAAGAGATGTTAAATAAAGCACCTGCTGAATTGTCAGGGATTGTTTCCACGGCCATGAGCTTTTTTGGGCTTTATCAAGATTCTATTATCGCTAGAAATACGTCAGTCAGTGATATCACGATAGATTCTTTAGTGTATGGTAAATCGCCTCTCAGTTTATATCTCGTGGTGCCGCCGTCTGACATAGAAAGAACCAAACCAGTAATACGCTTGTTATTAGATTTGATCGGAAAACGGCTTACAGAAAAAATGGACGTGGACAATAGGCATCGCTTATTAATGATGCTTGATGAATTCCCAACCCTTGGCCATTTAGACTTTTTCGAAACACAACTGGCATATTTAAGATCATACCACATCAAATGTTTCTTAATTGCTCAAAGTTTAAATCAAATTGAGAAGGTATATGGCGCTCATAATGCTATTTTAGATAACAGCCACATTCGCGTGACCTATGGCGCGTTAGATGAAAAAACGGCTAAAAGAATTAGCGACTTATTAGGGCAAAGCACAGTATTGCAGCAACAATTTAACTTATCTGGTGAGCGTTTTTCTCCTTTATTAGGGAATGTTTCGCAGCAGCATCAGGAAGCGGCCAGGCCGTTATTAACGGCTGGCGAAATATTACAACTGCCCGCAGAAGATGCGTTAGTGATGGTAGGCAATACGAAACCTTATAAAGCTAAAAAGATCCTCTATTACCAAGATATGCGTTTTAAAAACAGAGCGGGATTACCAACACCACAACAAGACGCTGAATTAAGAGGGTTTATAAAAAATGTCGCATGAGTTGGTTTCTCAAAGACGTTTTAATTTGTTAGAAGAAGTGCTCTATCCTCTTCAAGCATTTTTAGAAGATGACAAAATCATTGAGATTATGTTAAATCCTGATCATAAAATATGGGTAGATGAGGCCGGCGTAGGCATGTATAACACGGGCATTTGCATGCCACCGAGTAAGTCAGAACAGTTAATACGGTTAGTTGCCAGACATATGAATACTGAAGTAAGCGAATTAAAGCCCAGCTTACAAGGAAAGTTACCGCACTGGAACTTTCGGGTACAAGCTTCTTTGCCGCCTATAGTAGATGCCCCGACATTTGCTTTTAGGAAACCCAGTAAATTCATTTTAACTCTGGCAGATTATGTAAAAAACGGAGTAATGACAAAAGAGCAAGCCACGACATTACAACAAGCTGTTTTAGCTAGAAAAAACATATTAGTGGGTGGTGGCGCGGGATCGGGTAAATCAACGCTAGCGAATGCGCTGTTAGATGTGATTCCAGCAGGCAAGGAAAGATTATATATCGTCGAAGACACAAGAGAGTTGCAATGTTCGGTAGAAAACCATTTAAAAGTATTGGTTTTTCCGCCTGTCTATACCTTTCGTCACGCTGTCATGGACGCGTTACGTTATAGACCTGATCGCATTATTTTAGGAGAGGTAAGAGATGGGGCAGCACTGGATTTATTAAAGGCTTGGAATACCGGGCATCCCGGCGGGATTGCCACATTACATGCAGACAGTACTACGTCTATGTTGGATAGGATGGCTCAGTTGACTGAAGAAGTGGTTCCCGTAGCTCCTTATCGACTTATTGCTGAAGCTATTAATATGTGTGTGCATATTGAGAGTGATAGCACTGTTAAAGCGGGAAGAAAGGTTACTGGAATTGTAGAGGTTAAGGGTTTTTGTCAAAAAGCAGGTTGGATATTTAAGTAAAAAACAACGGGGAGTTTATGAAGAGTAAATCAAATTTTTTAACGTTTTTAATTGGAATTTTTCTTATATTCTTTTGCAATTTTGCTTTAGCAGAAGGTTCAGTGATGGCCTGGGATAAAAATTTCTTAGAAATTTTAGATTCAGTCTCAGGCCCTTTATCTAAAGTTTTTGGTGCGATTGCTATTCTTCTGGTGGGATTTAAATTTGCTTTTGGTGGAAGTAGTAGTGAAGCCATGAAAAAAGCATTATGGGCAGTTATTGGGCTAACGATTGCTTTTGGTGCGTTGGATTGGGGTTTAGATTGGCTAGGCTATGGTGGCGGTGCAGTATTATGAAAGAAGAAACACCCGACGGGTTTGAAATTCCGATATTTCGTGCTTTGACGCAACGCTTAATGATGATGGGTGTGCCTAGAAATTTAACGATTGCCTTATGGACTATTGCAGCAAGCGTAGGTTTTGGCTTACGTCAATTTTGGGTATTACCTATTTTTAGCTTACTTCATTTTATATGTAACCAAGCTTCCAAAAATGATGCTTATTTTTTAGACATCTTTATTGATGCTTTAAAATCGCCCAAAAAATTAGAACCCTAGAAAACTTATTATGTTTAACCTGCAAGAATACCGAGAACCACTACATAGGTTGCCTGATTACTTACCCTGGGCTGCCTTGATCGAAGAGGGTGTGATTCTACAAAAAGATGGGCTGCTTCAAAAAACTATTTGTTTTAGGGGGGCGGATTTAGACAGTAGTAGTCAATCCGAATTACTTACCTATGTTGCACGATTAAATAATGCTTTAAAAAGGCTAGGGAGTGGGTGGGCCCTCTTTATCGAAGCACAAAGGTTTGCCAGTGATGATTACCCTCATTCTACTTGGGAAAATGCTGCGGCAGCCTTAGTAGACAAAGAGCGTGAATTACATTGTCAAGCCAGCGGTATCCATTATGAATCTAACTATTTTTTAACGTTTGTCTGGCAAATGCCTGCGCGTACTAACAAAAAGTTTAAAGAATTATTCTTTGAAGAAGCAGATAAAAAAAGTAGCAATCAAGAAAATATAGAGGATGTACTTTGGTTTAAGAAAAATGTACTAGAAATTACTGATATTTTGCAAGGTGTATTTGCAGATATTGGAATACTAGACGACGAGCAAACTTTATCGTATTTGCATAGTTGTATCTCTATGCAAAGGCATCGTGTCGCAGTACCTCCTATCCCGATGTATTTAGATGCACTATTGCCTGATTCAGCCTTAACAGTAGGTGATGTCCCTATGTTAGGGGATTACTTCATTCCCACCTGTACGATAAGTAGCTTTCCTGGTGTATCGGTACCTGCTTTATTAGATGCGTTAAATCACTTATCGATTGAGTACCGCTGGGTAACACGGTTTATTTGTTTAGATAATACGGATGCGGAAAAAGAATTATCAAAATATCGTGCAAACTGGTTTCAAAAAAGAAAATCTATCGGAATGTTATTAAAAGAAGAAGCAACTCAAGAAGAGTCACCTTTAGTTAACAATGATGCCGTCAATAAAGCGGGTGAAGCCGATGCAGCACTTCAAATTATCGGTAACGATATTGCAAGTTATGGTTATTTAACTATTACCGTTACGGTTTGGGATAAAGACTTAGACTTAGCTATTAAAAAAATACAACGTGTAAAACAACTTATCCAAAGCCGCGGTTTTGTCGTGCGTCAAGAAACATTACAAAGTTTTCAAGCGTGGTTAGGCAGTTTGCCGGGCCATGTCTATGCCAATGTGCGGCGGCCTATCCTTAATAGCTTAAATTTAGGGCATTTAATGCCTATGTCTGCTATCTGGCCAGGTGAGCATGAAAATTTGCATTTAAAAGCGATTACAGGCGTTGGCACGCCGCATTTACTCTGTAATACAGCGGGCTCCACTTTATTTCGGTTTAACTTACATGTAGGTGACGTAGGCCATACACAACTTATAGGCCCTACAGGAGCAGGTAAGTCTACATTCTTAAATTTATTAGCTTTACAATGGTTACGTTATCCCAACGCACAAGTTATTACATTTGATAAAGATAAAAGTGCGCGTGCCAGTACATTATTAGCAGGGGGATATTATTATGAGCCTGGGAATGCAAGTACAAACATAGCATTTCAACCTTTAGCCCATATTGATAACCCCAATGATCTCCTATGGGCGGGACACTTTTTAGAATTACTGTTTACGCTGCAAGGAGTCGTCCTGGATCCAACTTTACGCAATGATATTCAAAAAACTTTAAATACCTTAGTAGAAACGCAGAGTAAACATCGGACTTTATCTGTTTATAGTAGCTTGCTTCAAACAAAAGTTTTACAGGATGCCTTAGTACCTTATACCCTAGCAGGGCCTTATGGCCAATTGTTTGATGCCCATGAGGAGACGATACAATATGGTTTTTGGCAAACTATAGAAATGTCCTACTTAATGAATTTTGGAGATATAGCGGTAATTCCGGCTTTAAGTTACTTATTTCATAACATTGAAAAAAGGTTAGATGGACGTCCTACTTTAATGATTTTAGACGAAGCGTGGTTATTTTTATCGCATCCTTTCTTTAGTCAACGGTTACAAGCATGGTTAAAGACATTACGTAAAAAAAACACCAGTGTTGTTTTTGCAACACAAGAGCTTGCAGACGCAGCCAATTCATCAATTCTATCAACCTTAATTTCTGCTTGTCCTACTAAGATTTACTTACCGGATGAAGAAGCATTGACCCCCGCTATGATGAGAATCTATCAAGATTTTGGTCTGTCTGATCATGAAATTTCAATGTTGGCACATGCGCAAAAAAAACAAGATTACTATTACAGATCGGTAAAAGGGCGACGAATGTTTCAATTAAATTTAGGAAAAATAGGCTTAGCATTGGCTGCTTCTTCCAGCCCTAGCGATCAACTTTTACTGGATAAAATGCAAGCTTCTGTGCCACGCGAAGAATACTTAGATTTTTGGTTAAAAGCCAAAGGTATTGAGGTACCGCAATGAAAAAATGGGTAATAGGGAGTACGTTTGCCGCTATTGTGGCAATCCCAACAACGCTTTACTCGACGGGTTTTCCTGTCGTCGATGCCGCTTCCATCCAATTTGATTACGTTAATTGGTTAGCCCAATTTAATCAAATGGTTGATCAAATTGAAAATCAAGTGTCACAAATTGAGCACCAAGTGACTCAAATTGGTAATCAACAGCAAACATTAGAAACGCTGACAAGTGGTGATTTCGGTGAAATTAGTGATTACCTACTCAGAAATGCTTATGAGCTTAATAGATTAATTAATAGTGTGAAAAGTATTAGTTATGACGTTCAGTCAATTCAAGACGAATTTGATACCTTATTTCCAGAAGATTGGGAATCGATAGATATTAAAGAGTTTGAACCTTATTTTAAAAAATGGAATACAGAATTAACGGATGCTTCTCGTGTTGCAATGGAATCACAAGCGATAATCAATACCATTGAAGAAAATAATGAAACGGCTGAAAGCATTTTAGCAAAAATCCCAGACGCTGCGGGCGAAGTTCGACAGCTTCAAAGCACCAATGAAATGCTTGCGCTTGTTAATAACAACTTAGGCACAATTACGCAAACACTGGTTACCTCAGGACGCGTATCTGCTACCTTAGCGGCCCAAACGGCTGCCGAAAAAGCAGCGCGTAAAGAGGCAGGGCGGCGGGCAATTGCCAACTATACCGATTTAGGAAAACCTGCCAACATTTTAGAAGAATTACCTTAGGAGAAATGTTATGAAAAAAGTTATTGTTTTAGCATGTTCATTAGTTTTTGCATTGACAGCCTGCTCAGAGCCCACCCATGGCGAGGAATATTACAAACAAAATGAACAAGCTTTTGAAGAAAAACGAGCTGAATGTAAGCAAATGGGACAAAAAGCGGCAAAAGAAGATAAAGAGTGTAGGGCAATTAAAAAAGTACAGTCTGAAAAGTTCACTAAAAATTATACGTCAGTGGGTAAACCTGCTAACACCTTAAGTACTTTACCTTAATATAGTTAAGAGTGTAATTTGCGATGGAATTTACTGTTTTAACGGATACGTTAACAAATATCGTTACGACATTTAGTGCAGGCTATGCTCTTTTACTGCCTTACATTAATGAATTAACAAGATATTTACTCGGTATTGAAGTGATTTTTCTGGGCCTTTTTTGGGCTTTAGGCGGCGGAGAAAATATAGTTGTTGTATTAAAAAAAGTCTTTTTTTTGATGTTTTGGTTATGGCTCATTGGGGATTTTCCAGAGCTTGCAAAAGCCTTTGTCAACTCATTAATTAGTGCAGGCTTAGTAGCAGGTGGTGAGTCTGCAAGTAATTATAAGTTGTTACTTGATCCATCACGCATTATGGGTTACGGATTAGATGCTACTGCAAAACTTGTAGAAGCCCAGGAAAATATTGACTGGGACATGGGAAAGGCTCTTATCTTTGGTCTGTGTTACTTATTAATTATGATTGCTTTTGCAATAATTGCGATACAAGTATTTCTTGCTATTGCAGAATTTTACTTATTTATGGCCATCACGGGTATTTTATTACCCTTTGGTTTCCTTCAATCCACACGATTTATTTCTGAAAAAGCCATAGGCATTGTTATAGGGTGCGGCGTCAAACTCTTAGTATTGTCTTTTTTAATAGCCGTCATAGAACCTACTATTAACGGGAACATTAAATTTACTTCGGAAGAAGTCACGTATAACGAAATTTTTGCTGTATTACTTACCGCTAGCACCATGGCTTTTTTAACATGGAAAGTACCTAATTTAGCGGCCAGCTTGTTAGCAGGCGGCCCCAACTTATCCTTTGCTAGTGCTTACCGTGGTCTTTCTGGCGCAAGCCGTGCTTTGTCTAGCCATTCTTCTGCAAACAAAACGATGGTAAAAAACAGTGCTAATTTGGTAAGCAGTACAGCTTCCGGCACAAAAAATGTTTCGTCAACTGATAGTGGTGGTACGTTATCTAAGGCAAGTGCAGCTACAGCAGGCGCGGTAAAAGGGGCGGGTGCTTCTCTTTATAAAAGCACAGTGACCCCCTTAGTTGGCGATCGTAAATAATAACGTTTGGAGATTTAAAAATGAATCCTGTCTTTAAAAAATGGTCGCCAGAAGGGGACTTAGAGACGCCTTATCAAAAGGCACGTCAGGAATGGGATAATCGCATGGGAAGTGCGGTGGTACAAGCTAGAAATTGGCGTTTTGCGACGTTAATTTGCTTAAACTTAGTTGTTATTTGTGTCATAGGGTTAATTTATTTGGGTGCGCAGCCTAAAGCGGTACCCCATATTGTGGAAGTCGACAGTATGGGAAACGTAGTTTATCAAGGTGAAATCGGGAAAACTTGGCAAAATTTTACGCCTACTCAGGCCATGATCAAATATCAATTACGTCGTTTTATCTTTGATACGCGCTCTATTTCTGCTGATACTGCCGTACTTCGACAAAATTGGATAGATGCTTTTGCACTGGTTACTGATAAATCCGCAAAAACTTTAACGACGTATGCAAGGGGAAATGATCCGTTAGCACGTTCTAAAGAGGAACGGGTGCAAGTTGAAATTATCGGTATTTCGCCCTTATCCGAAAAAACTTGGCAAGCAGACTGGAAAGAAACGGTATGGAGTAATAAAGGGCTACGTTTAGGCACCACAACATGGCGTGGTATTTTCCACATAACTCAACAACAACCTGATGAAGACACATTAGCTGTTAATCCCACAGGATTACTGATTGATGAATTTAACTGGTCAAAGATTAAAGCATAAAATAAGGCATATCGAATGAAACATACCTTGTATAAAACAGTACCCGTGTTCCTCTTAGGGCTAACAGCTTGTGCGAAACCACCACAAAATGTGACGTATGTTGAAGCCGTTGAACAACCGCCCTTTATGTCTCAGCCAGACATAATCACGATTGATAAGCCACTTCCTCTACCTGGACAATTACAATTAAAACCAGAAAAAAACAGTACAAGTGAAAAAGATGCCGATTATGATCCACAGAAAGTGATTAATCATGCCAACCAGACAGCAGCTCAAAATCCGCACGAAGATGGATATTTTAATGCCATCATGCAGTATACCTATGTTCCTGGTGCTTTATATCAAGTCTATGCAGCCCCGTTAAGATTAACAGATATTCAACTACAGCCGGGCGAAAAAGTTATCGGTAAGCCTGCCGCAGGCGATACAGCACGCTGGTTTACAGGGATTGGCGATTCTAAAGTGGATGGTAAAGTTCAGAAACATGTTTTTCTTAAGCCAGCAAAAAAAGGGCAACACACCAATTTAACTATTAATACCGATAAAAGAACGTATCATTTTGAACTTCATAGTTATGAAGATACGTATATGGCTGCGGTGAACTTTAGTTACCCTCAAGATGAGTTGGCGGAATTACAATCTATGCGTGCCGAAGAAGCAGAAGAGGAGAAGTTAATTACTTCTACAAACATCAATATTAATGATTTATTTTTTGGTTATGAAATTGAAGTTGAAGAAGGTGATCCAAATTGGAAGCCAGTACGTGTGTTTGATGATGGTATAAAAACGTTTATTCAGTTTCCACCGATTTTAAAAAGTAGCGAAGCGCCAGCATTATTTGTTTTATCGTCGGAAGGGGATACGCAACTTGTTAACTACCGAGTTAAAAATAACTATTACATCATAGACAGACTTTTTGAACGCGCAGAATTAAGAGTGGGACAAGATGATCAAACGATTGTACGTATTACGCGAGAAGATTAATGCCTTTATAGCTTGGATCAAGCTTTTAATCAGTAAACTGGCTATTGATAAAGAGGATGAGTTGCCACCTGGTGAAAAGGATGTGCATGCCTCTAAAATTTCACCCGATGATCCACGCTTAAAGTTATCGAGGCCTAAAAATACTTACCTGAAGAAAAAACCCGTGTTTGTTCTTATTGGTTTATTAACTGTCGTAGTATTTATAGCCATTTTTTTTGCATTCACACCTAAAAAAATAGCAACTTATGGAGAGAATACAGATGAAGCATTAACTTCTAACACACATCTATCCACTCTACCTAACTTTATAAGTCAGCCGATAGAAGATTATATGAAACCTTCTCTGTCTAATGAATCTCTCCCCGTAGAAGAAACATCTCTACCAGTGAGTTCTTCTAACACTCAACAAGGATCCAATGTTGCACAACCAAAAAGCGTAGAAAGTGAAGAGAAAGACGCTATAGCACGTTTAGAGTTTGAAAAAGAACAGCTAGAGTTAGAAAAAGCCCGACGATCAAGTATATTTTTCAAACCAGA
>Ga0233369_1000589_pt1 | contig 14306 bp, 14 predicted proteins | sample ElkDunMinimDraft_26_FD_191537 | JGI IMG/M metagenome (GOLD analysis project Ga0233369, IMG submission 191537) | Fecal eukaryotic communites from dung pellets of Tule Elk in California, USA - Elk Dung D16 | ecosystem: Host-associated > Mammals > Digestive system > Large intestine > Fecal | place... | reverse complement strand
CGGTCAAAAGATGTGGATTACCAATGGAGGATTTGCAGATGTTTTTATTGTTTTTGCAAAGATTGAAGAGGATAAGAATTTAACTGCATTTATTGTGGAGAAGGATTTTGGTGGAATAAGTATGAATCCTGAAGAGCATAAACTCGGGATAAAGGGTTCTTCGACACGTCAGATATTTTTCAACGATTGTCTCGTTCCTGTTGAAAATATGTTGTCTGAGCGTGAAAATGGATTTAAAATAGCGGTTAATATTTTAAATATTGGTCGGATAAAATTAGGTGCAGCAACAATTGGCTCCGCAAGGTCTGTGACTTCGACAGCAATTAATTATGCCAATGAGCGTGTGCAATTTAATCTACCAATTTCGAAATTTGGAGCAATCCGATATAAGTTGGCCGAAATGGCCACAAGGTTATTTGCTACGGAATCTGCGGCGTATAGAGCAGGTCAGAATATCGATGATGCGTATGAATCATTGATTGCTGGGGGGATGGAAGAAGCGAAAGCAAAATTAAAATCTGTAGAATTGTTTGCCATAGAATGTGCGATTATCAAAGTATGGTGTTCTGAAATGTTAGATTATGTGGTAGATGAAGGAGTGCAAATCTATGGAGGTATGGGTTATTCTGCAGAAGCCCCTATGGAAAGAGCCTATCGCGATTCACGTATCAATCGTATTTTTGAAGGGACCAATGAAGTTAATCGACTATTAGTCGTGGATATGTTATTAAAACGTGCGATGAAAGGTGAATTGGATTTGATGGGGCCAGCCCAGGCTGTGGTATCTGAATTAATGGCTATTCCGGATTTCGGTGAAGAGGATGACCGCGCATTTGCTGCAGAAAAGAAAATTGTGGCAAATTTGAAAAAGGCAGGATTGATGATAGCTGGAGCGGCAGTGCAAAAATTAATGATGTCGTTGGCTAAGGAACAAGAAATCCTGATGAATATTGCTGATATTATTGGTTACGTGTATGTGGCTGAATCGGTTTTATTAAGAGCGGAAAAGTTACAACAAACGCAACCAGGTGCTCATGCTGATTATGCTACTGATATGGCTAAGGTATATTTATATGGCGCTATTGATAAAGTAAATGTCGCAAGCAAGGAAGCGTTGTATTCATTCGCTGAGGGTGATGAACTGAATATGATGTTGGTAGGCTTACGTAGATTTACCAAGGCGCAGCCTTTTAATGTGAAGGATGCTCGTCAGCGTATTGCTAAAAAGCTGATTGAAGAAAATAAATACTGTTTTTAAGTATCATGTTGATTATGAAAAATGTGCCTCGCAATGCGAGGCATTTTTTTTTATCTTTAGCAGATGCTACATAGGTATTTACCTCTTTTATTTTGTAAATTGAGAATTTGTATATAAAACGAGTACTTGGATGAAAAGCTACGATGCCATTATCATTGGTTCAGGCCCAAATGGATTAGCCGCTGCGATTACCCTCCAACAGCAAGGTTTAAGTACATTGATCATAGAGGGGGCTAACTCCGTAGGAGGAGGGATGCGAACGGAAGAGCTTACTTTGCCAGGCTATCAACATGATGTATGCTCAGCTATTCATCCCTTGTTTTTTATATCCTCTTTTTTTAAAAAACTTTCACTTGAAAAATTTGGCTTAACTTTTACGAATGCTCCCTTTGAGCTGGCACATCCAATGGAAGATGGACCAGCTGCAATATTGCATCGAAATATTGCCGACATGGAGGCAGAATTAGGAATCGATGGGCCTCGCTACCTGGATCTAATCAATCCCTATTTATTAAATTGGAAAACCTTATCCAATGATATTTTAGGGCCATTAAGAATACCTAAGAATCCTTGGTTAATGGCTAAGTTTGGAATTAAAGCGCTTCAGTCTGCCGAAAAGTTGAGTCATGTATTCAAGACGGAAAAAGCTAAAGCCTTATGGGCTGGTTTGGTAGCACATGGGGTTCAACCCTTTGATCAACTCAGTAGTGCAGCCGCTGGCTTGATATTGGCTACTGCAGGCCATGATCAGGGTTGGCCAATACCTATAGGTGGATCAAAAGCTATTGCCCAGGCCTTAGCAGGATACTACCAGTCAATTAATGGAGAGATCCAACTGAATTATTGGGTAGAAGATATTCGTGCACTTCCAGCGCATAAGGTCTTAGTGTTGGACCTGATTCCTCAACAAATGTTGGAGCTAAAAGGACTGAAATGGTCGGCTTCTTATCAAAAAGAATTAAGCAAGTTCAAACAAAGTATGGGGATATTTAAAGTGGATTGGGCATTATCATCACCTGCAGCATTTAAGGATGAGCGTTGTCGACAAGCAGCAACAGTTCATATAGGTAGGGGATATCGGGCGATTGCCAATTATGAGAACGCTACAAATCAAGGTAATATAGGCGATGAACCTTTTGTACTTTATTCGCAACCTAGTCAATTTGATGCCAGTAGATCCCCAGCAGGAAAACATATTGGATGGGCTTATTGTCATGTTCCTTTGGGTTCGACTGTTGATTTTACAAGTAGAATAGAAAATCAAATGGAACGATTTGCACCAGGTTTTAAAGATTCCATTTTAGGAAAGTCGACCATGAATACGCTACAACTCCAAGCCTATAACCCCAACTACCGAGCAGGAGATATCAGTGGAGGATCAATGCATCTTTCGCAGTTGTTCACTCGGCCAAGCAAAAGGATTGTACCTTATCGAACTTCAAATCCCAATATTTATATTGGATCTTCTTCTACTCCGCCAGGAGGGGGAGTACATGGTTTGTGTGGGTACTTCGCCGCAAAAGTGGCTTTAAAAGATCATTTTAACATCTATTTAAAAGATTAACATGTCGAAAATCATTATTGCCGGAGGTTCTGGGAATTTAGGGAAATTATTAAGTAACTACTTTGTAAATCAAGGGCATGATGTGTACATCTTAAGTCGAGCGATCCAAGAAACTTCACAAGCGGGATTACAGTATGTTCCTTGGGATGGGGAGCAGCTTGGCGATTGGACAAAAGCACTAGAAGATGCCGATATATTAATCAACTTAAGTGGTGTATCTATTAATCGACGATTTAGCTCTGCGAACCGAAAATTATTAAGAGATTCTAGAATTGGCCCCACCTTGCTGTTAGGAAAAGCGATCAATGGATTGATTAATCCTCCTAAATTATGGATAAATGCTTCTGGTGTTTCTTTGTTTCAACGACTAGTTGAAATCAATGATGAACAGAGTACTGCAACAGGACAGGGGTTTTTAGCAGCACTTGTGCAAGAATGGGAGGCTGCATTTAACGCTATCGACTTGGTACAGACAAGAAAAATTATCTTACGAATAAGTCCCGTATTGTCTTTAAATTTCGGCATGCTTATACCCTTGATTCCATTAGCGAAATGGGGTTTAGGGGGGCATGTAGGCAATGGAAAGCAGTTGGTTTCCTGGATTCATGAAGAAGATTTTGTAGCGATGGTCGCTTGGATAATGGAAAATGGAACTGAAAATAACCTTTTCCATGCCTGTAGTCCAAACCCAATAAGCAATGCTGAATTTATGGCTCAACTCAGAAATGAAGTGGGAAGAAAATTGGGGCTTCCTGTTCCAAAATTATTAGCTGAAATGGGAGCTTTCTTTCAAGGTGTTGATGCTGGATTATTATTGGATAGTGTCCCTGTAACAACAAAATTAACTATCGAAAATGGCTTTAAATTTAAATTTCCCTATATTGACCAAGCCATTGCGGAAATAATTAATAGATCAAAGTAAATCAATGAAATCAAGTAAACCATTCGAAATTTCAGAAGACTGGGTAGTCGTTATTTTAGGTTTTTTAATCATCTTGTTAGCTATAGGTGGTTTGGTTCTTCCAAAACCTAGTTTTAGTTGGTCAGATTCGTCGGAGTTATTTTCGAAAGTTTTTGCCGGATCAAATTTGCTCATCCTAGTAAAACAGTTTGTTCTGGTCTATGCAGTTGCTATTTTAGGAGCCTTGCTTCTTAAAAAACCATTAAAATTTTTATTGATTGTTTTTCCCATTATCTATCTGCTTGCAGTTGTAGCAATGTTATTTGCAGGGAATAGTTGGGTTAAGGAATATAATTTAGAGGCCGTCATTTTTAGTCTTGGATTGGGTCTGCTAATTAGTAATTTTTTTACATTACCAGATTGGTTTAAGCAAACTTTAAGTACGGAACTGTATGTCAAGGTCGGATTGGTATTATTAGGAAGTTCGGTCATATTCGGTGATATATTAAAAGCGGGATCTTTAGGGTTAATCCAGGCCCTTTTGGTGGTGGTATCGGTATGGTATTTTTCGTACTGGGTATGTAGAAAACTAAAAATAGATAAAGAGATGTCCTTGATGCTCTCTAGTGCCGTATCCATATGCGGGGTATCTGCAGCTATAGCTACCTCTGGCGCCATAAAAGGTGACACCAAAAAGTTATCTTACGTCATTTCATTGGTTTTAATCACCGCAATACCCATGATGATTTTTATGCCATATTTGGCAGAATGGTTAAACTTGTCACAAGCAGTAACAGGAGCGTGGTTAGGGGGAAGTATCGATACTACAGGAGCCGTTGTGGCTTCTGGGTCTTTAGTTGGGGAGGAAGCTTTGAAAATAAGTACCATTGTGAAGTTTTCGCAAAATGTACTTTTAGGTATTGCTGCTTTTTTTATTAGTATTTACTGGACGTATTCGAAATCTGTGGATGATGAAATAAAAAAAGACAAGCCTAATTTGAAACTTATTTGGGAAAGGTTTCCAAAATTTGTCGTTGGATTTGTGCTGGTTTCTTTGTTGTTTTCATTTGTTATTCCTGAACAAACGAATCTTGCTATTAAAGATAGTCTCAAAAATATTCAAGGACTTTGGTTTGTATTAGCGTTTGTTTCAATAGGTTTGGAAACTAATTTTAAAGACTTATTTGCTCAGAATAATAAGAAGCCATTGTATGCGTTCTTAATTGCACAAACTTTTAACATTATCGTTACCTTGATAATCGCGATGGCGCTGTTTAATAATTAATGTTAAGCATACCTATTTTTAGGTGTTATTGATCAGATTTTTTGATCAAGGCTTCGAATATCTGCTGAGCGATATCGTTTTTGGCAATAAGTCGACTAGCGAAAGTTAATGTATTGTGCTGATAGCTATCCCTATAGGGTTTTGTTATGACTAAATATATTTAACAATTAATGAAAGATATTACATAGTTTGATTATATTTATATCGTCTGCTGGTCTTGTACTAACTGATTTAACCAATTTTTAAAGATAATCGAATCTTTTATGTTTTATTTTCAAATTCATTGTAAACCGCAAAAGGATAATGTATATTATTCGGATGTAGAAGGAGCATATGTGACTGTACTCATTGATTTTAAAGATGAAGATGGGGCAAATCAGCTGGCTACCTATTATGTTTCAAAGGAAAATTGGGAGATTATCGCAATTACAGATTCTTTTGAAGTGGAAGAAAATGCGTTGAATGCCTCAAAGGAGCATAAAGAAGTGTATGAGCATATGAAATTAAATGGTATGGGATTAAAGTATCATTTATATTATGCGGATGAGCCCTAATAGTTTTAGTGCATTGAACTCAATACATCAACTCCATTTCTTCAAAACTACATGAAATTAGATCATTTTCTTTTTCGTAAAATATCAGAGTCATTTCAGGAATTTAGTCGATATTCTCAACGTTCTTTAGGGAATTCGGATACCTTGCATCGAAAGAAAGATTTTGATCTCAATTATAATCTTAGAATTTTTCATGCTTTTGATACTTACTTTTATTCTTTGGCAGATATAAGTACCTTGCGTATAATTGATGCAGGTGGTCCAATCGAACAATTTACGGGCTATTCCAAAGAGGAGGTCATTAAAAAAGGCTATCGCTTGATGTTAGAAATACATCATCTTAGGGATACGATACGGGCTACCCGGGGAGGGACTAAATATTTTAAATACTTGTACGATCAACCTGCAGAAAAAAGGCCATACATCAAGGTTAATAGAACCTTAGAAATGAAATGCAAAGATGGAAGGACTTTATTTGTCTTGGCCCAAAGTATTCCAGTATTGTTTAATGAAAATATGGAACCTATTTATATGTTAAATATTTACTCCGATATCAGTGATATGCAGTTTAATCGACAATACACACATTATATTATCGATTCGAGTGAAATTAACCATCCTAAAAAGATTTCTTTATTTGACAAGCAGGATTATTCAGATTGTTCCAATTTAACAATCTCTAAAGGTGAATTGCGGGTTTTAGAACTAATTGCTGAAGGTTTGGATAGTAAACTAATCGCGGATAAATTGTTTATAAGTGAACACACTGTAAGGACACATCGAAAAAATATACTTAAGAAATTGTCTTGTAATAATATGACCGAAGTGGTAAAAAAAGCCTTAGTTGAAGGATGGTTATAATTTTTTACGGATTTCATTGGTTGAAATTTATGGAATACGGGTACGAAATACATCTTTATAAGGAAGAGTAATATATATGGACGAAAAAGATTTACTTCATTATTATAAGCAGACGGGGAACTTAGATACTTTGGGTAAATTGTATGCGCCATATATGTCTTTAATGTATGGGGTATGCTACAAATATTTGCAAAATACAGAGGAGAGCCAAGATGCGGTGATGCAGATTTTTGATGAGTTAATCAGCAAATTACGCATACATGAAGTCGAAAACTTTAAAAGTTGGCTTTATATTTATACCCGAAATTATTGTTTGATGGCCTTGCGGAAGAAAAAGAATGTGCGGAATGTAGCCATTGAAGATCATTTAGTGGAATTGGAATATCAGCCTCAGGAAGATCAAGAACACAATTGGAAAGAACAAGATTTTGAGAAACTCGCTACTTGTATGTCTACTTTAAGTGAAGAACAAGGGCATTGTGTTCGCATGTTTTATTTGGAACAGAAATGTTATAAAGATATTGCAGAGCTTACTGGTTTTGAATTGGCAAAAGTGAAAAGCTATATTCAAAATGGCAGACGTAATCTTAAAATTTGCATGGAGAAAAAGTAATGGAAAATAATTATCAATTATCGAGGATTCATAATTATGTCATGGGTTTAATGACCAAGGAGGAAATGTATGACATGGAACGTGAAGCGTTAAACGATCCATTTTTACAAGATGCTATTGATGGTTACCGCATGCAAAATGGTGTCGATACGAATAAATTAAGCTTGCTTCAACAGCGTTTGGCAACGAAGCTTCAGCATAAAGAACAGGAAAAGAAACAGCGATTTTACAGTTGGCAACGTCTTACTGTGGCTATGGCAGCGGCGGTATTGTTCTTAGTTGCCTGCTCGCTCATCTTATTTAACTATTTTAATTTGCGCACGACGGATAAGAATACAGAAGTGATATTGATGGAGGAACATTTGCGGATACGAACAGAAGTTAAATCCAGTACGCTTGCAAACCCTATGGGTGGATGGGAACAATTTAATGAAGAGTTGAATTCGGAATTACGGGATGTAAGACAAACAGGAATAGTCGATTTGTCTTTTCGTATAGAGAATACGGTGGCTAAGGATATTCAGATTTTACAGAGCTCCGATAAAAAATTGGGTGAAATAGTTTCTCAGTTTGTAGCACAAAAAGTAAGATGGCAAGGAGAGTCACTTCATATTAGCATCGAAGTAGGGAAGTAACATCGAAGATAAAGGAATAAAAAAAGCAGCTTTTGGCTGCTTTTTCAGTATATATTTTGAAAAATTATTCTTCCCAACGGATTTTTTCTTCAATAGGAGAACGAACAGGTTCACGATCTTCGGAGCTATGATGACCTAAATAAAATAAGCCAATACATTTTTGATTTTCTGCTAAACCTAAGAAAGACCCTAAATGATTGATTAAACCTGGGGTTGCCCAATATGCTCCAATTTTCAATGAATAAGCGGCTAACCACATGTTTTGAACTGCACAAGCTGTAGCTGCCAATTCTTCCCATTCAGGTAGTTCTCCTGTATAGTTGACAATAATTGCCATGGCTGCTTTAGACATGGTTGCTTTTTTGACCATGTTCTGTTCATTAAGTTCCGTATATTTTTCGGCAGGCGTCACTTCTTTATAAATCCTTCCTAATTCATTTCCTAAACGAACAAGGCCATCATTTCTAAAGATTACAAATCGCCAAGGTTGAGTTCTCTTGTGCGTAGGAGCAGCATTTGCGGCTTCTAAAATAGTCAGTAGATTTTCCTTACTTATTTCTTGCTCATTGTAGTTGGCTTGAAAAATGGATCTACGGTATGTTATGGCATTTAATACTTCGTTCTGAGACATATGATTTTGTTAAATTGTAATGTTATTGATTTAAAGGCATTTATTTTAAGAAATTTCTTCCCACAAAGCCGAGATGTGTAAAATCGTCAAGACGGCTTTTTGCATATCTTGAATGGAAACCCATTCTTGTTTACCGTGGAACGCATGCCCTCCAGCAAATATATTAGGACAAGGTAATCCCATAAAGGATAGCCTAGAGCCATCGGTACCACCGCGTATACTTCTCTTTTCTGCTTTCATTCCAGCGCGTTCTATACCCATAAGGGCAATATCAACCACTCTTGGATGTTGATCAAGAATCTCTTTCATATTACGATATTGTTCACTTACTTTAAACGTGTAAGTTGCCGCAGGAAATTGATTCAATACGTTTTTTACAATAAGTTCTAGCTCTTGTTCATGTACTGCAAGTTGCTTTGTGTCATGATCACGAATAATAAATCCGATTTCTGCTTCTTCTACTGTCCCTTGAATATGGGTAGGATGTATAAATCCTTGTTTACCGGAAGTAGTTTCTGGAGATAGTCTATCCTTGGGTAATTGCGCTATGATAGTACTGGCTAATTTCAATGCATTTACCATTTTATTTTTAGCATATCCTGGATGTATGGATACTCCGTCGATATGGATATGTACTCCATCTGCCGAAAAGGTTTCATCTTCTAAGGTTCCAGCACGTTCACCATCCATGGTATAAGCATAGTGCGCAGCAAGTTTATCGAGATCTACATGGTCTACTCCTCGTCCTATTTCTTCATCTGGGGTGAACAGGATTTTTATAGTTCCGTGTTTTATTTCTGGCTTGCTCATTAATAGTCGTGCAGCATCCATAATTTCGGCAATTCCTGCTTTATCATCTGCTCCTAATAAGGTTTTTCCACTTGCTGTAATGACATCATTGCCGAACTGCTCCTTAAGGTCAGGATGTTCAGCCATTTTAATGATGATATTCGGATCGTCTGGTAATACGAGGTCTTCCCCTTGGTAATTGTTATGGACAATAGGTTTTACAAAGGTTCCTGAGCTATCTGGTGACGTGTCTACATGGGAGCAAAAACAGATGACAGGGACTTCTTTATCGGTATTAGCGGGGATTGTAGCGTATACATACCCCAAATCATCTAGATGTGCATCTGTAATACCCATAGCAATCAACTCTTGGACTAGAATTCGACTGAGGTCTTTTTGCTTAGCGGTCGAAGGTACTGTATCGGAGGATGCATCAGATTGTGTGTCGATTTGTACATATCGGATAAAATTTTCAGCAACTTGAAAGTCCTTAATTTCATTAATTTCCATAGGTACAAAACTACTAATTATATTAAAGATTAGTTAAAAAAAGGCTGAGTAATATCATTTACTCAGCCTTTTGAATAATAATTTCTGCAGGTGATATTATTGCTTATCTGCCCATCCGAAAACCTTTTGTAGAATGCCGGAATTACGGGATCCTGCAAGATTTTGGCGGATTTTTATTTCTTGATCAGCGACTTTTACGAATAATCCATCAATGGCTTTTTGCGTAACATAGGCCGTTAAGTCAGTTTCAATTTTTTTACCTAGGGGTAATTTATTGTAGGCTAATGTTAATTGACTCCAATAGGTAGTCACATTGTTTCTACCCATTGCAGATTGAATGATAGGATTAAATTTGCTGGATAGTTCTTGGGATGTGGTTCTTTTGAAAAATGTGGTTGCCGCATCTTGTTGTCCACTTAATAAAATATTAAACGCATCGGTAACTGTCATTTTTGTTAGTGAATTAACAAAAACTGTTGAAGCTTCTTTGACTGCAGATTCAGCAGCTCTATTCATACTTGTAATAAATTGATCGCACAGCTTACCCATGCCTACAGCACGTAAAGCTGACTCAACTTTTTGTGCCTCCTGGGGCATAATGATCTTTACAACAGCGTCACCTAAAAATCCATCTTTCGTGGATAATGTTTGAATACTTTGTTGTAAACCATTGTTCAAGGCTTGTTTAATGCCTGAAGTTGCTTCTGCCTGAGAAATAGAGCCCGTACTTGTATTTCCTGTGCTACTTCCAGTACCTGAGTTAGGTAAGGAGATGCCTGCTTGGTGGAGGGTGTCGCAGCTACTTAACAGGCTGGCAAGCCCAGCAATACTCATTAAAGTAATATATTTCATGGCGTGTAATTTTAACAAAATTAAATATTTATGTGAGTCTAAAAACTATATCCTTCAGATATTACCAATTTATTTCTGCCATGACAGGGAAATGATCGGATAAATAATCGCCCATATGAGTGCTGGTTAATATCCCATACTTGTGTACTCGAAAATGCTTGCTCAGAAAGATATGGTCAATTCGGCTTTTTTCTTTGAAAGATTTTCCCCATCCTTGAAATGTTGAGTTTGGTTCATAAACTATTTTTGCGAGTTGGTAACTGTCTTTGAGCATAGCGTTTTGCTTCAAGTAGTTGTAAGCATTGGATTGATCATCGAAATTGAAATCTCCGGTTAATATGATCGGCAAGTTCTTCCCAATTTCTTTGGCTTTGGCTAGGATCAATTTAACACTTTCCATTCGCGATACTTCTCCTAGATGGTCCAGGTGAGTATTCATGAATAAGAAGGTTTTTCCTTTTCTTAAATCTTTAAATATTCCCCAGGTACAGATTCTTGGATAGGCAGCATCCCATCCTTTATTGGCATGTTCTTGATCGGTGCCGGATAACCAAAACGTACCACTCTGTTGGAGCGTAAATAATTGTTGATTATAAACGATGGCAGAATGTTCACCTTGTTTACTTCCATCATCTCGGCTGACACCAACGAAGGAAAAGTTGGGGACTAAGGTGGAGATGTCTACTAACTGCTGATATTGTGCTTCTTGTACACCAAAAATTTCCCATTCATAATACTTTAAAAAGTCTATGATGGGTTGTTTTCTGTCTTCCCACAAATAACCAGCTGCTGCACGTACAGGAATATTAAATGTTCCAACGATCAGTTTTTCTTGAGCGATAAGGGAGGAATGAATGAAAAATAGAATAAGATAGGTAATGGTTTTCTTCATAAATGAGCGTAATATAAATCTGGAAAGAGTAGGCTTAGCAGTAAAAGCTGTTTAATTAAAAAATCTAAGGAGCTTATGCTCCTTAGATTTTTTAATGACAGTAATATTTAACAGTCTTATTTACCATTCCAATTCAGCAACTACTGGAAAGTGATCCGATGGAAATTTTCCCATATAGGTATCGGTAAGAATACCAAACTTATGAACTGTAAATGGTTTAGTGATGAAAATATGATCAATTCTGCCTTTTGGAGCGATGGATTTTCCCCAGCTATTAAATGAGGAGTTTGGCTCATAGACGATCTTCGCCAAATCATAGCTGTCTTTTACTATACCACTGTTTGCTAAGGTAAAATAAGCTTCATTTTTTTCGTCTATATTGAAATCTCCGGTCAGGATAAGAGGAAGATTTTTAGCGAGCTCTTTGGCCTTGGATAAAATGAGTTTTGCGCTTTCTTTGCGGGCTTCTTTTCCTATATGGTCAAAGTGCGTATTCATTAATATGAATTTTTTCCCACTGTGTTGGTCTTTAAATATACCCCAAGTACAAATTCTAGGTAATGCGGCATCCCATCCCTTATTGGGTTTTTCAGTATCTGTAGCAGATAACCAAAAGGTACCGTTTTCTAACATTTTAAACCGTTTGCTGTTAAAATAAATCGCTGAATATTCGCCTTTTTGTGCGCCATCATCACGCCCAACGCCGATGTATTGGTAATCTGGAAGATTGGCACTCATGTCATCTAATTGGACCTTAAAAGCTTCCTGTACACCAAAAATATCAAATTCGTGAAAACGAATTAAATCTGTTACAGCTTTCTTACGGTCATCCCATAAGTTGCCTTGATCGGCCTGCGTTTTCATCCGGATATTGAAGGTAGCGACAGTTAATTTTTTTTGAGCAAAGGAAATGCTGGTCAAACCTAATAATACCAAACTCAGGATTAGTTTTTTCATGTTACTTATTTAATACTTTAGTCAATAACTCGGTTTCGTCGGTCGTAATGTAGTCTACTTTTTCATGGATAAAAAACTTCATGTCTTCTTCACTGTTTACCGTCCAAACATTGGTTTTTAATTTTAAGTCTTTACATTCTTTAATCCAAGTAGGGTTTTTCTTGAAAATCGTAAAATGATAGTCTGGACCTGTTAATTTAGCTGTTTTAATTTCCGCAGGGGTTTTGTCGCCTGTTAAATAGAAGACTTTCGCTTTTTTATCTAATTCTCTGAATTTTAAACAAGCGTCCCAATCAAAAGCGATGTATTCTACCATTTTTTCTGCTTTCAATTTTTTCACTAATTCTATCGATTGCTTGACAGCTTCTAATGTTCTTTCTTTACTTATTCTGCTGGTTTTTAGTTCAAAAACCATTTTAGTGTGTTTTTGTTTTAGACCTTCTTTGATGAATTCTTCCGCTGTAGGGATGGATTCTCCATTGGGTAATTTCTTTGCTAGCAGTTCTTGATAGGTGGATTTTTCAACATCTAACCCATTAAAATCATGGTCATGGTTTAATACTAAAATATTGTCTTTGGTTAAATGTACATCGAATTCACTGCCATAAACTTTTTGAGAAATTGCTTCTTTGAATGAAGCTATGGAGTTTTGTGGATTATTCGATTGCTTCCAAGAACCACGGTGCGCAATGATAGATGTTTGCGCCATAGAGGCAGAGTGAAGTGCAATGGTCATCAAAGTAATTAGAATTAAATTTTTCATTTTTATTTTTTTGAAAGGTTTATTTAAGATAAATAATGTTGGCAACTTTTCGTTGTCCTTCATGATCGAACTTTTTATTATCAGATGGGTAATTGACAATATCATTAGCACTTTCACCCTTAATATATAAGGTGCTGCTTCCCCCGCCATCTAGGTTCATGGCCTCTTGGGCACCTATCCAATGGAGAACTTTTGCCAGTTCATCCAATGACATGCCATTCGCTAGGCTATTTCTGCCATCAACGACAATTAAGATTAGCTTATTGTTTTTTGTGATCCCAAGTGCTGTTCTCGGGTGTCTATTGCTATTGAAAGGGTTTGAACTCAATGGGATACGTTTGCCTTCACTTAGCAATAGTGGTCCAGAAAGCATCACATCATGAGCTGGAGAGTTTTCAGTATTCTCTTTATTTGCAGAGGAAATTTGTACTTTGTTTTTCTGAATGCTGAATACGGCATTGGCTCTTGAGGAAGGCGCGTTAGTTTCATTTATTACCGTACCACCTACTTTAATAAAATCAACAGAACCTCCATTTTTCATATCAAAAAAACCACCATTAATGGCAACAAGAGCATCATTTTCAGCAGCAAAGGTGGCGGTTGTTTTTAGTTGTTTAGCGTCTGCTGCAATAAAGACTTTCTTTTTGTTTTTTTTGAGATCAATCTCTACCCAATTTATTTCTTGTACAGCATTAAATAAATTATCAAAATGCCCTTGATTCCATACGACACCTTTACGGATAGTCTTTTTATTCCATTTATTGGTGACGATTTGTAAGGAATCAGCATCTTGTGCATGTGCACTTGGTAAATTTATCCACGCACAAAGAACGAGGATAAGGTTTAAGGTTAAGGTATATCTTCGAAGCATACTTTTTATACAACTTTAACGAAGTTACCCAATTTATATTAACAAATTATTAAACTTACCTCTCGCCTTGCCATTCGGCATAAAATTGTTGCAGAAAATCCTCCATATAACGATGCCTTTCGGTAGCAATCGCTTTCGCAGAACTTGTATTCATTTTGTCTGTTAATAATAACAGTTTCTCGTAAAAGTGATTGATGGTTGGTGCAACGCTGTTTTTGTAGGTTTCCTTATCCTGATTTAATGCCGGAGGAATGTTTGGATTATAGATCTCTCTGTTTTTAAATCCACCATAATTAAAAGCACGAGCAATGCCTATAGCACCAATAGCATCTAAACGATCTGCATCCTGAACAATAGCTAATTCTTTGGA
>Ga0233369_1000587_pt1 | contig 14325 bp, 15 predicted proteins | sample ElkDunMinimDraft_26_FD_191537 | JGI IMG/M metagenome (GOLD analysis project Ga0233369, IMG submission 191537) | Fecal eukaryotic communites from dung pellets of Tule Elk in California, USA - Elk Dung D16 | ecosystem: Host-associated > Mammals > Digestive system > Large intestine > Fecal | place... | reverse complement strand
ACTGCCCGGGCCCGCGAACTCGGGGTACGGGCGGCGGTCTCGGCGCCACTTGACATCGATGAGCAGATGCTCGGCGCCATCAACCTCTACGTCGCGCAACCGCGCCGCATCACGGCCCGCTGGCAGTTGACGGCGATGCTGCTGGCCGAGCACGCGGGGCTGCTGCTCGCGGCGGTGCGGGACCGGGCCCGCCAGGCGGAGCTGGTCGGCGAACTGGACCGGCTGGTGGCCAACGGCGACGTGGTGGACCAGGCGATCGGCGTGATCATGACCCAGCGGGGCTGCCGTGCCGAGGAGGCCCTCCAGGTGCTGCGCAGCGCCTCGACCGCGCTCCACGTCCCGGTGCCCGAGGTGGCCCAACGCCTGATCTCCACCGTGGCGCGTCCGCGACAGAACTGAGGCCGCGTCCCTCCTGTCGCGTTTTGTCCCGCCGGTCCCCGGGTAGCAGGACCACGAGACGACGTGACTGGGAGGTGCGCCATGGAGAGCCGACTGCGTATTCAGGGGCACCCGATCCAGCCGATGCTCGTCATGTTGCCGTACGGGCTCTTCGCCTGCGCGACGATCTTCGACCTCGCTGCCGTCACGACCGGGCTGGGGCTGCTGGGCGAGGTCGGCTACTGGACGACGATCGCCGCGCTCTTCGCCGCGGCGCTGGCCGTGGTGGCCGGGATGGTCGATCTCTGGGACGTGCCGACCGGGCCGACCCGGCGGACCGCGATCGGCTTCCACCTGGCGTACCTGGCCATGGCGGGGCTCTTCGTGCTCACCTGCCTGATCCGCGCCGGTTCGCCGGATCGCGGCGCGACCGGCGGCATCCTCGCCGCGGAACTCCTCGCGCTCGCCGTCGGCGGTTACGGGGTCGCGCTCGGCGCCCGGCTCGGCCGCTCCTTCGATCACGCCCGCAGGGAGTTCGCCGCGCGGGACGCGTTCGACGGCCCGGCGCAGCCGCTGCGGCGCCCGGTCTGAGCCGATCCTGGCGCGCCTAGGGGGTGCCCGTCCGGTCCAGGAGGGCGAGCATCTCGGGCAGGTCGAAGAAGTGCGCCACCTCGCGCGCCGACGGGCCGCCGTGCGCCGGGTCGGCGCCGGCGTCCAGCAGCGCGGTCATCGCCTCGGTGCAGCGGCGGAAGGTTGCGGCCGCCAGCGCCGTCTGTCCCCGGTCGTTGGTGCGCGAGTGATCCGCGCCGCGGGCCAGCAGCGCCCGCACCGTCTCCGGGTGCGAGTGGTAGGCGGCCAGGATCAGCAGCGTGTCGCCCTTGTCGTTGGTCATGTTCACCGGCAGCCCGGCGTCGACGTACTCGCTCAGCTCGGCGGTCCTGCCGCTGCGGGCCAGGTCGAACATCCGGTGCGCGAACGCGAGTGTCTCCTCGTCGAACTCGTCGGCCATGGCCTCAGCGTAGTAGCGCCCCGCGCCGGTCGCAGCGGTTGATACCGTCCCCCCGAGGTGAGAGGGATCATGGACGAGCGGGTGTACGTCGGCCGGGCCGGGCCGGACGCGGCGGGCAATGCCGGCTGGCTGCTGGGTCACTTCATGCCCCCGGGCGACGTGCGCCACAGCACCGATGTCGAGATCAAGTGGGGTGTCCACCCGGTGGGGGACCGGCGCGCCGCCTGGGTGCGTGGCGAACAGCGTGAGGCGCTGCTGGTCCTGATCAGCGGTGGCTTCCGGGTGGAGCTGCCCGACCGGACTGTGGTGCTGCGCGCCCCCGGCGACTACGTGGTCTGGGGTCGGGGTGTGGATCACTCCTGGTACGCCGAGCAGGAGTCGGTGGTGCTGACGGTGCGCTGGCCTTCGATACCCGGCTACCGGGTGCCGGTGACGACCGGCGCCGCGGCCCCGCCGAACCGCCGCGACGGCACCGGCGGCCGTTGATCCCTGCGGTGCCGCGACGCCTGTCGGGCTGACCCCGGTGGGAGTCGGCCCGACAGGCGCGGCCCGCGGAACCCGATCAGCCGGCGGTGCTGCCGGTGGTGGCGCTCTGCGGCTCCGGCGGTGCCCCGGCGGCCGGCGGATCCTGCTCACCGCGCAACCGGGTGATCGCCCGCATGCCGTGGTAGATCACGATCGCGGCGAAGCTGCCCAGCGCGATGCCGTGGAAGGAGATCTCGCCGGCGCTCACGCTGTAGTCGGCAGCGCCGACGATGAGCGCCACCGCCGCGGTCATCAGGTTGACCGGGTTCTGGAAGTCCACGCGGGCGTCGATCCAGATCCGGGCGCCGAGGACGGCGATGAGGCCGTACAGCACGGTGGTGGCGCCGCCGAGGACCCCGACCGGAACGGTCCCGATGAGCGCGCCGAACTTCGGGCTGAGGCCCAGCAGGATCGCCGACAGCCCTGCCACCAGATAGGCGGCGGTGGAGTAGACCCGGGTCGCGGCCATCACCCCGATGTTCTCGGCGTAGGTGGTGGTCGCCGATCCGCCGCCGGCGCCGGCCAGCATGGTCGCGACGCCGTCGCCCATGAATGCCCGCCCCATCTCACGGTCGAGGTTGCGGCCGGTCATCGCCGCCACGGCCTTGACGTGCCCGGCGTTCTCGGCGATCAGGACGAAGACCACCGGGGCCATCAGCACGGCGGCGTGCCAGGTGAAGGTCGGGGCGTGGAAGTCCGGCAGGCCGATCCAGGCGGCGTTGCGCAGGTTGTCGAGGGCGTCGGCGGGCAGCCCGCCGGCCACGGCCGCGTAGGCCCAGCCGACGGCGACGCCGAGCAGGATCGACAGCCGGCCGAGGAAGCCGCGGAAGGCGACGGTGGTGATCAGGATCGCGGCGAGGGTGACCAGGGCGATCAGCGGCTGGGCCTTGACCCCGCCGTCACCGCCGCCGTCCCAGGCGGTCGGGGCGAGGTTCAGTCCGATCATGGCCACGATGGCGCCGGTGACGACGGGCGGCATCAGCGTGTCGATCCAGCGCGACCCGGCCCACTGCACGATCGCCCCGACCGCGGCGAAGAGCGCACCCGCGACGATGATGCCGCCCAGCGCCGGCCCGATGTCGCCGCCGGCCTTCGCGGCCAGCACCGGGGCGATGAAGGCGAAGGAGGAACCGAGGTACGACGGCACGCGTCCGCGGGTGATCAGCAGGAAGAGCAGTGTGCCGATGCCGGAGAAGAAGAGCGTGGTCGCCGGCGGAAAACCGGTGATCAGGGGAACGGTGAAGGTGGCGCCGAACATCGCCACCACGTGCTGGACTCCGATGCCCATGGTGCGGGGCCAGGAGAGGCGTTCGTCGGGGCGGACCACCTCGCCGCGGGCGATGGTCCGGCCGTCACCGTGCAGGGTCCAGGGACTCCAACGCCGGCGTACGGGGGTGCGAGGAGTTGTCTCTTGGGTCATTGGTCGGGCACCTTGCGACTTGTGGGGTTCTGTCGGCGATCATGGTGTCCGATGTGCAGGGCACCGACCAAGTCTTGCTCGTCTCGTGCGCGATGCCCAGTGGCCGGGACGTGACGCGTCAGACCGGTCCGCGTCCGCCGGGGTAGGGGTGGGCCATGGCGTCGGCGGGGGCGGCCTGGGTGGCAGCGTGGGCAGCCTCGTCGGTCCAGGGCGAGATCGGCAGGCGCCGCGGGCGCAGCAGTGGCGCCTCGGCGAGCGGGATGTAGACCCGGGCGTCGACGGCCTCGGCGAGCAGCAGCGCCGCCACCAGGCTGGTCGGACGCGACTGTGGCCGGGCGTCGAGGCAGCGCCGGTAGAGGTCGGCGATCTCGCCGGGGAGCCCGTCGGGAGCCGGCAGAGGCGCCGGCTCGACCTGCCGCGGCGGCCGCAGGTCCGCGATTCCGGTCCCCTTGGGCCAGGGCAGCCGCCCGGTGATGCACAGGTGCAGCAGCACGCCGACGGCGTAGATGTCGGCGGCCGGGGTGGCCGCGGCGCCGTCGAAGCGCTCCGGGGCGGTGTAGGCGGGGGTGCCGAAGAGGACCTCGTCCGGGTCGTCGTCGCGGTGCCCGGCGGGAGCGGCGATGCCGAAGTCGAGGACCTTGGCTCCGGCGGGAGTGAGGATGATATTGGCGGGTTTGATGTCGCGGTGCACGATGCCGCCGGCGTGGGCGGCTGCCAGCGCGGCGCAGACCTCGGCGCAGACCCGCACGGCGATGCGCCAGTCAAGCGGGCCTTCGCGCAGGTGCTGGGCGAGGGTGTCGCCGGTTACCAGCTCCATGACGATGTAGGGGACGCGGGAACCGACGCCGGTGGTGGTCCCGAAGTCGTGCACGGCGGCGACGTTCGGATGCACGAGCCGGGCCGCGGCCCGGGCCTCGTCGCGCACGCGGGTGACCCCCGTGTCGCCGGGCGAGCCGCTGCCGGGGGCGAGGAGTTTGACGGCGACCCGCCGGTCGAGCACCTGGTCGTGCGCCTGCCAGACCTCCGACATGCCACCGAGGCCGATGCGATGTTCGAGTCGATAACGCCCGCCGAGCGTCCGCATGAGAGATCCTGTCCTTCGCACCGCCCTGGTCCGGCCGTGATCGAGGTACCCGCGCCGCCTCCTGCGCAAACTGCTCATCGACGACGGTCGAAGAGCCGCCGCATTCCCTACCGATCCGGTATGGAAATGCGCTATGGTGGAGCCGCCCGACATCCTCCGCTTCGGACGGACCTCGCATGCACCCCGCCTCGCCGTACGCCGCTCGCGCCGCCGGATCCGGCCGCGCCCGCCGCCGCGTGCCGCCGTGGCCCCGGTATGGCTGTTGTCGCGGCGTCCGGCCCGGACTCGCGCGGGTCTGACCCAGTACCCGTAGTCGCGCACGGCTCTGGTCTAATCATCCAGACCGGACACTCAGAGCGATCGCCCGATCTCGGATTGTCGGCGAAACATCACAGTCGGACAACGGCCCCGGGTTCCTTCCCGTGGCCTGCAGCGCCGAGCCGGACGGCGGGACCGCCACCGCCCGGTGACCATGGATCGACCAAGGAGGACCATGTCGGTCAGGCCCGCCCCGCGTACCGCATGGCACATCGCACCACCGGCGCCGCCCGGCAGGCTCCCGGTCGCCCGGCGCCGTCCGGACGGCCCGCCGGGCGCGGCGCTGGTGCTCACCCTGTCGATCCCGGCGATCGAGGAGGAACGGCTGACCGCGCCGGTGCGGCGGCTGCTCGACGCCGCCCGGGAGGTGCTCGCCAGCGGCGACCCCACCGTGGTCGTCACCGCGGCGCCGGTCGAACCCAGGGCCTCCGCGCCGGCACCGGCGCCGGCGCGACCCGGGCTGCACATCCTGGTCCAGTCGCGCTCGGTACTGCGCGACGGCGAACCGCTGTCGTTGACCCGGCTGGAGTTCGACCTGCTGCTGCACCTGGCCGAGAACCCGCGCCGGGTCTTCACCCGGCTGCAACTGCTCACCGCCGTCTGGGGCTACGAGCACGCCGGGGTGCGCACCGTCGACGTGCACGTGCGCCGGCTGCGCGGCAAGGTCGGCGGTGAGGCATCCCTGGTCACCACCGTCTACGGCGTCGGCTACCGCCTCGCCGACGAGGCCCGGGTCACCATCGACCGCCGGGGGTGAACGCGCGGGCGTGGCAGGCTGGGGAGCATGCGGTTTCGCCCCGTCACCCCCGAGCGCCTCATCGCCGAGCTGGCCGACCGCATCGCCGTCACCGCGCCGCAGGGCCGGCTGCGGGTGGCGATCGACGGCGCGCCCGCCGCCGAACCCGAGCTGCTCGCCGGCGCCCTTGTCGACCCGCTGCGGGCCCGCGGCCGACCGGCACTGCACGTACGCACCGAGGACTTCCTGCGCCCGGCGTCGCTGCGCCTGGAACACGGGCGCCGAGACCCCGACAGCTACTACGACGGCTGGTACGACCTGGCCGGCCTCCGTCGTGAGGTGCTCGACCCGGCCGGCCCGGCCGGCTGCGGGCGGGTGCTGCCCAGCCTGTGGGACAGCCGCGCCGACCGGGCAAGCCGTGCCGACTACGTCGACCTGCCGCCGGGCGGGGTGCTGCTCGTCAGCGGGGCCCTGCTCGCCGGCGCCGGGCTGCCCGTGGAGCTCACCGTCCACCTGCTGCTCACCCCGGGGGCGCTGGGCCGGCGTACCCCGGCGGACCAGCAGTGGACACTGCCGGCCTTCGCCCGGTACGCCGACGAGGTGGCGCCGCACAGGTTCGCCGACGTCGTCGTGCGCGCCGACGATCCCCGGCGGCCGGCGCTCGGCGAGCCCGCCGCCGATTCCCGGGGCTGACCGGAGAGCCGGTTTGGCCTCGACGCGGGTTGGGTACTCGCCCGGCTCAACAGCGACCCCACCGGCGCACCTGCGATGTCGCAGCCGGGGGGTCGCGCCGATGCGACGACGGAGAGGCGGGGCGAATGCTCGTCCAGGAAAAGGTCACCACGGTTCGTTCGCAGGTCGAGATCGACCGTATCCGGGTCTCGCTGCAGACCCGCTACGACGAACTGACCACCGAGTACGACCGGGCGCTGACCCAGAGTCAGGTGCTGCGGGTGGTGGAGATCGGTGACACCGCGGGGGACGACCAGGCCGACAGCGGGACCAAGACCGCCGAACGGGACACCGCCCAGTCCCTGCTGCGCACCATCCTGGAACGACGGGCCCAGTTCGAGCGCGCGCTGTCCCGCCTGGAGGAGGGCACCTACGGCTGGTGCGAGGGCTGTGCGGCCGGAATCCCGGTGGAGCGGCTGGAGATCTTCCCGGCGGCCACCACCTGTGTCTCCTGCAAGCAGACCCGCGAGCGGCGCGCGCTGGCCTGACGCCGGTGGTCGCTGCCGTGGGCCGGTGCCGGCCCGGTGACGAACCCGCGGGCGGTGCCCATGGGTGACATCCGGGTCGGCACCGCCTCGTGGACCGACCCCACCCTGCTGGAATCGGGCTGGTACCCGCCCGAGGCCGACGACCCGCAGAAGCGACTGGCCTACTACGCCGAACACTTCCCGCTGGTCGAGGTGGATGCCACCTACTACGCGCCGCCGGCGGAGAAGACCGCCCAGCTCTGGGCGCAGCGCACCCCGCCGGGTTTCCTCTTCACCGTCAAGGCGTTCAGCCTGCTGACCGGCCATCCGACCCGGACGAACGCGATCCACGCCGACCTGCGCCCGGCGACCGGCAAGCGCACCGTCTACCCGGGCGACCTGCCCGCGCAGGCGTACGAGGAGGTCTGGACGCGGTTCCTGTCTGCGCTGGACCCGCTGGTCGCCGCCGGCAAGCTCGGTGCCCTGCTGTTCCAGTTCCCGCCGTGGTTCGGCATCAAGCGGGCCAACAAGGAGTACCTGTGCGAGGTGCGGGACCGCTGCGCGCCGCTGCCGGTCACGATCGAGTTCCGCAACAGCTCCTGGCTCACCGACGACAACCGGGCCGAGACGCTGGACTTCCTGCGCGACAACCGCTTGCCGCTGGTCTGCGTGGACATGCCGCAGGGGCACCGCAGCTCGGTGCCGCCGGTGCTGGCGGTGACCGCCGAGCCGGCGACGGTGCGTTTCCACGGGCACAGCGCGAAGTGGGACAGCCGCGACATTCACGAGAAGTTCGGCTACCGGTACTCCGACCGGGAGCTGCGTCAATGGGCACCGAAGCTGCGGGAACTCGCCGACTCGGCCGAGCACACCCACGTGCTGATGAACAACTGCTACCGCGACTACGCCCAGCGCAACGCCCAGACCCTGAGTGGCCTGCTGGGGTCGTGAACCATGTCGTTCGGTGAACCTTCGGTCACGCTGGGCGGTTTCCGACTACGGTGATTACTGAAGATCACGGCGGGGTACCACCAGCCGCGACGGCCCGTCGCGCGGACGGGACGACGGAGTACGAGGGGGCAGTCATGAAGCTCAACGACGACGACATGCGTTCCACCGCTGGCGCGGCCGCCGAGGGTCCGGCCGATGGCGGTGCGACGCCGGGTCAGCACGATGGTGGCGCGGACGGCAGCGCGGAGGGTCCGGCTGACGGCGGTGCGACGCCGGGTCAGCACGACGGCGGCGCGGACGGCAGCGCGGAGGGTCCGGCTGACGGCGGTGCGACGCCGGGTCAGCACGACGGCGGCGCGGACGGCAGCGCGGAGGGTCCGGCCGATGGCGGTGCGACGCCGGGTCAGCACGACGGCGGCGCCGACGGCAGTGCCCGCTGAGAAAGGCCGGCAGTGACGCACAGCCAACCGCCGGGCGGCCCCGACCGCCCGGCGGTGCTTCATTCCGAACCCGGTGCCGCGCTGCGGCGCTGCGCCGCGATCGAGACCGAGAAGTTCGCCACCGGCCACTGGGGCCGGGCGCCGTTGCTCTCGCGCGCCGCCGAACTGCCCAACCCGGCGGGCTTCACCGATCTGCTCAGCCCGGCCGACGCCGACGAGCTGCTCAGCCGACGCGGGCTGCGGACACCGTTCCTGCGGATCGCCCGCAACGGTGAGCTGGTCCCGGCCGCCCGCTACACCGGCGGCGGCGGGGCCGGCGCCGAGATCGGCGACCAGGTCCTCGACGAGCGGGTGCTGGAGCTCTACGCCGGCGGCGCCACCCTCGTGCTGCAGGGCCTGCACCGGCTCTGGCCGCCGCTGACCGAGTTCACCCGGCACCTCGCCGCCGACGTCGGGCAACCGCTGCAGGTCAACGCCTACCTCACGCCGCCCGACAGTCAGGGCTTCGCGACCCACTACGACACCCACGACGTCTTCGTGCTCCAGGTCGACGGACGCAAACACTGGCGCATCCACGCTCCCGTGCTGGCCGACCCACTGGAGCGCCAGTCGTGGGGTGGCCGCGCCGATGAGGTCGGTGCCGTGGCCGACGGCACGCCTGCGCTCGACGTGGTGCTCGAACCCGGGGACGCCCTCTACCTGCCCCGTGGCTGGCTGCACAGCGCCCAGGCGCAGGCCGAGAGCTCGCTGCACCTGACCGTCGGCGTCCGGGCGCTGACCCGCTACACCCTCGTCGAGGAGCTGCTGGCGCTCGCCGCCGAGGACGCGCGACTGCGCGCCGGGCTGCCCTTCGGTCTCGACGTGGCCGACCCGGAGGCGATCGAGCCGGTGCTGACCGAGACGGTGGAGGCGCTGCGGGACTGGCTCCACCGCGTCGAGCCCGCCGCGGTCGCCGACCGGTTGCGCCGCCGGGCCTGGCCCGCGTCGCGCCCGGCGCCGATCCGCCCGCTGGCCCAGGCGGCCGCCGTCGACACGCTCGACGCCACCGCACGCATCGCGCTGCGCGACGGGCTGCGCTGCCGGCTGCGCGGCGACGGGGAGGAACGTGTCGAACTGCTGACCTTCGACCGCACGATCAGCTTCCCGGCCCAGTGCGCGCCGGCGCTGCGGACACTGCTCGAAGCCCGCCCGGTGCAGGTGGCGCAGCTGCCCGGGCTCGACGACGACGCCGACCGGCTGGTGCTGGCGCGGCGGCTGCTGCGGGAGGCGATCGCCGTACCGGCCGCAGGGCCGCAGCGGTGGCGATCGCCGGGGGGCCCTGCGGCGTCGTGACCGCACCGCTCACCGGACCGCCGAGAGGGGTCAGCGCAGCAACAACAGCAGGGTGGCGGCGGTTACCAGCCCGGCGCTGAGCACCACCGCCACCGGCCCGGGACCGAGGGCGGCATGCCGGCGGTCGGCCAGCACCTTCGCCGGCGCCAGCGCCGCGAAGGGACCGAGCATCGTCACCGCCAGCGCGAGCACCGGCATTCCCACCGCCAGCTCACCGCCGTAGTGGTCGCCCAGCGCCCGCGCGCCCAGTCCGAGCGCGAACGTCAGCACGGTGGTCAGCACCCCGGCCAGCGCCAGCAGCGGATTTGCCGAACCGTCGAGTTCACCGGGGCGGCCGGCCCGGTCCAGCAGGTCGCGGGCCGCGGCGAGCAGCGCCACCGGATCACCGCCGGCCCCGGACGCGGGCACCGGCGGGCTGCCCAGCCGGTTCGGCCCGAGCCGCACCCGCCGGCGCAGCACCTCCCAGAGCTCGGCTGCCTCCCGGTCGACCTGCGCCACCTGCTCGGCGGCCGCCGTCACCTCCGCCCGGGCGCTCGCCACCCGGTCGCGGGCCGCACGTACCGCCGCCTCGGCGGCCTCGCACTGCTGGGCGTACCAGCCGTGGGCCTCCTGGCGCTGGTCGGCCAGCCGGCCGTTGAGCGCGGCCAGTTCGGCCACCGCCGCCTCGTACCCCGCCTGCCGTTCGCTCATGACTGCGGCCCGTACGGGATGATGACCTGGCCGGTGCGGTGGACCGCCCGGTCGAAGTAGAGCGCCCGCCACGGGCGGGGATACCAGTGCGGACCTCCCGGGCCGGGATACAGCGGCGCGAGTTCGGCGCCCTGCACGTCCAACGCCACCCACGCGCCGATCTGGTCGGTACGCGACGCCGGGCCTCCCAGGTCGGCGCGCAGCCGCGCCACACCCCGCCACCAGCCGAGCAGATGGATGCGCCGCTCCGGCCCGTCGTGCAGGATCCGGCGCAGCTGCTGCAGGCCCGCCTCGCCTCCGGGCAGCCGCCGCAGCGCATCGACGGCGTAGACCAGCAGGTAGTGCGGGGTCGCCGCCGCCTCGGTCAGCTCCCCGGCGGTCTCGTCGAGGAGCTCGCCGACGCTCTGCTCGTCGTACCAGGCGGCGTCGTCGCCGAGCGCGGCGAAGAGCGACCGGGCCGCGGTGTCGGCGTCCGGGTCGAGGCAGGCGACGGAGAAGCGGGCGGCGCCGGGCCGGTGCTGGCGGGCCAGCGAGCGGCCGGCGGCGTCGAGGACCGCGCAGGCCTCGTCGACGCGGGTGCCGAGCACCGCCAGGTTGCGCCCGGGCGCCCGTGGCAGGCGCAGCCGCGCCGACCGGGCCCGCACGTCGATGACCTCGCCGAGCAGCGCCACCGGCGCGCCCGTTCCCGGCTCGGCCGGGCCCAGCTCGCGCAGGTCCGGCGCGGCGGTCAGCAGCGGCACGGCGTCACCGTCGAAGAGCCGCGGCGGGGCGGCGTCGGGGGTGCGCATCCGCCAGAGCCGCTGCTGCAGGTCGTTCCAGCTCTGCCGGTCACCGGCGTTCGGGATCCGGGCGATCCGGTTCCCCTCGGCCATGCCCGACTCGTCGTTGACGACCGCATGGTGGCGCGGCAGGCTCTGCGCCGCGTCGTTGCGTTCGGCCAGGATCCGCAGCGCCTTCGGCAGGGCGATGCGCAGCGTGAACTGGGCGACCAGCGCGGGCCGTCCCCAGAGCGCCTCGATGCCCCGCACGTCCTGTGAGGCCAGCACCAGGTGGATGCCCTGTGAGCGGCCGCGCCGGGCCAGGTCCTCCAGCAGGTCCGCGGCCTCGCGTACGACGGCGTCGCGGCCGGCGAGCAGCATCTGGAACTCGTCGACCACCGCGACGATGCGGGGCCAGTGCCCGTCGGGATCGGCGTCCCGCAGTTCGGCGAGGGTCGTCACCTCGTGCTTGCGGGCGGCGTCCGCGCGTCGTCGCAGCTCGTCGGCGAGGAACCGCAGCAGCGCCAGCCCGAACTCCCGGTCGGTGTTGACGTTGATCCCGACCAGCCGCAGGTGCGGCAGCCAGCTCGGGTCCCGGCGGCCCTGGGCGAACCGGGCGAAGGAGACCCCCTCCTTGAAGTCGAGCAGGTACAGCTCCAGTTCGGCGGGGGAGTAGCGCGTGGTCAGCGCCGCGATCCAGGCGAAGATCAGGTTTGTCTTGCCGGTGCCCGACGGACCGCCGATCAGGGCGTGCGGCGGGTAGTCGCCCAGCGTCAACGACACCGCGTGCCCGTCCGCGCCGTCGCCGATCGGCACGGTCAACGACTCGGTGGCGCTCTCCCGCCAGAACTGCTCCGCCGCGGGCAGCAGGTCGGCCAGCAGCGCCGGCGGGGGACCGGCGCTGAAACGTGCCGCCACCTCCCGGCAGGTGCGGCTGACCAGGGGGGCCGGCGGGGACGGATCCAGGCGTACCGGCAGCGTGCCCAGGCCGCTCAGGCGGGCGCCGTCCCCGTCGGCGGTGAGCCGGCGCAGTGTGGGCCGCTGCGGCAGGTCGATGTCGCGCACCACCAGGTGCACGCCGCAGGCGGCGCCGGTGCGCAGGATCCGGTCCAGCTGCCCCCGCTCGTGCCGGGAGGGCTCCTCGCCGCCGAGCAGGACCGCGACCCGCCACGGTTCGGGGCGGCGTCCGGTGGCGGCGGCCAGTTCGTGCAGCGAGCTGTGCTCACCGGCGAGCACCGTCTCGTTGATCCGGCGGATGTGGTCGACGAGTTCGTCGAGGAGCGCGCCCAGCCCGCCCGGCCCGGCGAAGGTCAGCAGACCCGCCCCAGCCAGCGGTGCGAAGCCGGCCAACCCGCCGCCCAGCTGCTCCGGGTCGTAGCCGGCGAGGCGGACCAGTCCCGGCTCGGCCTGCCCGAGGCAGCGCAGCAGGACCCCGCTCACCGCCGCGTCGCAGCCGGGCGCGTCGGCGCCCGACACGTGCAGGTGGCCGCTGTCCAGCAGGGGCAGCAGCGCCGGGACCGGCTGCCCGCCGGGCACCTGCGCCTCGCCCACGCGTACCGGGTCGGCGCGCTGCCCGCGCGGCAGCGGCGCCGGCGCCCAGTCGTCCCAGCCGGTGCCGGCGGCACCGGGAGCGGCCAGGGCGGCCGCGCCACGGGCCGCGGCGGTGAGCCGGTCGAGCCGGTCGGCGTGGCGGGTGTCGATGACCGCGAGCCGCCGGTCCCGCTCCGCGCCGACGCGGTCGGGCACCTCGGCGGCGGCCCGCCGGGTGCGCTCCAGCCGGGCGGTGGCCGCTTCCTGGGCGGCGCGGGCCGAGCGCAGCCGGTCGCGGGCCGCGCCCTGCGCCTGGGACAGGGTGGCCCTGATCCGGGCGGCGAGCTCGGCGCGCAGGTCAGCCACGGTCGGGCTCCGGCAGATCAGTCACGGCGCCGCTCCGGCAGGTCGCGGTTGAGCCGGCCGGCCAGGTATCCGGTGAGCACCGCCGAGGCGACCGCCGGGTCGGCCGGGTTGCCCGCTGTCGTGCTCCGCCGCGGCGGCGGGGTGCGGCAGACGCGGCTGAGCACGTCCTCCAGTACCGGTGCCGGCAGGCCGGGCAGCAGCGACCGTACGGCGGTGTCGACCTCCCGGCGCAGCCGCGGCAGGTCCTGCCCACGGGGTGGGTGACCGAGCAGGTCGGCGCAGAGTTCCCGCAGCAGCGGCGGGGTGAGCGCGGCCAGGCCGAGGCCGGCGTCGGTGCGGGCCCGGCGCAGCTCGGCGTGGAGCCGGTCCCGGTCGCCGCTGCGGGCCTGCCGGGCCACCCGCCGCAGCAGGTCACCGGGGTCGGCGGTCTGTTCGTGCTGCTCGCCGCTCTGTGCGGGGGAACCGGTCAGCTCGGCGACCCGCTCGCGCCACCAGCGGCCCGCCGGATCCGGCGCCGTCGTCTTCCGGGACGCCGTCAGCGGGCGCGCCGCGACGTCCGCGGCGGCCGGCTCACCGGCCGGCCGGGACCGCTGCGGCGCGGGACGGGCGGCGCCGACCTGCTCCGGACGCGGTGTGCCGCCGCGCGTCTGCGGCTGCTCCGGTGCCCGCCGCGGGTCGTCCTCGGGCTGCCGTTGCCCGTCGTGGGGCCGCTGCCGGACCGGCTCGCGCCCGTCGCGCTCGCCCGTCGCGCCGGCGTCGCCGTCGACCATCCCGATCGCCGCCAGGTACGCCGCCAGGTGCTCCTGGGCCACCCGCAGCGCGTGGGAGGCGGCTTCGGCGTGCTCCACCGCCGCGCCCAGCTCCGGCACCCCCATCGGGTCGGCGGAGGACTCGCGGACCCGGCGCAGCTGCTCCGCGGCGGTGCCGAAGCGTTCCAGCGCGGCCAGGATCGCCGCCACCGGCAGCTCGTCGGAGGCGGCGCGCAACCGCACGGCCAGCTCCTCGATCAGCGACATGGTCAGAGCGTCGAGACGTAGAGTTCGGCCTGCTCGACGGCGGTGAGCACGGCTGCCAGGCACTCCTGGAGCTCCTGGCCGGCCTGCGCCAGCGAGGAGTGGGCGGCGGTGACACTCTCGTGTCCGCTGCCCTCCAGCGCGCCGGCGAGGGTCTGCTGCGCCTCGGCGAGCTTCTCCCCGGCGGCCTGCACCGCGGCCTGTCCCTCTCCGATCTGTGCCAGGGCCGCGTCGATGGCGGCCTTGAGCTCGGCGACACTCGACACAGGACCTCCTGGGGGTGGGAAGAGTCCGGGACAGCCTAAGCGGATTATGCCCCGATGATCGCGTCCGGGGCATCTGGACAGCGGCGCGTCCGCCGTCCCGTCGGGTGGCCTTGCCGGGGCCCGGTCAGTCGTGGCCGGTGGCCCCGGTCAGCCAGCGCGGGCCGCGTACCTCGGCGTCCTCGGCCGCCACCCGGGCGCACAGCAGCCGGTCGGCGGTGACCACGACCCGGCGGCGTCCCGGGTGCGCCCGGACCACCTCGACGATCGTGTCGTCGCCGCTGCCGGGCGCGGCGACCACCTCCACCCCGGG
>Ga0233369_1000586_pt1 | contig 14328 bp, 10 predicted proteins | sample ElkDunMinimDraft_26_FD_191537 | JGI IMG/M metagenome (GOLD analysis project Ga0233369, IMG submission 191537) | Fecal eukaryotic communites from dung pellets of Tule Elk in California, USA - Elk Dung D16 | ecosystem: Host-associated > Mammals > Digestive system > Large intestine > Fecal | place... | reverse complement strand
AGGAAGACTTCGCCAAGGTGTTCTCGCGCGTGCATTTCGTCGGCATCGGCGGCACCGGCATGAGCGGCATCGCCGAAGTGCTGTGCACGCTGGGCTACAAGGTGTCGGGCTCCGACACCGCCGACAGTGCGACCACGCGCCGGCTCGCGAGCCTCGGCGCGACCGTGCATCGCGGCCATGCGGCGGCCAATGTGCTGGGCAGCGACTGCGTGGTCGTGTCCAGCGCGATCCGGCCCGACAATCCGGAACTGATGGAAGCGCGCGCGCAGCGCATCCCGATCGTGCCGCGTGCGGAGATGCTGGCCGAACTGATGCGCTTCCGCCGCAGCATCGCGGTCGCCGGTACCCACGGCAAGACCACGACCACGTCACTGACCGCGAGCGTGCTCGCCGAAGGCGGCCTCGATCCGACCTTCGTCGTCGGCGGCCAGCTGCTGGCTGCCGGCGCGAACGCGCGCCTGGGCAGTGGCGACTGGCTCGTCGCCGAGGCGGACGAGAGCGACGGCAGCTTCCTGCGCCTCAATCCGCTGATCGCGATCGTCACCAATATCGACGCCGACCACCTGGAGAACTACGGCGGTGATTTCGCCCGCGTCCAGGCCGCGTTCGACGAGTTCCTGCATCGACTGCCGTTCTATGGACTCGCGGTGCTGTGCATCGACGATCCCGAGGTCGCGCGCCTGGCCACGGCCACGCCGCGCCACGTGATGACCTACGGCCTGTCGGATGCCGCCGACGTGCGCGCCGAGGACATCGCCCAGGACGGCGCGGCGATGACCTTCACGCTGTGCCTGCCCGAGAACACGCGCATCCGCGCGCGGCTCGCGCTGCCTGGCCGCCACAATGTGCTCAATGCACTCGCCGCAGCCGCGGTGGGCTGGCAGCTCGGCGTCGCCCCCGAGGCGATCGTCGCCGCGCTGGGCGCGTTCCAGGGCATTGGCCGCCGCTTCAACCTGCTCGGCGAGCTGGTCACGCCAGCCGGCGCTCGCATACAGCTCGTCGACGACTACGGCCATCATCCCAAGGAGCTGGCGGCGGTGTTCGCCGCGGCGCGCGGGGGCTGGAGCGATCGCCGCCTCGTGGTCGCGTTCCAGCCGCACCGCTACAGCCGCACCCGCGACCTGTTCGACGATTTCGCCGGCGTCTTGTCGGATGTCGATGCGCTGGTGTTGACCGAGGTCTATCCCGCAGGCGAGGCGCCGATCGCGGGCGCCGATGCGAAGGCGCTCGCACGTGCGATCCGCGCGCGCGGCCGGATCGATCCGGTCGTCGTTGCCGCCGCCGCGGATCTGGCCGGCGTGCTGCCCGACATCCTCGAAGATGGCGACCTGCTGCTGATGATGGGCGCCGGCGACATCGGCGTCGCCGTGCAGCGCCTCGCGCAGGCAGGTTTCAGCGGTGCGGCGCGTCCGGAGGCGGGCCGATGAGCGCCAGGCTGTCCGCATCCCGTTTCACCGAACCCGGCGTGTTCGGTCGCGTTGCCGTGCTGCTCGGCGGCTCGGGCTCGGAACGCGAGGTTTCGCTGCAGTCGGGGCAGGGCGTGCTCGATGCGCTGCGCTCGCGCGGCGTCGATGCGCATCCGGTCGACGGTGTACCTGCGCTCGCACAGGCGATTCTCGCCGGCAAGTTCGACCGCGTGTTCAACATCCTGCACGGCGGCGATGGCGAGAACGGGGTCGTCCAGGGCCTGCTGGAGGCGTTCGGCATTCCCTGTACCGGCTCGGGCGTGCTCGGTTCCGCGCTGACCATGGACAAGATCCGAACCAAGCAGGTGTGGATGAGCGAAGGTCTTCCGACCCCGCGCTTCGTCCGCCTGGCGCCAGGCGCGGACCTCCGTGCTGCCGCGGCATCGCTGGGCTATCCGGTCTTCGTGAAGCCGTCGTGCGAAGGCTCCAGCGTCGGCGTGTTCCGCGTGCTTCGCGAAGCGGATCTGCAACCGGCGGTCGAGTTCGCCGCCGGGTATGCCGGGGAACTGCTGATGGAGCAGATGGTGCGCGGCGACGAGCTGACCGTCGGCATCATCGGCGACATCGCGCTGCCGTCCATCCGTATCGTGCCGGCAGGCGAGTGGTACGACTACCACGCCAAGTACATTGCCGATGACACCCAGTACCTGTGCCCCGGGATGTCGCCCGAGCACGAAGCCGAGGTCGGTGCGCTGGCGCTGGCCGCCTTCCGTGCGGCGGGCTGCAGCGGCTGGGGCCGCGTCGACGTCATGCGCGACGTCGAGCGTGGACTGCAGTTGATCGAGGTCAATACCGCGCCCGGCATGACCAGCCATTCGCTGGTGCCCAAGGCCGCTGCGCAGATCGGAATGGATTACGCGGCGCTGTGCTGGCGTGTGCTCGAAGCCACCGTCCCGATGGAGGTGGGCGCGCGATGAACCAGGCGCTGGGCACGATGGTGCGGGTCCTGGCCTGGGCGCTGGCGGTTGCGCTTGTGGCCCTGCCGGTGGTCGCCGTGGTCAACGGCTGGATCGGCGCCGAGCGCTGGCCGCTGCGCGTGCTGCGCATCAATGACGGGCTCGAGCAGGTCGATACCGCGCGCGTGCGCGCCGCCGTGTTGCCACACGCGCAACGCGGCTTCTTCGCGGTCGATCTGGGCCAGGCGCAGCGCGATGTCGCGCGCCTGCCATGGGTGGCCGGGGTCGAGGTGCGCAAGCGCTGGCCGGACGTTCTGCATGTACGCATCGCCGAGCATGTGCCGTTCGCGCGCTGGGGCGATGCGCGGCTGTTGTCGACGAGGGGCCGCCTGTTCGCCGCCGAGGGCGTCGACGTGCCCGTCGACATGCCGCGCTTCGACGGTCCCGAGAGCCGCATTGCCGAAATCGTCGCGCTCTACAACGAATCGCGCGAACTGTTCGGCGGCGCCGGTATCCGGGTCGAACGCGTCGCGCTCGACGCGCGCGGCAGCTGGCAGCTGACCCTGTCCAGTGGCACCGACGTCATCGTCGGCAGCCAGGAAGCGCGCCTGCGCCTGGCCCGCTTCGCGCGGATGCTGCCGCGGCTGACCGGCAGCCGGGTCGAGCCGCTGACCCGCGCCGACCTCCGATACACCAACGGTTTCGCGCTGATCTGGGGCGATCCCCCCGCACCCGACACGGCGCACGCCGCAGACGCGTCCCTCATTCCGGTCGCGCACCGCTCCTCCACCTCCGTTTCCGGCTTTCCCACATGAACCGCAAGGGCGACAAGACACTCATCGTCGGACTCGATATCGGCACCTCGAAAGTGGTGGCGCTGGTTGGCGAGTATTCGCCCGGCAACCCGATCGAGGTCATCGGCATCGGCAGTCACGAATCGCGTGGCCTCAAACGCGGCGTCGTGGTGGACATCGAATCGACCGTGCAGTCGATCCAGCGCGCGGTCGAGGAGGCCGAGCTGATGGCCGGTTGCGAGATCCGCTCGGTCTACGCCTCGATCTCCGGCAACCACGTGCAGTGCCGCAATTCGCCCGGCATCGTGCCGATCCGCGACAACGAGGTGACCTGGGTCGATCTCGACCGCGTGCTCGATGCGGCCAAGGCGGTCGCGATCCCGGCCGACCAGAAGATCCTGCACGCGATCCCGCGCGAGTACGTGCTCGACGATTCCCAGGAAGGCATCCGCAATCCGGTCGGCATGACCGGCGTGCGCCTGGAGGTGCATGCGCACCTGGTCGTCTGCGCGCAGTCGGCCGCGGCCAACATCAGCAAGTGCGTGCAGCGCTGTGGGCTGTCGATCGATGATCTGATCCTGTCGTCGCTGGCCTCGAGCACCGCGGTGCTGACCTCCGATGAGCGCGAGCTTGGCGTGGTGCTGGTCGACATGGGCGCGGGCACGACGGACCTGGCGGTGTTCGTGCAGGGGGCGATCTGCCACACGGCGTCGCTGCCGATCGCCGGCGACAAGGTCACCGAGGACATCGCGCACATGCTGCGCACGCCCACCCCAGAAGCCGAACAGATCAAGGTGCGCTACGCCTGCGCACTGGCGCAGCTGGCCACCAGCGAGGAATCGATCCAGGTGCCGAGCGTCGGCGACCGGCCGCCGCGCCGGCTGCCGCGGCAGTCGCTGGCGCAGGCGGTGCAGGCGCGCTACGAGGAAATCTTCGAGATGGTGCAGGCGGAACTGCGCCGCTCGGGCTTCGAGCAGCACGTGCGCGCCGGCATGGTGCTCACCGGCGGCGCCTCGAAGATGGAAGGCGTGGTCGAACTGGCCGAGGAGATGCTGCAGATGCCGGTTCGGGTGGGCATTCCCCAGCATGTCACCGGCCTGGGCGAGGTGGTTGGCAATCCGGTCCATGCCACTGGCGTGGGCCTGCTGCTGATGGGCAGCCAGATCGAACATCCGCGCCGGCCCGTGGTCTCCGGGGGCCGCGCTGGCGGATGGCTGAAAAAGATATGGGCGCGATTCAACGGCGAATTCTGATTCGCGCACACGTAAACGGGGGTGGGGACGCGGCGGGCAGGGCGGCGACGAAACCAGCGGTACGGCATAGCAAGGCACATCAATAGACGCCGGGAAGGACGTGGTCACCACGCCGAACCCGGTCCAACGAGAGGACGACGGACATGGCACATTTCGAATTGGTCGAGAAGATGGCCCCGAACGCGGTGATCAAGGTCATCGGTGTCGGCGGCGGCGGCGGCAATGCAGTCGCGCACATGGTCAACAACAGCGTCGATGGCGTTGAGTTCATCACCGCCAACACCGACGCGCAGGCGATCAAGAACTGCGGCGCCAAGCTGCAGCTGCAGCTCGGCAGCAGCGTCACCAAGGGCCTGGGCGCAGGCGCGAACCCCGAAGTCGGCCGCCAGGCCGCGCTCGAGGACCGCGAGATCATCATGGACGCGCTGCAGGGCGCCGACATGGTGTTCATCACCGCCGGCATGGGCGGCGGCACCGGCACCGGCGCCGCGCCCGTGGTCGCGCAGATGGCCAAGGAGATGGGCATCCTGACCGTCGCCGTGGTCACCAAGCCGTTCCCCTTCGAAGGCCGCCGGCGCATGCAGGTCGCCCTCAAGGGCATCGAGGAACTGTCGGCGCACTGCGACTCGCTGATCACCATTCCCAACGAGAAGCTGATCACCGTCCTCGGCCGCAACGCCACGATGATCCAGGCCTTCCGCGCCGCCAACGACGTGCTGCTCGGCGCGGTGCAGGGCATTGCCGACCTGATCGTGCGTCCCGGCCTGATCAACGTCGACTTCGCCGACGTGCGCACCGTGATGTCCGAAATGGGCCTGGCGATGATGGGCACGGGCCTTGCCCGTGGCGACGACCGCGCCCAGGCCGCCGCCGAAGCAGCGATCCAGAACCCGCTGCTCGACGACGTCAACCTGGCCGGCGCCAACGGCATCCTGGTCAACATCACCGCCGGCGCCGACTTCACGATGGCCGAATTCGACGAAGTGGGCCGCACGGTGGAGAACTTCTCCAGCGAGGACGCGACCATCGTCATCGGCACCGTGCTCGATCCCGACATGCAGGACGAGGTCCGCGTGACCGTGGTGGCGACCGGCCTCAATCGCTCCCCGGCGCGTGCGACAGGCTACAGCGGAGAAGGCGCGGGCCGCGGCAAGCCGCAGGTCCAGCTGATCAGCAACAACCAGCGCGGCGTGCGCGACGGCACGACCGGCATGCTGATCGAGGACGGCTCCGACGCGGTCGCGCCCTACAGCCCCGGCAACAGCATCGCGGCGTCGCTGCGCGGCAACGCGGGCGGCCAGTCGACCTCTCCGCTGCGCAGCAACCCCCGAGCCGAATCGGGCGATGCCCCCAAGGTCGCCGATTTCGGCAGCGACAGCAGCTACCTGGACATTCCGGCGTTCCTGCGTCGCCAGGCCGACTGATGCTGTCCCTGGCGAGGGTCATCGTTCGCGGCAGGCTCCCGGCCTGCCGTGACCGGGCGCGCGACGAAGCGCGAGGCAGTGCCCCGCCCGCGCTTCGCCACGTACTGCGCCGTCAGGCGGACTGAGTCCTCGCCACGCGACGGCATGCGCGACCGCCCGACCGGGCGGCCTGCGGATGGCCGTCGCCGCAGGGCGGAGCGTCCTCCTGCCCTGAAGTGCCCGGCGGCGCGTTGTCCGCGCGTCGCCTTTTGGTCCATCGGGCTCGCCCCGATGGGCCGTTTTCCGGCGCGTCGCAGCGCATTCCACGGCGTTTGGCCGCGCAGTCAGCACAGCCCGTCTTTCCGTTCAGGTTCAGCCGGTGCCGTGATAATCTGCCTCGCGGTTCCGATGGTATTCCGATGACGGATGCGCGGAATCTTTCCTCCTGCGGACCTCCCCATGCCCCGCCAACGCACCATCAAGAACGTGATCCGCGCGACAGGCGTCGGCCTGCACAGCGGCGAGAAAGTGTTTTTGACCCTGCGTCCCGCGGCGCCCGATACCGGCATCGTGTTCCGACGTGTCGATCTCGACCCGCCCGTGGACATTCCCGCACACGGCAACCTGGTCACCGAGACCACGCTGTGTACCGGCCTGAGCTGTGGCCCGGCCAAGGTCCAGACGGTCGAGCACCTGATGTCCGCACTGGCGGGCCTGGGTGTCGACAATATGTATGTCGAGCTGTCCGCCGCGGAAGTTCCGATCATGGACGGCTCTTCCGGCCCCTTCGTGTTCCTGCTGCAGTCGGCCGGCGTGGTGGAGCAGGATGCGCCCAAGCGCTTCATCCGCGTGCTCAAGCCGGTGGAAGTGCGCGAAGGCGACAAGATCGCGCGCTTCGAGCCGTTCGACGGCTTCAAGCTCGACTTCACCATCGCCTTCGACCATCCCGCGATCCCGTTGGCGCAGTCGCGTGCCGAGGTCGAGTTCTCGACCGAGGCCTACATCCGCGAAGTCAGCCGCGCGCGCACCTTCGGCTTCATGAGCGACCTGGAATACATGCGCGAGCGCAACCTGGGCCTCGGCGGGTCGATGGACAACGCGATCGTGCTCGACGAGTTCCGCGTGCTCAATGACGACGGCCTGCGATACGCCAACGAGTTCGTACGCCACAAGATTCTCGACGCGGTCGGTGACCTCTACCTCGCCGGCCACCCCATCCTCGGGCGGTTCGTCGGTTACAAGTCGGGCCATGCGCTCAACAACAAGCTGGTCCGCGCGCTGCTGGCGCAGACCGACGCCTGGGAAGAGGTCACGTTCGACCGGGCGGGCACTGCACCCTTGGCCTACGGCAACCCGGTTGCCGCCTGAGCGGCGGTGATCACCTTCGCCAACACGCGATGAACCCGGCCGTGGCCGCGCCGGACGTGTTCATGTCGGTGCCGATTGATAACGAGAATTTAACATTCTCTTTCTGATTCCGTAACTTTTAGTTAACTCCCTGCCCGCTTTCGGCCAGTAGGATGGCCGCTCCCTTCACCTGGCCTCGACTTAGGTGAGCAGGGGACGGGACCGCCGCTTCATTTTCGTTCGTCGCCATCCTCCCCGGATTGCAGCGAAGCCAGCGCCGCCTTCAGCGCAGCGCGGGCCACCGGCGAAGGTGGGGTGGTACGTGCGCGGCCAGCATCGACCTCGGGTCGGAGCGGCCGGGTCGAGGTTCTGACCACGATGTCGCTGACATCCAGCCCGATGGACCGGGCGGCGTCGAGCAGCACACCAGCCGACAGGCGCAGCCTGGCGTGCCAGATGGGCGAATCGACGAGGAAGACCAACCTGCTGCCATCCACATTGGCCAACCGCGCATGCGGCGCCAGCGTCGGTGGCAACAGGGGAACGAGACGGCGATCGAGTGCGTCGAGCCACATGGCCCGGCGGATCGGATCGGCCGACGTACCGCCCAGTGCCGCATCGAGTGCGGCCGTCGGGGCTCCCACGCGGGAAGCGCCGATGCGGGGCGGTTTGGATCTGGACCTGAAATCAGACATTGGTACGTATGACCCTGAACTCGTTTTTGAATGATATGCGCGGCCGTCTCGCGCAGGTGGCCGACCGGGCCCGCGCCGTGTCGGCGCGCCGGCCGCTGACCGTCGCTGCTGCCGTCGCCGTCGCCGGCCTGTGCGGCGGCGCCGCGCTCAATGCCGCCGAAGTCGCGCGCCTGCATGGCGTCGCCGCCAGCAACGAACGCGCGATCGACGATACCCGCCGCGAAGCCCAGCGCGAGATCAACGCACTCGCTGCGCGGATGAGCGAACTCCAGGCCCAGGCCACTCGTCTCAACGCGCTTGGTGAGCGGCTTGCGCGCGGTGCAGGCCTCGAGGACGGCGAGTTCGATTTCGACCAGCCGGTCGGCCAGGGTGGTGCGGAACCCGCGCGGGACATGCCGGCGCGCACGCTGCTCGGCGGCATGGACGCGCTCGACGGCGATTTCGCCTCCGCCGGCCAGCAGCTTTCGGTGCTCGAGGCCCTGCTGTTCGACCTGCGCATCGAGCAGAACGCGCTGCCGTCGCGTTCGCCGGTGGGCAAAAGCTACGTGACCTCGTCCTATGGCTACCGCGCCGATCCCTTCGGTCGTGGCGGCCAGTTCCACAAGGGCATCGACTTCAGCGCCCGCACCGGCGATCGCGTGATGACGGTCGCCGACGGCGTGGTCAGCTATTCGGGCGTGCGCAGTGGCTACGGCAATGTCGTCGAGGTCGATCACGGCAACGGCTACGTGACCCGCTACGCGCACAATTCGCGCAACGTGGTGAAGGTGGGTGACCTGGTCCGCGTCGGCGACGAGATCGCCAAGGCCGGATCCACCGGTCGCTCGACGGGCGCGCACGTGCATTTCGAGGTGTGGGAGAACGGCCGCGTGCAGAACCCGCGCAAGTTCCTCGGCAACATGGGTGTAACCCGCCAGTAACCGGCCGCAGCCGCTGCGTCCTGGGGGATGCAGCGGCTCCTGCGCACGCGCGTTGACCCGGCGAAGCCGGGGCGACCCTGGCGACATGTCGGGCTTGGCCTGTCCCTGGCGTTCGACACGCGCAGCCGCGTCGGCGTGCGGGCAACACCGACGGATACCGGTCTGCAGCCGCGGGGTGCGGAGGCCGCTGTCAGAGAACGGCTCCCGTCTGCTGGTAGCCGCCAGGGCACCGCCCGCGCGGTCCGGATGGCTTGAAAGCACAGCCTCCCTCCCCAAGCTACAATGCGCGTTGCCAACGAAAGGGCGCCCGGCGCCCTTTTCTTTTGCGGCTCTGCGGCGGAAACCGCCCGCGCCGCGCCTCGATTCCCGAACCCGGTACTCCAATGCTCAATCGCCTGCTCACCAGTGTCTTCGGCAGTCGCAACGACCGCTTCGTCAAACAGCTCGAGAAGATCGTCGCGAAGATCAACGCGCTGGAACCGCAGATGGAGGCGCTCTCGGATGCCGAGCTGCAGGCCAAGACGCCGGAGTTCAAGGCGCGCATCGCCAACGGCGAATCGCTCGACAAGATCCTGCCCGAGGCCTTTGCCGTCTGCCGCGAAGCGAGCAAGCGGGTGCTGGGCATGCGCCCCTACGACGTGCAGCTGATCGGCGGCATGGTGCTGCACATGGGCAAGATCGCCGAGATGCGCACCGGCGAGGGCAAGACGCTGGTCGGCACGCTGCCGACGTATCTCAATGCGCTCGAGGGCAAGGGCGTCCACGTCATCACGGTCAACGATTATCTCGCCCGCCGCGACGCGGCCCAGATGGGCAAGCTCTACAACTGGCTGGGCCTGTCGGTCGGCGTGATCTGGCCGGGCATGCCGCACGGCGAAGCGAAGCGCGAGGCCTACCGCGCCGACATCACCTACGGCACCAACAACGAATTCGGCTTCGACTACCTGCGCGACAACATGGCGCTGTCGAAGGCCGACCGTTACCAGCGCGGCCTCAACTACGCGATCATCGACGAAGTCGACTCGATCCTGATCGACGAGGCGCGCACGCCGCTGATCATCTCCGGCCCCGCCGACGACTCCCCCGAGCTCTACATCAAGGTCAACCGTCTGGTGCCCTCGCTGGTCAGGCAGGAGACCGAAGACGGCGACGGCGACTTCTGGGTGGACGAGAAGGGCAAGCAGGTCCATCTGTCCGAGGCCGGCCAGGAGCACGCCGAGGAACTGCTGCGCAAGGCCGGCATCCTCGGCGAGGACGAGAGCCTCTACGCGCCGCAGAACATCCACATCGTGCACCACCTCAACGCGGGCCTGCGGGCGCACGCGATCTACCAGCGCGACGACCATTACATCGTCCGCGACGGCGAGGTGATCATCGTCGACGAGTTCACCGGCCGCACGCTCCCGGGCCGCCGCTGGTCCGACGGCCTGCACCAGGCGGTCGAGGCCAAGGAAGGGGTGCCGGTGCAGCGCGAGAACCAGACGCTCGCCAGCATCACCTTCCAGAACCTGTTCCGCATGTACGGCAAGCTCGCCGGCATGACCGGCACGGCCGATACCGAAGCCTACGAGTTCGAGAGCATCTATTCGCTCGAGGTCGTGGTGATCCCGACCCATCGCCCGATGATCCGCAAGGACAACCCCGACGCGGTGTTCCTCAACCGCGCCGGCAAGTACCGCGCGGTCGCGCGCGAGATCCAGGCGGCGAACGAGCGCGGCCAGCCGGTCCTGGTCGGCACGACCTCGATCGAAGTCTCGGAGCTTCTGTCCGAGCACCTGCGCAAGGAAGGCATCCACCACGAGGTGCTCAACGCCAAGCAGCACGAGCGCGAGGCGCAGATCATCGCCCAGGCCGGTCGTCCCGGCGCCGTGACCATCGCCACCAACATGGCCGGCCGCGGCACCGACATCGTGCTCGGCGGTTCGCTCGAGGCCGAGCTCGCCCAGCTGGAAGCCGATACCGGCGCGCCGGTCGACGAGGCCACGAAGGCAAGGCTGCGCGCCGAGTGGCAGGTGCGCCACGATGCGGTCAAGGCTGCAGGCGGACTGCACATCATCGGTACCGAGCGCCACGAGTCGCGCCGTATCGACAACCAGCTGCGCGGCCGTTCCGGCCGCCAGGGCGACCCGGGTTCCAGCCGCTTCTACCTGTCGCTCGAAGACAACCTGATGCGCATCTTCGCCGCCGACTGGGTGCAGAAGGTCATGGCGCGCATGGGCCTGCAGGAAGACGACATCATCGAGTCACCGCTGGTGACCAAACAGATCGCCAACGCGCAGCGCAAGGTCGAGGCGCACAACTTCGATATCCGCAAGAACCTGCTCGACTTCGACGACGTCAACAACGACCAGCGCAAGGTCATCTACGGCCAGCGCGACGAGCTTCTGGACGCCGAGAGCGTCAAGGAGAACATCGACGGCATCCGCGCGGATGTGGTCGCCGGCATCGTTGCGCGTTACGTGCCGCCGCAGTCCATCGACGAGCAGTGGGATCTGCCGGGCCTGGAGTCGGAGCTCGAGCGCGAGTTCGGACTGCGCCTGTCGCTGGTCGACCTGGCGAAGAGCCGCGAAGAGCTCGACGACGAGCAGATCGCCGCCTTCGTGCAGCAGGAAGTCGACCGCCTGTTCGCCGAGAAGGAAGCGCAGCTCGGCGACGAGACCATGCGCATGCTCGAGAAGCACATCATGCTCAACGTGCTCGACCAGGGCTGGAAGGAGCATCTGGGCCGCATGGACTATCTGCGCCAGGGCATCCATCTGCGCGGTTACGCGCAGAAGCAGCCCAAGCAGGAGTACAAGCGCGAGGCATTCGAGCTGTTCTCGGAAATGCTCGAGAAGGTCAAGCACGACGTGGTGACCATGCTGGCGCGCGTGCGCGTGCGCAGCGACGACGAGATCGCCGCGCTGGAAGCGGAGGAACGTCGCCAGGTCGAAGCCAAGCTCAACCAGGCCCAGTTCCAGCACGCCGACGCGGGCAGCTACAGCGCCGACGAGGAGGCCGAGGACGTTCGCGCCACTCGCGCGGCGGCCCAGCCTGCCACGATCGTCCGCGACGGCGACAAGGTCGGTCGCAACGATCCCTGCCCCTGCGGCAGCGGCAAGAAGTACAAGCACTGCCACGGTCAGCTGAACTGATCGGCCGGGCGTACTGCCCTTCAAGCGACGTGTTCTGCAGGAGTGCCCAGGGCCGGGACCTCCTGCTGCCTACACGGTTCCCGTCGGCAGAACGCAGCCCCGGGCCCGATTCCGCGGCCACGCGTGCAACGCCAGCGTGCATGCACTTCTCCTCGGAAGAGGGACGACGCGCACGGCGCGCGGGCTAGGAGGGCGTTGCCGCAACGCGCCCTGTCCCGGAGGCAGAGAGGCTTTGAGTGCGACCCCTGGAACGCTGCTGCGTGGCCGGTATTCCCGGATAGCCAGCGTCTTCACTGGCCGGCGCTGAGCCTGCGCGAACGATCAGGATGACGTGCGGGCGGGCAAACCGCGCGCATATCTCTGGAGGGGAGCCTGCCCAGCCTGATCCGGATTGTCGCGCACCGTGCACGGGTGCTTGCACCGTTCCCCCCCGTGGAAGGTCTGAGCGCGTGACGGGTCCGATGAGGACAGGGTGTCGCTGCAAAGCGCCCTCTCCCCAAACCCTCTCCCGGAGGGAGAGGGGCTTGAGTGCGGTCCGGTGGGATGGTGCTGCGTGACCGGCATTCCGGGACATGCAGCGTCTTCTCTGTCCGGCGCTGAGCCTGCGCGAACGATCGGGATGACGTGCGGGCGCGCGATTCTTCTCGATCCGGGAGGTCGCTGCCTGATCCGGGGCGACGCACTGCGCACGTGTGCGCACAGCTCTCCCTCCGGGAGAGGTCGACGCGCATCGCGCGGGTGAGGTAACCGGTCTGCCTTTTGTGTTTTCCATGGAAAGGCTCCGGGGCGCGGGTGCAGGGCATTGCCGCAGAGAGCCTCGCCCAACCCGTCGCCCGGAGGGAAGCCCCTTGAGCGGTCGCGTCGCGGCCATGCGGGTGCTGTCTGACGAACCGTCCTGCGTCTGGCCAAGCGCCCGCGCGGCGCATACCCTGAGCGCCTTCTCCGGATCCCAAGCGCATGAGCGAGCGCGTCATCGAAGTCGTTGCCGGTGTCATCACCGACAAGCGTGGCCGTGTCCTGCTGTCGCGACGCACGCCCAACCGCGACATGCCCGGCCTGTGGGAGTTTCCCGGTGGCAAGCGCGAGCCCGGTGAAACCTCCGAGGCCGCATTGGCGCGCGAACTGGATGAGGAGCTGGGTATCCGCGTGACGGTCGGGGCGCCCTTGATCGTGGTGCCGCAGCGTTACCCGGCCAAGCGCCTGCGCCTGGACGTGCGTCATGTGCCGCACTGGGAGGGCGTGGCCCGGGGGCGGGAGGGCCAGGCACTGGCCTGGGTCGCGCCGGACAAGCTCGGGCGCTATTCGATGCCGCCGGCGGATCTGCCGGTCGTCGCCGCATTGCAGACCCCTGACCGTTATCTGGTGACGCCGCCACCAGGCGACGACGACACGGCCTGGCTCCAGAGCTTCGACGCGGCATTGCGCCGCGGCGTGCGCCGCGTCCAGTTGCGTCTGCCGGGCATCCCTGGTGAGCGCCAGGAGGCGCTGTTGCGGGAGGCGCAGATCCGCTGCCGCCTGCACGGCGCCCAGCTGCTGTTCAACGGCCCAGCGGACGTCGCGCTCGCGGCCGGCGCCGGTATCCACCTCGCATCGGCTGCGCTGCAGGCATGCACGATGCGTCCGGTGCCTGCCAACATTCCCCTGGCCGCCTCCTGCCACCATGCCGGCGACCTTGCCCACGCCGTGGCGATCGACTGCGATTTCGTCGTGCTGGGACCGGTGGCGGAGACGGCGAGCCATCCTGGCGCGCCGGGAATCGGCTGGGCCGAATTCGCCCGCCTGCGCGAAACTTGCGCGCTGCCGATCTACGCGATCGGCGGCATGACGCCAGCCGATATTCCCGAAGCCCGACGCCATGGCGCCCAAGGGATTGCCGCCATTCGGAGCCTGTGGTCGCCGGACTGAGTGCGTCCACGCCCCGCCAGGGAAACCCGGGCGGTGCGGGGACACGTTCACCACCGGCTGTGATCCGGCATAAGAGATGCGTCGGCGCTGCGCGACAAGCCCGTCGCCCTCCGGGAGAGGGGTTGGGGTGAGGGCGAACGCTCGCGATGCAGCCTGGCTTCCGCCAACGGGATGCGTTTCCGGACTGCATGAAGCTCCTGACGGTGCTTCCGCAGCAACCGCCGTGGACAACCCCGATCAGCCACCCCGAGCGGCAGTGCAAGAGGCGGTCCGGAGTTCACTAACGGGCTCGCCAGCCCCCGCGCAATCTGTTCGCCGGCACGCATCTGGAGGATCTAACCGGGTGCAGGCGGGCTTTCGCGTGGTCCATCCACTTGCGGTCGCCGCCTCGCGCTGGCAGCGCGTGTCGCCCGCCGATGACACCTATCGGTCGATTGAACGCCGCCCCGGTAAGGACTGCAGGCCCGAAGCCGCCATTTCGCGGTACTGCGCATCCAGCGCGCCGACGGCCGCAT
>Ga0233369_1000579_pt1 | contig 14415 bp, 11 predicted proteins | sample ElkDunMinimDraft_26_FD_191537 | JGI IMG/M metagenome (GOLD analysis project Ga0233369, IMG submission 191537) | Fecal eukaryotic communites from dung pellets of Tule Elk in California, USA - Elk Dung D16 | ecosystem: Host-associated > Mammals > Digestive system > Large intestine > Fecal | place... | reverse complement strand
CATCAGAAAAGATAAAGACGTCAGAATCCTGTGCAAGTTCTGCATTTTCCAAAGCCTGCAACATCTTTCGAGTGTGATGTGGCCGGTTATATGTAAAAATTATAATAGGCGCTAATTCTCGCATACAGTTAAGAGTTTTGTGTTTTTTCAATCAATTCTATAATAGAACGATTGTTTGCGACTTCTTGTTTTTTGTTTTTAAGAGAATAAAATAAAATCAATGTTTTATGGTAGGTAATCAGCTCTTTTTTAACACGCGCAGTATCTCTACTCAATTTCTTATTCAAATAACGGTAGGAATCTAAAGCTAACCACGCTGTCTTCAATGAAAATTTTCTATTTGAAATGGGGTGTTTATATGATTTAGAAAAATCCATTTTAATATGGCAATCTGGAAATTGAGAGAGCATTGTTTCATGCAAATAACGTTCTTCACCATAAAGAAAAATATTCTCATCGTAACCACCAATCGCAATGAAACTTGATTTACGCAAAAAAAAGCAAGCGCCAGAAATGACAGCGTACTGTGGTATAAAAATATTGAGCTTTTGCAAAAGTTGATTTATTACGAAATCAACTCGTGTTAATCTACGTTGGATAAATGAATGTGTCTTTTTATTATATTGATTTACTTGTTGGATACCAAGAATATTAAGTTTCGGATCCTTTATAAATTCATTTCTGGCCCAAGAAAAGAATGGTTCTACTAATTCTACATCAGGATTAATAAGTAGAACATGTTCGTATTTAGCATTATTAATCCCCAAATTATTGCCAGCCCCATAGCCCCCATTAACAGAATTTGCAATAAAAATAACATCTTTATAGTTGGTCTCAACGAAATTTTGAAGCTCAACCTGATTATCACTGTTGTTATCTACTAGAATAATTTCGAGCGCCTCTCCTATATCATTGTGGTGGAGAATTGCATCCACACACTTTGTGACGAGTTCTAGTGGCGTATTGTACGTGAGTAATACAGCGCTAATACCATCTTTATTTACTATTATGTCTGGAAACATATTTATTCTTTAAATAGTGTATGATTTCTAAAAGTACTTCGGACTTAATTATATACAAAATTGATAAATAAGTAATACAAAACACAAAAGCTTTGACAATAAAAGAAATCCAGATACCAGAGACAAAATTACCAATAAAATAAGTGAATACCCCACCTAATACGGATGGAATAAGGTATTTGATAATAATTAAGGATAGTTGGGAATATTCTATTTTACTGTACTGCGCTACGGAAATCTGCCACACAAATGTCCAAAACATAGTAAATAAGGAAATGCCCCATACCATGGGCATTACATCATCGCCATGAAGGAAATATATTATGATTAATTGAATGATGCCAAAAGAAATGATATAACGCATGTATAAATCCGACTTGCCCTTACTCAATAAAAAGTTGGAATAGAAATTAATAATTGGCAGAAAAGCAGCATTAAGACATAAAACTTTTAAAATTGGCACAGCAGGTATCCATTTATCCGTTACTGTAATAACAATAAATTCCTCCGCAACAACATTCAATAATGTTAATCCGGGGAATGCAGCGAAGCAAATGAAATTCAAGAGTTTAGTAAATATTCTTTTTTGTCGCTCCCCGTCATCGGCAATCGTAGACAACATGGGTTGCGCAAAACCATGCGACATATTCGCAATCACACCCTGAGCTTTAATGCTCCATCCATTCGCTTGTGTATAGTTACCGGTTGATGTTGTAGAATTTTTTCCCAATATTAACGTCAGTATATTATTATTAAGCGTTTCAACAACTCGAGTAATTAATATTTTCGAACTGAAACCCCATAATTCCTTTATAGGCGAAAAATCAATCCTTAAAGTAGGTCTGAATCCAGAATATAAAAAACAGATTAAGGAGAATGTAAAAGAATAGGTAATGCTTTGAAATACTATTCCCCAATAGGCATAACCTAAGTAGACGAGCGTTATACCTATCGCTCCAGAACAAAGTGTTCCGGCAACAGTTGCTATGGATCTTTCTTTGACTTTTAGCGTCTTAAATAAATATGCACTGTGTGCAACGCCAAGACTACCAAATACTAAGCCGATGAAAAGTACTCGTGCAGCAGTTACTAATTCAGGCTGATTATAGAAATAACCTATAATTGGAGATATAGAAAAGAGAATAATGTATAATGAGATGCTTATCAATAAGCTCGTCCAAAAAACAGCATTGTAATCGCGGTGTTCAATTTTTTTTCGATTTGCTAAGGCATTGATAAATCCAGCTTCTTGGATGGATGAGCATACTGTCGCAAATACAATTACTATGGATACTAAACCATAGTCGTGTGGAGTTAGGATACGACTTAGATAAATTCCAAAAAAAACAGCAAGTAATTGTTGCGCTCCATTCGAAATGCTTCCCCACAATATCCCTTTTACAGCTTTCGATTTTAATGAATCCGAACTATTACTTGACATTTATTTTCTATATAATCTTGATGTGACTGCCAAAATCTTTCAGACGATGATCTGAAATTTCTAAATCTGTGACCAAATATGTCACTTCTTTCAATGGAGCCACGCGCATTTTTTGATTCGAATTCAATTTCTCCGCGATACTTAAGATTGCTAAAGATTTAGAACATTTTATCATCGCACGTTTGATTTGTACTACCTCCCAATCCGAATCCGTAATACCTTCTTCGATAGAAAGACTGTTTGTGCCTAATAAACACAAATCTACACGTAAGTCCGACAATTCGTTAATAACTTGTGAACCTGTCACAATATTCGTGTTACGTGATAATTTACCGCCCAATAAAAATACTTCGATATTATCTTTTTCAGCTAATTCTAATGCCACCAATGGACTTATTGTGAAAAAAGTACATTGCAAATCATTCGGAATAAGACGTGCCAATTCAATCATTGTCGTACCGCCGCCAATCAAAATAGTCATGCCCGAAGAGATAAGTGAAAGCGCTTTCAAAGCTATCTCCTTTTTACCTTCTTTAGCGTACACATTGCCCTCTTGAAAAGGAAATTGGAAAGACTTAGATAATGCACCGCCGTACACTTTTATAACTTTTCCATTTTCCGCCAATTCATTTAAATCGCGTCGTATCGTGTCCTCTGAAACGTTCAATTGAACACTAAGATCGGAGGAGAGCACTTTATTATGCAAGTTAATTTGATGAATAATATACGCTTGTCTTTCTTCTTTAAGCATGATGAATATTTTATATAATTGGTAATGTTTTATTAGGAGTTGTCTTCTTCTTGAGACGGTTTTGTTTTTGTCACGCCAGCTTTGAAACGTGGTTTGAATCCAGCAGGTTTATTTGCAGGTTCAGTAGTACTTTCTTCTTTCTTTTCAATAGGAAGGTCTACTTGTGAAGTCTCTTCATTAGATGCTGATTTTGTCACACCAGCTTTGAAACGTGGCTTGAATCCAGCCGGCTTATTGGCTGGTTCGGAAGTATTTTCTTCTTTCTTTTCAATAGGAGTTACTTCTTGTGAAGTTTCTTCAGTAGGTGCTGTTTTTGTCACACCAGCTTTGAATCGTGGTTTGAAACCAGCAGGTTTACTTGCCGAATCGGAAGTATTTTCTTCTTTCTTTTCAATAGGAGGAACTTCTTGTGAAGTTTCTTCAGTAGGTGCTGTTTTTGTCACGCCAGCTTTGAAACGTGGTTTGAAACCAGCAGGTTTACTTGCCGGTTCAGTAGTACTTTCTTCTTTCTTTTCAATAGGAGGAACTTCTTGTGAAGTTTCTTCAGTAGGTGCTGTTTTTGTCACGCCAGCTTTGAAACGTGGTTTGAAACCAGCAGGTTTACTTGCTGGTTCAGTAGTACTTTCTTCTTTCTTTTCAATAGGAGTTACTTCTTGTGAAGTTTCTTCTGTAGGTGCTGTTTTTGTCACACCAGCTTTGAATCGTGGTTTGAAACCAGCAGGTTTACTTGCCGGTTCAGTAGTACTTTCTTCTTTCTTTTCAATAGGAGTTTCTTCAGTAGGTGCTGCTTTTGTCACGCCAGCTTTGAAGCGTGGTTTGAATCCAGAAGGCTTTGCTGTAGGCACTATCTCTGAAGAATCTGTAGTTGTTTTTTCTTCTATAGTTTCTTCTACATTAGTTTTCACTGGAGCTTTAAAGCGTGGTTTGAATCCAGCTGGTTTAGCTGTAGGCTCTGCAACTGTTTTCTGCTCTGAGGTAGGACTTGCCGTTTCTGTAGGTAATACAACCTTTGTTTCTTTTTTAGGAACTATTGCTTCTTCAGCCAAAGGATGGACTCTTCGCAGTTGATTAAACCAAAATTTCTTGGTGTGATCAAAACTTTTTTCACCCATCTTTTCGTAATGCGATTGGAATTCAAAGAATAGTGATTCATCCACTTTTTTTAAAGCGGCTAAGTCAATTTTTTTCTTAATAAAAAATTCTTCGAACGTAAGCATTCCCAAAGTTAACGATTTGAACAGATAATAAAAAAGAGGGCAGCACCCTCTTTTTTATTTTTCACTATAAATTGTGATTAATCCATGTTGTGGTATACCGCTTGCACGTCGTCATCTTCCTCGATTTTATCGATTAATTTCAATACGTCTGCAGCTTGTTCTTCTGTTAATGAAGAGTGCGATAGAGCAATACGCTCCAATTTAGCCGATTTCAATTCTACACCTTTTTCTTCCAAAAGACGTTGCATATTACCGAAATCTTCGAAAGAAGTCTGTACAACAACAATATCGTTTCCTTCTTCGTCAGCTTCTACGTATAATTCTTCTAATCCACCATCAATCAATTCCAATTCTAATTCTTCCACATCCAAGTCTTCAGCTGCCGCAAAGCGGAAGATAGATTTGCGATTGAAGATAAAATCCAAAGAACCAGTCTTTCCCAAAGAACCACCAGACTTTGTAAAATATGATCTGATATTAGCAACCGTACGGTTGGTATTATCTGTAGCCGTCTCGATCAATACAGGTACACCATGTGGACCGTATCCTTCGTACACATATTCTTCGTAACCTTTAGCATCTTTCTCAGACGCTCTTTTGATAGCTGCCTCAACACGGTCTTTTGGCATGTTTACAGCCTTTGCATTTTGAATTGCAGTGCGTAAGCGCGAGTTGTTCTCTGGATGAGGTCCACCTTCTTTTACAGCGATAGCAATCTCCTTGCCTAATCGTGTAAATTGAACCGCCATTTTAGCCCAGCGCTTAAATTTTCTTTCCTTTCTAAATTCAAAAGCTCTACCCATTGTGATGTTTATTTTTTAAGATTTTCGATCATTACTCGTGTCAAATCTTCTAGGCTATAATCCAATTTCCAATTCCAGTCTTTTTGGGCGTATTCATCATTGATACTTTTAGGCCAAGAATCTGCAATGGCTTGACGTGGATCGCCTTCTGCATAAGACATCTCAAAATTAGGAAGAATTTTTTTAATTTCTTGGGCAATCTGCGCAGGAGTAAAGGAAATACCTGCCAAATTATAACTCGAGCGTATCGTCAGGTTTTCTGATGGAGCATCCATCAATTCGATTGTCGCACGTACCGCATCATCCATATACATCATCGGAAGAGCAGTCCCTTCGGACAAGAAACTTTCGTATTTGCCTTTTGCCAATGCTTCGAAGAAAATATGTACGGCGTAATCTGTTGTACCACCTCCTGGTGCTGTTTTCCATGAAATAATTCCTGGATAGCGGATGCTTCGAATATCCAAATCGTATTTTGCATGGTAATATTCTACTAATCTTTCGCCAGCTAACTTACTAATACCGTAGATACTGTTTGGATCCATTACACAGTATTGTGGTGTTTCGGTTTTTGGAGAATTTGGTCCAAAAACTGCAATCGAGCTTGGCCAAAATATTTTTTTGATACCTAATTCAACAGCCAGATCCAACACATTCAATAAACCATTCATGTTTAGATCCCAAGCTTTCATTGGATATTGCTCGCCTGTTGCAGACAACATTGCTGCCAAAAGATAAATCTGCGTAGGTTTGTATTTGATAAATAATTCTTTCAAAAGATTTTTATCCAGCACATTAGCCGTTTCGAAAATATCACCTTCCTCTAAATCGTGAGGAGGTCTTATATCAGTCGTGATAACATTTTGTCTACCAAATTTGTTTCGAAGCGCTAAAGCTAATTCAGACCCAATCTGACCATTCGCCCCAAGGATAATTATTGTTTCTTTCATATATGTGAACAAAGTTATTCGTTTTTCAATGTCTTGTCAATGAGTTGATTAACACAAACGGTTGTTTAAAATTTTATGTCATACCATTGTGGTCAAAAATTTGAGCAAACGAAATGTAATGACCTCTAGCAGAGCGTTGTCCTGCATCGGTTTTTCCATCCCAAATTATTTTGCCGTGCGTGCCAGCAAGATTTTGATGTGCTAATTTTTTAACCAATTGGCCTTTTTCATTGTATATTTCTACAGCGATGATGTAATGCGGATGGATGAACTCGTAATTAATTTCCAATTCATCTTCATATCCATCATCATTTGGAGAAAAAGTTTTAGAGGTTAGGTAGATTTTATTTTGGGCAATATCTAGTTCCTTCGTAGAATTTTGATATCCTGGAGTTGCACCACCGTATACTGTTGATGCAGAGTGAAAAGTATTGTCGGCAATATTGATGCGTTCTAGTGAAATTCCTTTTGGATCAATCAAATGTTTGGAATGCATATCCGCTGAATAATACACTGAATCTATAAGGATATTTTGATCTGAAAATAACGTCACTACGCCTTGTTGATTCGTATACGGAGGCAATGAAGCCGTTTCGAAAATATTCTCTTGAATCGCATTTGGATAATGTTGCGCAATTATTTTCTTATTGGTTGTAATTCCAAAATACTGTTTAGCTTCCAGCAAAAAAAACTGATTGGTAATTACCCTATTTCCTAATTTGAAATTTTGCAGATTTATGGGAAATTCAGTTTGATTATACAATTCCACAAAATCAACTCCGCCTTCTTTGGGATTAAATAGGATTTCGTTGATGATAATATCATTTGCCTTGATCTCCTTTTGATCAAAAAGCTTGGTTTCAAATATTGGCAATACAAGATTGCAAATCTTTAACCCTTCTATTTGTAAAGTATACAATTTTTGGGGATCTAGATTTTTGGAAAAGCTCAGAACAATTCGTTCATTTACCAATTCAACTTTTTCAGCATTACCAATTCCCTCATCCAAAGTAAATGTTGCCGAACTGATATTTGAAAAATATTTGTTTTCAATACTCAAATTTAATTCAACTCGATTCTGTACGATTTTGTAGCTTGAGATAGATGGCTGAGGAATAAATTTATTATCAAGAATCGTATTGTTTTTTCCCGGTGTGCCACCGCTCAAGGAATTTGTCGCAGACCAATTCAGTTTTATATTGCAATTCCAATTGGGATTTATACGTTCCAAACTCCAGCCGCCATTTCGTTTCGTAGAACTATTATACCAACTGTCGCTATACGTAATTTCATCAATTATATTATCTCCATGTGTAAGCTTTATAGTTGCACCAGAATTGTTCAATGCATACCATCTCGGCAGTGCTAGGGCATTTCCATATCTTGTGAATTGAGCTTCAGATTCAGCAGCGCATAAGATTACATATTGGCTCGGCGCAATCTTGTAACTTGGCAAAGTAACTTGATTGTTATTTACATGTAAGGTTACTGACTTTAAATCAACGGTGTTTGAAGAATTATTATGCAATTCTATAAACTCAAATGCCGGTAAAGAGGCAACATTGTTTGGGTTAATCATGAGCTCATTGATAACAAGGGAACCTGAAGATTGTGTCCAACCTTTGTGGTATGTTAAGCAAGTGAGGATAAGCGAAATTAAATAAAGCTTAAATGTAATTCTCATGCCCAGTTTTTAGCCTATTAGCGTATGATTCTTTGTCGAGGCAATTTACAGAATATTTTTCTCTACAATTAAAATTTACATTACGTTTGTTCAGCCTAACATCTCTTTAAATTAACAAAATCATAATTTTTAAGCCGTAAATCAGGTGTGTTTTTAAATTTTAAGCCTAAAATAATGCGAATAATTAAAATTTTTATGTGTTTACTGATTTTAATTTCTTATGTTTGAATCCATTAAAAAAGAGTATTCACAAAATATTAAAGCACAATTGTAAAGAAATGAAAGTAGCAGTAGTTGGCGCAACTGGTTTAGTTGGGTCCGAAATGTTGACAGTATTAGCGGAGAGAAACTTTCCCGTAACAGAATTAATTCCAGTAGCATCAGAAAGAAGTAAGGGTAAGGAAATTAAATTCAAGGGAAATAAGTATAAGGTGGTTACTCCAACAGAAGCTATTGCACTTAAACCAGATGTGGCTTTATTCTCGGCTGGCGGTAGCACTTCGACAGAATTCGCTCCATTATTTGCTGAAGCGGGTATTACCGTAATTGACAATTCATCGGCTTGGCGTATGGATCCTACTAAAAAATTGGTAGTTCCAGAGGTGAACGGTGATGTATTGACAGCTGATGATAAAATCATCGCTAACCCAAATTGTTCGACTATTCAAATGGTTGTAGTGTTGAAACCATTGCACGAAAAATATAAAATTAAACGCGTTGTCGTATCGACTTACCAATCTGTAACAGGTACTGGTGTAAAAGCGGTTCAACAATTGAACGACGAGCGCGCAGGCGTGGAAGGTGAGAAAGCTTATCCTTACCAAATCGACTTAAATGTGATTCCTCAAATCGATGTATTCCAAGATAATGGCTATACGAAAGAGGAAATGAAAATGATTAAGGAGACGAATAAAATCATGCAAGATGATTCGATCAAAGTTACAGCAACTACGGTACGTATCCCGGTAATGGGTGGTCACTCCGAGTCTGTAAATATTGAATTCGAAAATGATTTTGATTTAGCGGAATTACGTGCAGCATTAGCAGCACAAGAAGGTGTTGTTGTGGTTGATAATCCAGCTAATTTGGAATACCCAATGCCGAAAGATGCACACGGTAAAGATGAAGTTTTCGTAGGACGTATACGTCGTGACGAATCACAAGATAAAACAGTTAACCTTTGGGTAGTAGCAGATAATTTAAGAAAAGGTGCTGCAACGAATGCAGTACAAGTAGCTGAATTATTAGCGAAAAAAGGATTGATTTAAATAATATCCATATAAGGGATTAGTAAATGCTGTAAGTTTGACTTACAGCATTTTTTGTTTACTATGTAGTTGTCTCCTCTAATTTTTATTCTACAAAAGTAGCACCGGTGTAGTTAAACATAATACCAAGAGCTTTCATTACTAATCAACTTGAAATACAGCATTTGCCATCACTAATTTACCAGCATCCCAAAAATTGCGGAATAAGACATTATCCACAAGGTAAATAATTGTGCCTGCTCCAACGGATTCTGTTCCAAAGACTAAGCCATTCTTAATTTGCTTGCTTAAGTTTTGACCAACAAATCCACTCATCAATGCATTTTCTTTTATATAACCGACATTCCATCCTGCGCCATCTTTGAGATATTGGTAAAGCGTACCATTTTGGCGCAAGGTGTAATATTCTTTGTTGCCGTACATTAATGGATGTGTAGCATCAAAATCAACTTTATAAATCGCTCCTGCTGTATATTCTTTTAGGGATTCGCGTTCACGATCCGCATACACTTTTAATGGATTCTCTTTAGCCTTGATTGTTGAATCTTGTTTGATTGGTTTGAGTTTTACCCAAGATTGTGTAGACAATTGCGACACAGCACTTTCTAATGCTATAACTTTACCACCACCACGTACCCAATTGGCAAAATTTTCTGCTTGGGCTTTGTCTTGTAAAAATGGATAACTTCCTCCAGGCATAATAAAAACATCAATTTCGGACCATTTCACACGAGACATTTCTCGCGGATTTACCAAAATAATAGGATATTTCAATTGCTGATCGAAATAATGCCATACTTCACCCACATTTAAAGCGCGCATACCCTCTCCAGCCAACATCAAAACCTTTGGTGCCTTAATAGTTTTCACATCCGAACTACCAAAATCTTTAGCGCCTTCAATGATACCCGAACTGATTGCATGTATTTTCAAATCGTGCTGGTCTCCTACTTCTTTCAGAGTCTTCTTGATATCCACAGCTTTATTGTTGCTGGACATTACCAACAACGAACCTCTTGGAAAATCTTCACCATTCAATTTAAAAGCATACTCCGAACGTTTAACTGTAATTTTACTTTGTAAAAGACCTGCTAATACTTTTGCAGACGAAAAACCATTCCACTTAATCGTATAACCAAAGCTTTCCGCTAGGTTATTACTTATCTTTTCTAAACTGTAAGGTTTTGTAGAAGTAATTTTATTTTGACTTGCTACAGCGGAAAGGCCATACACATAAGGCATCGACCAAGCTGTAATATCGTACGTCACGGAGTCCAACAGTTTAGCCTCCGGCTCAAACAGCACACGAACCAAAGCCGCTTTTGGCTGATTGCCTGGAATCACTAAATCTTTATCTTTTGCGGTGTATGTTATACTTTTCTTTGTCGAGTAGTCCAAACCTTTGAACGTACCTTCGGCAGCATAATAACGAATTTTATTCTTATCGAGCAAATCAAGCAACGAACGAATACTTGACTCCTGATTTGACTCGTATTTAATGACGTAACTCTGGAATGTTGCCAAATCACCAGCATTTGCTTGTTTGTAGAATTTCGTAAACTCCTTTACTACCTTTGTTGAATTTTGTGAAACCACTTCTACTAAATTCATTCCAGAAGCATGGTGCTGAATCGCTCTATCCACCAAAGTCAACGTATCTTTTTGATCGGTGTAAACGCCTAATCCAGCAGAAGTATTTCCTGCCTTTTCGTATGTCATACCAATAGCCCCAGAATACATCGGGTAGGTATCTCCATACGATGGATAGAATAAATCAAAACGTTCTTTCGTGAAATACAACCAACCTTTTTTGTCGAAGTATTTAGCATTATGCTTACCAATGGTTGTTTGAAATTCGCGCTGCCAAGGTGTGATAACCTCATGCAAAGGTTCTGCCGCTGGCGGAAAATAATAAGGCGCATTGATTCCCATTTCATGGAAATCAATATGAATATGGGGTAACCAATCATTGTAAATTTTCATGCGCTGCTGGCTTTCCAATTGCGTTTGCCATGCCCAATCACGATTCAAATCAAAGTAATAATGATTGACACGACCTCCAGGCCAAGGCTCACTGTGTTCTCTTGCATACAAGTCAGGATGGTATTGAGCACCCAATATTCCGTTCTGCCAATTGTTGTATCGTTCCGTACCGTCAGGATTCAAACATGGATCGATAATCACCAATGTATTTTCCAATTGCTTTTGTGAAACAGAATTCTTTGGATTGACCAATTGATACAACGTCATCATCGAAGATTCCATAGAGGATGTCTCATTTCCATGCGCATTGTTACTCATCCAAATTATCGCAGGCATATCCACAAGTTCTGTATTTCCAGTCTCTTCTCCAGCTATTTTTAGATTGTTTTTGCGGATTGCATCCAATCGTGCAATATTCTTAGCAGAAGAAACAAAAAACACATACATTGGTCTTCCTTCGATCGACTCACCATACTGCTGAAATTTAATCTGTTGTGGAGCTTGTTCTGCAACATGCTTATAGTATTCCAAAACTTTCCAATGTGGTGTAATTTTAGTTCCGATTTGACGACCTAAAAATTCCTCTGGCGATTTTAATTGTGCCCATACTGTGGAGCAAGTAAATACAGTTAGCAGAAGTAATACTATCTTTTTCATAATGCTATTAAGGTATACGCAATATAGAAATAAATCCGCTACAAAGTGGAATGAACATCTGTTGAAAATACCCTATCAAATTAATAGATATTTTGTTAGCTTTGGAAAAAAGACCTATATAAAGATGAGACAGATCGAAACAAACTTGATACATACTGGCGAAGAATTTAACAAAACAAAAGCTGTAGTAGCTCCTATATATCAAACTTCTACTTATTTTGCAGACCAAGATCCACAGGAATATATTGCAGCAGCAACTGAACCAAAACATCCTGAATTCTACCATAGGCACGGTAATCCAACGAATAGCCAGGTAGCTGCTGTTATCGCTAAGTTGGAGAAGACAGAAGATGCATTGGTACTAGCAACGGGCATGGCAGCAATTAGCACGGCTATCTTGGCTGTTGTGAAAGCAGGAGATCACATCGTTGCACAGAATGCACATTATTCGGGTGCTATGCTTTTTCTAAAGGAATTTCTTTCGGAATACGGGATAACGATAACTCACGTAGATCAAACCAATAATCAGGCATTTGTAGATGCGATTCAACCAAATACAAAATTGATTTACTTGGAAACTCCTTCCAATCCGAATTTAGATATTACAGACTTAGAATTTGTTGGAAAGCTAGGTAAGGATAAAGGAATTTTGACGATGGTAGATAATACATTTGCATCACCGATTAATCAGGTGCCTTCAGAATTTGGTATAGATGTGATTTTACATAGTGCTACAAAATATTTGGGTGGTCACTCCGATTTGACGGCTGGTGTCATTTGCGGAAGCAAAGAATTTATTGTCAAAGCTTGGAGACGTTCAATCACGTTAGGTGCCAGCTTAAGTCCTTTTGATTCTTGGTTATTATTGCGTGGGTTGAAAACGCTGTCACTTCGCGTACATCAAATCAATGCAAATGCTTTGGCATTAGCCGAATGGCTAGAAAAAAATCCAGCTATCAAGAAAGTGTCGTATACAGGTTTGAAATCGCATCCTCAACATGAGTTAGCCGCAAAACAGCTAAAAGGTCATACAGGTATGTTGTGCATTGAAGTCGCTGGAAAAGACGAAGCAGATGAATTTAAAAATGCGCAAACAATATTGAACAATTTGCAATTTTTTGCAAATGCAGCTAGCCTTGGTGGGGTAGAATCGTTGGTAGTACATCCAGCGAGTATGTGGGGATCGCATCATTCTTCGACCCAGAAAAAAGTTTCAGGAATTACGTTAGGCATGCTACGTATTTCTGTAGGTATTGAACATATTGACGACATTATTGCCGATTGGGAACAAGCAATTGGTAAAATATAAAATAAAATAGTGCCTTAAGAAATATATCTCAAGGCACTATTTATGAACTACTGTTGTTGTAATTAATTCAATAGCTCGGCAAGTTTAGCTTCTAAAGCTTCACCTCTTAAATTTGACGCCACAATTTTGCCCTCTTTATCTAATAAAAAGTTTTGTGGTATACTTCTTATCGAATATTTTGCTGCTACTTCAGATTTCCACCCTTGTAAGTCTGAAACATTATGCCATTGACCTAATTGGTCATCCTCTATAGCTTTAACCCAAGCATCCTTCTTTCCAGGATTATCTAAAGAAACCCCTAAAATTGTAAAACCTTTGTCTTTGAATTTATTATATGCTGCTACAACATTTGGATTTTCTTGACGACAAGGTCCGCACCATGATGCCCAAAAATCAACCAACACATATTGTCCTTTTAACGAAGACAACGAAATTTCTTTACCATCAGGAGTAGGCAATGTAAAATCAGGAGCTACAGCACCAATGGCTACACTTCTTAAGTTACTTATTTTCTCCGTGATAGATTTTCCTTTTGCGCTATTTTGCAAATCTGATGGAAAACTTTTGAAATAGCCTTCATATTCTAAGACATTATCCGCACTAAGATTTTCCTCAATTATATTAAGTGCAATAATGCTTTTAGATGTTGTTAAATATTCCTGTTGTGACGCTTCAAGTTTTTCGTACAATGGTCCAATTTTTTCACGCAAAGCATTCACAAAGTTTTCATCGTTCTTTTGTTCATCTGTCGCGTTATAATATTCTTGGTTTACAACATCTATAGCTTGCTCTGTATCTTTTGTTAAACTTTTGAATTTCACATATTCCTCATTAACAGAGTTTCCTGATAATTTTGCAGCTTTTAAGGTTTCACCTTCTAAATTGATTACGCCTTTTGATAAATAAAGGCTTCCAAAATCTGGATTGCTCAGCTCACGAAGGCTTTTACCTTCTGGCGAAAGAATTACATAGGCTTCAACAGGAGCCGATACCGTACCATTTAATGTAAACTGTCCATTCTTAACTTCCGCAGAATCTAATTTTCGTGCAGCACCATCTACATATTGTAAATACACCTTAGCTGGTGCATTATGTGCACCTATTTTACCTTTAACTGTATAATCTTCTTGAGCAAATGACAATGCAGGTACCCCCACTAGCATTGCAAATAAAATATTCTTCATCTAATCTTGTATCTTAGTTATCTATCAAATATAGATTTTATACTGATTAATTATTTTCCTTTTACGAATTTTTAACACCAATTAACAGTTACCAGCGTCCGCTTGCGCCACCACCGCCAAAATCACCTCCTCCGAAACCTCCGAAG
>Ga0233369_1000578_pt1 | contig 14444 bp, 8 predicted proteins | sample ElkDunMinimDraft_26_FD_191537 | JGI IMG/M metagenome (GOLD analysis project Ga0233369, IMG submission 191537) | Fecal eukaryotic communites from dung pellets of Tule Elk in California, USA - Elk Dung D16 | ecosystem: Host-associated > Mammals > Digestive system > Large intestine > Fecal | place... | reverse complement strand
GACCGTGGTCCACACGGCGACGGCCGTCGCCAGCGCGGCCGAGCGTCCCTCCGTCGCCGCCCACGTCATGCGCGGCAGCGTCAGGAGCACCAGACCGGCCACGACGGCGACGCGGCGCGAGGCGAGGCGGTCGGCCAGCACGACGGTGCCGGCGACCGCGGCCCCGACGGCGAGCGCGCTCAGCAGCCGCAGCGCCACCACCGACTCGGCGGTGAGCGCGAGCCAGCCGTGGGCGACGGCGTAGTAGACGCCGTGGACCGCGTCCACGTGCGACGTCAGGCGCAGCAGCGCCGGCAGGTCGCGCAGCGCACCGGACATGGTCGCGGCCTCGTCGCCCCAGGCCGACGGCACCCAGGCGCCCGCGAAACCGACGAGGACCGCGAGCGCCCCGAGCGCGAGCGCCGTGCCGCGTACGGACCCGGCGGGACGCACCGGTGGGCTCTCCACGGCACCGCGCGGCCGCAGGCCGAGCGCCGGTGGCCCGGCGGTCACGGCAGCTCGTCGACCAGCTGGTCACCGACCGCGTCGACCTGCGCGCGGCTCGCCCGGGAGCGCGGCCGGTAGACCACCCGGGAGTGGAAGGTGAACCGCGCGACGAACGCGACCAGGAGAGTGAGGGCCGTCGCCGGGACGGCCGCCACGTGCATCGTGCTCACGAGCAGCGCCAGCACGGGCAGCCGCAGCGCGGTCTCGATGTTGTTGAAGGTGAACGAGTGCGCGAAGCGGCGCCACGGCCCTCGTCCCTCGTGGCGCAGGTCGGCGAAGACGAAGCGCTCCTGGAGCAGGAAGTTCATGACGATCGTGAGCTCCGCCGCGATCACGGCCGCGGCGAGGTACGCCGTGCCCCAGCCCGTGAGCAGCGCGACGATCGCGATGTTGACCAGGGCGCCGACCCCGCCGATGACCGCGAAGCGGGACATCCGGCCGAAGCGCAGGGCCGCGAGCTGGGTGAGGAAGCGCGCGCCCTGCGCGAACGACGCCTTGGAGTCGCCCGCGTAACGCTCACCGAACACGAAGGGGATCTCGGCGACGGCGAGCCGGTGCCGCGCGAGGATCTCGAGCAGGATCTTGAAGCCGCGCGGGCGGAGGCGGTCCAGCTGGACCGCGTCGCGCCGGACGAGGAAGAACCCGGTCATGGGGTCGGAGCAGTCCGCGAGGCGGACGGGGAACATCGCCCGGGTGACGGCCGTCGACACCGACGACACGACACGACGCGTCACGTTGGCCAGCCCGCTGGAGCTCCCGTCGTCCATGTAGCGCGACGCCACGACGACGTCGACGCCCTCGTCGCGCGCCGTGGCGAGCAAGGACGGGACCAGGCCCGGCGGGTGCTGCAGGTCGCCGTCCATCACGACGCACCAGGGCGCCGTCGAGGCCGCCAGCCCCTCCTGGACGGCACCGGACAGGCCGCCGACCGGCTCGTCCCGGTGGATCAGGCGCACCGGGATCGGCGCGGTCGCGGCCACCTCACGCACGACGTCGGGCGTCGTGTCCGTCGAGTCGTCGACGAACAGCACCTCCGCCGACTGCCCGTCGAGCGCCTCGGCGAGCTGCCGGACGAGCTCGGCGACGTTGGGCGCCTCGTTGAAGGTCGGGACGATCACGGTCAGCTCGGGAGTGCCGGGCTGACGGTCGGATGCACTGCTCACAGGTCCCCCCGAGGGCCGTCGTTCGACCGTGCAGGCCGGTTCGTTGTGGGGAGCCTAGTCCCGGTAACGACCCGATTGGGTGTGTATGCCCGATTTCACCCAGGTGCCCGCTCAGCCGCGCGCCAGCACGACGACCTCGTCGAGCGGCCCGGCCCAGCGGTCGCGCACGACCCACCCGTCCTCGGACAGGAACGCGTCGTCGGACGCGCGCACCTCCTCGGGCAGGTCGTGCCGACGCACCACGCACAGGGTGTCCAACGAGGCGAGCCGCGCCCCGGAGTCCTGCAGCAGCGCCGAGCGGCCCACGAGGTCGTCCGTGTCCAGCGGGTCCGCGAGGAGCGTCACGTCCACGAGCCCGCCGAACGCCTCGGGGTACGCGACGGACACGCCCCGGGTGGTCAGCCGGACGGTGCTGCCGTCCGGGGCCGCCCGCGGCGCGAAGTACACCCCGTCGCCCGCGTCGCACGCGTCGCCGACGACGGCACCCACCTCGCGCCAGTCCGCGCCGCTCTTCGCGTGCTCGGTGCGCTGCGACACCAGGACGGGAACCGCGCACGCGACCAGGGCGACGACGGCCGTCACCCGCAGCGGGCGCGTCGGCAGCGCCCGCAGGGCGGCCGCCAGCAGGACCGCGACGGCCGGCGAGCAGAACGCGAGGTAGCGCGGGCTGTACGTCTGCGACACCACGGCCCACGCGACGACCGCGCCCGTGGGGACGACGACCCAGGGCACGGTCCACACCAGGACCGCCCGGATCCCGCCCGGCAGGGGGCGGGCACGCGACCAGCGGACCACCGCGTAGACGACGACCGCGACCGCCAGCCCGGCGAGCAGCACCGACGCCGGGCGCCACCAGGCCCCGGCCCCCGCGCCGGCCGCCGCGACGGCCGCGTCACGGGTGTAGACCGTGGGCGTCTCCCCGAGGAACCACTGGTTGACGACGACGTTGCGGGCCAGCTCGACGGCCGACATGGTGTGCCGGCCGAGCTGCCCCGTCTGCCCCGAGGCGAGCACGAGGAAGGGGCCGATCACGACGACCGCGGCGCCCGCGGCGGCGCACCAGCGCACCAGCGTCGCCCGCGACCGTCGTGCCATCAGGACGGTCACCGCGTGCGCCGGCACGAGGAGCACGGTGTAGAGGTTGACCATGACCGCCAGCACCAGGAGCGCCGCATAGCCCACCCAGCGCGCGGTCCCGCCGCGCCGCACGGCCGCGAGCAGCAGCACCGCGGCCCAGACCGCGGCGGCCGTCGCGAACGCGAACGGCCGCGCCTCGGCACCCATCCACGTGACCCGGGGCAGCAGGAGCACCGCGGCGGCGGACCACCACGCCAGGCCCCGCCCTCCCAGCCGCTCGGCGAGCACCCACGTCCCGGCCGCCACGAGCCCCACCGCGAGCGCGCTCGCCGAGCGCAGCGCGATCTCGGACGTGCCCAGCGCCCCGACCCACACGTGCATGAACGCGTAGTACGTGGTGTGGACGGCGTCGAGACCGCGCGCCATGGCCACCAGCTCGCCCCAGGGCCGCGTGGCCGCCGAGACCGTCGCCGCCTCGTCGGTCCAGAGCGAGGCACCCCCGGCCCCGATCAGCATGAGCAGGGCGCCGACGACCCCCACGAGAACCGCCGGACGCCAGGGCGCACGGTCGTCGGCGTCGTGCGGCACGGTGCGCGAGGGCGCGGGGCTCGTCTCCTGCTCCGTCATGACCGCGCCAGTCAGGCGCGCAGCGCGGCGGAGGAGCGGCGTGCCTCGTCGGGCACCTCGACACGGTCGGCGACCTCGCCGGACCCTGCGTCGTCGACGGGCGCGGTGGGAAGGCGTTGCGGCTCGTCCGCGGGCACCGGGTCCACCGGCGTGGGCACCGGGTCCACCGACGCGGGCTCCTGTTCCACCGACGGCTCCGCGAGGTGGGCTCCGTCTGCCAGGTGCCCCGCGCCGTGCGCGCCGGCGACGGGTGCGTGCGCCTCGCGTCGCCCTCGCCGCGCGCGGCCGGCCCGCCGGTCCGCAGAGCCGTGGCCGTACGCCTCCTCGACCACGCCGCGCTCCCGGTTGAGGACCGTCCCGACGACGCGCCCGCCGCCGAGCTGGATCGCATCGGCCGCCTGACGCACCTGCGGCCTGCGGACGCGGTGCGCGTCGGCCACGATCACGACACCTGTCGCACGGCGCGCGATCACCGCGGCGTCGGCCACGGGCACCACGGGCGGGGCGTCGACGACCACGACGTCGAACTGCGCGGACGCCTCGTCGATCAGGGCACCGAACTCCGGGTACGACAGCAGCTCAGCCGGGTTGGGCGGGACCGGGCCCGCGACCAGCACCGCCAGCTGCGGGCTCACGTCCTGGCGCACCTCGGCGAGCGTGGCCCGACCGACGAGGCAGTCCGTGAGGCCTGCGCCCCCCTCCAGCCCGAGCTGGGCGGCGACCGTCGGCTGGCGCAGGTCCGCGTCGACCAGGAGCGTCCGCGCACCGGCCGCGGCGAGCGCGACCGCGACCCGGGAGGCGACGAACGACTTGCCCTCACCCTCCAGCGCGGACGTGAACACGAGCACCTTGGGCGCCCCGGGCCGGCCGATCATCTCGAGGTTCGCCCGGACCCGACGGAAGTCCTCGCTGCGCGCACCGTCGACGGCGGACGGTACGGGCCTGCCACGCGCCGGGCGTCGGCGCTGCCGGATCGACCCGAGCACGGGGACGTCGATCGCCTGGCGCAGGTCCGCCGGGTGGCGCACGCGCGTGTCGACGGCGTCGCGCATCCAGGCGGCGACGAGGCCGAGCAGGACGCCGGCGAGAAGGCCCGCGAGGAGGTTGCGCCGCGTGTTGGGCGCCACGGGGTGCGTGGGCGCGACGGCCTCGCTGACGACCGTGGCCCGGATCGTGCTGCCCACCTCGCCGGCCGGGGCGAGGTCCTCGACGACCGTGCCGAGCTGCACCGCGACCGCGTTCGCCACCCTCGCCGTCCGCTCGGGCGAGGCGCCCGTCACGGTGACGTCCAGCAACGAGCTGTCCTTCGGCGACGACACGGCCACCGATCCGGCCAGGGCGCGCGACGACATGTCCAGCCCGAGGTCGCGGACGACCGGGTCGAGCGTCACGGGCAGCGTGGCCAACCGCGCGAACGACGTCATCTGCCCCTGCGTGTAGCTCGACCCCTGGTTGAGCTCACCGGCCGACGACCCCGCCGCCAGCGCGACGTAGAGCGTCGCGGTCGAGCGGTAGACGGGGGTGGTGCGCGACGACAGGAACGCCATGCACGCGGTCAGGACGACGACCGGCAGCACGACCCACACCCAGTGCTTACGGGCCGATCGCAGGACGTCGTGCAGGGTCATCCGCCAGCTCCTCTTTCGATCCTGCCCCTATTGGACCATCCCGTCGTAGATGTCCGGTTCGGCCACCCGGGTGGAATTGTGCCTCCGTCAGGGTGCGATCTCGACCGCACGCGGGGGGTCGACGATCGCGCGGGGCGGGTCGCCACGTTCCTCGACCGGCGCGCCGGCGGTCCCCGCAGCCGCCGTCTGCGCGACGGCGACGCCGGCGACGAACCAGAAGAACGTCGAGAACTGCGTGATGAACGCGACGCTCGTGAGGCTGGGCAGGATCGCGACCACGGCGACGAGACCGGGCGTGCGCGGTCCGCGCACGAAGCCCACCAGCGCCGCGACACCGAGCACGAGGAGCAGGCACGCCACGAACCCGCCGTAGCTGAGAGCCGTCATCAGCACCGCGTTGTCGATCGACCGGAACGTCCCCCACCCGCCGGTGCCCGACGCGTCGACCTGGGCCGCCGCCGACCGCCCGAGCACGCCGACGGACGGCAGCAGCGACCACAGGTCCCCGCGGTACTCGGCGCTGCCGGACGCCTCGTCGCCCGCCTCGGTGAACACGGCCACCGCGGTCGGCGTCGCGAGCGCCGCACCGACGACCAGCGCGATGGCGGTCCAGGCACGGAACCTCCGGGTCGCCCAGGCGCCGAGTGCGACCACGCACAGCACCAGTGCGAACGCCGTCGACAGCATCCCGATGCGGCTGTAGGTCACCACCGCCGCCACCCCGACGAGCGCGAACGTCACCGCGCGCAGCCACGCGGGCAGGCGCGAGGACCAGATGAACGGCACCGCGAGGGCGAGCGACACCCCCAGGGGGATCGCGTGCCCGAACGCCCCCTCGGCCCGCGGCAGGCCCCCGCGCATGCGGATACCGCTCCACTGCGCGTACATGGGGTTGCCCATCGCGAGGCGGACGAACACGTTCTCGCCCGTCGCGGCCTCGACGACGACGAGCACGGCCACGACGAGGAACACCAGAGCGATGCACACCGCGACGGCCCGCGACCCCAGCCGCGCGATGAGGACGCGCCCGACGAGGTAGGGGACGAGCCACCCGGTGGCCGTGGCGTACGCGTCCCCCACGGCCGCGTAGCCGCCCACCCAGGACACGAGGACGACCCCCAGGGCGAACCCCAGGACCCCGTCCCAGACGGTCCAGCGGATCCGCGAGCCCGGTAGGAGGGCCACGAGCACCGCGATCCCGACGGCCGTGGCCGCCCCGACGAACATGCCGACCTGCACGCCGATCCAGACCGGGACGAGGCCGATCGACGCGATGTACGCGACGAGGCCGAGCCGGGGCCGGGACCGGACGAGCACGGCGAACAGCACGGCCAGCGCGAGCAGGACGAGCATGACCGCGAGATCGTCGACCCGGCCCGCCGACATCACGGACCGACCGCCTCGACGGGTCGTGCCGGCGCCACGTGCGTCATCCGAGCGTCGTCACCCGCAGGTCGTCCCACGTCACCACGACGGGCAGGTTGCCGGTGCTGCCTCCGACGTAGGCGCCCACGCCCACCGAGCCGGCGGTCTGCAGCTCCGGGGTGGAGTCGGTGGCCTCGACCTGCCACTCGGGTTCGGTGGCACCGGCGGGCCACAGCTTGGCCCGCAGCGTGGTCGTCCCCGCCCCGGCGACCTGCAGCCGCAGCGCGTACCGCGTCCCGGGGGTCACCGTGACGCCCGGCGCCACCTGGGCGACGGCGACCTCGGTGCCGCCGACCTTGCGCAGCAGCTGCAGCCCCGAGACGACACCGCTCTGCGCGATGTTGGCCTTGACCAGGTACTCCGACGTCCAGGCCGTCTGGCGGCCCGTCAGCCACAGCCGGGTCGACCCGGAGTTCGAGAGCTTGTCGACGGCGAAGGTGACCGTCGCGTCCACGTCGGTGGCCGAGAGCGCGCCGAGCCGCGCGCGGGGGCTCGACCCTCCGGTCGCCAGCGTCAGGCGCCCGACGCCGTCGCCGACGGTGAACAGGCTCGCCGACCCGGCATGGGCCCACGTGCCGCCCGCGTCGGGGGCGCCCCAGGTGGACGCCGACGAGCGCTCGAAGGTGTCGGCCGCGAGGACGACGGGCCCGACCGGGGCCTGCACCGTCACGTCCCGCGAGATCGACGCCTCGCCCCCGCGGTCGTCCGTCACCGTGAGCGTCACGGTGTACTCCCCGCCGGCACCGTACGCGTGGGTCGCGGACGGTCCCGTGACCGGCGCCGAGCCGTCGCCGAAGTCCCAGGCCCAGCCGGTGACCGTGCCGTCGGGGTCGGTCGAGGACGAGCCGTCCACCGCGACGGTCAGGTCGGTGGCGGTGAGCGTGAAGGCGGCCGTGGGCTCCTCGTTCGGCGCCTGGACCGTCACCACCTGCGTCGTGGAGTGCGTCGCCCCGTCGTCGTCCGTCACGGTCAGCGTCACCGGGTGGTCACCCGCGGTGGCGAACGCGTGGGACGCCTGCGCTCCCGTGCCGGCGGCCTCGCCACCGAAGTCCCACGCGTAGCTCTCGACCGTCCCGTCCGGGTCGCTCGAGGTCGCCCCGTCGACCTGCACCGTGAGGTCGTCGACGCTCGCGGTGAAGGCCGCGACCGGCGCCTGGTTGGGCACCTGCCCCGACCCCAGCTGGTAGTGCTGGGCGACCTGCGCGGGGGTGAGCCCGGTCGAGTACACCGCGACCTCGTCGATCCTGCCGGCGAACCACGGCTGCGGCCCCCACGTGGTGTCACCGCCCACACGCCAGTACCCGGCGTAGGACTGCGACGCGGTCTGCGCGTGCGTGCCGACGAGCACGCCGTCGACGAACATCCGCATCCCCTCGGCCGACTGCGACGCCACCAGGTGGTGCCACTCGCCGTCGTTGTAGGCCACGGGGCTCGTGATCGTGCTCGCCTCGCCGGTCCACACCCCGAACGTCAGCCGGCCGTCGGTCTCCATGTACACGTGCCTGTCGTACTCCGTGGACGTGCCCGTGGCGCCGCTGCCGAAGCCGATGAGCTTGCCGCCCAGCTCCGTCGTGGTGTTGAACCACAGCTCCTGGCTGTACGTCGTGGGATTGACGTACAGGTTCGACGAGCGCACGAAGCTGCCCGCGGACCCGGAGAGCTGGACCGCACGGTTGCCCGGCTGACCGTCCAGCGCACCCGCCACGGCGCGTCCGACCGTGCCGACGAAGACGCCGGGCGCCAGCATCGGCCCGGAGTCGGCAGCCTCCGTACCGGTCGCGTCGTCGAGCCGCCAGAAGAGGTCGGGCTCGAGGCCGTGCACGGCCGCACCGTAGGCGTCCGCCGGTGCCGGCGCGGCGGCGGACTCGCCGCCGGCCGCCTCCCAGTGGCTGTCGACCTGAGCGGCGCTCAGCGGCGAGGGGTAGATCGCCACGTCGTCGATCTCACCGTCGAACCAGGTCCCGCCGGTCCACGGGCGGTCCCCGCCGATCCGCCAGTACCCGGAGTACGCCTGCGCCGACGTGGTGTCCGTGCGCTGGCCGACGCGCGTGCCGTCCACGTACAGCTTCATCCCGTCGGCGCCGAGCGTCGCGACGACGTGGTGCCACTCGCCGTCGTTCATGCCGGTGGCCGACTGCAGGGTCCGCTGGGCACCCGGGTAGACGCCGAACAGGACGCGCCCGGAGGTGTCGAGGTAGACGTGGCGGTCGTAGCTCGTGCTGGTCCCGGTGTTCCGGTTGCCGAAGCCGACGAGCTTGCCGCCGGCCCTCGACGTCGTCCGGAACCAGGTCTCGATGCTGAACGTCTGCGGCCCGGGGATCGCCGTCTGCGTCGCGACCAGCCCGGCGCTGGTGCCGGAGAAGTCGGCCGCCTTGTCGGCGTCGCCGGCGATCGCACCGGTCACACCCCACCCGACGCCGGTGCCGGCCACGCCGGTCGAGGTGCCGGCCCAGTCCTCGGCGGTCGTCGAGCCCGCGGGGTCGCTCAGGCGCCAGAACGAGCTGGCGCCGTCCTCGAGCACCGCGGCGTTGTAGGGGCTCATCACCCCGTCCGGGCTCACCGTGACGGTCATCCACGCCGATCGCGTGACGTTGCCGTAGGGGTCGGAGGCCGTGAGCCGGTAGCGCTGGGAGCTTCCCGGCGCCAGACCTGTGTCCTTGACGACACGCGACAGCGGCTTCCAGAACGGCGTCGTGATCGTCTCGGTGAAGATGGGCGTCGAGGTCTCGCTCGCCCGGTAGATCCTGTAGGTCAGCGCCTGGTTGTCACGGTCCCAGTTGGTCCCGAAGGTCATGCGCACCTCGCCCTTGACGCGCGAGCTGACCGTGAGCGGGAACGCCGCACCCTGCAGGCGCGGTCCCTGCTTGTTCGGCGCCTTGTCCGGGGTGGCGAAGCGCACCAGGCCGTACTGCGTCGCCCCGTTGACACCGGGGAACTCACCGCCGTAGACGATGTAGTCGTCGTTGCCGGACACGGTCCACACGGCCTGCCCCAGCCCCGAGAAGTTGCCGACGTAGAACTGCGGGTACCAGTTCAGCAGCGTGGGAGCGGGCTCCCCGGTGTGCGACGGGTAGCCGTAGATGTCCGGGGTGTTGACCCCCGTCGCGGCCAGGCTGAAGGCGTTCGCGTAGTAGAACTGCCACGGGTCGGTCTGCGGGAACCCGCCCATGTTGCCGCAGTAGTGGTGGTGGCTCGCCGTGTAGACGACGTCGCGCGAGCGGAACGTCGAGTACGAGTCGCCGTGGCAGTCCGCCACCCAGGTGAGCGTGCCCGTCGCGGGGTCCGTGCGGAACGTCCCCTCGACGTTGCCGCCGTCGCCGTAGTGGTAGCCCGTCCCGTAGACCCCGGTGGCGTCCGCGTACAGGCTCGTGATGGAGGACTCCACGCCGGCGTTGCGGATCTGGTCGTTCGCGGGGAACGACAGCGGCGCGCCGGTGCCCGGGTGCACCGCGCCGAGCCCGTAGAAGTCGGCGCCGGAGAGCTCGGTGAAGCGCCCGCCGACGACCAGCTTCCCGCCGTCGGCCGTCACCGCGAGCGCCGTGACCGGCGCGTCGGTGTCGGCGACGAAGCTCGTGAGCGCGCCGTCGGACGCGTTGAACGCCGCCAGGTACGACCGCGGCACCAGCGTGCCGCCGGTGACGCTCGCCGCGGACTGGAAGTTGCCGCCCGCGTAGACGGTGGTGTTGCTGGCCGCGACGGCCAGGCCGCCCGCCGCCAGCGTGGGACGGAAGTTCGCCACCAGCTGGTTGGTCGCGGTGTCGAACGCCGCGATCCGCACCCGGTACTGGCCGTCCACGCGCGTGAAGTCACCCGCGATGTAGATGCGCTTGCCGTCCGGCGACCGCGTGATCGACCGCACCTGGCCGTCCACCTGCGGCGCGAACCCGGGCAGCAGCTGGCCCGTGGTGATGTCGTACGCCAGGAGGTTGAGCCGGTCGACCTCGCTGGTTCCCGCGGCAGCGCCCGGTGGCCGCGCCTTCGTGAAGCGGCCGCCGACGTAGACGGTGTTCCCGACCACCGTCTGCGTCCAGGCGACACCGTTCATCTGCGCGGTGGGAAGTGCGTCGGCCGCGACCGTCGGCGGGGACGCCGGGTTCGTCGGGTCGACGGGGGCAGAGTCGGCCGAGGCCGGGATCGCGAGACCGAGCACCACCAGCGAGGTCACGGTGATCGAGGTGGCGGCGCGCCGCAGGGTGATCGACAGGGTGGACACGGGCCCCTCGCCCTCATGAGTGCAGGCTCACAAAACCGGACAAGCGGAACTTATCTCCCCGTGGGAGTCAGGAGAATCACGCGGACGCGGATTCACCCGGACATCCGTACAGTTCACCCGCTCCCGGGCCGCCGAGCGCCCGGCCGGCCCCTGGCGCAGCCGTCAGCCGAGGCCGAAACCCTGGGCCACGACCGGCTGCGTGGCGGGCGACAGCAGGACCGCCACGGCGAGCGCGGCATCACGGGGCGACGCCTGCGCGAAGCGGTACGACCCCTCGACGGTGGCACCGGCGCCGACCTCGGCCGGCAGGAGCACGTTGGCGGGGTCGGTCAGGACCGGGTTCACCGGCACGCCCTCGGTGCCGGAGTACACGCTCACCCCGGGCGACACGAGCGCCACCGGGGACGCGCCCTCGTTGCCGACGCGGACGTCGACGACCATGCCCGGCCCGGCGTACTCCCCCGGACCGGTACCCGCGACGTCGGCGGCGGTCACGGTCACGGTCACGGTCAGCCCGTCGGCCGTCACCGCCTGACCGGACGTCTCGACGACGACCGGCGCGACGTCGCTCAACGGCGGGACGGGCACCCCGCCGGGCGTGACGACCGCACCCGCGTCCTCACCCACGGCTCCGCCCTCGGCGACCGGGACGCCCTCGGCGTCCGAGGGTGCCGCGGGAGCTGGTGACGGCGTCGCCGACGACGCTGAGGCGTCGGTGGCCGTCGGACGCGAGGTGGCCGCGCCCGGGCCGTCGGACGCCCCGGCCCGCTGCAGGGCGAGGACCACGACGACGACGATCACGACCACGGTGCCCACCACGGCCGCGACGACGGCACGGCGTCGCACGCTGCTGTCGACCTGCTCGTCCACGGGTCTCCTCCTGGTCGACGGTGCCGCGCACCGAGCCGCGCACCGGGTGCGCCGCAGGTCAGCCGAGTGTAGTGACGGCCGCGGGAGCGGCTGGGGCCGGTACGGGTGAAGTCGTCGGGGCGGGCGAGCGCCGGCGCACCGCCACCCCGGGCATCTCGAAGAGCCAGCGCAGCGCGCGCGCGTCCCGGTGCACCGCCAGCGGCCACGTGACCGCGAGCCCGGCGCCCAGCAGCACCCCGAGAGCGACCCACCACGGCGCGCCGAGCCCGCCGAGCCACATCGCCGCGAGCTGCATCACGGGGAAGTGCGCGACGTAGAACACGATGGAGTTGCGCCCCACGAAACGCAGTCCGGCCGTGCGCGCCAAGGGGAGGCGACGCGCCGCGAGGATCGCGACGACGATACCGGCGACGCTCCCCGGCACCGTGAGACTGACGTACCGCAGGTCGACGAGCGCCGAGGCGACCGCGAGCGCGAGGGCCAGGGCCGCCAGCGCGACGACGAGCACCCGCGAGCGCCCCACACGCCCGACGACGTCTCCCCCGTGCTCGGCCACCCACGCCCCGAGGAAGAAGAAGACCGCGAAGTACAGCAGGCGGTGCACCAGCGGGTCGTCCACCACGAAGGACGCGGCGAGCAGGGCCACGCACACCACGGCCGTGGGCACCCGCCGCAGCAGGGGCGCCACCGCGTAGTACACGCCGAGGAAGAACAGGTACCAGAGGTAGCCCTTCGCGATGTACAGCTTGGGGTGCCACAGCGGGGTCTGGGTGCCGGACATCACGAGGTAGAGGACGACCCACAGGAAGTAGGGCCACCAGATGAGCGCGACCTTCCCCCGCAGGTACGTCCCCAGGGGCTTGCTCAACGAGCGCGGCAGCAGCAGCCCCGACAGGAACATGAGCGTCGGCATGCGGAACGGCAGCAGCGCGTCGTTGACCGCGACCAGCGCCGCCGGCATCTCGATCCCGTAGATCTGCGGCACCGCGGTGGCGTGCCAGAGCAGCATGAGGAGGATCGCCAGGCCCCGGAGCGTGTCCATCCACTCCATGCGGGCCCGCGTCGCGCCGGCGCCCACGGCCTGCGGCGCAGGCGGCACGTCGGCGGCCGGCTCCTGTGTCGTCGCCGCGGGGAGGCCCGTGACGGGCGGGACGTCGCGCACCGGACCCACCTCACCTCCGCGACCACCCGCACGGCTCCCCGCCGACGCCCGCCGGGTGGCTGCGGGCCCCGTCGCGGGAACAGTAACCGACGAAACCGACACTTCGGACGGATCGGGACGGGTGATCTTCAACCGGACAGCACCGACAGGACCGCCGCACTGCCTACACTCCCGACATCCGAGGCACGCCACGACGGGTGCACCACCCACCGCGAGGAGAACCAGCACGTGCGAGTCCTCACCCTCTGGGCGGACGACCGCTCGTCCAACCTCGGCGTCCGCGCCCTGGCACGCGGTACCGCGGCCCTCGTCGCTCGCGCGCACCCCGGGGCGGAGGTCGTCGCGGTGCACTACGGCGGTTCGACGGCCCCGACGCCCGTCGGTGACTGGCGGCGGCTGCTACGCGCCCGCCTCGACCCCCGCGAGCCCCTGCTCGACTGGCTGGGCGGCTTCGACCTCGCGGTCGACACCCGCGCGGGCGACTCGTTCGCCGACATCTACGGGGCCCGGCGGCTCGTCACCCAGAGCCTGCTGGCCGAGCTCACGGTCGAGGCCGGCACGCCGGTGGTCCTGGGCCCGCAGACCATCGGCCCGTTCGGCTCGCGCCGCGGGCGGGCGCTGGGCCGGTGGTCCATGCGCCGGGCGTCGTGCGTCATGGCCCGGGACACGGTGAGCGCCGCGTACGCCGAGCGCCTCGGTCACCCCGTCGACGTCGTGAGCACGGACGTGGTGTTCGCGCTGCCGCGGCCCCGCGTGGCACGGACCCGTGACGTCGTGCTCAACGTCTCCGGCCTGCTGTGGGCACCGAACCCCCACGTGGACCACGCGACCTACCGCGCCACGGTGCTCGCCGTCGCCCGCGGGCTGCTCGGCTCGGGGCGCCGGGTCAGCCTGCTCGCGCACGTGCTCGACTCCCCGGTCGCCGACAACGACGTGCCCGCGGTGCACGAGGTCGCCGCGCTGCTCGACCAGCCCGACGTCGAGGTCGTCGTGCCCACGGACCTCGACGACGTGCGCGAGGTCACGGCGTCGGCCGCCCTGGTCGTCGGCTCGCGGATGCACGCGTGCCTCAACGGGCTGTCCACCGGGACGCCCGCCGTCCCGCTCGCGTACTCGCGCAAGTTCGACCCGCTGCTCGCCGACCTCGGGTGGCACCACACGATCGACCTGCGCCGGTCGTCGGACCCCGCCGCCGAGACGCTCGCCCTGGCGGACAAGGACCTGACGAACGACGTGGCGTCCGTCCTGGACCGCGCCGACGAGCTGCTCGCCCCGGCCGTCGCGGCGGTGCGGGACCTGCCGTGACGGCCCGCACGGTCGTCGAGGCCGCGGCGGAGGTCGTCGCGTCGGGACGGTGCACGGGCTGCGGGCTGTGCAGCACGCTCGAGCCCGCGCTCACGATGGCCACCTCGCCCAGCGGGTACCTGCGGCCCCGCGCGTCCGGTCCGGGTGCGGCAGACGCGACGGCGCTGCGCACCTTCCGCGCGGCCTGCCCGGGCGTGACGGTGACGGCCCAGCGCCCCACCGGCTCCACCTACCACCCGCTGCTCGGGCCGGTGCTCGGCTGCTGGGAGGCGTGGGCGACCGACCCGGAGGTGCGCCACCGGGGCAGCAGCGGCGGCGCACTCACCGCACTGAGCTCCTGGCTCCTGGCCACGGGCGAGGCTACCGCGGCCGTGGGCGCGGCGGCCGACGCCCGGGACCCGCGGCGCACCGTGCCGGTCCGGATCGTCAGCCGCGACGAGGCGCTGGCCGCCGCCGGCTCCCGCTACGGCCCCGTCGGCGTCGCCGGC
>Ga0233369_1000575_pt1 | contig 14504 bp, 10 predicted proteins | sample ElkDunMinimDraft_26_FD_191537 | JGI IMG/M metagenome (GOLD analysis project Ga0233369, IMG submission 191537) | Fecal eukaryotic communites from dung pellets of Tule Elk in California, USA - Elk Dung D16 | ecosystem: Host-associated > Mammals > Digestive system > Large intestine > Fecal | place... | reverse complement strand
GCGGCCGCACCACGTACGGCGACCGCACGCGCCTGTGCACCTTCTCCAGCGGCGATTACCACGAGGCCGACTGGATGGGCTGGGGCGCGCTGCGCCAGCTCAATGAGGAATTCCTGCCGCCGGGCGCTACCGTCCCCTCGCAGCGCGTGGCGAACATGGAGCTGCTGACACTGGTGCTCGACGGCGTGCTGCTTCGCGATGGCCTGGCCCTCGGCCCCGGGGCGCTGGCCTGGACCGGCGCCGGGCATGCCAGCGACACGCCGGTGGAGACGGGCGGCGCGGATGGTGCCCGCGTGCTGCGCATCGCGCTGCAGCCCGAGCGCGTCAACCTGCCGCCCGCGGCAGCGATCCGCGATGCGGATCCCGGCGCGCCCGTCGATGCCTGGACATTGCTGGCGGGGGGCGACGCAGCGGCGGACAGCCTGCCGCTGCGCCAGCAGGCCTGGCTGCGGCATGCGCGACTGTCCCCGGGCGCGCGCCTGGAACTCTCGCTCGTGCCCTCGCATCGCTACTGGCTGCAGTTGTTGCAGGGCGCGGCCACGGTCGATGGCCTGGCCTTGAGTGCCGGTGACGGCGTCGCGTGGGCGAACGAGAGCGCCGCAGATTCGATCGTCGCGGGTGTCGATGGCGCCTCGCTCCTGCTGTTCACGCTGCCACGCTGAGTCCGTCTCCATGACGGCGCGCTAGAATGGCCGCCTCCACTCGATGAATGTCGCCGCCATGACCGCAGCCCCCGTCCAGCCGACGCAAGCCAACGCCGCCAACCGTTACGAAGTGCGCCGCGCCGACCTGCCGCTGAGCTGCCCGCTGCCGTCCATGGCGCTGTGGAATTCGCATCCGCGCGTGTACCTGCCGATCGAAGCGGAGAACGGCGAGTCCGTCTGCCCCTATTGCGGCGCGCATTTCGTCCTCGTCGACTGACGCTTCGCGGGGCGGTCGCATGCGTCGTCCGCTGACCGTGGTCCAGCTGCTGCCGGCGCTGTCGTCGGGCGGCGTCGAGCGGTCCACCATCGAGATCGCGCAGGCGCTGGTCGATGCCGGCCATCGCGCCATCGTCGTCTCCGCCGGCGGGCGGTTGGTGCCGGCGCTCGAGGCGACCGGCGCAACCCACGTCACGCTCGACATCGGTGCCAAATCGCTGCGCGTGCTGCGCCATGTGCGCGCCCTGCGCCGGCTGTTCGCGGAAACCGGCGCCGACATCGTCCATGCACGTTCGCGCCTGCCGGCGTGGATCGGCTGGTGGGCGCTGCGTGGCATGCCTGCAGGGCGTCGCCCCCGTTTCGTCACCACGATGCACGGCCTGAACTCGCCATCGCGCTACAGCGCGATCATGGCCCGCGGCGAGCGGGTGATCTGCGTATCGGAAACCGTGCGCGATTACCTGCTGCGGCACTATCCGGGCACATCGCGCGACCGCCTGCGGGTGATCCCGCGCGGCATCGATCCGGCGAAGTTTCCGGCAGCGCCGCGTCCCGACGCCGTCGCTCGGGCCGAGGTCGCATCGCGCTGGCCCGCGCTCGGTGGCGACGGCCCGCTGATGCTGCTTCCCGGGCGCGGCACGCGGCTCAAGGGCCACCACGACGCGATCGCACTGCTCGCGGACCTGCGCAGCAGCGGCCTCGACGCCCGCCTGTGGATGCCCGGTGCACGCGAAGCGGGGCGCGAGGCCTACCTCACCGAACTCACGCGCGCGGCAGAGGCCGCCGGTTGCAGCGACGCGCTGGCGATGACCGAACCCACCGATGCGATCGCCCGCGCCTACGCGGCCAGCGATCTGGTGCTGCAGCTTTCGCGCAAGCCCGAGGCCTTCGGCCGCACCGTGCTCGAAGCGCTGTCGTGCGCACGTCCGGTGGTGGGCTGGGCGCATGGCGGCGTCGGTGAACTGCTCGCGCAGCTGCAGCCCGAAGGCGCGGTGGCCCCGTTCGACCTGGCCGCGTTGGCGGAGACCGCGCGCGCGCTGGTCACGCGACCGCCGCGAGCCGTTACGATGCCCGACACGCTGCGTGCGATGCAGGAGGCGACCCTCGCGGTCTATGACGAGTTCGACGACAACTGATTCCGTGCGCGATCCGCGCGCACCGCGCACCGTAGGCTGGCGCTGGGCGCCGCACTGGGTCCTGGCGTTCGTGATCCTGTGGCCCGCGCCCGGTTATGCCGAAGGCGTGATGGTGCTGGGCGCGCTGGCGGCGCTCATCCACCTGGTCGCGGCGCGTTTCCGTGGCGGGGCCGCCCTGCTCAGCGCGCCTGCGTGGGCGCTGACCAGCGTGCTGTTCTTCGCCTACTGGCTGCCGCAGCTGATCTCGGCGGTGGATTCGGTCGATGTCGGACGCGCATTGCGCGAGGCCGTGGTGGATCTGCGCTACCTGCCGTTCCTGTGGCTGGTGGCGTCCGCCGTGGCCACGCCGCGCGGCCGCCGGATCACGCTCGGTGGCCTGGCCGCGATCGTCGCGGTGTGGACGATCGACGGACTGTGCGAGGTGGTGTTCGGGACCAGTCCCTTGTTCTTCGGCATCGACCAGCTCAAGCAGCTGATCAGCAACCGCCCCATGTGCAGCGTCGAGCAGCTCGCTGCCGCCGACCGTCTCGGCGGCGTGCTCGGCCCCTGCAATCTCAAGCTCGGCATCGTCCTCGCCAGCCTGTCGCCGTTCGCGCTGTACTGGGCCGGGCGCCGCTTCGGCGCGACCGGCTGGCTGGTCTCCAGCGCGGCGATCGGCATCGTGATCCTGTTCGCCGGCTCGCGGGCCTCGTGGCTGACCTACGCGCTGGTGCTGCTGTTCTCGGGCTGGCGCCTGCTGGGCTGGCGCCGCTTGCTGGCGGTCTTCGCGGCCGGCCTGCTCCTGGCTGCAATCGGGGCCATCGTCTCGCCACAGGTCCGCGAGCGTATCGAACGCACCGCGGTGGGGCTGTCGGCCGACGAGTCAGGTGTCGACGCCGCGCTGTCGGGCCGTGCCCGCATCTGGGACGCCGCGGTCTGCATGATCCGCGAGAACCCGATCAACGGCGTCGGCGCGCGCGGCTTCCGCGAGGCGTTCCCGGGCTGCGATCCCGATGCCGGACAGATCGCCGCCTGGGGCGATGGCCCCGCGTTCCATGCGCACCAGATCGTGCTGGAGGTCGGCAGCGAGACCGGCCTCATCGGGCTGTTGCTGTGGCTGGCCGGCGCGGCGATGGCCTGGCGCGCATGGCGGTTCGCGCCGCCGATCGCCCGCGAACGCGCGCGCCCGGCCATGCTGGCGCTCGCGGTCACGGTGTTCCCCTTCAACACCCATCTCGCGTTCTATTCGACGTTCTGGGGTGGCTTCACCCTGCTGCTGTCCGCGCTGTACGCCGGATGCCTGCTCGCCCGCGTGGAACCGTCGCAGCCCGGCGAGGGCAAGGCGCCGCACTGAGCGCCGCGTAGCGGGCATCGCGCATGGCCCATCGCCGGGTCATCGGCCCGCCCTGGGGCGCTGTGGGGGACGCGCGTCAGTCCGCGAGACAGGGCGCCCAAGCCCTCTCGCCAAGCGAGGTGACCGCGTGCGAGACGGCTCGCTGGCAGGCGCGCATGCCTGTTTCGCCAATCGGATCACGCACGTCGGCAGCCACCAACTTCGTCCGCGCGTAGCCATTGGCGCGATCCAGCCTCCGAGCCCGAGCCCGAGCCCGAGTCCGAGCCCGAGCACCAGCCCCCACCCCAGCCCCAGCACCAGCACCAGCACCACGCGCGCACGGGCCCTGGTGCGGTGAGCGCGCAACCCGCGCCGGCGCATGGGCCGAGAGGGGAATGAGCGGATAGCGGCTGTTCGCATGAGCAGCCGCAGGACCTTCCGGGCCTTCCGTCGGCGACGCTGCGGAAGCCCGCCTCTGCCGATGGCGGGGGATCCGGGTCCCAGCGCGGGCGCGAAAGCCAGCTAGTAGGGCGGCTCCTGGCCCTCGGGCTGGCGCTTGAAGCGCCGGTGGATCCACAGGTACTGGTCGGGAGCGGCCCGGGCCATGGCTTCGATGGCGGCCATCACGGTGGCGGTGTCGGCGGTCGCATCGGTCGTCGGATAGGGGGCAGGCGCGGGGGTCAGGCTCAGGGTGTAGCCGCCATCGGCGCGGCGCGCGTGGCGGAAGAACACGACCGCAGCGCCGGACATGCGGGCCAGCTGGTGGGTCGAGGTCAGGCTGTGCGCGGGCCGGCCGAAGAACGGCACGTACACCGCGTCGCCGCCGCTGGGATCCTGGTCCGGCGCGTACCACAGCAGGCCGCCGCGCTTGAGATGGCGCACCACCCCGCGGACGTCCCGTTTGGGGAACATCGCCGCGGCATAGCGCGCGCGACCGCGACGCACCGCCCATTCCATCGCGGCTTCCGAATGCGGGCGATACATGCCCGCCAGCGGCACGTAATCGCACATCAGGCGGCCGCAGACCTCGAGCGTGGTGAAGTGCCCGGAGACCACGATCACGCCGCGCCCGGCCGCGCGGGCGGCCTCGATGTGCTCGACGCCTTCCACCACGAGCCCGCGCCGCAGGGGCGCGATCGACCCCCACCACGCGCGGGCGAATTCGAACAGGCCGATGCCCAGCGCCTGGAAGTGCTCACGCAGCAGGGCATCGCGCGCGGGCGCGTCGAGCTCGGGAAAACACAGCGCGAGATTGCGCGCGGCCACGTGGCGACGGGCCGGCAGCGCCAGACGCAGCACGTTGCCCAGGCCGCGGCCGAGCATGCGTTGCAACGGCCAGGGAATCCGCGCCGCCAGCGCCATCAGGCCGATTCCGGCCCAGGCAGGCCAGTGGCGGGGTCCGAGCGGTGGTCGGGGCGGGGGCATCGTCGACATCGCGCCATTGTAGGAGGTGGTGCGATGCGGGCATCCGTTATCCTGTGCGGATGCGGGCCGACATCACCGAACGACTGCTGCGCGGCCTCTATTCGGCGCTGCTCGTCGTGCTTGCGCCGGTCACGGTGTATCACCTGATCTGGCGCGGCTTCCGCCAGTCGGCCTATCTGCTGCGCTGGGATGAGCGCTATGGCATCTACCGCGCGCCGGCGGAGACGACGCCGGTGTGGGTGCATGCGGTGTCGGTGGGCGAGGTCAATGCCGCAGCGCCGCTGATCAACGCCCTGCTGGCGCGCGACCCCGCACGGCGTCTTCTGGTCACGACGATCACGCCGACCGGCTCGGAGCGGGTACGCGCCCTGTGGGGCCACCGTGTCGAACACGTCTACCTGCCCTACGACCTGTCGGGTGCGGTGCGGCGCTTCCTGCGGCATTTCCGGCCGCAGATCGGCCTGATCGTCGAAACCGAGCTGTGGCCGAACCTGCTGTTCTGCTGCCGCGATGCAGGGGTGCCGACGATGATCGTCAATGCCCGGCTCTCGGCGCGCTCGTTGCGCGGCTACCGCGTCCTGCGGCCGCTGGTCGGGCGCGCGCTGCGCACGGTCAAGCGGGTGGCGACGCAATCGGCCGACGACGGCAAGCGCTTCGTGAAGCTCGGTGCCCGGCGCGAGACGGTCGTCGACACCGGCAACCTGAAATTCGACATCACCCCCGACGAGGCGAGGATCGCCGCGCTGCGCGACGAGTTCCGCAGGCATGCCGGCGTGCGCCCGGTCTGGATCGCGGCCAGCACCCATCCCGACGAGGAGGCCGCCGTCGTCGACATCCACCGCCAGCTGCGCGCGCGATGGCCGGACCTGCTGCTGATCTGGGCGCCGCGCCATCCCGAGCGCTTCCGCGGGGCGATGCAGCTCGCGGTCGAGGCCGGCTGGCGGGTGGCCACGCGTGCGCTGACCACCTGGCCTGATTCCGGCGACAACGTGTTCGTGCTCGATACCCTCGGCGAGCTCGGTCTGTTCTTCGCCTGCGCGGACGTCGCCTTCGTCGGCGGCAGCCTGCAGGACATCGGCGGCCACAACCTGCTCGAGCCGGCAGCGGTCGGCACGCCGGTCGTCACCGGTCCGCATCTGCAGAACTTCACCGACATCGCCCGCCAGCTCGAGCGCGCCGACGCGCTGCGGATCGGCGCCGACGCCGACGCCGTGCGCGCCCACATCGCCGCGCTGCTCGAAGATCCCCAGGCGCGTCGGACAATGGGCGAGGCGGGCCGTGCCCTCGTCGTCAGCGGCCGCGGCACGCTTGCCCGCACCCTGGCGCTGATCGAGCCCGACCTGCCGGCGCCGGACACGAAAACGGCGCGGACCCTGCGATCCGCGCCGTCGTCACCCTGACCGGCTGTCCGCTTACTGCGTCTGGGTACCGGTGCCGGTCGAGGCGCCGATGCTGTTGACGTCGACGGTCAGCTGACGGTTGATGTCCTGCAGGTTGCCGATGTCCAGCGTGCCAGCGGCCTGCTCGAGCAGCAGCCGGCTCTGCAGGAAGTTGTACTTGGCGAACGCGTACTGCTGGCGCGCCGAGAACAGGTTCTGCTGGTTGATCAGCACGTCGATCACGGTGCGCGTGCCCACTTCCAGGCCGACCTGCGAGGCCTCGTAGGCCGCATTGGCCGAGACCAGCGCCGCCCGGCGCGCCTCGACCTCGGTGATGCCGGCCACGAGGTTCTGGTAGGCGCTGCGGGTATTGCGCTCGATCGAACGACGGGTCGCCTCGTACTGGTCGGCCGTGATGTCGCGCTGGGCGATCGACTGGCGCACGCGCGACTGGGTGATGCCGCCGGTGAAGATCGGCACCGTCAACGTCACGCCGATGCTGTTGGTCTCGCCGCGGCTGGTGAGCGCATCGACGTTGTCCCGGCCCCAGGTGTCGCTGTTGCCGTAGCTGGCGCTCAGGTCGAGCGTCGGCAGGTGACCGGCCTTCGCCGCGGCGACGCTGTAGTCCGACGCGGTGACCTGGTAGCGCAGCGCCTGCAACTGCGGGTTCTGCTCGATGGCCGTGGCCACCCAGGCTTCGACGTCGCGGCCTTCGGGCAGCTGCGGGGTGAAATCGTCGGGGAGGCCGCGCAGGTCGCGGACTTCCGAGCCGGTGATCTCGGCCAGTGCCTGGTAGGCATCGAGCAGCGCGTTGCGCTGGAGGATGGTGTTGGCGCGCGCGGCGTCGTACTGCGCACGTGCCTCGTGCACGTCGGTGATCGGTGCCAGGCCCACTTCGAGGCGCTTGTCGGCGAAGTCGAACTGGCGCTTGAACGCGGCCTCGGCGGCTTCGGCGGCGGCCAGGGTCTCGGTCGAGACCAGCACATCGAAATAGGCCGCGGCGGTGCGCGTGATCAGCGAGTCGTTGTCGGCGTCGAGCTGGAAATCAGCCGCCGTACTCAGCGCGCGCTGCGAGCGCAGCGTGGAGATCTGGCCCCAGTCGAACAGCACCTGGCCGGCGTTGACGCCGACGCTGCGCGTGCGCGCGCGGCCCGACACGCCGGCCACGCGGCTGTCGCTCAGCGAGGCGCTGCCACCGATCTGCGGCAGCAACGCGCCACGCGCCTGCACCGCGCCCTCACGGGTCGACAGGCGCTGCGATTCGGAAATCGAGAGGGTCGGGTCATTGGTACGGGCCAGCTCGTAGGTCTGGACGAGATCGGCGGCAAACAGCGGGCCGGACGTCAGCGCGAGCGCGAGTGACACAAACAGGGGGCGGCGGAACATGGCGATCCTTCGACGATCAGAGAGTGAACTGCGGCACCGGCGCGGCGCCTGCGAGATAGGCGAGCCCGGTCTCGAACAACGATTCGATGTGCGTGGCGTTGACCCCGTCACCATCGCGGCGGACCTGCACCGCTTCCATGGCCGGCGCGCGGCCACGGACGATGAACATGCGTCCGCCCGGGCGCAGCCACTGGACGAAGCGCTCCGGCACGACATCCACGGCGCCGCCGACACAGATCGCATCGAAGCGGCGGTCGGTTTCCCAGGCGAAGACGTCGGCCGTGACCACGTCGACGTTGGCGATGCCCTGTGCCTGCAGGCGGCCGCGGGCGGCGTCGGCGAGATCGGCATGCCGCTCCAGGCTCAGCACGTCGCGGGCGAGGTAGGCGAGGCAGGCCGTGAGGTACCCGCTGCCGGTGCCGATCTCCAGCACCTCGTCGCCCGGTTCGAGTTCAAGCGCCTGCAGCGCGCGTCCTTCGACGACCGGCTTGAGCATGCTCTCGCCGTGGCCGAGCGGGAGTTCCAGGTCGCTGTAGGCCAGCGCGCGGTGCGCGTCGGACACGAAGGCTTCGCGCGGCACGCGCGAGATCGTCTCCAGGACGCGTGCATCGAGCACGTCCCAGGGCCGTACCTGCTGTTCCACCATCGCCACTCGGGCACGGGCGTAATCGATCGTCATTGTTGCGGGTTCCTTCGTTCGCCAACGCGCAATTCTAGCGGCGCCGGGGCGGGTCCATCATCGTAGGGGGTGTACAGCTACCGCAGTGCCGGAAGTCACCGGGCCGGTCGGCAGGCGCGGGGGCGGCCCGGTCCCCGCAGGGCTCGTTCAGCCTTGCCTGCGCGCACGGCCGTAGGCGCGCAGGAACATGTCCACGGAGGCTTCCAGGTGCAAGCGCCGTTGCCGCGCGCAATCGCCGGCGTCGTCGCAGTCGAACACCAGCCGCTGGTAGATGTCGCCCTTGAGCAGCACGAAGAACTGCGCGGCGGCGGTCGGCACCAGCGCGTCCTCGATGTCGAGGTCGCCGGTTTCGATCCGGCGGCGCAGCAGGGTCGCGAACGACGATTGCAGGCGCTCGGGACCGCTCCTCCAGAAGCGCTGCGGCAGGCGTTTCTCGACCATCTGCGGCGTGCACAGCAGGCGATGCCCGGCGATCGCCTCGGGCGACGCCACCATCGCGAAGAAGGCCTCGGCCACTTCCAGCAGACGCTGGCGCAGCGGGGTGTCGGGCGAGGGCTGGAAGACCGAATCGGGCATCTGCTGTTCGCAGTACCGCGTGGCGGCCTCGGTGAACAGCGTGTCCTTGTCGCCGAAGTGGCTGTAGACGGTCAGCTTGGACACCCCGGCCTCGGCCGCGATCTGGTCCATGCTGACGCCCTCGTAGCCCTGCTGCAGGAACATGCGCTCGGCCGCTTCCAGGATTGCCGCGCGCTTGACCAGATCCTTGGGGCGACCCGGCCCGGGCGGCGCCTTCTCGGGCGTCGGGGCGGGAGGCAGCGCGGAGGGTTGCGTCGACATGACCCGGAATACTATACCAGCGAGTTCTGAAAATATACGATACGGCTCCGTATCCCTGTCGGACAGCCGTCGTGCCCCCACGCATGCTTCGATCAAAACCGCGTCCGAATGCCCGGCTGTGGCTCGCTGCCGGTGCGCTGGCATGGGCGCTTGGCGGTTGCAGCGCCCCGGCCGAGCCCGAAGCCACCGCACGCCCGGTGCTGGTGGTCCATCCCGATGCGGCGGGCGACGCCGGGGCCTGGACCTTTCCCGGGGAGATCCGCGCCCGTGAGGAAAGCGCGCTCGCTTTCCAGGTCGGTGGTCAACTGCTGCGACGCCACGTCGACACCGGCGCGCACGTGACCCGCGGCCAGATCCTGGCCGAGATCGAGCCGAACGACCTGCGCCTGCAGCAGCAGTCGGCGCAGGCGCAGGTGGCCGCCGCCGAGGCGGAGTACACCCGTGCGCGCACCGACCGCGACCGCTACGCCGCGCTCGTCGACCAGCAACTCGTCAGCCGCTCGCAGATGGACGCGCAGGACGCCGCCTACCGCGCCGCACAGTCGCAATTGCGCGCGGCCCGGGCGCAGGCCGACGTGGCGGGCAACCAGGCCGGCTACACGCGCTTGCGCGCACCGCGCGACGGGGTGATCGCGAGCCGCGAAGCGGAGGCCGGCCAGGTCGTCGCCGCCGGCCAGGCGATCTTCCTGCTCGCCGGCGACGCCGGTCGCGAGGTCGCGATCGCGCTGCCCGAATCGCGCATCGCCGCGTTCACGGTCGGCCAGTCCGCGCAGATCGAACTCTGGAACCGCCCGGGCGAACGCATCGCCGGGACGATCCGCGAGATCTCGGCGGCTGCCGACCCGCAGGCGCGGACCTACGCCACCAGGGTCGCGCTTGATGCGGATGCCGTCGACGGCGTCGAACTCGGCCAGAGCGCGCGCGTGACCATCGCGGCGGAATCGGCCGACGATGGCCTGCTGGTGCCCCTGGCCGCGATCCAGCCCGGGCCGGAGGGTGGCAAGGCGGTCTGGGTGGTCGACCCGGCCACCGGGACCCTGCAATCGATCCCGGTCGAAACCGGTGCCTACGGCGCGCGCATGGTGCAGGTGCGCTCGGGCCTGTCGCCCGATGCCTTGGTGGTCGCCGCCGGCGGGCATCTGCTGCGCGCCGGACAGCGGGTAACGCCGGTCGATCGCGAGAACCGGCCCTATCCAGTGGACGCCTCCAAGCCGGCGGCGTCGAAATGACGGCGGTCCCCATCGCAAGCGGATCCGGCGCGGGACGGACAGGCCGCCCCCTCCGCGCTCAGAGGGTGGCCGCGGGCCTGTGCCCGGCGCGGCGGTGGCGCGTGTACGACCCGGCGCGTGAAGGTGTCTGCGGAACGGCGGCGTCACGCGCCGGGGCGCTTCCAGGCGGGCGCTGCCCGTGATGAGCCGATTCAACCTTTCCGAATGGGCGCTGCGCAACCGCACGCTGGTGCTCTACATGATGCTGGTGGTGGCGATCGCCGGCATCCTGTCCTACGGCAGGCTGGGCCAGTCCGAGGACCCGCCTTTCACCTTCAAGGCGATGGTCATCCAGACCCAGTGGCCGGGTGCGACCGCCGAGCAGGTCTCGCGCCAGGTCACCGATCGCATCGAAGCCAAGCTGATGGAAACCGGCGACTACGAATTCCTGCGCTCGTACTCGCGGCCGGGCGAATCGCAGGTGATCTTCTTCGCCCGTGATTCGATGCGCTCGGGGGAGATCCCGGACCTGTGGTACCAGGTGCGCAAGAAGGTCTCCGACCTGCGGCCGTCCTTGCCCCAGGACATCATCGGTCCGTTCTTCAACGACGAATTCGGCGACACCTTCGGCAACATCTACGCACTGACCGGCGAAGGCTTCGACGACGCGATCAAGAAGGACTACGCCGACCGCATCCAGCGCGAGCTGCAGCTGCTCGACGATGTCGGCAAGGTCGAACTGATCGGCCTGCAGGACGAAAAGGTCTTCGTCGAGATCAGCAACACCCGGCTGGCGACACTGGGCATTCCGATGGCGGCGGTGCAGCAGGCGCTGTCGGAACAGAACGCGCTGGTGCCGGCAGGCTTCTTCGAGACCGACAGCGCGCGGGTGCAGTTGCGTGTCGAAGGCGCGTTCGCCTCGGTCGAGGCGATCCGTGAATTCCCGATCCGTGCGGGCGATCGCACGGTGCGCCTGGGCGACATCGCGACTGTCGAGCGCGGCTTCAATGATCCGGCCGCGCCGCGCATGCGTTTCATGGGCGAGGACGCCATCGGCATCGCGGTGGCGATGCACGAGGGCGGCGACATCCTCAAGCTCGGCAAGCGGCTGGAGGCGGAATTCGCCCGCCTGCAGGAGACCCTGCCTGCCGGCATGGAACTGCGCAAGGTGTCCGACCAGCCGCGCGCCGTGCGCGATTCGGTCGGCGAGTTCGTCAAGGTGCTCGCCGAAGCGGTGATCATCGTGCTGCTGGTGAGCTTCGTCTCGCTGGGCTTCCGCACCGGGCTGGTGGTCGCGGTGTCGATACCGCTGGTGCTGGCGATGACCTTCATCGCGATGGACCAGTTCGGCATCGGCCTGCACAAGATCTCGCTGGGCGCGCTGGTGCTCGCGCTCGGATTGATGGTCGACGACGCGATCATCGCGGTGGAGATGATGGCCATCCGCATGGAGCAGGGGGATTCGCGGCTAGCGGCGGCGAGTTACGCCTGGACCCATACCGCGTTTCCGATGCTGACCGGCACCCTGGTCACCGCGGCGGGCTTCCTGCCGATCGCGACCGCGGCCTCGAGTACGGGCGAGTACACGCGTTCGCTGTTCCAGGTGGTGACGATCGCCCTGGTGGTGTCGTGGATCGCCGCGGTGCTGTTCATTCCGCTGCTTGGCGAGAAGATGCTGCCCGATCTCGCCAACCCGCGGCCGCCGCGTCCCGGCTCGCTGCCCGCGCGCTGGCACGACCTGCGCAGCCGCATGGCCGCGCGCTGGCCGCGGCTTGCATTCGCACTGGCGCCGGCGGCGCCGCATTCGCACGCGCAGGATCCCTACCAGCGGCCGTTCTATCGCCGTTTCCGCACCTGGCTGCACTGGTCGCTGACGCATCGCTGGCTGGTGATCGGCGCGACCGCGGCGCTCTTCGTCGCGTCGCTGGTGCTGTTCCGCTTCGTGCCGCAGCAGTTCTTCCCCGACTCGACGCGGCTGGAGCTGATGGTCGACATGGAGCTGGCCGAAGGCAGCTCGCTGCGGGCGACCGAGCAGGCCGCGGCGCGTCTGGACGCGATGCTCGAGAACCGCCCGGGCATCGACAGCCGCGTGGCGTATGTCGGCACCGGATCCCCGCGTTTCTATCTGCCGCTGGACCAGCAGCTGCCACAGGCGAACTTCGCCCAGTTCGTCGTCACGACCACCGACGTCGCCGCGCGCGAGCGCATCCGCGCCTGGCTGACCGATGAGGTCGCCCCGGCCTTCCCCGAGCTGCAGTTGCGCGTGACCCGGCTCGAAACCGGCCCGCCGGTCGGATATCCGGTGCAGCTGCGCGTTTCCGGCGAACATGTCGAGCGCGTGCGCGGCATCGCCGATGCGGTCGCCGAACAGGTGCGCGCCAATCCGCACGTCGCCAACGTCAATCTCGACTGGGACGAACCCAGCCGCATCGTGCGCCTGGTCATCGACCAGGAACGTGCGCGCGTGCTCGGTGTGAGTTCGCAGCAGCTGGCGCAGTCGCTGTCGAGCTCGCTGTCGGGGCTTCCGATCGGGACCTATCGCGAAGGCCGCGAGTTGATCGGCCTCGTGCTGCGCGGGACGGATGACGAGCGCGACCGGCTCGAGATGCTCGAGAGCCTGGCGATTCCCACGGCCAGCGGACAGGCGGTGCCGCTCGGCCAGGTGGCGCGGCTGGAATCGACGTTCGAGGACGGCATCATCTGGCACCGCGACCGGCTGCCGACGATCACCGTGCGCGCCGACATCCGCGACGAGGTCACCCCGCCGACGGTCGTCGCCCAGATCCTGCCGACGCTCGAGGACATCCGCGCGTCGATGCCCGATGGCTATCGGCTCGAGACCGGCGGCACGGTCGAGGATTCCGCCAAGGGCCAGGATTCGATCAAGGCCGGGCTTCCGCTGTTCCTGCTGGTGGTGGTGACGCTGCTGATGGTGCAGCTGCGCAGCTTCTCGCGCACGGCGCTGGTGCTGCTGACCGCGCCGCTCGGCATGATCGGCGTCACCCTGTTCCTGCTGGTGTTCCGGGTGCCGTTCGGCTTTGTCGCGATGCTCGGCACGATCGCGCTGGCCGGCATGATCATGCGCAACTCGATCATCCTGGTCGACCAGATCGAACAGGACATCGCGGCCGGCCACGCGCGCTGGGACGCGGTGATCGATGCCACGGTGCGCCGTTTCCGCCCGATCGTGCTGACCGCCGCCGCGGCGATCCTGGCAATGATTCCGCTCTCGCGCAGTGTCTTCTTCGGGCCGATGGCGGTGGCGATCATGGGCGGGCTGACCGTGGCCACCCTGCTGACGCTGACCTTCCTGCCGGCGCTGTACGCGGCGTGGTTCAAGGTGCGGGAGGACGAAGCGCCGCCGGCCGCATGACCGCGTCCGGCGCCCGGCTCAGGGCAACCAGAGTTTCTCCAGGTCCCGCAGGCCCCAGTCAGCCGGTGTTTCCGACTGCACGATGCGGTCTTCGCATCCGGCGAGCGACAGGTCGACATCCCGCATCAGCACGCGCGTCTTCCGGCGCGTGCAGTGGAACACCCGCACCCGGGGCTTCAACAGCGCGCTGGACACCTGCTCGATCACCACCGCCAGGTGTTGCGACTGCAGGCGCACCAGCGTGCCGACCGGATAGATCCCCAGACTCTTGACGAAGGCCTGGAAGATGGCCGGATCGAAATGCCCGGTCCACGACGCCATGCGCTTGAGCGATTCCGCCGGGCACCAGCCGCGCTTGTAGGGCCGGTCGGAAGTGATCGCGTCGTAGACGTCGCAGACCGCCGCCATCCGCGCCATCTGCGAGATGCGTTCCCCGGGCAGCCGCTGCGGATAGCCGGTGCCGTCCATCTTCTCGTGGTGGTGCAGGGCGATGTCCAGCGCCGCCGCGTCGATCACGCCACTCTCCAGCAGCAGGCGATGGCCATCCTCGGGATGCCGGCGCATGGCGCTGTATTCGTCCTCGGTCAGGCTTCCGGGCTTGTTGAGGATATGCAGCGGCGCGACCGCCTTGCCCATGTCGTGCAGCAGGCCACCCTTGGCGGCGGCGCGAACCGCGTCCTCGGGCAACCCCAGGCGCCGGGCCAGCGCCGTCATCAGTCCGGCAACGGCCATCGAATGCAGGTAGGTGTAGTCGTCCGCCGTCTTCAGCCGCGCCACGCTGACCAGCGCATGCGGATTGCGCAGCACCGAATCGCAGACCGCATCGACCAGCGGGTCGGCCGCGCCCGT
>Ga0233369_1000572_pt1 | contig 14556 bp, 10 predicted proteins | sample ElkDunMinimDraft_26_FD_191537 | JGI IMG/M metagenome (GOLD analysis project Ga0233369, IMG submission 191537) | Fecal eukaryotic communites from dung pellets of Tule Elk in California, USA - Elk Dung D16 | ecosystem: Host-associated > Mammals > Digestive system > Large intestine > Fecal | place... | reverse complement strand
ATACTTTCTGGTCTGATGGTTATTTTGTTTGTTCAATAGGTGAAGCATCTCCTGATACTATTCGTGAGTATATTCTCAATCAGGGTTAGTCGCTTACATCCCACAGGCTAAACACCTGTGGGTTTTATGCTCCGTTTTATAAAAATAATAGTATATAGGATGGTTCTTATGTTCATGTTTTAAAGCTTTAAAATTAAATTAACACCAAAAATAATGTAATGGCATAAAGTAAATTTTCTATTTACAAAAGATTTACAAACATCCTAAAAAGTGAAAACCAGGGTAGGGAGCCCTGGTATCATTTCAAAACAATATTACCAATTATTGAATGTAGAGTATTTTTTATTATTTTTCTAGACTATTAACATTACCTTTTTTTAAAATACCCTTCGTTTAAATTTTACCTTTTTATTTATATGGTGGACCATCAACTAAACATAAGATATGACCAAAAGGATTCTTAACACGTGCGATCATTATTTCCTCGCCTAATGGAAAAGGTTTTTGTATTACATTTGCGCCCATTGATATTAAACGATTAAAGATTGTCGCAATATCATTTACAACAACATAAACAATATTTTTTCGCCTTCTCTCCAAAAAGTCTTCTTTCTCTTTATATAATGCTATTTCATATTTACCCAAATTAAAATATGTGTAAGTTGAATCAGCTTTATAGGGCGGCGAGTCAAAAGCAATTTCAAACCATTCTATAGCTTGATTAAATTCACTTTCACTACTAGTTTTTATAGGTAGCTTAATCATATTTCAAAAAGATTAAATAATAAATTTATCATCTTGTTAAAGAAATGTGGTGAAGAATTAATCAATTGTATTATTGCTATTCATTCAAACGCTGCATTATTTTAAAATTTCTATATACTATAACTCAGAGTATCTTCTTGTTATAGAAACACTGAATTCATACATAATTTCTTTTGGGAATATTTTATGGTTTCACGCACCAACAAAACCATAAAATAACTTTTTTTATTCCCATTATATTAAAAAATTTTCCTTTATTTTATAGTTTAATCTTGATCTATTAATCTGCCAAATAATCGTTTTTTAATATTGTGCTAAATTAATGTAGCTTTTATAAAAAAGTGGTGACATATTATTTCTATTTATGAATTTTGACAACAAAACGTTTAAAGACTTTGAAAATATTTCAGAGTTAGACATCAGTGGTAGATCAGAAATTTTTTCTGAATACCTTTCTTATGTAAGATATGATGATCAGCAAACCTATCGGGTAATTGCCACGAGTGGGTGTAATTCAAAAATTAAATTGAAAAGTGATTTTGGGGATGAGTTTATTAGTTATGTATCTAATGACTATTTAGGGTTTACACAGCACCCGGAAGTAAAAAGAGCAGCTATAGAAGGAATAACTAAATATGGCACAGGTGCAGGTGCCTCTCCATTAATTGGAGGATTCTTTGACTACCATAAACTCCTTGAAGAAAAAATTGCTGCTTTTTTTGGTTACCCAAGCGACTCATCAATAATATTCACAACAGGCTATACAGCAAATAGCGCTACACTATTAGCGTTGTTGCAAAAAGAAGATGTAGCGATATTAGATAGTGGTGTTCATACATCTGTACATGAAGGATGTATACTAACAAACAAAAAAACATTTCCTCATAATAATATCGATGCTCTAGAGAGAATCCTTCGACAATACCAAGATAAATTCAGATCGAAATTAGTCGTAGTTGACGGTATATATTCGCAAGATGGAGACACTGCCCCACTTAAGGAGATTTTAATTTTATGCAGAAAATATAACGCATATCTGATGGTTGATGATGCACACGGTATTGGTGTAACAGGAAAAACAGGACGAGGTGTATTAGAACGGGATAACATAATAAAAGATGTAGACTTTATAACTGGGACTTTTAGTAAGTCTTTTGGAAATATTGGCGGATTTGTGATCTGTAACGCAAAGAATGCAAAATTTATTAAGTTTCAAGCCAAGCAACAGATTTTTTCTGCAACCGCAGGAGCATCAACATTAGGAATTATTAAAGCTATTGACTTAATTGATGATGAACCCCAATGGCTAAGACTACTTCAGGAGAATATCCTGTATTTCAATAATGGTCTTAAAAAAATCGGAGTTGATTTGGGAGATCGGGAATCCGCAATTTTTCCTATTAAAATCGGTGATGATGTGAAAACTTTATATGTTAGTAAAGAACTAATGAAAAGAGGAATATATACTAATCCTATATTGTATCCAGCGGTATCTCGAGGAGACTCAAGAATACGCATGAGCTTATCAGCAGTCCACACGAAAGAACAAATGGATTATACGTTAGAAATGCTTTCACAATTAATCTAAAATAATACTATTATGCGAAAAATTGTTGATGGGGAGATTCGTAATAGAGAACGAACAATGGAAAAGCTTATAGAAGCTGTGGGAGAGATTATTATTACAGATGGATATTCGAAATTGGGAATTAACAATATCGCTAGAAAAGCTATGGTGGATAAAAAGCTCATTTACCGTTATTTTGGAGGTTTAGATGAACTGATGGCGCAATATTTCCGCAAAAGAGATTTTTGGGGTCAACTTAGTGAAGGTACTTTTGATAAAATTGATTTATCATTCAAAGATCATGGAAAACACTTGGCATCAGAATTTTTGATTCACGTTTTTGACAATCTTTATAATCTTGAAGAAGCAAGAAAAATTTTAACGTGGGAAATATCAGAAAAGAGTGAGCATTTAAAAAGATTAAGTTTTGAAAGGGAGCTTTTAGGAAAAGATATGTTTGCGCAAACCGATGAATATTTTAAAGATAGCCCTATTAATCTTCGGGCATGTTATTCTATTCTTCTCTCTGGTGTATACTATTTAACACTACATGCAAAGACAACTGGAGGAGAATTTTGCGAAATTGATATTAATAGTAAAAAAGGGCAGGAGGAAATTAAGAAAGCTCTTTTCGACATGATCGAATTAATATTCAACAAACCCACTAATAATGTATAAGATGTAATTATAGCTAAGAAGCTTACGCTTCTAGCTATAATTAGCTTTTTAAAAAACGCTGAAACTATTTTCCAAAATTCACCCAGTACTATTAGAGTAACTTTCCTTATACAATTTTTAGCATTGAATTTTTGTCTTGTTCAATAAATTCATATATTTAGCACAGATCATGTGCTCTTTTACAGAAGAGAATATGGCATAACCAATATATAAGCAGCTCAACTTCAGTTAGAATTACGTTACAGACAATTCCTATGAATAATAATTTCTTAATTAATCATTTCAAAAATGATGATTTGATAATATGCATTGAACTTTTAATTAACCAAGACTAGTTAATTTCGCCTTGCAATGAATCTAATCGCCTCTATACAGGAAGATAACGACCAAGCTTTTTCGCAGGTGTATCAGAATTTTCATCGAGAAATCTACGGCTTTATACTTCAACGTACGAAATCCGAATTTATAGCAGAAGAAGTAACCCAGCTTACATTTATCAAGGTTTGGAAAAATAGAGCCAAATTAAATCCAGCAATGTCCATAAATGTGCAGCTATTTGGTATGGCAAGACAAGTTATGATTGATGAACTTCGTAAAGAGGCAAATAGATTTAAATACGAAGGTGAAGCAGCTGTAACACCATTTACTGACAACTTAATAAAGGCACTAGAAAGTAAAGATCTGATGCGTATTATAGAAAAAGATATAGCAAATATGCCTCCAGTAAGGCGCCTAGTCTTCGAGCTGAGTAGAAAACAAGGCTTAAAGCATAAAGAAATTGCACAGACACTGAATATATCTACCAAATCAGTTGAACAACATATTACTAAAGCTTTAGTGCAACTCAAGCAGCATCTATATTCTATAATGCTATAGCGATAATATACTTGATTAGTCTTTATGTATATTATTATACACTATAAAAAATTGTAAATTTCATCATTTTATGATCTACAATTTTTACGCCTAATTACCCCAATATCCACTTTTTAGCCTCATTTTACATGATTTGAAAATTTTAATATTGAAAAAATTAATATCAAGCTAGGGTCAAGTCCTCGACAAACGTAATATGTTTATGAAGGATAAGAAAAAACTAACCAATTCCGAACTAAAAAAGTCAGTTTATCGTAATCGGGAAAAAATAGTTGACCACTTGCTAGATAACAAATTGTGGGCGAACTATAAATCTGATAACGATGAACATATCCCCTCAGATAAAATATACAATGCAGTAAAGGCACAAATTGTAAAAGACACTATTGAAGAATTTGACAAACGAGACAAAAAATATAGAATTTATAGCATTATCAAGTATGGAGCGGCTGTTTGCCTGATTTTTTGTTTTTCATGGATATTCTATCAACATCAGCTAAATAAGCAGGCTGAAACAAATGTTGATGCCATCGCAAATACTAGTGTACCAACTCCCCTAGAAGATATATGGCTAACTGAAAACAATACAGACAAAAGAATAAAATGGATAACATTACCAGACTCATCAAAAGTCAAATTATATCCGTCATCTCAAGTTAGCTACCCACAAAACTTCACAGCGACTCATCGGGATATACGCTTAATTGGTAAGGCTTATTTTAAAGTAACTGAAGATTCAAATAGACCATTCAGCGTATGGAGTGATCATACAAAGACTACAGCACTAGGTACTTCTTTCACGATTGATGCTTATAAAAAGCAACGTAATACCACAGTGACTTTACATAGCGGAAAGATCGTTATTAAGTCTGCTAATCGAGAATCTAAATTTGATGAAATATACCTGAGTAATAAAGGTGAAAAACTCATTCTTAACAATGCAACCCAGCAGTTTAGCCGTATAAATCCTTCCATCTTAAATAAGAATAAACCTGTTGAAAAAGTATCGAATGAATTTACAGCACCAGTTGTAAAAATGGAAAAAATGCCTCTTCCTGAGGTTGTCAACTTATTAAGTAGTCTTTATAAAACACAAATTATTATTGAAGATAAATCACTTGAACATATCACATTTACCGGAACTGTAGATTCACGTTCAGAAAATTTAGAAGATGCCTTGAAGATTATCTGTCTGATTAACAACCTAGAATGGCGTAAAAGTATAGAAGGTATCTATTACATCGACAAAAATGAAAAAACACAAAACGAAAACAAAAATTAAGGATATAAACATGCTTAAAAACCAATTAAACACATGGCCAAAGATGGTACTGATCACTCTCACATTATTTGGCACCAACCTTCTTTATGCACAACAAGAGCAAGTTAAAGGAGCTACTCAAGATGAAAATGGACAACTTCTTTCTGGAGTAAGTATTAAGGCATTGCATACTACTACTGGTAACACCTTCAGCACTAGTTCATCAAATAATGGATTATTTACATTCAGCAATTTACCCGAAGGTGGACCTTATCAATTCATATTTAGTAGTGTGGGCTATCAAAACGATACACTTTCAGGATATACTATCAGAAATGGACAACAAATTGCGTTGAGTGTTAGGTTGAAAATAAGTAATCAAAATATTGATGAAGTCTACATTGGATATGGTGTGACTAGCAAAAAAGACCTTACAGGATCCATTACATCGATTAAATCCGAAGACCTAAATACTGGAGTATTCAGTAATGTCGGTCAACTTTTGCGAGGAAAAGTACCAGGACTAGTAATCTCCAATAATAATAGTAATCCGAATGCGACTCCATCTGTGACCTTACGTGGTTCATCCAGTTTACGCTCAGGGGAGGCAACCGAGCCTTACTATGTAATTGACGGAGTGCCTGGCGCATCTTTAGCTCTTGTTTCTCCTCAAGATATTGAGAGCATAGATGTTCTGCGCGATGCTTCTGCCACGGCCATATACGGTTCCAAAGCAGCTAACGGTGTTATAATTGTAACAACTAAAAAAGGGAAAACAGGTCAATCTGCTATTAATTATGATAGCTATTTAGCTGTTGATAAAATTGCTAAACGTCTAGAAATGATGAATGCACAGCAGTATAGATCTTACATAAATGACAATGGCTTCTCGATGGAACCTGTAGATGATACCGGAGCCGATACGGATTGGCAAAAAGAAGTAAGTCGAGTAGGAATCTCGCATAATCATAATATTTCGATCTTGGGAGGTAACGAGAAAACGAAATATAGCGCAAGCATCAACACCTTCAACAACCAAGGAGTAATAAATGGCACAGACCTGGGTCGCCAGATTGGACGCGGATACGTACAATCAAAAGCTATGAATGACAAATTAGATGTTTCATTCAATGTAAATGTCAGCCTAACAAAGCAGAATAACGTGCCGGCATTGGGGCAAGGATTAAGCGTATTTGACGCTATGTATTATTATCTTCCATATTCACCACTTAAAAATGATGACGGAACTTGGTTTGAGAACACCCCAAGATCACAATACGCTAACCCTGTTTCATTGATTGAGGAAAATATTATTTTATCAAAGACAAAACTAATTCAAGGTCATGCAAAATTAGGTTATCAAATTTTTGATGGTTTGAAATACAATTTAGACCTGTCTTTGCAAAATAAACAATATAACTTCAATGAATACAACAGCTCACTATCAATGATAGCTCGTAATATGAATGGTAGAGCGACTAGAGCAGCTGTTGAAGATCAGCGTAAAGTCCTTGAAACAAACTTATCCTATGACAAAACATTTAACACACATAAAATCAGCGCATTAATAGGGTATTCTTGGGAACAAGCAGACAACAACGATGGAATACAACTTTCTGTTTCTGATTTCTACGGTGACGATCTTACCTATTATAATCCTGGTATGGCTAATGTAATCAACCGTAATGGATTTGGTGGCTATTACTTATCTACCTTGCGTATGATTTCTTTATACTCTCGATTGAATTATACATTTGACAATAAGTATATATTACAAGGAACGTTACGCCGTGATGGCTCTTCAGCCTTTGGATTAAACAATCGCTGGGGAACATTTCCTTCGATATCAGCAGCATGGAAAATTTCGGAAGAAGCCTTTCTGAAAAACAGCAATGTTATTAATGAACTAAAACTACGAACTGGGTATGGATCCAGCGGTAACTCCTTAGGCTTTGATGTATTTACCGCAAGATCAGTATATGGCGCATCAGTAACTGATTTTGAAAACAGTTTGGGTCAAATTGTACGCACACTCAAAGCCTTAAGAGATTCTAATCCAAACTTAAAATGGGAACGCACGGATATGTTAAATGTGGGGGTAGACTTCTCCCTGTTTAATAATCGTATAAGTGGGTCTGTGGAATGGTATGATAAGAACACAAGTGATTTAATATATAGCTTCGCTGTATCACCTGTAATATATCCTTCTGGATATCTAACCGCCAATATTGGAAAAATAAATAACAGAGGTATTGAATTTAGCGTTAATACAATTCCTGCCAAAACAGAATTTTTCACGTGGAATTCTGGAATTAATCTCTCACAAAACAAAAATATAGTCAAATCAATTTCCAATGAGAGATTCTCTTCGCAATTTATCGAATTAGCCTATTTGGATGGCGCTGGACATTCGAATGCGAATCAACAACGTCTAATGGAAGGATATGCTATTGGACAGTTTTATACTTGGGAATGGGCTGGATATAATGAAGACGGTGTATCCACATTCTATGTTCGTGATGAAGATATGGGCGAGCGAACAGGAGAAACGACCATTACGCCAGAACTTAAAGATAGAGCTTTTACAGGCACAGCGCTACCTAAATTTACGTTGGGTTGGAACAATTCTTTCGCATACAGACAATGGAGTGCAACCATGCTATTTCAAGGAGTATTTGGAGGAAAAATAATGAATGGTACACGAGCTAGACACTCAAACGTAGTTGGTAATGCAGGAAACAAAAATATCTTAACAGAGGTAGTGAATACCCAAAAGCCTACAGATATCAATGCGCACTATTTGTCCGACCGCTATTTAGAATCTGGTGATTATTTGCGTATCTCTACGCTTTCTTTGGGTTACACGATTAAAAATTTAGGATCACAAATTAAAAACATTCGTCTTGCAGCTACAATTAATAATCCCTATGTATTTACAAAATATAAAGGATTAGATCCCGAGGTGAATTTGGGAGGTTTAGAACCAGGTATAGACAATAGACAGACCTACCCACGCACGCGTACCTTCATGTTTGGAGCAAATTTTAATTTTTAATTTAATTGGATACAAAAAAATGAGACATATAATTAAACCTTTTGTTTTCACAGCATTGTCATTTACAATATGGAGTTGTACAAGCTTAGATGTTGACATCAAATCACAATTTACTGAATTCCCCGACAATGAGCGCGCCGCTGAAGCCATATCTGCAGATGTGTATACGGCATATCGTGGAGCCATGGGAAGAGATCATTGGATGGTGCAATCCTTATCAGCAGACGAAGCTGTAAGTGTTTCTATGGGATCAGATTGGTATGACGGAGGACAATATAGACAGTTTCATGTACACAATTGGAATGCAGATAACGGTATGTTAACCAATATGTGGAATTCTGCTATTGTCGGCATAGTAAATAGCAATAATGTATTAACCATTATTAATAATGATGAAGCTGATATTGCAGCTCCTATCCGCGCAATGCGTGCATTCTATCATTTTATTTTAATGGATAATTTTGGAGCGGCTCCTATACTAAAAGGTAGAGTCGAGGTTCAACCAGATAGATCTCCAAGACCTGAAGTATGCCGATTCATTGAGGCGGAATTACTTGAAGTGAAAGACAAATTACCAACTACTGTAAACTCTAGTACATACGGAAAAGTAACCAAATATATGGCTGAAGCATTACTCGCTAAGCTATATTTAAATTGGTCGGTGTATACGGCACAAAATGTAGAAGATTACACGCCAATCGCATCAAACGAAAAACTACAGGAAGTAGTAAAAATGTGCGATAATATCATTGCCTCGAATCAATTTAACCTTACTAGTCACAAATTTTTAGAAAAATTTCGCCCAGATAATGGCCCTCAAATCAAAGATTTCATTTTTGTAATGCCTTATGATAAAGAAAGTCAGCAAGGAATGACATTCGCACGCTTTTGGATACATCGCAGTGCACAAAATCAATTCGCAAATCTACCACAGAGTGTCGGAGGAACTTTCCGCGTATTGCCTACTTTTCTAGATAAATTCAATTTACAAGGGGACGAACGTAACGCTTCATATATTGGAGGAAAGCAATACTATTGGAGTAATTACCAAGAAGACAGAACTAGACCATTTTTAATTCGTACTTCCAAAAAGGGTATAGATCAGGATTACGTTGGCGCAGATGCCGACACACAGTTTGAGTGGCAATTAGACATCACAAGAGACATTGTTCTTCGTCCCGATGGAGCGGCTACGCTTAATGTTGGGAATGATCAAAAAGGTAGATCAATGGGATACCGATCTATTAAATTCTATATGGATGTAAATGTGACTTCTGCTCATCAACGCAATCAGAGTAATGACGTGCCAATTTTTAGATATGCAGACATTTTATTAATGAAAGCTGAAGCCATTTTACGTGGGGCATCTGCAACAAATGGTGAAACACCAATGAGCTTAGTTAATCAAATACGCGCATATGTTAAAGCTCCTCTGCTCACTACAGCTCCTACCCTACAAGATTTGTTAGATGAGCGTGCTAGAGAATTTGCAGACGAATCTTGGAGAAGGAATGACCTTATTCGTTATGGAAAATTTGAAGACAAATGGGGATTTAGAGATTTGTATCTGGCAGGATATACCGAAAAATTCAGACGTATTTTCCCTGTTCCTACGACAGTTTTGAACTTAAACAATATTTGGAAACAAAATCCTGGATACGTCAATTAAAACATGAGGAGACGACAATTTTTAAAAAACACAATTACTAGTGCAATAGGAACTGGTATTGTCGGTTCTTCGCTTGGAAAACTAGCATCACCAAATATCATCACAAATATTGTTAGTGAAGATATTGATGGACGATCGAATTTATCAAACGAAGGTTTATTACATTTTGTAGCAATAGGCGATTGGGGGCGAAATGGTGCTGATCATCAACTGCAAGTAGCTAAACAGATGGGCGATTGGGTAACCAATCATCCAAATGACTTCATCATATCGACAGGAGATAATTTTTATCCTAGTGGTGTCATAAGTGAACACGACCCCTTATGGCATTATTCTTTTGAAAATATCTATACTGATTTTGCTTTGCAATGGGATTGGTATCCAATCTTAGGAAATCATGATTACAAGTCTGATCCTGATGCACAGGTGCGTTACACTAAAATCAGTAGACGCTGGAAAATGCCTGCGCGCTATTATAGTAAGGTATTCAACCTCAAAGGAAAAGGGAAAGTTTTAATAGCATTTATCGACACCAATCCTTTAATACCTGAGTTTTATAAAAACAGTGAATATGGACCTCATGTTGCGGGTCAGCAACCCGAAAAGCAATTGGAATGGTTAGATAAACTACTCGCAACTCAAGATCCAGAAATAAAGTGGAAAATTGTGGTTGGTCACCATCCTATTTACACGGTTGGTCCTCGTACTAATAATTACGATACATTAGCAGTTAGGACGGTTTTAGAGGATATACTGCAAAGAAACAAAGTAGATGTGTATCTATCCGGCCATGACCATTCTTTACAACATATTACAGTTGAACAGAAGCACTTTCATCAGTTCATTTCAGGCTCAGGATCAGAGGTCACACCTGTCAAGTCAGACCTTAAGATAAGCAAATTTGCAGCGGCTGATTATGGTTTCATGTATTTTGCAATAGATGAGAAACGCTTATGTGCTAAAATCATCAATCATGAAGGCAAAAACCTTTATGAAACGACTATTCACAAATAAAAGCAAGACTATCTTGACGCAAAATCCTTGTATTGTATGCTCAAGAAGAATGTTAGAATATTAAAAATGGGTAGCATCTAATTTGCTACCCATCTATATCGATTAATACCCTACCCCTGTTCTACGTGGCTGTCTAATTGCAGGCCAAGGTTGTGGTTTACCGTCTCTACCAAGCGGTAGTACACGTTGCTCTCTGTTTACCAATTCAGGTTCTTCGGAAGCTTTATACGTCATAATTGCCGTAAGAATTACATTCCATTTCAAATCATCAAATACAAGTTTATCATACGTATCCAAATTCGTATGCCATGTATTGTTGAAATATCCCCATGACAACGAACTCAACATAAATGCTGGAATGCCAGCGGCGACGAAAGATGCGTGATCGGAGCCACCACCACCTGGCGAACCTGGAAATTCTGTTTTAATATCTTTTGTAATTTCTTCTGGAACGGCACTCAACCATCTTCCGACATAATCGTAAGCATGTACAAAGCCCGAGCCGTTGATGCGCTCCACACGCCCTGTACCGTTATCCAAATTAAATACAGCTTGAGTTTTTTCTACAACATCTGGATTATCCAAAACAAAAGAACGGGAACCATTCAATCCTTGCTCCTCAGATCCCCAGAGACCTATTAAAATCGTACGCTTTGGATTAGGTAATATTTTTTTTAACACACGTGCTACCTCCATCATCGCAATCGTACCTGTACCATTATCCGTAGCGCCAGATCCACCTTCCCAAGAATCTAAATGCGCGGATAGAATAATATATTCATTTGGTTTTTCTGAACCTTTTATTTCTGCTATTGTATTAAAAGAAGGTACTGGGCCTAAGGACTTAGAAGCTGTATTGACAGCAATCTTTGGTTTAACACCATTATGCGCCAAGCGGTATAGAATGCCATAATCCTCTAGCGAAATATCTAGCGTTGGAACTTTTTTAGAGCGCGCTCCAAAAATTTTATTAGCACCGTATTCTCTTGACCAGTTGCTAGTTAAAATTCCAATTGCACCAGCATTTTCTAATATTCCGGGAATAGAATTTACATTATATCCTGTCGCTCTTATTTTATTTGCCCATGCCACACTTAAAGAATCACGATGCTTATTCATCTTGGCAATAGATTCAACGGTACCGTATTTTTCCCAATCGTGATCTGGACGGCCTGTTGGTTGCGGCATAGAAATCATAACATATTTACCTTTCACATTCGGCAACCAATTCTGAAAACTGATCGAATCTTTGATTTCAGGCAGTGCAATTACCTCTCCTTCTATGGTTTTTCCTTTAGTACTCGGACTCCATGCTAATTGCGTTCCAGCTAAGGTCTTTATTCGTGGGTATACCATATCTATGTGCGAAATACCACGCTCCCATCCTTCCCATTCACCAAACTGCTGATTTTTCGCCGAAATACCCCAGCTTTCAAACTTCTTGACGGCCCAATTATTGGCATTTGTCATACCTGAAGTACCTACTAAACGCGGTCCTACTACATCAAGTAATTCAAAAGCTAATCCTTCCAATTGAGAGTTCTTATTTACCTCTTCTACTATTTTGGTAACAATTGGATCTAAGTTTTGCGCAGGTCGCTGTCCTCTTGTTTGAGCAAAAGCAGTATCATAAGATACGAAACCTAAAAGGATTGCACTGGACCAAACTAAAGATCTACCCTGACGGATGAATGTTTGTTTCATAGTTTGTTAAATTGTAGTTAGTTCATATGTATAATTCGAATTTAGGTATTTAAATTAAATACTCAAGTAAAATCCTAGATACGCATTATTAAAACATTTTTGCTTAGACTGCATTTATCAATACTCATTTAAAACAAAACGAGGTGAATAGTTGTACTATTCACCTCGTTTTGTTTTAAATATAGAGCTTTTATCGCCAAGCTTTATATTGATTGATCAATCCATTTGTCGAGCTGTCATGAGATCCCACTGCTTCTGCTCCACTCAATTCAGGAAGAATTTTAGAAGCTAATTGCTTACCCAATTCCACTCCCCATTGGTCAAAACTGTAAATATTCCAAATAATTCCTTGGACAAAAATCTTGTGTTCGTAAATAGCAATTAATGAACCTAATGATCTTGGTGTAATTTCTTTCAAAAGGATAGAGTTTGTCGGACGATTGCCTTCGAAAACTTTATAGTTATTTAATTTATCGATTTCTTCTTGCGATTTTCCAGCTTTAACAAATTCCGCTACGACTTCTTCTTCTGTCTTACCGTTCATTAATGCCTCTGTCTGCGCAAAGAAATTTGAAAGCAACAATTGATGATGATTTCCAATTGGATTATGTGAGTTAGCAGGTGCTATAAAATCACAAGGAATCAATTTCGTACCTTGGTGTATCAATTGGTAGAATGCATGCTGTCCATTTGTACCAGGCTCACCCCAAATAATTGGCCCAGTCTGATAATCAATACGATTACCATTGCGATCGATGTATTTTCCGTTACTCTCCATATCTCCTTGTTGGAAATAAGCAGCAAAACGGTGCAAATATTGATCATAAGGTAAAATAGCATGACTTTCTGCTTCAAAGAAATTGTTATACCAAATACCTAATAATGCTAGAATAACAGGAATATTCTCTTCAAACTCGGTCGTACGGAAATGTTCGTCCGCTTCGTATGCACCTTTTAATAATTCTTCAAAATTATCGTATCCAATGCCTAAAGCAATAGAAAGACCAATAGCTGACCATAAAGAATAACGACCTCCAACCCAATCCCAAAACTCAAACATATTTTTGGTGTCAATCCCAAAAGCAGAAACACCTTTTTCGTTTGTGCTCAATGCCACGAAATGTTTCGCTACATCTGCCTCCAAAGCGCCAGATTGCAAAAACCAATCTTTTGCAGATTGTGCATTTGCCATTGTTTCTTGTGTAGTAAAAGTTTTTGAGGCAATCAGAAATAACGTGGTTTCAGGATTTACTTTTTTCAACGTTTCCGCGATATGCGTACCGTCCACGTTCGAAACAAAATGAAGATTTAAACGCGTTTTATACGGTTTTAATGCTTCCGTAACCATGACAGGCCCTAAATCCGAACCACCAATACCAATATTGACTACATCAGTAATTTCTTTTCCCGTGAAACCTTTCCATTGGCCAGATACAATCTGATTTACGAATTCTTTCATATGCGCCAATACTGCACGCACTTTAGGCATCACATCTTCGCCGTCAACTAATACAGAATGATCAGATTGATTACGCAACGCCGTATGTAGTACTTGTCTACCTTCCGTTACATTGATTTTTTCACCATCAAACATCGCTTTAATTGCCGCGTCCAATTTGCATTCTTTAGCCAATTGAATTAATAATGCTAAAGTTTGTTCATTGATTCTGTTTTTGGAAAAATCCAATAAAATATCATTGAATAGGATAGAGAATTTTTCAAAACGAGCTGGATCTTCGGCAAATAAATCTTTTAGAGATTTTTCATTTAAGGTGATGTAGTGATCTACGAGGTATTTATAAGATGATGTTTGTGTAAAATCTATACTGGGAAACATGTTTAAGTTTTATATTTATTAATAATTAAACAAATATAATGTAAAATCGTTGAATTTCTAATTTACCAATTTACTTACTACCTTTGATTTATGACCAAAGAACAAATACAAGACTTGAGGGATCGCGTGA
>Ga0233369_1000566_pt1 | contig 14742 bp, 12 predicted proteins | sample ElkDunMinimDraft_26_FD_191537 | JGI IMG/M metagenome (GOLD analysis project Ga0233369, IMG submission 191537) | Fecal eukaryotic communites from dung pellets of Tule Elk in California, USA - Elk Dung D16 | ecosystem: Host-associated > Mammals > Digestive system > Large intestine > Fecal | place... | reverse complement strand
GGCGTCATGAACACCGACAACATGTCGATCCTCGGGCTCACCATCGATTACGGCCCCTACGGCTGGGTGGACAACTACGATCCCGACTGGACCCCCAACACCACCGATGCCCAGGGTCGCCGCTACCGCTTCGGCTGGCAGCCACGGGTCGCGCATTGGAACCTGGGGCGGCTTGCGCAGGCCTTGTCGCCGCTGTTCGACGACGTCGCGCCGCTGCAGGCCGGACTGGATGCCTATGCCGGAACCTACGCGCGGCTCGAGCGCGAGACCACCGCCGCCAAACTCGGCCTGCCGGATTTCCGCGACAGCGACGGCGATGCGATGCGTGCGCTGCAGGGGCTGCTGCAGGCGGGGGAAGTCGACATGACCCTGTTCTTCCGTGGGCTCGCCGATCTGGATCCGCAGGCGCCCTCGCTCAATGTCGTCGCCGACGCGTTCTACGACGAGGCTGCGCGCGACGACGTCCGCGCGCGGCTGGAGGCGTGGCTGCAGCAGTACGCGGCGCGGCTGCGCGAGACCGGCGAGCCGGCTGCCGACAGGCGCGCGCGGATGCACGCCGCCAATCCGAAGTTCGTGCTGCGCAACTATCTTGCGCAACAGGCGATCGACCGGGCGGAGGCGGGCGACCCCGACGCCATCGCGGAACTGCTCGATGTCATGCGCCGCCCCTACGACGAGCAGCCGGGCCGTGAGGTGTTCGCCGCCCGGCGCCCCGACTGGGCGCGCACGAAGGCCGGCTGTTCGATGCTCTCGTGTAGTTCGTGACAAGTCGCGTTCCGCCGCGGGCGGAACACCGACGCCCCTCTCCCCACGGGAGAGGGGGAGGACCATCGGCGGACGCCGATGGCGGGGTGAGGGCAGGCTTTCCTGGAATTCCTCCCACGCCCTCGCGAGCGACGCCCATCGAGGCCCTCCCCGGCATAGCGGGGGAGGCATAGCGGGCGAGGCTTGGCAGGAGGGCCACCGGCCTGCCCCGGGACAATGTCTCGTGTCAGGGTGTCCACCGACGAGCGCCTCGAGGTTGCTTCGACACGCAGGCTTCGCCCCGCCCAGCCCTCTCCGCAGGCGGGGGCGGGCTTGAAGACGCCGCAAGCGCGGGCGTTCGCCCACGCAGCCGCAGCCGTCCAGACCCGGTAGAATCCTCCGATGCCTTTGATGACCTTGAATGACGTCGACTACAGCGTCGGCGGACCCTTGCTGCTGGACGGTGTGGAATTGGCGATCGAGCGCGGCGAGCGTGTCGCGCTGATCGGCCGCAACGGCGCCGGAAAATCCACCCTGATGCGCCTGATCGACGGCGAGATCCGACCCGACGACGGCGAGATCCGCCGCGAGCAGGGCGTGCGCGTCACCCGCCTGGAGCAGGAAGTGCCCGCCGGCGCGGACGGCAGCGTGTTCGACGTGGTCGCCGGTGGCCTGGGCGAAGCCGGCGCTGCGCTGGCCGAGTATCACCGGCTGCTGCACGCCGAGGATTACGACGCGCTGGCCGACGTGCAGGCGCGCATCGAGGCCCTCGACGGCTGGCGCATCGACCAGCGCGTGACCGAGGTGCTCGAGCGGCTGCAGCTCGACGGCGATGCCGAGTTCACCCGCCTGTCGGGCGGCATGAAGCGCCGCGTGCTGCTGGCGCGCGCCGTGGTGTCGGCGCCGGACATCCTGCTGCTCGACGAGCCGACCAACCACCTCGACATTGCCGCGATCGACTGGCTCGAGGGCTTCCTCAAGCAATGGCCCGGCGCGATCGTGTTCGTGACCCATGACCGGCGCTTCCTGCGTGCGCTGGCGACCCGGATCGTCGAGATCGACCGCGGCAAGGTGACCAGCTGGCCCGGCGACTGGCACAACTACGTGCGCCGGCGCGAAGAGCGGCTCAACGCCGAGGCCCAGGAACAGGCCCGTTTCGACAAGCTGCTGGCGCAGGAGGAAACCTGGATCCGGCAGGGCATCAAGGCCCGTCGCACGCGCGACGAGGGGCGCGTGCGCAGGCTCGAGGCGATGCGCAACGAACGCGCGCAGCGCCGTGATCTGACCGGCAACGTGCGCATGGCCGCCGCGCAGGCCAACGCCTCGGGCAAGAAGGTCATCGAACTGAAGGATGTGTCGTTCGCGTTCGGCGAGCGGCGCCTGATCGATGGCTTCTCGACCACGATCTTCCGCGGCGACCGGGTGGGCCTGATCGGCGCCAACGGCACCGGCAAGACCACGCTGCTCAAGCTGCTGCTCGGCGAACTCCAGCCGCAGTCCGGTGAAGTGAAGGCCGGCACCCAGCTGCAGATCGCCTATTTCGACCAGTACCGCGCCACGCTGCGCGAGGACTGGAACGCGCTGGAGAACGTTGCCGAAGGCCAGGATTTCGTCGAGATCAACGGCACCCGCAAGCACGTGATCGGCTATCTGCAGGATTTCCTGTTCACGCCGGAACGCGCGCGCGCGCCGATCACCCGGCTGTCGGGCGGCGAGCGCAACCGCCTGCTGCTGGCCAAGCTGTTCGCACAGCCGTCGAACCTGCTGGTGATGGACGAACCCACCAACGATCTCGACGTCGAGACGCTGGAGCTGCTGGAAGAACTGCTGGCCGAGTATCCCGGCACCCTGCTGCTGGTCAGTCATGACCGCGACTTCCTCGACAACGTGGTGACTTCGACGCTGGTGATGGAAGGCGACGGCCATGTCGGCGAATACATCGGCGGCTACGAGGACTGGCTGCGGCAGCGTCCGCAGCCCGGTACCGCGTTGCCGGCCACCACGCTGGCACCGAAGGCCACCACGACCGCGGCGCCGGCCGACGCAGGCGCGACCCGCCGCAAGCTCAGCTACAAGGACCAGCGCGAGCTCGAGCAGTTGCCGGGTCGCATCGAACAACTGGAGGCGGAGATCGCCCGGCTGACCGCCGAGATGCAGGGCGCCACGTTCTACCAGCGCGATGCGGCCGCGATCGCCGCGCATGGCGAGCAGCTGCGGAAAACCCAGGAGACGCTCGACGCCGCGTATCTGCGCTGGACCGAGCTCGATGCCTGAAACGGCCGGGCGTCCGCGCACGCCCGCATGACCGCAGTCCCCCGGACCCCGCCGTGCTGATCACCCATCCGCTTGCCCCCGGAACCGACCTGCTGGCGCTGCAACGCGCAGCGCCGGCGCGGCACCCGCTGCTGCTGCAATCGGTGGCCCACGGCACGGCGCATGCGCGCTGGGACCTGCTGCTGGCCACCGACGGCTCGCGTCTGCAGCTCGACCCCGACGGGGGGACCCGTGACGCGGCCGGTGCGCCGGTCGAAGGCGGCTTTCTGGATGCCCTCGATGCGCAATGGCGGACACTGCGCCAGCCCCGCGAGGAGCCGCGCTGGCCGTTCCGGGGCGGCTGGGCCCTGTATCTGGGCTATGAGCTGGCGGCCCAGGTCGAGCCGGTCCTGACGCTGCCCAACGCGAGTGGCGGGCTGCCGGTCGCGGTCGCATGGCGCTGCCCTGCGGCGATCCTGCGCGACCATGCCAGTGGCGAGTGCATCGCGGTCGCTGAAGCCGGCGCCGAGACGCTTCTCGCGGCACTCGTGGCCGCAGCCGGGCAGCCGGTCCCTGCCGCGCCCGACTGGCAGGCGCCGGTCGCGCTCGACGAGGACGCCCCTGAACGCTTCACGGGCGGAGTCCGCCGCGTGCTCGACTACCTCGCCGCCGGCGACGTCTTCCAGGCCAATCTCTCACGCGGCTGGCGGGCCCGGTTCGCCGGCCCGCTGGATCCCGCGGCGTTGTATGCGCGGCTGCGCGAGCACAATCCGGCGCCCTTCGCCGGCCTGCTGCAGGGAGATGGCTGGGCGGTGGCCAGCGCGTCCCCCGAGCGGCTGGTTTCGGTGCGGGGCGATCTGGTCGAGACACGCCCCATCGCCGGCACCCGCGCGCGCTTCGATGGCGACGATGACGCCGCGCGCGTGCAGGAGCTGGTCGGCCATCCGAAGGAGCGCGCCGAGCACGTGATGCTGGTCGACCTGGAGCGCAACGATCTCGGCCGGGTCTGCGTGCCCGGCAGCGTCGAGGTCGATGAACTGATGTGCGTGGAGAGCTATGCCCACGTGCACCATATCGTCAGCAACGTGCGCGGCCGGCTGCGTAGCGGGACCACCCCCGGCCGCACGATCGCCGCGGTATTCCCCGGCGGCACGATCACCGGGTGTCCCAAGGTCCGCTGCATGCAGATCATCGCCGAGCTGGAAGGGCAGGGACGCGGCGCCTACACCGGCGCGATGGGTTGGCTGAACCGTGATGGCGACCTGGACCTGAACATCCTGATCCGCAGCGCCGAGGTGGAGGGCGACACCGCGCGCTTCCGCACCGGCGCCGGGATCGTCGCCGACTCCGATCCCGATCGCGAACTCGAGGAAACCCGGGCCAAGGCGCGCGGCACGTTGCGCGCACTCGGCCTGTCGGGCTGATCGCAGGGCGATGCGCGCAGACCGCCCGGTCGCGGCGGTGTCTGTATGGCCGCCGGCCTGCCACGGTATCCTGCCCGCCCGCTTCCACAGTGACGGCCACCGCCGCCCATGACCGATTCCGCAACGCCCCGCGCCCGCCGCCGCATCCTGCCCGTCCTGCTGAGCGGGGTCGTGGTGATCGCGCTGCTCGCCGGGGTCGCCGCGTTCCTGCTGCACGCGCGCTACAGCCGCTTTGCCGATGCACCGATGACCGGGCTGGCCGATGCCGGCACCCTGGTGGTCGCGCGCGGCGACTCGTTCCAGCGTGTGCTCGGACGCCTGCGCGAGGCCGGTGCGACCCAGGGACATGAACTGGAATGGCGCGTGCTCGCACGCGAACTGGGCGCCGATTCCCGGATCCAGGTCGGCGAGTACCCGCTGGCGCCGTCGATGACGCCGCGTGAGCTGCTGATCCGGATGCGCGACGGCAAGGTCATCCATCACCGTTTCACGATCGTGGAAGGCTGGAACATCCGCGAACTGCGCGCAGCGCTGGCCCGGGCGACGCCGCTGGTGCAGACCCTGCAGGACATCGACGATGCCGAACTGATGGCGGCCATCGGCAAGCCGGGCGTGCACCCGGAGGGGCGCTTCCTGCCCGAAACCTATCTCTACACCACGGGCGACAGCGACGTGGACCTGCTGCGGCGTGCCAATGCCGCGCTCGAAGCCGCCCTGGACCAGGCCTGGGAGACACGCGCGCCGGGGCTGAAGCTCGAGGATCGGGAAGCGGCACTGGTGCTGGCCTCGATCATCGAGAAGGAGACCGGCATCGCAGAAGAGCGCCCTGCGATTTCCGGCGTGTTCAACCGCCGTCTCAAGCTCGGGATGCGGCTGCAGACCGATCCCACGGTCATCTATGGAATGGGGACGGCCTACAAGGGCAACATCCGCCGCAGCGACCTGCAGACCGACACGCCCTACAACACCTATACCCGCGATGGCCTGCCGCCGACGCCGATCGCCATGGCGGGCGCCGCCGCGATCCAGGCCGCCACGCATCCGGCCGACGGCGACGCGCTGTACTTCGTCGCGGTCGGGGATGGCAGCGGGCGCCATGTGTTCTCCCCGACCTACGCCGCGCACAACATCGCCGTGCGCGATTACGTGCGCCGCTATCGCGCGCGCTACGGGGGCGGCAACGCGGGCAGCAGTCCGGCCGCGGCGGCCGAGGAAGCGCCGAACGAGGTCGAAGTCGAGGCCGCCATCGGCGCGGAAGACAGCGAGTGAGCGCATTGCGCACGTATCCGCGCTTCGTCACGGTCGAAGGCGGCGAGGGGGCGGGCAAGACCACGGTGCTGCACGCCCTGCGCGAGGCGCTGTCAGCGGGCGGCGACGAAGTCGTGTGTACCCGCGAGCCCGGCGGAACGCCGCTGGCCGAGCTGATCCGTGGGCTGCTGCTCGATCCCGGCCACGAGCCGGCGGCGCCCGACACCGAGCTGCTGCTGATGTTCGCCGCGCGCGCCCAGCACGTGGGGGTGACCATCCTGCCCGCGCTCGAACGCGGCGCCTGGGTGATCAGCGACCGCTTCACCGACTCCAGCTATGCCTACCAGGGCGGCGGTCGTGGCATCGATCCGGCGCGTATCGCCGCGCTGGAATCGGCGTATGTCGGCATCGCGCCGGCGCTCACGCTGCTGCTCGATCTGGGCGTCGCCCAGGGCCGCGAACGCGCCCGCGGACGCGACGCGTTTCCCGATCGGATCGAGGCGGAGCAGGACGCGTTCTTCGAGCGCGTCCGCGCTGCGTTCCTGGCCCGCGCGCAGGCCGAGCCGCAGCGTGTCCAGGTGATCGACGCCACACGTCCCGCGGAGGTCGTCGCCGAGGACGCCGTGCGCGCGCTCACCGCGGCGCGGGGCAGGGCATGAACGCGACGGTGGCATTCGCGCCCTGGCAGTCACGCATCCACGAGCAGGTGCGCGCGGCGCTCGACAGCGGCCGGCTCGGCCACGCCCTGCTGTTCTGCGGGCCGGCGCGGCTGGGCAAGCGCGCGGTCGCCGATGCGCTCGCCGCGCACGTTCTGGGCCTGGATCGTGAAGTGCGCAGCGCCCAGCTGCTCGCAGCGGGCACCCATCCCGATTTCCATGCGGTCTCGTTCGTACCGACCAAGGACGGCACCAAGCTGCGGACCGAGATCGTCATCGAGCAGATCCGCGAACTGTCGTCCAAGCTGTCGCTGACACCGCAGTACGGTAGTGCCCAGGTCGCGATCGTCGATCCTGCGGACGCGGTCAACACCGCCGCATGCAACGCGCTGCTCAAGACCCTCGAGGAACCGCAGCCCGGGCGCCATCTGTGGCTGGTCGCGGCCAATCCGCTGCGACTGCCGGCGACGATCCGCAGCCGCTGCCAGCGCATCGAGTTCCGCCTGCCGCCACGCGAGGAGGCGCTGGCGTGGCTGCGCGGGCTGGGCCATCGCGACGCCGATGCCGTCGAAGCGCTCGACGCCGCCCGTGGACATCCGGGCCTCGCTGCCGACTGGCTCGAGAGCGGCGGCATGGCGCTGCGCCGTGAAGTGGCCAAGGATCTTGCCGGCGTGGCCAAGGGCGAGCTCGCCATCGTCGCCACCGCACAGCGCTGGGCCAATGGCGACGATGCCGCGGAACGCGTCGCGCACGCTGCCGATCTCGCGCTCGCCCGCGCATCCGGCTTGACCGATGTCGCGGGAATCGGGAAGCTGGCTGCGTGGTTCGATTCCGCCAACCGCACCCGTGATCTGCTCAGGACCACGGTGCGCGCGGACCTCGCCATCGCCGAGCTGCTGCTCGCATGGCGCGGCGCCATCGCCCGCAACTGACTTCTTCGCTGGAATCGCAAGCATGAGCGCAACCGCCGCAGGCGCACGTCAGGGCATCCTGTCGCTCGCCGTCAAGGACAAGGCCGCGCTGTACAACGCGTACATGTCCTATCTCAAGCAGGGCGGCATCTTCGTGCCGACCTCCAAGCGCTATTTCCTCGGTGACGAGGTCTTCCTGCTGTTGACCCTGCCCGAGTCCAGCGATCGCCTGCCGGCCGCCGGCAAGGTGGTCTGGGTGACGCCGGTCGGCGCGCAGGGCAACCGCACTGCCGGCGTCGGTGTGCAGTTCGCCGACACGCCGGAAGGCGAGGCGGTCAAGAACCGGATCGAGACGCTGCTCGCCGGGACGCTGCAGTCGGAGAAGCCGACCCACACGATGTGAGTCGCTCGCCGCCCGCATCGCGCGGGCGCCCGGTCGGGTTGCATGCACTCAGCGCGCTGCGTCGAACGCAGCGTGCAATGAGTGTTCGGATCTACACGAGATGGAACAGGCGCCCCCGCGCAGACCTATCGAGGCGCAGCAGTCCGTCCTCTCAGGCGTGGGGCAGCAACTCGTCGTGCGCTTCCTCGATCGCCTTCTTGGTTCGCGGACGCGCCAGTCCGATGAACTTCCTGATCCGGCCCATGGCCGCATGGCCCCCCGGCACCGCCGGGGCCACCCCGAGCGATTCGCGCTCCGGCGGACCTGTTGGAGCCCGCATGCCGATCCTCAGGTTCTCCAGACCGGCTGGAAGGTGTAAACCGGAACTCCACGATCGTCGTCAGGGTGCGTCATGGCTAACCGGAAGCCAGCCAGCAACGCCCGCGGGCGGATTCTCGATGCGGCGCTCGCCGTGTCCGATCGGGTCGGTGCCGCGCATCTGACGCTGGAAGCAGTGGCGGCCGAGGCAGGCGTCAGCAAGGGCGGCGTGCTGTACCACTTCGCCAGCAAGGAGTTGCTGCTCCAAGGCGTGGTCGAGCACCACATGAACCAGCAGCGCAGCAATCTGGAGATTGCCCAGGCGATGTTTCCGTCGGGTCCGGGCGGTTACCTGCAGGCCTTCGTGCAAGCCCAGTGCCAGGGCATGGAAGCCAAGCTGCATGGGCCCAAGGCGACACAGTCCCTCATCGCCGCGGCGGTCAATACGCCCGAACTGATGGACTCGCCCCGCCAGCAGGCGCGGGGGCATATCGAACGCCTGCGTGCGCTGGGGCCGGACTTCGTCGACGCACTCATCTTGACGCTGGCCCTGGACGGTCTGTTCTTAGGCGACGCGTTCGAGATGCTCGATCTGACCGCGACCGAGCGCAAGGCACTCATCGAGGCGTTGGAAACGCGCGCCGCCGCACTGGCGGCGCGGCATCCCTGAGGGTCCATCCCCACGACGCGACGCAGTCGCGCGTGGATCGGATCATCGGTGCGGTGGGCCTGGCTCCGGTGGCGCCGAACGACATAGCCGGGGTTCCGTCCGGCGCGACGGAACGTCGCGCCCTTGGCGCATCAGGCCGTACGCGGCACCGGCTGCAGCGCCGGATTGTCCCAGCCCGGACGCGGTGCGAAGCGATCGCCATGGCGCGCCTGCAACGTGCGCAGGCGTTCGACGATCACCTCGGCGCCGGTTTCGCGGATGTACTGGATCGGGCCGCCACGGAACGGCGCGAAGCCGGTGCCGAAGATCACACCCGCATCGAGCAGGTCGGCATCGGCGACCACGCCGTCGTGCAGGGCGGCTACGGCTTCGTTGAGCAGCGGCAGGATCAGCCGGTCCTGCAGATCCTCCGGCGCGCGATAGTTCTTCGGCAGCTCGGGCTTCTGCGCCTTGCCGTCGGTCCAGGTGTAGAGGCCCTGGCCGTCCTTCTTGCCGCGCCTGCCCGCTTCCGGCGGTGTGGCCAGGGACGCCGGAATCCGCAGGCCCAGGAACGGTGCGAGCTCCTGGCCGACGCCCGAGGCCACGTCCAGGCCCACGGTGTCGATCAGTTCGATCGGCCCCATCGGCATGCCGAAGTCGACCGCCGCCTTGTCGATCGCCTTGCCGGGAATCCCTTCGGCGTAGGCGCTCGCGGCCTCGAGCATGTACGGGAACAGCAGGCGGTTGACCAGGAAGCCGGGGGTCCCGGCGACCGGAACGGGGAGCTTGTCGATCGCCTTGCAGAACGCGGCCAGGCGCTGGGTCGTCGCTTCGTCGACGGCGTCGTGGTGGACGATTTCCACCAGGGGCATCGACGCGACCGGATTGAAATAGTGCAGGCCGGCAAAGCGCCCGGGCCGGGCAATGCCGCTGCGCAGTTCGTCGAGCGGAATCGAGGATGTGTTGGTGGTCAACAGCGCGTCCGCGGGCAGGCGTGGTTCGATATCCGCGTAGAGGCTGCGCTTGGCCTCGGCGTTCTCGATGATCGCCTCGATCACCAGGTCAGCGTCCATCACACCGTCGCCGGCGAGGTCGGAGCGCAGGCGCGCGGCCACCTCGGGGCGCTTGGCGGCGTCCTTGACCTTCTTCTCGAAGAGCGTTGCGGCACGTGCCTGTGCCTTGTCGATGAACGGCTGCTCGCGATCCTGCAGGGTCACGTCGAAGCCCTTGTAGGCCGACCATGCCGCGATGTCGCCGCCCATGACGCCCGCGCCGATGACGTGCACGCGCCGGATCGGCGCATGGCCGCCCGCGGCCTTGCCGCCGAGCCCCTTGAGCCGCTCCATCAGGAAGAACACGCGGGTGAGGTTGCGCGCCGTCGGCGTGCCGGCAAGCTTGACGACCGACTTGCGCTCGGCCGCCAGCCTCGCGCGGGTATCGCCCGATGCGCGGCGCCAGGTTTCGATCATCGCGTACGGGGCCGGGTAATGTTGCTTCTTCGCCTTGCGCGCGACCTGCTTGACCAGCACCGGGGCCAGCACCTGGCGCGCTGGCCAGATGTTCGTCGCCCAGCCCATGAAACGCTGCTTGAAAGGACGCTCGGCGCCCTTGAGCGCGAGGGCGATCGCTGCATCCACGAGCAGCGCCTGATCGACCACCTTGTCGACGAGGCCGATGCCGTGCGCGGCTTTCGCCGACAGCGCGCGGCCGGTCAGCATCATGTCGAACGCCGCCGGCGCACCGACCAGCCGCGGCAGTCGCACGCTGCCGCCCCAGCCCGGATAGATGCCCAGCTGGACCTCGGGCAGGCCGATCCGGGTCGACGGATCATCGCTGGCCACGCGGTAATCGCAGGCCAGGGCGATCTCGGTGCCGCCACCCATGCAGAAGCCGTGGATCGCCGCCACCGTCGGGCAGGGCAGCTCGGCCAGGCGCTGGAAGGCCATCTGCCCGCGACGGATCGAATCGCCGATCGTGCCCTTGGCATCGAACGCCTGGAACTCGCGGATGTCCGCGCCGGCAATGAAGCCCTTGGCCTTGGCCGAGCGGATGACCAGCGCACGCGGCGGATCGAGGGCAAGGCGTTCGAGCAACGCATCGAGTTCGATCAGCACGTCCTGGGCGAAGGTGTTGACCGATTCGCCGGCGCGGTCGAATGCGAGGACGAGCACGCCGTCGTCGCGCGATTCGGCTTGCCAGTGACTGAAGCGGAGCCCGTCGAGACCTGCGAACATACGGCACCATTCTTTGGAGTATGGGAATCCGCCTATGATCCCGAGGTTGCTTCGGCGCCGTCAAATCGGCGTTTGAAAACAGCGGCCGACTGGATCAGCAGAAAGCGTGTCACCGGGCACCGCCTGCGACTTGGCATACGCGGGCGTCGCCCCCAGACCATGCGTTGGTGCGCGGCAACACTGCCACACCGGCTGTGAGGAACTTTTCGCGCAGCGGCCTGTCTTAACGCCCGTGCCAGGCCGGGCTTCTTCGAGGAGATCCGGTCCGATGGCCGAGCAGAGCGACAGCCGGGAGCGAACTGAACTGGACGAGGAACTGGTCAAGCGGGTGCAGGGCGGAGATGTCGCGGCATTCGATCTGCTGGTGCGCAAATACCAACACCGGATCGCGGCACTGATCGGTCGATACATCTCGGACTGGGGCGAAGTGCAGGACGTCGCACAGGAAACCTTCATCCGCGCCTATCGGGCGATGGCGAACTTCCGCGGAGATTCCCAGTTCTACACCTGGCTGCATCGCATCGCGGTCAACACGGCGAAGAACCACCTGGTCGCCCACAACCGGCGCCCGCCGACCGACGCCATCGACGTCGAGGATGCCGAGCAATTCGACAGCAGCATCCGCCTGCGCGACAGCGACACGCCGGAGCGTGAACTGATGCGTCAGCAGCTGGAACAAACGGTGATGCGCGCGGTCGAAGCATTGCCCGAGGAGCTTCGGCTTGCGATCAGCCTGCGCGAGGTCGACGGCCTGAGCTACGAAGAGATCGCCGAACGCATGGGCTGTCCGATCGGCACCGTGCGTTCAAGGATCTTCCGGGCCCGCGAGGCGATCGATCGCGAACTGAGGCCTTTGATGGACAACGAGAGACAAGTGGAGCGCGTGACCCGATGAACACAGTCGACGATATCGAAATCCTGCAGCCCGGTCCCGATCCCGACAAGCTCGAGCGCTTCCACCGCCAGCAGCTGTCGGCGATGCTCGACGCTGAACTGTCGCACGACCAGGCGCGCTTCCTGCGTCGCCGGCTCGAACACGACGCCGAACTTTCGGGCTGCTTCGAGCGTTGGCAGGTCTGCGGTGATGTGCTGCGCGGTCGCCATGTCTCGCTGTTGCCGCCCGACTTTGCCGAACGCGTGGCGCGTGGCATCGCCACCGACGGCACTGTCTCCGTGGTCATCGCGGACGGCAGGCGTCCGCGTCTGCTGCGCTGGGGCGGCGGCGCTGCGCTCGTGGCTTCGGTCGCACTGGTGGCCCTGTTCGTCGGCCGCCCTGGTGCGGTCGATGCGCCCGCAACCACGACGCCGACGCTGGCCAATGCCGCGCCGGTGACGCCCGCCCCGGTCGCGATCGACGCGATCGCGGATGCATCCATGCAGGTGGCGGACCTGCAGGAAAGTGCACCGGCGACGGTCGCCGCGGCAGCAGCTCGCGGCGCCACCGAGCGCGCTTCGCGCGGCCAGTCGCAGCGCGCTGCGGTGCGTGCCGGTCAGGGGCGTCAGCAGGCCGAGACGCGCGCGATCGCTTCGTCGCCCGCGACGCGTGCTGGCGAGGGGGCTGGCGCACATGCCGGCATGGCCATCGCCATGGCTGGCGCCGCAGGGGCCGAAACGGGCTTTTCCGACGTGCCGGCCGTCGCCCGCCCGTGGCCCAGGGCGTCGTCCCTTTCCGCCAACAGCAGCTTCTCCGTCCGCCACGGCGAACGGTTCGCTGCGCCGTCGTGGGATGCGCGCGAAACCCGGACCAGTACGGTACTGCCACGGTTCCCGGTCGATCCCGCGGATGCCGCGTCCGTTCCCGGTGCGTCGCAGATGCTGCCCTGAGTTCCGAAGTCTGACGGTGCGGTGCGCGCCGGGCGCGCGCCCCCGACCCTGCATTCGTCCTATTTCACCCTTCCACCGAGTCCAGCATGACCTCGATGAAAAAGTCCCTGCTCACCATGTCCCTCGTCGCCGCGCTGTCGGCCGCGACGACTGCTTTCCTCATGCCTGATGCCGTCGCGCAGTCCGCTGCGCAGACGCCTGCCGACACCGCAGCCAGCGTGTCATCGACGCCCGCCGCGCCCCTGGTCAGCGGGCTGCCCGATTTCACCCGTCTGGTCGAGCGGGTCACGCCTGCGGTCGTGAGTATCGAATCGACGATCGGCGCGCGCCAGACGGGCGGGCAGCAGATGCCGGACGATGCGCAGATTCCCGAGATTTTCCGCCGTTTCTTCGGCCCGGGCTTCGAGATGCCCGGCGGCCCGGGCGGACGTGGCAGCGCGCCGCGGGGCACCTCGATGGGCACCGGCTTCATCATTTCTTCCGACGGCTACCTGCTGACCAACCATCACGTGGTGGAAGGCGCCGACGAGGTGAAGGTGCGGCTGTCGGATCGCCGCGAATTCGTCGCCAAGGTGGTCGGTAGCGACGCGGAATCCGATGTCGCGGTGCTCAAGATCGACGCGACGGGGTTGCCGACGCTGCGTTTCGGCAACGGCGCCAGCGTCAGGCCGGGCCAGTGGGCGGTCGCGATCGGCTCGCCGTTCGGCTTCGAGCAGTCGGTCACCGCCGGCATCGTCAGCGCGGTGCAGCGCTCCAATCCCTACGCCAACCAGCGCTACGTGCCGTTCATCCAGACCGACGTGCCGATCAACCGCGGCAACTCCGGTGGCCCGCTGCTCAACGTCGCGGGCGAGGTGATCGGCATCAACTCGCAGATCTTCAGCAACTCCGGCGGCTACATGGGCGTCAGCTTCGCGATTCCGATCGACGTGGCCGCGAACGTGGCCGAGCAGATCAAGAAGACCGGCAGCGTGCAGCGCGGTTCGCTGGGCGTGCAGGTCTCCGCGATCACGCCGCAGGACATGGCGGGTTTCAAGCTGCCCGACACCAAGGGCGCCCTGGTCCAGGAGGTCCTGCCCGGCAGTCCCGCGCAGAAGGCCGGCATCGAGCCGGGCGACGTGATCCGTTCGGTCGACGGCACCGAAATCGTGTCGTCCAGCGAGCTGCCGCCGCTTGTCGGCAGCAAGACGCCGGGCACCCGGGTGCGCGTCGGGATCTTCCGCGAAGGTCGTACCCGCGAGTTCGACGTCACCCTGTCGGCGCTCGAGGGTGCAGCGACTTCCGCCGCGGCGGGCACGCAGTCGCAGGCGCCGGCCGCCGCGACGGGTGGCAACGCGCTGGGTCTGGTTGGCCGTGATCTCGACGCGGCCCAGCGCCGGCAGTACGGTCTCGGCAACGATGAGGGCGTGCTGGTGGCCAATGCCGGCACGGGCGCAGCGGCCAGGGCCGGTATCGCGCCGGGTGACGTCATCCTGCGCGTCGGCCGCACGCCGGTCGCCAGCGCGGCGGCGCTCGACCGCGCACTTCGCGAGATCAAGCCGGGCGATACCGTGATGCTGCTGGTCCGCGGACGCAGCGGCGGCACCCAGTACCGGGCCGTGCCGGTGCCCGGCGCCGCCGAGCGCTGAACGGCAACAGTCCCGGCAGCCACGGAACGGCCCGCTCGCGCAGCGGGCCGTTCCTTTTCCAGCCCTCATCGGCGCGTGTGCCTGGCCGGTCACGACCCGGCCGCGTGCGGTGCGGGTGCTGTGCGATAATCGTCCGTTACCTTTTCGACGACGGCCCGGCGGCCGCCCAATGACCCACGATCCGATGCGGAACATCCGCAACTTCTCCATCATTGCCCACGTCGACCATGGCAAGTCGACGCTTGCCGATCGCATCATCCAGCTCTGTGGCGGCCTGCAGGCGCGCGAGATGGAGGCGCAGGTGCTCGACTCGAATCCGATCGAGCGCGAGCGCGGCATCACGATCAAGGCGCAATCGGTCTCGCTGCCTTACAAGGCGCGCGACGGGCAGATCTACCACCTGAACTTCATCGACACGCCCGGCCACGTGGACTTCTCCTATGAAGTCAGCCGCTCGCTGGCCGCGTGCGA
>Ga0233369_1000563_pt1 | contig 14795 bp, 9 predicted proteins | sample ElkDunMinimDraft_26_FD_191537 | JGI IMG/M metagenome (GOLD analysis project Ga0233369, IMG submission 191537) | Fecal eukaryotic communites from dung pellets of Tule Elk in California, USA - Elk Dung D16 | ecosystem: Host-associated > Mammals > Digestive system > Large intestine > Fecal | place... | reverse complement strand
TTCATCATCTGGGACCTGGCGAAGAAATCGAAGGCTGGCCGGCTTGGCACGTCCATCCTCTTTTTGGGACTGGGGCTGTGCCTGTTCGCCTTCCTTGCCAAGCCGATCATTGGCTACATCATCGAAGTGACCCAGGGCATCCCGCACTGATCGCGGGCTCAGCTCAAGCCTGGTAATCGCGCCGGCACTTCCCGCCATTCCCCCGGTTGCAGGCCGTCCAGCGCCCAGTCACCGATACGCACTCGCACCAGACGCAGCGTTGGCAAACCGACCGCCGCAGTCATGCGCCGCACCTGCCTATTGCGTCCCTCGCGAATGACCAGCTCCAGCCAGCTGGTCGGCACGCTCTTGCGAAAGCGCACCGGCGGATTGCGCGGCCACAGTTCGGGCTCATCGAGCAGTCTGGCCTCGGCGGGAAGGGTCCTGCCGTCGTTGAGCTCGACACCCTCCCGCAGACGCTGCAGCTGCTCTGCGCTCGCCTCGCCCTCCACCTGTACCCAGTAGGTCTTGGGCAGCTTATGCTTCGGATCGGCGATACGCGCCTGCAGCTGGCCGTCATTGGTCAGCAGCAACAAGCCTTCGCTGTCGCGATCAAGACGCCCCGCCGGATACACGCCCGCTACCGGCACGAAATCCTTCAGCGTGGCGCGCCCCTCGGCATCATTGAACTGGGTCAGCACATCGAACGGCTTGTTGAGCAGCAACAGCCGAGGCGCTGTGGGACGTGCCTTCGGCACTCGTCGAGGCGAGCCGGAGGCAGGGCGATGAATGCGGGGCATAAGCGAGTCGAGACAGGAAGAAGGCCGGCCATGCTAGGCGCCGGCCACGGCTGCCGCAAGCCAGGCCTGGCTACAGGTTCAGGTAAAACATCGTTTTGGCCAGCACCACGATGCCGATCATCTGGGAAAAAATCAGCCATTGCATCAAACGATAGCGCGCGGCTGTCATCCGTCCGCTGCGCAGCAGCATGGCCACGGCGCCGTAGCTGAAGAAAACACCGACTGCCAAGAGTATCTTCAAGGACAACAAAGTGCCGAAGCTGCTGGCGAACGGATCGGCCAGAGCCTGACGGTAATACCAAGCCAGGCCAATCCCCGCGCCGTAGACGAACAGCACTACCCAATGCAGCACCGTCCGCAAACGAGCCCTTATTGCCTGGTCGACCCTTTGCATCAACTCCGGCGCGATCTGCTGGCGCACCCTGGCCAATACCGCGACTTCGACGAATAGCGTGCCGATGAAAAAGATCGCACCCAGCAAATGGATGATGTGCAACAGGGAATAACTGCTCATGCCTGCCCCTTCGTTTGCTAAACAGCAGCCCAGGATCTGTTCTGCTCAGGGATGCACAGCAGCGGCAACCCTGAAACCGCCCCGCTCGGCCTGCTGACCAGGACGAGGTCTTCGAAGGTACGCAGCCGTGAGGTGTTGCTTTCGGCATCCTTGATCAAATAAGGATTGTGTTCAAGGCCCGCTGCCCTGCATACGCTGGTGGTGAACAATTTGAGGCAGCCAACCGGCCCGCCCATGGCTGCGACCGGGCATAACCGCCAGCACCACCGAAGCCGCCCGTGGCCCTTTTGCTTGCATGCTCACCACTTCATCGGCGTGCGCGGCGGTGCATGCCAGCAGGATTACACTGAAGATGATCGGCACCGCAATTTGTATGTTTGTCGCCCGTCAGCAACTCCCTCGCCATGGGAAACGCCATGATTCAGTGCAAACGTGCCTACGCCAGTCCCGCGCCCGATGACGGCCAACGAGTACTGGTGGATCGTCTCTGGCCGCGCAACTGCCGCAAGGAGGCGCTGAAGCTGGATCAATGGCACAAAGAGCTGGCGCCTTCCACTGAGTTGCGGCGCGCTTTCAAGAGCGGTGCGCTCACGTTCGAAGACTTTCGCGAGCGGTACCGCGCGGAGCTCGCGGCGCATCCCGAACATTGGTGGCCACTGCTGGGCATGATCGAGCGCGAACGCGTCACGCTCGTCTATGCCGCACACGATACCCAGCAGAACAACGCCCGAGTGCTGGCCGAATGGCTGGAAGAGCAGCTCGATGGTCAGGGCGCGCAGAGCTCACCGACGTGCTATGCCGGAAAGCGCTTATCGTGAACCGCCTCAGCGCCGGCGATTGACCGTCAGCGCGGCGCGGATCACATCGGCACCGATTTCGTCCTCGTAGGCCTTCCACACCGGCACCATCTGGTCACGCCACGCCTGGCGCTGCTCCGGCGTCAACGTGACCAGTTTGCTGCTGCCGCTGGCCAGGATGTGATCACGATCGCGTCGGTTGAGCGCCGCAGCTTCCTGGTTAACCATCTGCGTGACTTCCATGAGGATGCCCTCCAGCTCTGAACGTATGACGAACGGCATGCTCGTCCAGAACGCCGAACTGGTCACCACCATGTAGTTGAGCACGCCATGATTGCTCTCGGTGATGTACGGCTGGAACTTGTGCATCTGCTGGCTGGCAATGTTCGACCAGGGGTTCTCGGCGCCCTGCACGACGCCGCTCTGCAGCGACTTGGTGACCTCCGAGAATGCCAGGCGCACCGGCTTGGCGCCAACGGCGGCAAACTGCGATTCGAGCACAGCCGAGGCCTGTATCCGGAACGCCAGCCCGGCGGCATCCTTGGGCTCGACCAGCGCGCGGGTCGCGGAAAGCTGTTTGAGTCCGTTGTTCCAGTAAGCCAGGCCATAGATGCCTGAATCGGCCATGGAGCGAAGCAGCTCACGGCTCATTTCACGTTTCTGAAAGCGGTCCACGGCCGCCTCGTCATCGAACAGGAACGGCAGGTCGAATACCTGCAGTTTCTTGGTGTATTTGTCGAACTTGGAAAGCGAAGGCGCAAGCAGTTGCACCCGACCGTCGAGCAGCGCCTGCATCTCGTCGGCATCACCGACCAGGGTCGAGTTCGAATAGACCTCCACCTTCACCTTGCCGGCCAGCCGCTCGTGGGCCAGCTTCTGGAACATCAGCGCGCCCTTGCCCTTGGGCGTGTCATCCGCAACCACGTGGGCGAACTTGATGATGATGGTATCGCTCTCGGCCGCAACGACCGACGCACTCGACAAGCAAAGACCTGCGACCAGCGCAGCAACACAAGACTTGAACATCTATCCCTCGACGAGGAAAGCTCGACCCAGCACCTCATGAGCGCCCCGCGAGCGGTTTATTGGAATGCGAAGCGACCGCCTTGCGCAGCTGCGCGGCGTATCGAATTCGAACAGGAAGGCCAGTTCAGCAACCCAGGGGGTCGACACTGGCTTTATTGGAATGCAGTTCGCGTATCTGCGACGCCGTGGCGACGCCGCGAACCGAGATGGAAGTCTTGGGCATCGAGGTCTGCGGCACAAGCGCAGGAAAACCAACCAGCTCTCAAAACCGGCATGTTGCGCTCATCCGAACGCTCGAACTTTATCCTTGCGCACCATTTCTACAGACAACACTTTTCCTCGGCCCATTTATATGAACGAAGCCCCGACCCCATCCGCTGATCAAGTCGAATGCCTGATCGTCGGCGGCGGACCAGGCGGGTTGACCGCCGCGCTGTACCTTGCCCGCTTCCATCGCAACTGCCTGGTGGTGGACGATGGTGCCAGCCGCGCCTCGCTGATTCCTCGCTCGCGCAACTACCCAGGGTTTCCGCCCGGCATCTCCGGCGATGCGCTACTGGCCCGGTTGCGGGACCAGGCAGCCGGTTACGGTGCGCGTTTTGAACAGGGCCGCGTCGATGAGATAGAGCCACTCCAGGAGGGCTTTAAGGTGCGCTATGGCGAGCGCCAGCGCATCGCCCGCCGAGTGATTCTCGCCACCGGCATCGAGGACACCCTGCCCTCGATGCCCGATGCGCATGCCGCCATCGCTGAAGGAAGCCTGCGGTTATGTGCCATCTGCGACGGCTACGAAGTGGATGGCGACAACGTCGCCGTTTACGGCGAGGCCGAAGACACCATCCGCCATGCGGTATTCCTGCGTACTTTCACTGACCGCGTCACCGTCGTGGTTCACGGCGACCCGTCCGCCTGCGACGAAGCCATGGCCCTGGCTGAGCATTACGGCATCCGCCTGATCAGCGATGACGTCGAGGCCCTGCGCCCTTGCCCCCAGGGCATCGAGCTGGTCACCGCCAGGCAGGGCACGCACCATTTCGACATCATCTACCCCAACCTGGGTGCGCGTTTTCGCTCCGAGCTGGCGCTGAAGCTGGGCGTTGCCTGCGATGAATGCGGCGCGCTGATCGTCGATGACCATCAGCAAACCTCAGTTCCCGGGCTCTATGCGCTGGGCGACGTGGTCACCGGGCTCAAGCAGATGAGCGTCGCCATCGGCCATGCGGCCCAAGCCGCCACCGCCGTGCACAACAGCCTGGAAAGCAAACCCTGGAGCAGGTCGCGAGCACCGCACTGACCGGTTCTCGAAGCGATCGCATGGTCGATTCACGACCGCCGGCCGGGCGGTGCCCTTCGCTCTGCCGAGCAGGCATACTTCCGGCTTCTGCCCGGGGCCGACAGCATGCGCATTCACGTTACCTTCATCGACCGTATCGGTATCACTCAGGAAGTCCTGGCCCTGCTGGTGGCGCGCAACCTCAACCTAGACGCTGTGGAAATGGTGCCGCCAAACGTATACATCGACGCCCCCGCGATCGATGCGGATGTACTGGACGAACTGCGTCAGGCGCTACGCGGCGTGGATGGCGTGCAGGACATCCAGGTGGTCGGCATGCTTCCGGGGCAGCAGCGGCGCCTGCAATTGGATGCGCTGCTACATGCCATGCCAGAGCCGCTGATGGCGGTCGACGGCGAAGGCAAGATACTAATGGCTAACCCCGCATTGATCGGCCTGGTAGGGCGCGACCCCGAAGGCCATTTCGTCGGTGACCTGTTCGAGGCACCTGAGTTGCAGGCGGCCATGCTCGCCCATGGTTTCCAGCTGCCAATGCGCGAGGTGATTTTCAACGGCCAATCGTTACTCATCGATGTCATGCCGATCGGCGAAACGCTGGTCGCCGGAAACTCCCAGCCGGCGGCCGGCGCCCTGCTTACGCTGTATGCGCCCAGCCGACTCGGCGAGCGTCTGGCCGCGCTGCATCCACACCATGCAAAAAGCTTCGACGCACTGCTCGGTGACTCACCAGCCATTCGCACGATCAAGGCACGCGGCAAACGCGTCGCTGCGCTGGACGCCCCCCTGCTGATCCAGGGCGAGACTGGCACCGGCAAAGAACTGGTGGCCCGTGCCTGCCATGCGGCTAGCCTGCGCAGCAATGCACCTTTTTTGTCCCTCAGTTGCGCAGCCCTGGCCGAAAACCAAGCCGACGGCGAATTGTTCGGCTATGCACCGGGCGTTGCCAGTGGCACCCAGCGCGGCGGTAAACCCGGCCTGCTGGAGCTGGCCAATGGCGGCACGGTATTTCTCGATGAGATCGCCGAGATGTCGCCCTATCTTCAGGCCAAGCTCATGCATTTCCTCAGTGAAGGCAGCTTCCGGCGTATCGGTGGCGAGCGGGAAATCGGCGTCGACGTGCGCATTCTCAGTACCACACACCGCAACCTCGAGCAGTTGGTCAGGGAAGGCGCTTTCCGCGAAGACCTGCTCTATCGCCTCAACGTTCTCAATCTCGACGTGCCTCCGCTGCGCGAGCGCGGCGAGGACATCTTGCTGCTGGCAAGACACTTTCTGCTGCAGGCATGCACTCAGATTCAGCGGCCCCCTTGCCGGCTTGCCCCCTCGACCTACCCGGCCCTGCTCGGCAACCCCTGGCCCGGCAACGTCCGCCAGCTGCAGAACATCATTTTTCGCGCCGCGGCGATCTGCGACCGCAACGTAATCGGGCTCGACGATCTGGACATCGCCCGCACCGGGCTGGCGCGCGAAACCGAAGAAATCACCAGCCTCAGCGAAGCCATCGAGACGTACGAGCGCTCGATCCTGGAGAAACTCTATACGAGCCACCCCTCCACACGCCTGCTGGCCGCTCGGCTGAACAGCTCACACAGCGCTATAGCGATGCGCCTGCGCAAATACGGCATCGGCGGTTAATGCGGCATGCTTGCCGTTAACGTCACCTTCGGAAACGGCGACGCGCCCAAGCTGTGCATGGTTGTCCCAACCCGCACCAAACCGCCTCGCCGAGTGTATTGATACCGATACACCGTATCGAAACAGTTACAGCTTGTTTTCAATCGCCCGCCCGGCTTGAACGCCATTATCGTATCGAAATCGATACATCGCAGCGGCCCTCTGCGCAACACGATCTTCGTAAGTAATTGATAGAAAAAGATTTACTCAGGGACTGGCATCCGCTTTGCTTGTTCATGAGTGAACGGGGTCTGGCCTGCTGTACTGTCCCGACAGTCCAGCAGAACTCGGATAGGTGCCTTGCCTTTCGCACACCGACACGCCGTAAATCAAAAGAACAAACGGAGTCGACATGCAATTTCTCAACAACTTGGTTAATCAAATCAACGCGCTGGTATGGGGGCCACCGATCTTGGTGCTGATCCTGGGGACCGGCCTTATCCTGTTGATCATGCTGCGGTTCATGCCTTGGCGGACGATTCCGCAGGGCTTTCGCCTGTTATGGCAGGGTCGCAACAACGAAGCCGGCGCCGAGGGCGAGATAAGCCCCTTCCAGGCACTGATGACATGCCTGGCGGCTACGGTGGGCACCGGCAACATCGCCGGTGTCGCGACCGCCATCTTCCTCGGCGGGCCGGGGGCATTGTTCTGGATGTGGTGTACCGCGCTGGTGGGCATGGCAACCAAATACTGCGAAGTTGTCCTGGCAGTGCATTACCGCGAGAAGGATGACCGCGGCGAGCACGTCGGTGGCCCGATGTACGCCATCAAGAACGGCCTGGGCAAGAAGTGGCTGTGGCTGGGCGGCGCTTTCGCGATCTTCGGCGGGCTGGCCGGATTCGGTATCGGCAACATGGTGCAGGTCAACAGCATGGCCCATGCCATGGAGACGACCTTCGGCCTGCCGATGTGGGTGACAGGCGTGACCTCGATGATCATCGTCGGTCTGGTGATCCTCGGCGGCATCAAACGGATCGGGAAGGTGGCAGCAGCGCTGGTGCCTTTCATGTGTGTGGCCTACATCATCGCCGCGCTGGTGGTTCTGGCAGTCAACTTCCAGGCCATTCCGGGGGCCTTCGTACTGATCTTCGAATCGGCCTTCAACCCGGTGGCGGCAACTGGCGGCTTCGCTGGCGCGGCGGTGATCGCAGCGATTCGCTTCGGCGTTGCCCGCGGAATCTTCTCCAATGAGGCCGGTCTCGGCACGGCAGGGATCGCCCAGGCGGCCGGCACCAGCAATAGCCCGGTGCGCTCCGGCCTGATCGGCATGCTGGGTACGTTCATCGACACCATCATCATCTGCAGCATGACCGGCCTTGCCATCATCTGCTCCGGCGTATGGACCAGCGGTGAAAGCGGCGCGGCATTGTCGGCTGCGGCCTTCGAGTCGGCAATGCCGGGTTATGGCGGCGCCATCCTGACCGTTGCGCTGGTGATCTTCGCCTTCACCACCATCCTCGGCTGGAGTTACTTCGGGGAAAAATGCTGGGAATTCCTGGTGGGCACCAAGGCCATCATGCCATTCCGCATCATCTGGGTGCTGGCCGTACCCTTCGGCGCTGTGGCACAACTGGATTTCGCCTGGCTGGTCGCCGATACACTCAACGGCCTCATGGCAATTCCCAACCTGATCTCCTTGCTGATGCTGAGCCCGGTGGTCGTCAAACTGACCAATGCCTATTTCACCGAGCGTAAAACGCAGGAAGCGCTAGCCAGCGTCCCGCGCTAAGCGGCAGCCCGCGGGAAAGATTGGCCAGGCGGAACCGGCCTGATCAACGGAATTTGTTTTCAAACGAACTCCGTTGATCAGACTAGCTTGCCGCCTCGCCAACCACAGCTGTCTAAGCTGACAACAACCCACCCGGCGCGGCTTGCGACCGGGGCGGCTGTCGTTTCAACCGCGAGCACACCTGCCATGTCTCTCAGCACCTTCGACCTGTTCAAGATCGGCCTCGGCCCCTCCAGCTCGCATACGGTAGGTCCGATGAACGCGGCAGCTCGATTCGCCGAGGGACTGCGACAAGACGATCTACTGGCTACAACCGAACAGGTGCGGGTCGAGCTATACGGCTCGTTGGGCGCTACCGGGAAAGGCCACGGCAGCGATAAGGCAGTGATCCTTGGCCTCGAAGGCGAGCAGCCGGATCTGGTCGACACCACCCGTATTCCCTCCCGCCTGGCCGCTATCCGGAACAGCGGCACCCTCCACCTGCTGGGCGAAAAACCGATCCATTTCGTCGAGCGCGAGCATCTGGCAATGATCCGCAAGCCCTTGGCCTTCCACCCCAACGGCATGATCTTTCGCGCTTTCGACGCCGCCGGCTTACAGATACGCAGCCGCGAGTATTATTCGGTCGGCGGTGGTTTCGTTGTCGATGAAAAGGCGGCCGGCAGCAACCGCATCATCGAGGACCAGACACAGCTGCCCTTCCCCTTTCACAGTGCCCGTGAGCTGTTGGCACTGTGCGACGAACATGGCCTGTCGATCAGTCAGCTGATGCTGGCCAACGAGGCGGCCTGGCGACCGGAGGTGCAAACCCGCGCGCGGCTGCTGCACATCTGGCAGGTCATGCAGGACTGCGTAAGCGCCGGCTGCCACACCGAAGGCACCCTGCCGGGCGGGCTCAAAGTCCAGCGCCGCGCGGCCAGACTTTACCGCCAGCTCAGCGAAAGCCCAGAAGCCAACCCGCCCGACAACCTCAACGTGCTTGACTGGGTCAACCTCTACGCCCTGGCAGTCAACGAGGAAAATGCCGCCGGCGGGCGCGTGGTCACCGCCCCCACCAACGGCGCCGCGGGAATCATCCCGGCGCTGTTGCATTACTACATGCGCTTCATACCCGGCGCCAACGACGATGGCGTGGCGCGCTTCCTGCTCACCGCCGCGGCGATCGGCATGCTCTACAAGGAGAACGCCTCGATTTCCGGTGCCGAAGTGGGCTGCCAGGGTGAAGTGGGCGTCGCCTGCTCGATGGCCGCCGGCGCGCTCTGTGAAATACTCGGCGGCACCCCGCGACAGGTGGAGAACGCCGCTGAGATCGGCATGGAGCATAACCTCGGCCTGACCTGCGATCCGGTGGGCGGCCTGGTTCAGGTGCCCTGCATCGAACGCAACGCCATGGGTTCGGTGAAGGCGATCAATGCCGCGCGCATGGCCCTGCGCGGCGACGGCAGCCATTTCATCTCGCTGGACAAGGTCATCCGCACCATGCGCCAGACCGGCGCCGACATGAAGAGCAAGTACAAGGAAACCGCTCGTGGCGGGCTGGCGGTCAATATCATCGAATGTTGAACCAGGCGCCATTCGCCACCCTTTACTGGTGCTAGGGGATGCCGGCGTCAGGCTTTATCATCCGCAGGGCTGAGCGGTCGGGATTGAAAGGAATCTCGCCAATACCCCGCTGTCTTCCCCCTATGCCGTCAAACGCGCCCTGTCGGAATAACGATACCCCATGTCGAATTACAGCAGCCCGGAGCCGTCCCTCCCCAAGGCCTCCAACCTGGCCAGAAGCAATCTGGAGTACCCAGTCGTGGGGATTGGCGCGTCGGCCGGCGGGCTGAAAGCGTTGATGACCTTTTTCGAGCACATGCCCAGCGACTGCGGCATGGCGTTCGTGGTCATCATGCATTTTTCCCCTAAGCACGAAAGCAATGCTGACAAGATCCTCCAGAACGTCACCCGCATGCCCGTGCTTCAGGTCAACCAACCGGTGCCGATCGAGCGCAACAAGATCTACGTGATCCCACCGGCGATGGATCTATTGATGAACGACGGCTACCTGCGCCTGCAGAAGCCCACGCGTGAACGGGGGGCGCAGGTAGCCATCGACCTGTTCTTCCGCGCCCTGGCGGACGTGCATCACACCCACGCCATCGGCATCGTATTGTCCGGCACTGGCGCGGACGGCTCTGTAGGGCTGGCGCGTATCAAGGAACAGGGTGGCGTCACGCTGGCGCAAAGCCCCGAGGACGCCGAATACGACTCGATGCCAATCAACGCCATCGAAACCGGCGCGGTAGATATCGTTCTGGCAGCCGCGGAAATGCCGCAGCGCCTGGTAGAGCTGGGGCGCAACCTGGAGGCCCTGCTCACACGCAAAGAGCCCCTGCCCCAGCCGAGCGAGACCGAGCAGGCCAGCACGGCACAAGCCCCGATTGATGACGAGCAAGCCCGCCCACAATCCAAACCCAACGAGCTGGCGTTGCGCGAAATTCTCGCCGCGCTGCGCAACCGGACCGGTCACGATTTCCGGCACTACAAACAGGCCACCGTACTGCGGCGCATCGAACGACGAATGCAGGTAAACGCCCTGCGTGACATGCCCAGTTATGCCCAATTCTTGCAGGAACAACCGGAGGAAACGCCCGCGCTGCTGGCAGACATGCTGATCGGCGTGACCAATTTCTTTCGCGACCGGGAGGCCTTCGAGGCGCTGGAGCGCGACATCATCCCGGCACTGTTCGAGGGAAAAACCGACGCCGAGGACAAGTCTCTGCGCATCTGGTCAGCGGCCTGCTCGACCGGTGAAGAAGCCTACTCTCTGGCCATGCTCTTCGCTGACCAAGCCCAGCTGAGCAGCCCCGACAACGAACTTCATATTCAGCTGTTCGCCACCGACATCGACGACCGCTCGCTGGAAACCGCACGGGCCGGCGTTTATCCGGAAGCCATCATCAACGATGTGCCGCCCAGCCGCCTGCGCCAGTATTTTTTCAAGGAGCAGAACCACTACCGCATGCAAAAGGAGCTGCGCGAACGCATCCTCTTTGCCCGCCACAATATCCTGCGGGATCCGCCGTTTTCCCGGCTCGACCTTATTTCCTGCCGCAACCTGATGATCTACCTGGACCGGGATATTCAGGTGGAAGTGCTGCGGATGTTCCATTTCGCGCTCAACCCCGGCGGCTATCTGTTTCTCGGCAGCTCGGAGACGGCCGACGCCTGCAGCCAGCTGTTCGAGCCGGTAGACAAGAAGAACCGCATCTACCGCGCCAAGAACGTTGGCTCGGGTCTTCGCCGTGCACCGCCCGGCCCGTTCCAGCCGCTGACGGAGGGATCGCTGGGTAGAGCACCGCTCAGCCAGCCCCCCCGGCGTCATCGCAAGTTCTCCTTCGCTGACGTGCATCAGCGCGCCCTTGAGCAGTACGCACCGCCGAGCGTGATCGTCAACCACGAGGCCGAAATCGTCCACATGTCCGACCGCGCCGGGAATTTTCTGCGCTATGTCGGCGGCGAGCCGTCATTGAACCTGACCACCCTTGTCCATCCGCAACTGCGCCTTGAACTGCGCACAGCGCTGTACCAGGCCACCCACACGGGGAAAAGCGTCGAGGCGCGGCGAGTCAGGCTGGAGCGTGACGGCCGGCACTACTACGTGAACATGGTGGTACGCCCCTTCCGTGACAACGAAGCCGGCAGTGACTACATGCTGGTGATCTTCGATGAAGTCGAAGATTGCATGGACGGGAACACGCTGGAACATCCTCAGACCAAGGACAGCGTGCTGCTTCAACTGGAAGCCGAACTGCAGCAAACCAAGGAGCAGCTGCAGCTCACCATGGAGCACTCGGAAACCTCCACCGAAGAGTTGCGTGCTTCCAACGAAGAGCTGCAGGCCATTAACGAGGAATTGCGCTCGGCCACCGAAGAGCTGGAAACCAGCAAGGAAGAGCTGCAATCCATCAACGAAGAGCTCACCACGGTCAATTTCGAGCTCAAGGCCAAGGTGGACGAGACCAGCAAGATCAACGACGACCTGCAGAACCTGATCTCCTCGACGGATATCGCCACGCTGTTCGTCGACCGCAAGATGCGCATCAAATGGTTCACGCCGCGGGCGCAAGACATCTTCAACGTGATCGGCAACGATGCCGGGCGTTCGCTGATGGACATCACCCACCACCTCGATTACCCGCAGCTGCATGACGAGGCCACCCAGGCCTTCGAGGCCCTCCATCTGGTGGAGCGGGAAATCTGCAACCGGGACGGTGATCGCTGGTACCTGGCGCGCTTCCTGCCTTACCGCACCCTGGATGACCGCATCCAGGGCGCCGTGTTGACCTTCATCGACATCACCGACCGCCGCCGCGCCGAGGAGCAGGTACGTGCTGGCGAAGCCCATATGCGACAGCTGGCGCAGAGCACCAAAGGCTACGCCATCATCACGCTGGACTGCGACGGAAACATCACCACCTGGAACCGCGGCGCCGAATACATTTTCGGCTACAGCGAGCAAGAGGCTATCGGCCGCAACATCGCGCTGATCTATACCGAAGAGGATCGCCTGGCCGGCGTGCCGGAGGCCGAGCGTAAACGCGCCATCGAGCAGGGGCAGGCAACCGATGAGCGTTGGCATGTGCGCAGGGATGGCAGCCAGTGTTTCTTCAGCGGCCTGGTCAATCCACTGATGAACAATAACGGGCAGATCACAGGCTTCGCCAAGATTGCCCGCGACGTCACCGAAGACCGGCAGCGCAGCCACGAGCAACAAAACGAGCTGAAGAACATCCAGGCCGCCAACGAGCAGAAGGATCAGTTCTTTGCCGTGCTCTCCCATGAACTCAAGCATCCGCTCAACCTGATTCAGCTCAATGCCGATCTGATCGCGCGCTCACAGGCCGTGAAGAACACACCGAACCTTGGCAGGGCGACACAGGCTATCCAAAACGCGGTCCGCAGCCAGTCACGAATCATTGACGATCTGATGGACGTCTCGCGCATTCGTACCGGCAAGCTAAAGCTCAACTTCGCCACGCTGACTTACCAGGATCTGCTCAAAGGCATCGATGCCGTATTCGAACCCCTGGCATTGGCAGAAGGCATCAATTTCCAAACCTTCAAACCGGAACAGCCGATCTATGTGCGTGCCGACCCGACGCGACTGGAGCAGATCGTCTGGAACCTGCTGAACAACGCCTGGAAATTCACCAAGGGCGGCCACCGTATCTGCATGCAACTCGAGCGCGAAGGTGATCAGGCGCGGCTGGATGTGATCGATACCGGTGAAGGCATATCTGCCGAGTTCCTGCCCAGGGTGTTCGACATGTTCGGCCAGGCCGAAATGCAGCACGCCCAGCGCGCCAAACACGGCCTGGGCATCGGCCTGGCCCTGGTCAAGCAACTGGTCGAGGAACATGGCGGTCGCATTCAGGCCTTCTCCGAAGGGCTAGGGCGGGGCGCGCGCTTCAGCGTCTGGCTGCCGATACACATGCAGGCCGAACTGGCGCTCGGCGAACTGGGCAATGCCAATGAGCTGGGGGCATTGGTCGGCATCGGCATCCTGCTGGTGGACGACTCACCGGACATTCTCGAAACCCTGCGTGAATTGCTGGAAAGCGAAGGCGCGAACGTGACCACCGCTGACGGCGGCGCACGAGGCATAGAAGCGGCCGAGCAGTCACGCTTCGATGTGATCGTCTCCGATATCGGCATGCCGGACATCGACGGCCACAAAATGATGGCCGAGATACGCCGCGGTACTACCAACGCAGAGACACCCAGCATCGCCCTGACGGGTTACGGCACCTTGCGCGACGTGGAAAAGGCCAATAACGCAGGCTTCACCCTGCACCTGCGCAAGCCGATCGACCTGCAGGCGTTGATTGATGCGGTAAGCCAGGCGGTACGTTGAGCGCACCGATCGCCGCCGGGGCCCGCCTTCCACAAAAGTGGTACGGTGCTGGCCGCAGGCCCGTGGAGGACCGGCCCCAGCGTGCAACTTCAGGGCGGCGGGCTCACCATCAGGCCTCCTTGCCTATGCCGTATTCCCGCAATTTATTGGCGATGGTGGTGTGCGATACACCGAGGCGCTTACCCAGCAGGCGACTGCTCGGGTGTCTGGCATAGAGGTTTGCCAGTACGGCTTTCTCGAAGCGGCCGACAATGGCGTCCAGGTTGCCGTCCAGGGAGAACTCGCCCAGCGGCTGCGCGGCGCCGTATTCGGGCAGGCGAATATGTTTGGGCTCGATAATCCCCCCCTCGCACAGCGATACCGCCTGGAACAGGGTGTTCTCCAGCTGGCGCACGTTGCCCGGCCAGTGATAGCCGCCCAGCCGCCCGAGAGTGGCAGGCGACAGGCCCGGCAACGCACAGCCGATCTGCCGGCTGGCCTGATCGATAAAGTGCAACGCCAAGGGTTCCAGGCCATCGAGGCACTCGCGCAGCGGAGGGATGTGCAGCGACAGCACGTTGAGCCGGTGATAGAGGTCTTCGCGAAAGCGCCCCTGAGCACAGAGTTCGGACAGATCGACCTGAGTCGCACAGATCACCCGCACATCCAGATAGACCTCCTCATCGCTACCCACCCGGCGAAAACCGCCATCCTGTAGAAAGCGCACCAGCTTGGCCTGCAGGCGCGGGCTCATCTCGCCGACGCTGTCGAGAAACAGCGTACCGCCAGCGGTCAGCTCCAGCAGCCCGAGCTTGCCGTCCGGCCGCGCGCCCTCGAAAGCACCGGGGGCGTAGCCGAACAGCTCGGTCTCGGCCATGGACTCGGGAAGACCGGCGCAATTGAGGGCCATGAACGGCGACTGCCCGCGCGGGCTGGACAGGTGACAGGCGCGGGCCAATAGCTCCTTGCCGGTACCGGTCTCGCCTTCGATCAGCAAGGGCGCATCCAGTGGGGCCATGCGCCGCGCTTCGCGCACCACCGCCATCATCACCTTCGAACTCTGGAATATGCGGTCGAAGCCACGCAGTTCCCGCTTGCGCA